>Ga0114129_10001397_pt1 | contig 32537 bp, 28 predicted proteins | sample RhiMetdeltSRZDD1_FD_80071 | JGI IMG/M metagenome (GOLD analysis project Ga0114129, IMG submission 80071) | Populus rhizosphere microbial communities from Tennessee, USA - Rhizosphere MetaG P. deltoides SRZDD1 (version 2) (version 2) | ecosystem: Host-associated > Plants > Roots > Rhizosphere >...
CCCAGAGCCGATCGATGATCCCCGCGGCATCCACCGTGCGGATGCACCCGTTGTGGTGATCGGCGAGGAGGAGGATGCCCGCGGCGAACGCCATGCCGGTCGGCGCCGACAGCTCGGCGTCGAAGGCAGGACCGCCGTCGCCGGCATAGCCGCTCGATCCCGTCCCGGCGACCACCTGGAACTTCGAGCCGGAGTCGACTCGATCGATGCGGTTGCCCTCGAACTCCGAGATGTGCAAAGCCCCGGAAGGGTCGAACGCCACATCCTCGGGCGCACCGAGCGCGACATCAGTCGCCGCGGTCGGCTCCGACGACGCCGATCGCGATGCCCTGGGCGTCGACGGGGCGGCATTCCCACTGCATGCGGCGATGACCATGCAAGGTACGACCGACACGAGGGCACGTCGTCGTGTCGATCGGCCGGCCATCGCACGTCATCCTGACGCACCCCCGCCGGGCCCGCGAATCGCGGCGTCCCTTATGCGTCGAGCTTGCGGAAACCTTCGAGCATCCGCCGCTGCCAGGCGACCGTCCCAGCCACCTCGTTGAAGGTGAAGAGGTGGAGTGCGTGGACGCCGGCGCCCGGATCGGCGAGCGTGGGCTCAAGCGCGCGTAGCAGACGCTCGGGCGTGAAGGACCTTCCGAACAGCAGCCGGACGATCTGCCGGTTCTTCCTGAGGTACCGGAGGGACCCGCCGACCCCGATCCGAGCGGCCACCCGCAGCAACCGCCGGAGGTGCACCACACCGGGCAGGCCCAGATGGATCGGAAGCGTGACGCCCGAGTCGCGCATCCGAGCGATCCACCTTGCGATCGCACCCGCGTCGAAGCTCATCTGCGTCGTCACATACGTCGCGTGCGCCTGCTTCTCTTTCAGCGAGGAGAGCAGCACCTCGTCCGGTATCGAGGGATGGCCTTCGGGATAGCCCGCTACGCCGACTGCCTCGAAGGGATGTCCCAGCTCCTCGATGAGGCGGAGCAAGGCCAGCCCGTCGTGGATCTCACCCCGATCCTTCGCGTCCCCACCGACGACGAACGCGTCCCGGATCCCGGCCGACGCGCACCGCCCGAGCAGCTCTTGCAGATGCGCGCGGTCCCGGATCATGTGCGCCGCCAGGTGCGGCGTCGCCGGATGTCCCCGGGCGATCAGCCCCTCGCACAGCTCGATCGTCGACTCGATCCCGTGCGACGGCGATGCCGTCACCGTCGCGCTCGAGCCGGGCGGCAGGGACTCCGCTCGGCCGAGCGCGTCGCGGAGCGGGATGAGCTCGAACAGCGGCCGCTCGAGGAGCGCACGGGAGACCACTTCGGCATCTTGGCGGAGGGCGGTCGGCGCCGCCCGACCGAACCCGACCCCGGGTCAGCCGGCGATCGTTGGGCTAGCCCTTCGGGATCTCCTTCGTGGGGTCCCAGTGCGGCGTCTGGACGACGGTCGCACCGACCTTGCCCTTCGGGGTCTCGACCTCGAGCGTCGTTCCGAGCTCCGTGTGCTCGATCGGGAGCATCGCGAGGCCGATGTTCTTCTCCATCCGCGGCGAGTAGCAGGCCGACGTGACACGCCCGACGACGTTCCCACCGGCCGACGCCGGGAAGAAGTCGATCATCTCCGAGTCGATGTACGTGCCGAGCGGGTCGCCCTCGATGTCGACCCCGACGAGCTTCTGCTTCACGCCCTCGGCCTTGATCTTCTTGAGGGCTTCCTTCCCCATGAAGTCGGCCTCCTGCTCGAGGTCGACCATCCAGGTGTAGTGGTAGCCCACCTCGAAGGGGTTGTTCTCGTACCACATGTCCGCGCCGAAGGCCAAGATCCCTCCCTCGATCCGACGGATGTGACACGGTCCGATCACCTCGAGGTCGTGCGGCTTGCCGGCCTCGAGCACCCGGTCCCAGAGCTGCACACCGTGCTTCGACGCGTCGCGGAGGTAGATCTCGTAGCCGACCTCGCCCGTGTAGCCGGTCCGCGACACGACCACCTGCATGCCGTCGAGCTCGGCCTTCATCAGCCCGTAGTAGGGAACGTCGAGGACCTTGTCCCCGAACAGGTCGACCAGGACCTTCTTGGCGTTCGGGCCCTGGATCTGGACCGGGGCGACGTCGATCTCCTGGACCGTGACGTCCATCCCCTTGGCCGCTGCGATGCCCAGCGCGTAGAGGTTCACGTCGGAGTCGGCGAGCGAGAGCCAGAACTCGTCCTCCTCGACACGGAGGAGCACCGGGTCGTTCAGGATGCCGCCGTCCGGCGCCGTGATGAACACGTACTTGCACTCGTCCACCGCGCACTTGTGGAGGTCGCGGGGGATGATCGTGTTGGTGAGGTCGAAGGCGTCCTTGCCCTTGATCTGGATCTGCTTCTCCACGCCGACATCCCAGAGCGTCACGTTGTTGACCAGGTGCCAGTACTCCGCGACCGGATCGCCGTAGTGGCGCGGGTGGTAGGTGTGGTTGTAGACGCTGTACCGGGCCACGCCGTGCTTCCGCGACGCGTAGAAGTACGGCGACTTCCGGATCCGGGTGTAGAGCAGGATCCCCGGGTTCTCGTTCACGGACATCGACAGCTCCCCTCTCGATTCAGGCCCGCAGGCGCTCGCCCTTGGGATCCCACAGCGGCTCGGCCGAGACCGTGGCCGCGTGACGGTCGCCGAAGTATTCCACCTCCATCGGCGTCCCCTCCACGGCCAGATCGACCGGGAGGTAGCCGTAGACGATCCCCCGACCGATTGAGTATCCGTACGCGGCGCTCGTCACGTACGAGACGACCCGGCCGTCGTGGAGGATCGGCTCCTTCCCCATCACGACCGTGAGCGGGTCGTCGAAGGTGATGCACGCGAGCTTCTCGCGCGAGCCCTGGTCCAGCTTGCGCCGGAGCGCTTCCTGCCCCTGGAACTCGCCCTTTTGCATCTTCACGGCGAACCCCAGGCCGGCCTCGAACGGATCGTGCTCGGTGTGGATGTCCTGGCCCCACAGCCGGTACCCCTTCTCCAGACGGAGCGAATCGAAGGCACCACCGCCCGCCGCGGCGATCCCGTGCTCGCGGCCCGCCTCCCACAGCACGTCCCAGGCTCGCTGCCCCATCGCGATCTGCCCGTACAGCTCCCAGCCGAGCTCGCCGGCGTACGAGATCCGCTGAGCCCAGACCGGCGAGACCTCACCGACCGAGAGGTACTTCGCGGCCATGTACGGGAAGGCGTCGTTCGAGACGTCCACGTCCGTCACGGCTTGGAGGACGTCGCGCGCCCGCGGGCCCCAGAGGCCCAGCGCGAACAGCGATCCGGTGCGGACGGTGAGCTGGACCCGCTCCTCGGGACGCTTCTGCGCCAGGATCCAGGCCCGGTCGTGCTGGCCCGACCCGCCGCCGGTCACCAGCCGGAACCGGTCCTCGTCCTTCCGGGTGATCGTCAGGTCGCACCGGATCCCCCCGGACGGCGTGAGCATCGAGGTGTACACGATCGTGCCGACCGGCCGGTCGATCCGGTTCGCGCAGATCCGTTCGAGGAAGCTCAGCGCGTCCGGCCCGGTGATGTCGAACTTCGCGAACGGCGTGATGTCGAACAGGGCCACGCGATCCCGGGCGGCCAGGTGCTCCGCGCCGACCGCCGGCGACCAGTTCATCGCGGCCCAGCCGGTCCTCGACTCCCACGGGGCCCCTGAAAGGACGTGATTCTTCTCGAACCACTGGGGGCGCTCCCACCCGGCGCCGGAGAAGAAATCGGCGCCCAGTTCCCTCTGACGCGCGTAGAAGGGCGTGAGCTTCAGCTCGCGCGGGTGGGACATCTGCTGGAGCGGGTGCAGGATGTCGTAGACCTCGCGGTACTGCTGGGCGCCGCGCGCTCGGACGTACGGCGCCGTCGTCATGAACGGATAGAACCGGTTCGCATCGGCCTCGGCGAGGTCCATCGAGGGCTCACCACCTGCGATCCACTCGGCGGCCATCCGCCCCATCCCGCCGGCGTGCGTGACCCACACGGCCTCGCAGATCCAGAAGCCGCGGAGGTCCGCGGACTCGCCCACGACCGAGCCCATGTCCGGTGTGAACGAGAACATCCCGTTGATGGCGGTCGAGAAGTCGACCCTCCCCTTCACGGGAGGAAGGAGTCTGGCGCTCTCGTCCTCGGCGACCTCGAAGTGCTCCGGGGTGAAGGGCTCGATGCTCGGCTGCGGCTGCCCGTCACGGAACGGCCGGAGGTCGTCGGGCTCGAAGAGGATCGGCTCGTGGCGATAGTTCCCGATCGCGTACCGGTCCCGGCGCTGCCGGAAGTAGAGCGAGAAGTCCTGGTCACGGAGGATCGGGTGCGCGACCTCGCGGGTTTCGCCCTCGAGCTCGGGGAGCGGCTCCGTCCAGACCAGCTGGTGCTGGACGACGGCGAGCGGGATCGGCACGCCGGCCATGCGACCGATCCGCGGTCCCCAGATCCCGGCGCAGACGAGGACTCGATCGCACTCGACGCTCCCGTGGTCGGTCTCGACGCCGTGCACACGCCCGTCGCGGATGGCGAACCCGGTGACGGTGACTCCGCCCTCGAAGGCGACGCCCCCGGCCTTCGCCTTCTCCGCCAGCGCCGCCGCGATCCGGACCCCCTTCGCGATCCCGTCGGAGGGGACCAGGTACGAGCCGAGGATGTGCCCCGGATCGAGGATCGGGATCCGTTCCGCGGTCTCCGCCGCCGTCAGGAGCTCCGTTCCATCGATCCCGTACGCCTTTGCGTAGCCGCGCCGGCGCTTGAGTTCTTGCATCCGCTCGGTGGTCGTCGCGACCTCGATGCCACCGACCTCGTACCAGGCCGGCTCCCCGGCGGCCTCGAGCCCTCGGTACAGCTCGACCGAGTACCGGGCGAGGCGGCACATCGTCCGGGAGCCGTTCGTCTGGAAGACCAGGCCTGGCGCGTGCGAGGTGGACCCTCCCGTCTCGAACAGCGGCCCTTGATCGAGAACGAGGACGTCGGTGATCCCCAGCTCCGCGAGGTGATACGCCGAACTCGCGCCGACGATCCCCGCGCCGATCACGACCAGGTCCGCGCGATCCTTCATGCGGCCGCGACCCTACCGGACCTCATCCCTGCGTGTGCTGGTACGAGACGAGCTTGCCCTTCTTCAGGGAAACGATCACGCCCTGGAGCACGCCCTGGCCGTACTCGCTGCCGGGATTGAACGTCTGGGTGCGGCCGATCCGGAAGCGCCCCCCCGACTCGTGGATGTGACCGTGGAGCCCGACGAGTGGCTGATACCGCTCGATCGCCTCGCGCACGGCCTTGCTGCCACCGCCGGTCGTCAGGAAGCGTCCTCCCGATCGGATCGGCCGCGGCAGCTCGCCCGGCACGATCTCCAGCTTCAGGCAGGTGTCGATCGGGGTGTCCTTCGGCGGGCAGTGGAGGTTGAACACGCATCGCGAGACGTCCGGCACGTCTGCCACCGCCGTTTCGATCGCGGCGGCGATCTCGTCCTCGCTCGCCTCCCGTGGTGTGTCCCAGGGCGTTGGCGTCGACAAGCCCACGGTGATCATCGTGTGGTCGTCGTCGAGCTGGACGAGCCGCCCCTCGCTCGCCAGCACCTGCTCCCCGTCGTGCCGATCCAGGGTCTCGAGCACCGCGGGCTCGTCGTCGTTCCCACCGGTCATGTACAACCGCACGCCGGTCCCGGCCAGCCGATCCTCGGCGATCGAGAGCCACTCCGCGAGCCGGGCCGAGGCCAGCTGATGGAACAGTCCGTGCCTCGCCAGGGGATCCGCCTCGACGGCCACGTGCTCGTCGCGATCGAAGACCTTCCAGTAGAAGCCGGGGAGCTCGACCGACCTGGTGAACTCGTGGAGCTCGTCGGCCCCCAACTCCTCGTCCCGGTCCTGGAAGCGGGCGCGGAACGTATCGCCGTTCCGGATGATCGGAACGAGGGCCTTGCCCATGAGGTCCCCGCCGAAGACGAGCGCGTCGACGTCGTAGAACTCCGCGGCTGCCAGGAACTTGCGGAACGTCACCTGCGAGCCGTGGACATCAGCCGCGAAGAACACACGGGTTGGACGTCCCCTGGATCGGAGCACGGGCTGCCTCCTTCACCGGGAAGCATCCCGCATCTCGGGAAGGACGAAGGGCGGCCCCGGAGGGCCGCCCTTCGAAACCCCCGATCCCGGTCGCTACTCGACCGGGATCTCCTGGTGGATCGCCGCCAGGTCGATCCCCTGCTGTTTCCGTACGACCTTGGCAACCACGTAGATCACGAGGGCCAAGAGGTACATCGACCCCATGAACAGGAGCGAGTCCGGGTCGTTGATCGCATACAGGTCGTTCGTGAACCAGTGCCAGAGGTTGAACCCGAGGAACGCGGCCGTCAGGAAGCCCGCGACCGTGATCAGCGGGATCCCGGCCACCTTGTAGCGCGCGATCGGCGAGTTCTCGTAGATCCGCTTCTTCCGCCAGGGAAGGATCATCGCCGCGATCGCCGTGCCGAAGAACGTCACGGCGATCACCAGCGTCGCGTCCAGGATCCACGTCTTGAACGTCGACGTGTACGCGTAGAACGCACTCACGATGAGTGCCGGTACCAGCATCAGGATCAACGCCCAGACCGGCACGTGCCTCCGCTCCGAGACGTCAGCGACCTTCTCCGGCAGGATCCGGTCGAACGCCGCCGCGAAGATCACCCGGGTCGACGACAGGAACAACGTCCCGGCCCACCCGATGAACCACGCCCCGAAGGCGAGGATGATCAACGCCGTGATCAGCTGGCTGTGGAAGTAGAAGCTGGCGAGCAGCGGCGCGTAGGACCAGACGGGGATCGTCTGATCCCCGAACCCGTACACCGCGGCCCAGTAGTTGAGGTTCGCGCCGTTGAAGAACTCCCAGCCGAAGAACTTCGACGCCAGCAGGATGAAGACGACCGCGACGGCCACGGTGACCCAGAGGCCCCACATCATGCCGCCCATGACCCGGCGGAAGTCGCTCGCGCCGCGGACCTCGCCGTAGAGCGTGGCGCCCCAGTTCGGCCACAGGATCCAGAAGCACAGGAACGGGACCAGGAGGAATGTCGGACCGAAGAACGGCGAGAAGCCGAGCGACGGAACGATCGCTCCGCCGTTGTTCGTGTGCGCGACCTTGATCGTCTCGTTGTAGACGTCACCCTTCGCGCCGAACAGGTTCGCGGCTTCCTGGTTGAACGCGCTCTGGAACCCGCTCCGTGACCCGAAGAGCATCACGAGCAGCACGACCCCGAGCGCGATCATCCCGATGTAGAAGCAGACCTTCTGGACCCTCGCGTAGCCCTCCATCCCGAGGGACACGAGGTAGCCGGCCAGCAAGACCGTCACGACGCAGACGAAGAACAGGCCGTTGTTCGACGCGAGGAATGTGCTGACCCCGTCGAGCTTGAACACCGCCGCGAGCGGCTGGAACACCTCGACGTTCAGGATGTTCCCGTAGATCGGCGCCCAGTACCAAAGGATGAACCACCAGCCGGTCACGGCGAGCACGAACGCGATCCCGCCACCGAGGACTCGGCTCTGCCAGACGTAATCACCGCCCGCCCTGGGCATCACGGAGATCAAGCCCGCGTACGTGACCACAAGGAACGTCACGAAGACCCCGCTGATCAAGAGCGCCGGCAGCACCTGTCCGTCCGGCACGAACGCGAGGACCGACAACGCGAAGAACAGTCCCAACGTGACGAAGTTGACCGACATGAACGAGTAAAGGAACGCGTCGAACCGCGACCACCCCTTGACCAGACCGGTCGCCTTGCGCAGGAACAAGGTAGGAGCTTCGCCTACCGCTGCCATCTGACCCCCTCCCGAGTGGAACCGGAACGGCCGTCTAGCCGTTCACGAGTTGGTAGTTCTTCACCTTCCGCTTCTTCTCGTCGATGTTGACGATCGCCGCCTGCAGGATCCCCTCCTCGTAAGAACTTCCCGGGTTCAACGCGAGCGTCTTCCCGATCCTCGCCGCGCCCTTGCTCTCGTGGATGTGCCCGTGGAGCGACAGGAACGGCTGGAACTCCTTGATCGATCCCATGACCGACGTCGACCCCACCGGTCGGAGCGCCTGCCCGCCGGACACGTACGTGAGGTCGGGGTTCAGCGCCGGGGCGTTGTCGAGCTTGGACCCGTACGGCGGAGCATGGAAGTTGAGGATCGTCCGCTCGGGGTCGCTCGCAGCGGACAGGGCCCGTTCGATCCGCTTGGCGAGCTCCGGCTCCTCCGCCTCACGGAACGTGTGCCAGGGCGTGGGGTTGGTCCACCCCATCGAGACCATCGTGTAGTCCCCGAGCTGGATCGGGTGGTCCTCGTCGCCGGTCTCGACCACCTGCGCGTGGGTGAGCAGGTCGTCGATCTCGAACATGTCGTCGTTCGCCGGACACGCGACCACCCGGATCCCGGTGCCGGCGAGCTTCTCCTCGGCCATCGCGATCCACCGCTCGGTCCCGTCGAGCATGACTTCCTTGAACCGCTTGTCGACGAGGTCTTCGTCCTCCTGCATCGCGACGTACTCCTGATCCGACACGCGGATCGGGTAGTAGCCGCGGTTCATCACGCGCTTCTCGAACTCCACGATCGCATCCTCACTCTCGAGGATGTCGCGATGATCCTGGAGGGAGGCCTCCCAGGTGCCGTTGGCACGCTGGACGATCGGGACCATCGCCTTGCCGGTCACGTCGCCGCCCAGGATCACCACGTCGGCGCCGTAGAAGGGTCCGGCGTTCAGGAACTTCTTCCAGCAGATCTCCGACCCGTGCAGATCGGTCACGAAGAAGATCTTCACCGGTGGAATCTTCCGTCGGGGGCTCTCCGAGCGCAAGCCAGCATGAGCCGACCCCTAGTGCCCGACCTCCTCGGGCTCCTGGTACCACTGCACGCGGTCACCGACCTTCGAGCGGATCTTCCATTTCACGGGCTTGGGGACGTCCTCGCAGAACTGACGGATCTTCCGCGCCTGCTCCCCGGGTTGGAACGTCCGGGCCTCCGGAACGAGGTCCGAGCGCTCCTCCTCGGCGAAGTGGATCAGCTTCTCCAGGTTGATCGTCGCGGTCCGCCACCAGCCCCAGTCCGGAGCGACGACCTGGCCGATCCGGCCGAGCCCGATCGTGCCGGGTTCGTCGCCGTCCTTGACCTCGAACGCCGACAGCAGGTGCAGCATGTCGTGGACGTCCTTCTCGTTCAGCTGGACCACCTGGAGCTTGCTGAGGAGGAGATCGGTCACGTCGAGCGTGTCGGGCATCCGGTCGATCCGGTCGCGGAAGTCGACGACGTGGCACATGTTCAGCCGGTCCATCACCACGTCGACCGAGGTCTTCCCGTTCGCGGTCGTGAAGTACATCTGACGATCGCCGTGGAGCAGGTTGAAGCGCTTGTCACCGAGGAACCCGTGCTCCCCGAAGAAGTCGATCAGCGGACGCTTGGCCGTCGAGACGCTGGCGAAGTCCATGTCCTGGTCGTCCCGAGCCCGGTGCGGGAAGAGCGGGCACAACAGGCGGACCGCCTGGCCGCCGATCAGCTTCAGCGGGATCCCGGCGGCGTTGGCTCCCCGAACAACCTCGACCGATTCCTCGAACGCGTCCCGGGCGGGAGCCTCCATACGGCGAGCTTACTCCCGCTCCGGCGAAGGCGGGCCGCCCTACACTTCGAACTCGCGTGGTGCAGACTGCGCTCGAGACGACCGTGAAGACCGGCTTCGACTTCGTGATCATCGGCGGCGGTTCCGCCGGCTCCGTGCTCGCCAACCGCCTGACGAACGACCCGTCCAACCGGGTCCTGGTGCTCGAGGCCGGCCGCCCCGACTACCTCTGGGACGTCTTCATCCACATGCCGGCGGCCCTGACCTACCCGATCGGGTGGAGCTGGTACGACTGGAAATACGAGTCCGAGCCCGAGCCGTTCATGGGCGGCCGCCGGATCTATCACGCCCGGGGGAAGGTGCTCGGCGGCTCGAGCAGCATCAACGGGATGATCTTCCAGCGGGGCAACCCGCTGGACTACGAGCGGTGGGCGGCCGATCCCGGGATGGAGACCTGGGACTACGCGCACTGCCTCCCCTACTTCCGGCGGATGGAGTCGTGCCTGGCCGCCAACCCGGACGACCGCTACCGCGGCCTCAGCGGCCCGCTCGTCCTCGAGCGAGGACCCGCCAAGAGTCCGCTCTTCGGCGCGTTCTTCGAGGCGGTGCAGGAGGCGGGATACCAGCTCACCGACGACGTGAACGGGTACCGGCAGGAGGGTTTCGCCCCGTTCGACCGGAACATCCATCGAGGGCGAAGGCTCTCCGCGGCCCGCGCGTACCTCCATCCGATCTCCAGCCGTCCCAACCTGGAGGTCCGCACGCGCGCGTTCGTCGAGAAGATCGTGTTCGAGGGAACGCGCGCGGTCGGCGTCACCTATCGCCGGGGGCGCGGACCCCTTCGGACGGTGCGCGCCGGCGAGGTGATCCTGTGCGGCGGCGCGATCAATTCGCCGCAGACGCTCCAGCTGTCGGGGATCGGCGACGCGGACGAGCTCCGAGCGCTCGGCCTCGACGTCGTCGCCGACGTGCCAGGCGTCGGCGAGCACCTCCAGGATCACCTGGAGGTCTACGTGCAGCATGCCTGCACGCAGCCGGTCTCTGTCGCGCCGGGCTTGAAGAACTGGCGCAAGCCCTTCATCGGTGCGGAGTGGCTCTTCTTCCGATCCGGGCTCGGCGCGACGAACCACTTCGAGGCCGGCGGGTTCGTCCGGAGCAACGACGAGGTCGCGTATCCGAACCTGATGTTCCACTTCCTGCCGATCGCGATCCGCTACGACGGATCCGCTCCGGCGAGCGAGCACGGATATCAGGTGCACATCGGGCCGATGTACTCGGACGCGCGCGGGTCCGTGAAGATCGTCAGCACGGACCCGCGGGTCCACCCGGCCCTGCGCTTCAACTACCTCTCGACCGAGCAGGACCAGCGCGAGTGGGTCGAGGCGATCCACGTAGCGCGGAAGATCCTGTCCCAGCCCGCGTTCGCGCCGTTCGACGGTGGGGAGCTCTCCCCGGGTCCCGACGTCGCCAGCGACCAGGAGATCCTCGACTGGGTGGCCCGCGACGCCGAGACGGCGCTCCACCCGTCGTGCACCGCGCGGATCGGCACCGACGAGCGCTCGGTGCTCGACCCGATGACGATGCGCGTGCACGGCGTCGACGGCCTCCGCGTGGTGGACGCGTCCTCGATGCCGTACGTCACGAACGGCAACATCTACGCGCCGGTGATGATGCTGGCCGAGAAGGCCGCCGACCTGATCCTCGGGAACGCTCCGCTCGAGCCGGAGAAGGTCGACTTCTACCGGCACCCGGGCTGAGATCAGCCCAGGCCGAGCAGAAGCAGTCCCCCGACCACCATCCCGATCCCGACGACCTGGTTCGCGACCAGGCGCTCCTCGAAGACCGCGATCGACAGGACCACCGCGATCAGCGGGAACACCGCGCTCGCGGCCAGGACGATCGAGACGAACCCCCGCTCCGCGCCGATCGAGTAGGCGACGACGCCGAGGAGATCGGTGGCGCCGGCGAGGAGCGCGATCCACAGGCCGGCACCGGGACGGATCCGGGACAGCTGGCGTCGGAAGACGAACACCAGCGGCACGTAGCACACGACCTGGGCCACCCTGGATCCCCAGAGCCCGGGGATCCAGCCGGCCCGCTGGGAGATCCATCCCAGCAGGAACCCGGCGACCCCGAAGCCGATCGCTGAGGCGACCGACCACCACAGACCGGGCACGTGGTGCTTGATGCCCTCCCGCAGCTTCCGGAGGTCCGTCGAGACGAGCGCGACCCCGACCACCGCGGTGGCGGCGCCGGCCAGCGCAAGCCCGCTGGGCCGCTCGCCGAGGATCACGATCGCCAGGGCCACCCCGACGACCGCGTAGCCGGCGCCGATCGGCGACACCACCGCGACGGGCCCCAGCTCCAGCGCCTTGTAGTGGGTCGCGTAGGCGACCGCCGACACCGAGCCGTTGATCACGAGCAGACCCACGCTCGACGCGAGCGGCGCGAGCGACTCGCCGGACGCCAGCAGGATCACGGTCATCGCCAGAGCGGAGAGCACCTGCCCGGAGATCACGGTCCCGAGGGCCCCGATCCGCCGGCCGGCGACGGCTCCGAGGAAGTCGGCGAACCCCCACCCGACGGCCGCTGCGAGGCCGTAGATCACGCGGCGGTCCGGATCGACCGCGCCCGGACGGGCGCGGTCATCCGGCTCCGCCGCGGAACCTCGCGTCGCGCCAGGCGATCGCCGCCTTCAGCCCCTGCTCGGTCGTGATCCTCCGGAACTCCTCCCGCGCCGGGAGGTTGGCGGTCTCGATCATCACGTCGAGCTCGGTGTTGGCCGCCATCGCGGCGCGGAACCCCGCCACGTCCAGCGCCCGGTTCACCGCCCGCTTCGTGCTCTGGATCACGAACGGCTCGTTCTTCGCGATCTCTTCGGCGAGCGCCAGCGTCGCCTCGTCTAGCTCGTCGCGCGGCACGACCCGGTTCACCAGGCCCATCCGCAGCGCTTCGGAGGCCGACACCCGGTCTTCGCCGGTGAACAGCAGCTCCTTCGCGGTGCGGACGCCCACGATCCAGGGTAGGAACATCGAGACCACGCCCGAGCCGAACCGCACGTCGACGTAGCCGAACAGGGCGTCGTCGGCGGCCACGGCGAGGTCGCACGCGAGCATCAGGTCCGTTCCCCCGGCGAGGCAATAGGAGTGGACGCTCGCGATCACCGGCTTCGGGTGGTCGAGGAACTTCAGCATCTCCTCCGTCGAACGCGAGAGGTCCTCGTGCCACCGGCGGGCGTCGAGGACGCCGCCGGCGGCGTCCTCGTTCAGGTCGTACCCGGCGCAGAATGCCCGGCCGGCTCCCCGGAGCACCAGCACATGGACGCCGTCGTCCTCGGCCGCGTCGTCCAGGGCGGTCGACATCGCGGCGACCAGCTCCCCGTTGAGCGCGTTCAGCGCCTCGGGGCGGTTCATCGTCAGCCGCCGCACGGGGCCGACGTCCTCGATCAGCAGGATCGCCTCTGCCAAAACGGCACCTCCCGGTCGGGTGGCAGCGGATGGTAGCGGAGCCGGCCGCGCCCCGGGGCGAGAGAACCCAGCCGCGCCTCGCTGCGTATCTCGGAGGAGAGGCGCCGCCCGGCGTCCCTTGCGCGCCACGGGACGCCGGGCTAGCCTCTTGAACCGGCGTTCAAACGATCCGACCGTTCGACCTCGGGAGGGATCTGATGGTCTTCCACCCCCGTGACCCGGGCTACCGCCACCTCACCAGACGGGACTTCCTGCGCCGATCGATCGCCGCGGGGGTCGCCCTGCCGACCGCTGCCGCGATCCTGGCGGCCTGCAGTAGCGAGGGCACCCCGGGCGGCAGCACGGGCGGCGAGGACACCACGCCCCGGTTCGGAACGCTCGACCACCCGGTCACGCTCCAGACCTACGACGACAACCCGTCGATCGCCTCGGACCTCGAGCCCGAGGCCGGTCCATTGGTGATCTACAACTGGGAGCAGTACTTCTGGAAGAAGGTCCTCAAGGACTTCGGCGAGAAATACAACGTTGAGGTCAAGTACGAGACCTTCTACAACATGGAGCAGGCGATCCAGAAGTTCCAGACGGGCGAGGTCAACGTCGATGTCTTCTTCCCGACGATCGACTACATCCCGAAGCTCGTGGCGGCCAAGCTCCTCCAGCCGCTGAACCACGACTACCTGCCCAACATCAAGAACCTCTGGCCCTCGATGCAGGATCCGTACTACGACCAGGGCTCCCTCTACACCCTGCCCTACACGATCTACACGACCGGGATCGCCTGGCGGACCGACATCGTTCCGATGGAGATCTCCGACCTGCAGGCGATGTCCAACCCGTGGGAGATCTTCTGGAACGCCGACTACGACGGCAAGGTCGGGATCTACGACGCCTATCGCGAGGCGCTGTCTCTCGGCATGTACCGACAGCTCGCCGACAAGACCGACCTCGACACCGGCGATCCGGCCGTGATCGACAAGGCCAGGGACAACCTGATCGAGCTGAACCAGCTGGTCGACGTGAAGACGACGATCGACGGCGCTTACTCGGGGATCCCGGAGGGCAAGTTCGGTCTGCACCAGGCCTGGTCGGGCGACATCCAGGCCGCCCCGTTCTACGCGAACGACCCCAAGGTCGACGCGCCGCTGCTCCGGTACTACTGGCCGGCCCGCGACGGGTTCGGCGGGACGATCGACAACGACACGTACGCGATCCCGAAGAACGCGAAGAACCCCGTCCTCGCGCACGTCTTCCTCGACTACATGATGGAGACGTTCAACGCGATCAAGAACTGGACGTGGGTCGGCTACCAGGTGCCGTTCACGGCGGTCGAGCCGGACAAGATCTTCGAGAACGACTACCCCGGCCTCAAGGGTTGGTTCTCCTGGGACTACAAGGGGCACTGGGAGAACCTGAAGCCGACGATCGTGACCGAGAACGACTTCGAGATCGGCAAGCGGGCGACCGGGCTCCCGGTCGAGATCGACTCGCTCTGGCAAGACGCGTACGCGGAGTTCAAGGCCGGGTAACCTCCACCGAATGGCGACCGCGACGGGCGACGTCGTCGGGCAGCGTCGCTGGTACTACCCGGCGCTGGCGGCACCGGGGATCGTCTGGCTGCTGCTGCTGTTCATCCTCCCCTTCTACGCGATCGCGGCGGTCGCCTTCGGGACGAGGGACCAGATCTTCGCGTTGCCGATCCCGGCCTGGAACCCGCTCGAGTGGCAGTTCGGCACGTTCACCGCGACCCTCCAAGAGGTCGCGACCTCCAGCAGCGGCCTCCAGGCCCAGTTCTTCCGGACGCTGATCTACGTCGCGCTCTCGGTGGCGATCTGCCTGGTGGTCGGCTATCCCGTCGCGTACTACATCGCCCGACACGGCGGCCGGTTGAAGGTCCTGCTCCTCACACTGATGATCGCGCCGTTCTGGATGAGCTACCTGATGCGGATGCTGGCGTGGGTGAACCTGCTGTCCGTCAAACCCGACGACCCGGGGTTGATGAACCGGATCCTGCTGCTGCTCCCGTTCGTCCACGAGCCCGTGAGCTGGACGGTCGGTCTGGTTTCGCACCTCACCGTGATCCTGGGCCTCGTGTACGGCTACATCCCGTTCTTCATCCTGCCGCTGTACGCCGCACTCGACCGGATCGATCGGTCGCAACTGGAGGCGTCACGGGACCTGGGCGCCAGCCCGGCGTCGACGTTCTGGCGAGTGACCCTGCCGCTGTCCAAGCAGGGGATCCTGGCCGGAGCGGTGATCATCACGCTCCCGATGTTCGGGGACTACTACACCCCCAACCTGATGACGGCCAGCCCGGAGAACACGATGGTCGGCAACGCGATCGACTTCGCGCTCAACGGCGGGCAGGGGCAGCAGCCGAAGGGTGCCGCGCTCACGCTCCTCCTCTCAGCCTTCATCGCGGTCCTGATGGTCTATTACCTCGTCAGCGTGGCCCGGGCGGCGAAGGAGGCGCATCGGTGACGACCGCCGAGGTCGCGCTCGAGCGTGAGGTCTCGGCGCCGAAGGTCGGGCGCCTCCGCGCGTTCTTCGGGAACCCCTGGGGCAAGCCGCGGTTCCTTTCCGTGTGGACGTGGCTGTACATCATCTGGTCGATCGCCCCGGTCGTGATCGCCGTGCAGTTCTCCTTCAACGCGGGACGGTCGCGCAGCACCTTCCAGGGGTTCAGCACGCAGTGGTACGAGGCGATCTGGAACCAGGCGTCGGAGAACTACGACGACACGTTGCTGCCGGCCCTGCGACAGAGCTTGAAGCTCGCGCTGCTCACGATGCCGATCGCCACCGTCCTGGGGGTGGGCCTCGCCATCGGGCTCGCCCGATGGCGAGGCCGCGGCGCCGGCGCCGCCAACTTCCTGATGCTGTTCCCCCTGGTCACGCCGGAGATCGTGATGGGGGCGTCGATGTTCCTGATCTTCGCCAACCTGTACCACTTCCGCCTCGGCACCACGGCACAGCTCTTGGGCCACGTGACGTTCTCGATCTCCTACGTGGTGATCGTGACCAGAGGACGGCTGTTCGCGATCGGTCGTGATTACGAGGAAGCGGCGATGGATCTCGGCTCCTCCCCCGCCGAGGCGCTTCGGCGCGTTCTCTTGCCGCTGCTGGCGCCGGCGATCCTCTCGAGCTTCTTCATCGTGTTCGCGATCTCGATCGACGACTTCGTGATCAGCCAGTTCCTCTGCGCGCAGGGCTGCACGACGATCCCGATCAAGATCTACAGCGCCGCCCGCAACGCCGGGAACCCCAGTCTGAACGCGCTGGCGACGATCATGATGCTGCTCTCACTCCTCTCGATCACCCTGGCCGTGCTGATCCTGCGCCGGTACAACAAGCGGCAGGGCACCGGCCGCTCCGCGGTCGAGGACTTCGCGCGCTTCGAGATCTGACGGCTAGCGCGCCACTCGGTGCGCCGCGGAGAACCCTTCCTCCGAGACCTCGCCCTGCGGCAGCACACGGAGGGCGTCCTTCGAGAGGTGCACCGCGACGGCGGTGCCCTGCCGGAACGGCAACTCCTTCCCCTCGTTCTGCAGCAGCACCTGGAGCTTCTCGCCGGGGGCGAGGTTCACGATCACCTGCATCATCGAGCCGACGTAGACGATCCGCTCGACCATCCCCGGGATCCGGTTGGGTCCGCCGTCCCCGTCCTCCTCGAGGTCGACCCGCTCCGGCCTGATCGACACCTTGACCTCACCCTGGGCGTCCGGCTCGCCCTCGCCGGCCACGAGCTCGAACTCCCCGAGCTTCACCCGACACCCCCCGTCGACGTGCCCGTAGGCCACGGCGTCCATCAGGTTCGAGACGCCGAGGAAGTCCGCCACGTACGCCGTCGACGGCTGCTCGTAGACCTCCTTCGGCGGACCGACCTGCTCGACCCGGCCGTTCGACATCACGGCCAGCCGATCGGACATCGTGAGCGCCTCCTCCTGGTCGTGGGTCACGTAGATGAACGTGATCCCGACCTCCTCCTGGATCGACTTGAGCTCGATCTGGAGCGCCTTGCGGAGCTTGGCGTCGAGCGCGCCGAGAGGCTCGTCCAGCAGGAGGACGGCCGGGTTCAGGATCAGGGCGCGGGCTAGCGCGACCCGCTGCTGCTGGCCGCCCGACAGCTGGTTGGGTCGCCGCTTCTCGAACCCGGACAGGCGCACGAGCTCCAGCGCCCGGGCGACCAGCTGCGCCCCCTCCTGCTTGGAGGTCTCCTTGTACTTGAGGCCGAACGCCACGTTCTTCTCCACGCTGAGATGCGGGAAGAGCGCGTAGTTCTGGAACACGGTGTTCACGTTGCGCCGGTGCGGGGGAACGATCGCGACGTCCACGCCGTCGAGGACCACCTGCCCCTCGGTCGGCCGCTCGAAGCCCGCGATCATCCGAAGCGTCGTGGTCTTCCCGCAGCCGGACGGCCCGAGGAGGGAGAAGAACTCGCCGGGCGCGACCGTGAGGTTGATGCCGTCCACCGCGGTGAAGTCGCCGAAGCGTTTCACCAGGTCGACCAGCTGAACCTCCCCACCCGCCATGGAGGCGGAGTCTATCGCGGGTCACGTCCAACCCCGCCCGCAGGTACGACGACGGAGCCTGCCATCATGCCGTTCATGGCGCCGAGGAAGCGTCTCGTGGTCGTCGGAAGCGTGGTGGTCGCCGTCGCCGTCGGAGTCGTCGTCGTCCTGGCAGTTCGTAACCCCGATCCCTACGCGGACCTCCGGCAGGCCTCGGCGGAGGCGATCCCGGGGTCGCTCGGGTACGAGCTGCAGCCGCCGCCGTCCGACGCGAGGCCGACGCTGACACCATCCCAGGTCGAGCACCGCTACCCTGCCGGCGGCGGCCAGGTGCGGATCGCGTTCGCGTCGATCCGGGACACGCTCGAGGACAGGACGATCGGGCCGGGATGGGTCCTCTTCGCGCGGGGGGTGTGTCTCCGCAACGCGAAGGGCGAGCTGGTCTCCGCGGCGAGGGGCGGCAACGGCCCGGAGAAGCTCGCCTGCACGGACGACACGATCTGGATCCTCGCGGTCGATCCCCGGAGCGGGACGCCGCTGGTGGCCCTCACCGGCTACGACCGGAGCGGCACCTTCGGCCCCGACCTGGCGGGCTAGGCCGACCTCGCCTCGAGGAAGCGCTGCCACCCCACCCGCCACCGGGCGTCGACCTCCGGCGCGAGAGGCCGGAGGAACCGGCCCTCGTTCAGGTCGGTCGGGCCGAGGATCGCGTCGGAGAGCGGGTCGGGCACGAGCGGGGGTTCGTCGCCCACGGGCGGCTGGTAGCCGTTCCACCGGAAGTTCTCGAACGCCACACCCACGTCGAGGAGATGGTTGAGGAACGCGTGTGCCAGGGCGGGATTCCTCCCGCGCCTGCAGATCGCCGTGAGGTCGCAGCCGACGATGCCGCCCCGCGGCCACGTGAACGCGACCGCCCCGGCATCGTCGGCTGCGACCGCCCCGAACCGCTTGGCCGACAGGAGGTCGCCGGACCAGGACTGCTGGACGGCGTACTCGCCGGTCTGAAGCTCGTGGTACGCGCCCTCGTCGGAGACCTCGACGTCGACCGCCCGCGCCATCGCGATCAGGTCGTCGACCGCGACCGAGACGCTCGCCGGATCCGACGTGTTGGGATCGTCGCCCCGGTGCAGCAGCGCCATCGCAACGGCCTCGCGGTAGTCGTCGTAGATCCCCACCGCGCCTCGGAACCGGGGGTTCCAATAGGCGTCGTACGGGTTCGCCAGCCGGGTCGGCGCGTCGCGGGCCGGCACCAGATCGCGCCGCCACCCGATCCCCGTCGAATAGACCGTGTACGGCACGGTCGTCCTGAGTCCCGGGTCGTAGAAGGGCCCGTCCCCGTCGAGGAAGAACGGCCAGAGGTTCGCGATGTTCGGGAGCAGCTCGTGGGTCAGCGGCCGGAGGACCCCCGAACCGACGAGGCCGGAGAGCGCGTCGATCGTCGGGAAGAAGACGTCGAAGTCGCCGTCGGGGCCGCGGAGGCGCTCGATCGCCTCGGCCATCGTCGTGAAGCTCCGGACGTCCACGTCCACGTCGTCGGGGGCATGCCGGCGCGTGAACGACCGGATGACGTCGTCGGACAGGTAGTTCTTCCATTGGTAGATCCGGAGCGTCGCGCCGCGTTCGATCGGCGTCGCCGGATCGATCGGGAGCGGCCCCGTACTCGCGCGCGGCGTCCGGTCGGGGGCGCAGGCCGCGAGGAGAGCGCCCCCGGCCGCCGCGCCGGCGGCTCGGAGGAACGCCCGACGGGACAGCGCGACCATCAGGACTCGAGCGGCGGCGGGGGTGCGCCGACCCCCCACGCGTCCGCGCCTCCGTCGACCACAACGGTCGTGCCGGTCACGTAGCCGCCGCCATCGCTCGCCAGGAACGCGATCGTCGCCGCGACCTCCTCCGGCGTCCCGGCCCGCCGCATCGGCACCATCTCGGCGTACTCCTCGAGGAGGTCCCGCCCGCCGTACGCGAGCATCCCCTCCGTCTCGATCAGCCCGGCCGCGATGCAGACCGCGCGGATCCCGTACCTGGACCATTCCATCGCGATCGACGAGGCCAGGTTCTCGAGGGCCGCCCGCGCGGCCGACGAATGCGCCATCGTCGGCACGCCCCGGCGCGGGCTGAAGCCGAGGAAGCACACGAACCCTCGGCGCCGGGGGATCATCCAGCGCTCGGCCACGCGGTTCGTGAGGTTCCACGGCGCGTCGACGTTCAGGCGATGGACCGCCCGCATCCCCTTGAGCTCGATGTCCTCGAGGGGGGCGGCGAACTGGCCTCCGGCGTTGTTCACCAGGACGTCGACCGGGCCCAGGCGTTCCTCGACCGCGTCGAGGAACGCCTCCACCTGCTCCGGCTCCCGGACGTCGGTCGGCACGGCCAGCACGTCCCTGCCCGCGGCCTCCAGTTCGGCGCGGACCTCCCCGAGCGGCTCTGGCCGCCGCCCGCAGATCGCGACACGGGCGCCGGTGCGCGCGAGTTCGCGCGCCGTCGCCCGCCCGATCCCGGTCCCGCCCCCCGTCACGATGGCCGTCCTGCCGGCGTTCGCGTCCTCGGCGAGCGGGGATCGGATGGCGTCCGCCATGCGCGCGAGTATCCCGCAGGCGGCGCCGGAAGCACCCGTTCGCGGGAGACCCCGTACGATGGACCCATGGCCTGGGTGATCCTGTTCCTCGTCCTGGCGGCCGCGGCGTTCGGCGTCCTCGGCGCGGTGATCAAGGCTGTGGCGTTCCTGGTGCTCACGATCCTGCTGACGGTCGCGGCGCTCGTGGCGGTCGTGTGGTACGGCTTCCGCCACCAGATCCGGCGGTGGGAGCGCGAGGGCGGTCTCCGGACCAGGTCCGGTCCTCGAACGACGAACGACGAACCGCCCCGCGGCCTCCCGACGCGGGACGATCGCTACTGAGCCCGGGCGATCAGCCGGACCAGGACCCGACCCAGCACCAGGAACACGAGCGTCACCGCCAACCCTACGGCGAGGAACACCACGAGCCGGCCGCCGGTGGGGCTCCCCACCAGCGCCGTGCGGACCAGCAGCCCGATCGGCACCGCCACGATCCACGTCCTGACGAGGCTCCGGAACCCGGGCCGCCGGTAGGGGCGGGTGAGCAAGGCTACGGCGAACCACGCGGCGAGGAGCGGGCCGGCGTTCCGCACGAACCCGATCGGCGTCGCCACGTGATGGCTCCGGATCCCGATCAGGACGAAGGCGACCAGTGCTACGACGTCGCCGATCACGACCAGCCACACCGCCTGCCGGCGAGCACCGAGGAGCGTCCGCACGCCGACATCCTGCCAGCCGCGGGGTCGTACCCTGCCGGTGTGGAGCGAGCCACCGTCTTCTACGACGAGGGATGCGGCTTCTGCCGCTGGTCCGTCCGCAGGTTGCAGACGTGGGACCGGGGCGGTCGGCTCCGCTTCGCGGCGCTCTCCTCGGACGAGGCCGACGAGCGTTTGGCGGAGCTGTCCGAGGTCGAACGCGCCGCCTCCTGGCACCTCGTCGACGACCGCGGCCGCCTCGCGTCCGGCGGCGCCGCGCTCCCGCCGCTCCTCGAGCGGCTCCCCGTCGGGAAGCCGCTCGCGGCCGTCGCCGCGCGGTTCCCGCGCGCGACGGAGCGCGCCTACCGATGGGTCGCCGATCACCGCGACCTGCTGGGCCGCCTGCTCCCGATGGGGGCGTGTGAGGTGTTGCCGGATCGGGAAGCCAGCAGCTCGGCCGCGAGCTCGCGCAGCTGAGTGAGACCCACCTCACCGTCGTCCTCGAAGATCAGTTGGGCACACACGTGGTCGGCGCCGGCGTCGAGATGCTCGCGGACCCGAGCCGCGAGCTGCGGCAGGTCACCCCACGCGACCGCGGCATCGATCAACCGATCGCTGCCGCCGTCGCCCAGGTCGTCCGCGTACCCCAGGCGCCGCCAGTTGTTCGCGTAGTTCGGGAGCTCCAGGTAGTGCTCCGCCCACGATCGGGCCAGGGCGCGCGCGCCGACCGGATCGGTCGACGCGACCATCGTCTGCTCGACGGCCAGGACCGGCTCGGGGCCGAGACGTTCGCGCGCGAACGCCGTGTGCTCGACCGGGACGAGATACGTGTGCGCTCCGAGGGTCCGCGACGCCGCCAGGTCGAGCATCCTCGGCCCCAGCGCCGCGATCATCCGCCGGACCGGCGCGGCGGGGTCCGGTCCCATCCGGGCGGCGTCCATCTCCTCGAGGTAGGTCCTCAGCCGGCCCACCGGGTCGGCCCACGTCTGTCGGCGTCGCCCGGCTGTGGCCTGGTGACCGATCCCGATCCCCAGGACGACGCGTTCGCCGAACGCGTCGGCGAGCGTCCGGGCTCCGCCGGCCATCGCCTCGGCGTGTCGGGCGGTGACGTTGGCGATCCCGGAGCACACCGTGATCCGCTCGGTCGCATGCAAGAGGAGCGACAGGTGCGCGAAGACCTCGCGGGACCCGCCGCCCTCCGGGACCCACACGGCCGGGAACCCGATCTCTTCGATCTCCTGGACGCCCTCCCGGACCGCCGCCGCGTCGATCGCGTCGAACGCGAACGTCCACACGCCCACGCGTCCGAGCCGCGCCCGCAGCGCGTCGTGTTCGCTCCCCATCGAACGCGAACCCTATCCGGACGCGACCCCGGCCCCGCCGTAGGGTTCGCGGCGTCATGGATCTCGACGAGGCGATCGACGAGCTGCGAGCACGGGCCGATCCGTCACGGAAGCCGGGCATGGCCCGGGTCGGGATCGACGTGAGGCACGCCCTCGGCGTCAGCGTCCCGAACATCCGCGCGATCGCGAAGCGCTCCGGCACGGATCATCGGCTGGCCCTGGCGCTCTGGCGCACCGGCGTTCATGAGGCCCGGATGCTCGCCACGCTCGTCGAAGACCCCTCCAGGTTCACGGACGCGCAGCTCGAGCGGTGGGTGCGGGATCTCACGTCCTGGGACCTCTGCGACGCGGTCGCCGATCCGTTCATCGCGTCGGAGCCCGGTCGCCGGAAGATCCGCGAGTGGTCCCGCCGGCCGGAGGGCTACGTGAAGCGCTGCGCGTTCTCGATGATCGCCCGGCGGGCCGTTTCGGCGAAGACCGCGCCCGACCGCGAGTTCCTGGGCTACCTCCCGGTGATCCGACGCGGAGCGACGGATCCGCGCAACGAGGTCAAGAAGGGCGTCTCGTGGGCGTTGCGACAGATCGGGAAGCGGAACCGGGCGCTCAACGCGGCAGCGATCGAGGAGGCCGAGCGGCTCCTCGAGCTGGGATCGCCACCGGCCACGTGGGTGGCGAGGGACGCGCTCCGGGAGCTGCGGAGCACCGCGGTGCTCCGCAGGCTCCCGGAGTGAGCCGCCTATCCGAACGAGCCCGGACGCTTCCCGTCCCCGCCGGCCTCGACGAGCTCGGCCGGCGTGTCCGGCACCTCGACGCGGCGTTCCGCCGCCTCGTGGCCCTCCACATCGAGCTTCGGCAACCACTCCAGCCAGCTCGGGAGGTACCAGTTGGCTCGACCGAGCAGCTTCATCGCCGAGGGGACCAGCACCGTCCGGACGATCGTGGCATCGAGGAAGACCGCGACCGCGAGACCGAACCCCATCTGCTGCAGCGGGGCCAGCCGGCCGGCGGCGAACCCGCCGAACACCGCCACCATGATCAGCGCGGCGCCCGTGATGATCCCTGCCGTCGTCCGCAGGCCGTACGCCACCGAACCCGCGTTCTCGCCGGTGAGGTCGTAATGCTCTCGGATCCTCGTGAGCAGGAACACGTGGTAGTCCATCGACAACCCGAACAGCACCGAGAACAGGAACAGGGGCAGCCACGCCTCGATCGACTGCACCTGGGGGAAGTTCAGCCAGGACGCGATGTCCTTGATGAAGGCGGGTCCCACCCCCTGCTGGAAGAACAGCACGACGGTGCCGTAGGCAGCTCCGACCGAGAGCAGGTTCATCAGGATCGCCTTCACGGGGAGCACGACCGATCGGAACACCACCGTCAGGAGCAGGAACGAGAGCCCCAGCACGAAGGCGAAGACGATCGGTGTGTAGAAGTCGGCCTGGTCGAAGAAGTCGACGTTCTGGGCGGTCTCGCCGCCGACCAGCACGGTCGCACCCGAGCCGCTGAACGCGGTCGGGATGTAGTCGGCGCGAAGATCCCGGAGCGCGTCGATCGAGGCGTCCTCGTAGATGTCGCCGCTGAACGGGACCGCCAGCACCGCGAGGTCACCCGCCTCGTTCGTCTCGAGCGGGCTCGGCGCGCCGAACCGCTTATCCCCGCCGAGCGTCGCGGTCAGCCTCGTGATGCCGGACTGGACCGGCTGCGACGAGATGTCGCCGTCGATCACGATCTGCGCCGGGTCCGCCAGGCCGCCCGCGAAGTTCTGCTGCAGCAGGACGAACGCGCGCTTGGACTCGATGTCGTCCGGCAGCGTGCTCACGCCGGACGTCCCCGTGTGGATGCTGAAGTACGGGATCGCGAGCGTCGCCAGGAAGCCCGCCCCGACGATCAGGCTGATCACCGGCCGGCCCATCACGACGCGCGTGGCCCGCTCCCAGAACCCGGTTCCCGCTTCGACGCGGCCGGCGTTCCGCCGGACCCGCAGCGCGTTCACCTTGTCCCCCATCAGCGACAGGACCGCCGGGAGCAGCGTCATCGAAGCCGCGACGGCGACCAGCACGACGAAGATCGCCCCCCCGGCCAGGCTCCGGAAGATCGTGTTCGGCACGATCAGGAGGCCGAGCAGCGCGAGCACCACCGTCATCCCGCTGAAGAAGACGGCGCGGTTCGCCGTGCCGCCGGCTCGCCCGATCGCCTCGAGCTTGTCGCGCCCGTGGAGCCGTTCCTCCCGGTACCGCGCCACGATGAAGAGCGAGTAGTCGATCCCGACGGCCAGGCCGATCATCGTGATCATGTTCTGAACGAAGAACGAGAAGCTGAAGGCCGTGCCCACGAGGGCGGTCAGCCCCATCGCGATCGCGATCGAGAACGCGGCGAGCACGATCGGCACCACCCCCGCGACGACCGCACCGAGGACCACGACGAGGACGATCAGGGCGACGATCACGCCGATGCTCTCGCCGGTTCGGATGTCCTCCTCGATGATCTTCTGGAACTCGTTGAAGACCGTGACCGGGCCCGCGACGTGGGTCTCGAATCCCGAAGGCTGCTGAACCGACTCGACCGCGTCCTTCACGCGAGCCACGTCATCGCTCAGGACGTCCTCGTCGGTTTGGGTCATCAGGACCGGCAGCAGGACCGTGTGCTGATCGGTGGAGACGGGGCCGTCCCTCGTCACGAAGCTGCCGACGTGCTTGACGATCCTGGCGTCCAGACCGCTGACCGCGCTCTGGATGTCTCCCACGTACGCCTGGAAGCTCGGATCCTGGACCGTCAGCGTGGCCGAGCGCACCAGGACGAACTCCGAATCGGGTTCCTCGCCACGGAGACGGTCCTCGACCAGCTTCGCCGCCTGTTTCGATTCGGGGTTGTTCGTGAAGTCGATCGCGTTGGTCATCGCGTCGGCGAACAGACCGGTCGCGACCAGCCCGATCGCGCCGCCGAGGAGCACGATCCAGACGACGACGGTCCGCAACGGGTGACGGCTGCTGGCCCGAGCGAAGGATTCCGGGTTCACCCTCATCTCCCCAACTCCTCTCCTGCGCACCCTTGCGTGGCGTACGCCGTATGCTTACGATGTACGGCGAGTCTACTCATACGCCGTAAGGTGTCAACCCCAACCATGACGAAGACAGGTGAACAGATGGTGACGCAGATCCGGACCCCGCTCACCCGGGAGCGCGTGGTCGACGCCGCCCTCCGGGTGATGGACGAGGAGGGACTCGAGGCCGTCTCGATGCGCCGGGTGGCGCGCGAGGTCGGCGTCGAGGCGATGTCCCTGTACCACCACGTCGATGACAAGGAGGATCTCCTCGACGGCGTGTGCGAGTGCGTGATGGCCGAGTTCGACTTCCCCGAGCCGTCCGATGACTGGAAGGAGAACTGCCGGCGCGGGGCGCGTGCATGGCGAGAGCTCCTCCGCCGACATCCGAACGTGATGCGCCTGTTCGCGGAAGAGCGTGGACCGATCCGCTCGGTCGACTCGATGAGGCCGACGGAGTTCGCGCTGCGGATCCTGCGGTCCTCGGGGCTCTCCGATCGCGACACCGCACAGGCGTTCCACGCGTTCGGCGGCTACATCCAGGGCTTCGTGATGATGGAGCTCGGCTCGATCGCGAGCGGCTCGGACGCGGAGCACCTGAAGGCCCACGCGGAGCTGGTGGCGGCCCTTCCCGACGAGTTCCCCACGCTGCAGAGCGTGGGACCGTTCTTCGCGGAGTGCGCCCCCGACGAGCAGTTCGAGTTCGGACTGGACCTGCTGATCCGCGGGCTCGAGGCGAAGATCGGCACCGGCCAGGAACCCTCCCGGAACGACTGAACGTCCAAGCCGGACCATCCGATATCCCGGTCGAGGCCGCAGGGCCGCCCGACCGGCCCGTGGAACCGGAGGACGCGATGACGATCCGACGTTGGATGCCCGCCCTTGTCGTGCTGCTGACCATGGCCGCCTGTGCCGACGCGCCGCCCCCGACCGGATCCGGTTCGGGGATCCAGCACGACACCGCTCCCGACGCGCTCCTGCTCCGGGTGGGGTTCGAGGGCGGCTTCGTCGCCCCGGAATGGCTGGCCACCTCGATCCCGACGTTCTCCCTCTACGGCGACGGCACGCTCGTCGTCCCGGGAGCCCAGATCGAGATCTACCCGAGCCCCGCGCTGCCCGCGATCTCCTTCCGGCACGTGGAGGAGGCGGGGATCCAGGCGCTCCTCGCCGCGGCGATCGACGCCACCGACGACCTCCCCGCCGATCTCGGCGACATGGGGACGATCGGGATCGCGGACGCCGCGACGACCGTGATCACGGTGCGGGCCGGCGACGTGGACCGGACGGTGAAGGCGTACGCGCTGGCCGACCTGCCGGACCGCCCCCAGCGCATGTCGGAGGACGTCTTCCGGGCGCGGCAGCGGCTGGCCGGGTTCGTCGCGGAACTCGGGACCCTCGACCGCTGGCTCCCCCACGGGTCGCTCGGCTCGGAGGAGCCCTACGAGGGTTCCTCGGCCCGGCTGTTCGTCTCCGACTACCGCCCGGCCGAGGACCTTCCGCAGGACGCGATCACCTGGCCGCTCGGGTCGGACCTCACGTCGTTCGGCGACCCGATCGACGTCCCGCAGGGCCGCTGTGGCACGGTCGGCGGGGCGGACTGGAACACGCTCCGCACCGCCGCCGAGCGGGCCAACCAGCTGACCCCCTGGACCGAGGCCGGGCACCGGTTCGGGATCCTCTTCCGGCCGTTGCTTCCTGACGAGACAGGCTGCGCGCCAATCGTTCCGTCCGCCTGATCGGCCCCCCGAAGGGGTCAAGGAGTCGGTCATCGCGACCGATGACTACCTGAAGACGGGCAGCCGCCGCGAGGCGGCTGCCCGCACGACCTCATGACGAGCGACGCCGAGCAGGCCTCCGTGGCTCCGCCGACGGCCCGAGAGGGCTTCTTCGACCCGCGGGCGGACGGCGACGGTGCCGAGCGCCTCCGGGACCTCGAGTTCCGCTACCGCGGGCTGATCGACTCGATGCCCGCGGTCCTCTACGTCGACTCGGTCGACGTGGACGGCGCGATGCTCGACGTGAGCCCCAGCGTCGAGGAGCTCCTGGGGATCTCCCGGGACGACTTCCTGAGCGGCCTGAACGTCTGGACCAGGACCGTGCACCCGGACGACCTCGAGCGGGTCGTGGCCGAGAGCGAGCGATGCGCCGCGACCGGTGAGCCGTTCCGGATCGAGTACCGGGTGAACCACCCCGACGGGCGGATCGTGTGGGTCCGCGAGGAAGCCGTCCTGATCCGGGGCGACGGCGGGGAACCGATCCACTGGCTGGGCGTGATGCTCGATGTGACGGGGTTGATGGTCACGCAGGCCGAGCTGCATCGGGCCCAGGCGAAGTACCAGGCGCTCGTCGAACAGATCCCGGCGATCGTCTACGTCGACGTCGTCGACGAGGACATGTCGACGACCTACGTCAGCCCGCAGTTCGAGCAGCTCCTCGGCTACCCGACGCAGGAGTACATCGAGGATCCGATGCTCTGGGAGAAGATGCTGCACCCCGACGACCGTCAGGAGGCGATGGACACGTACCTCCGGGGCCGGGAGACGGGAGCGCCGTTCGTCTTCGAGTACCGACTGATCGCCAGGGATGGACGGACCGTCTGGTTCCGGGACAGCGCGGTCGTCCTCACGGACGCGCAGGGCAGACCCGAGTACATCCAGGGCGTGATGCTGGACATCACCGACGCGAAGCTCGCCGAGGAGCGGATCGCGTTCCTCGCGTACCACGACAAGCTCACCGGCCTCCCGAACCGGGCGATGCTCGACGAGTTGCTCGGCTTGGCGCTCGCCCGGGCCCGGCGCCACGAGCTCGGCGTGGTCGTGGTGAGCGTCGACATCGACGACTTCAAGCTGGTGAACGACTCCCTCGGCCGGCGGGCCGGCGACGCCCTGCTCGTCCAGTTCGCCCAGCGGCTCGGTGAGGCGACCCGCGAGACCGACCTCGTCGCCCGTCAGGGCGCCGACGAGTTCCTGCTGCTGCTCGCCGACCTGGACCGGACCCCGCAGATCTCCGGCGCCCGGGAGGGGGTCTCGGTCGCGGCCGAGTCCGTGGCGCTCCGGATCCAGGAGGTGCTCCGCACGCCGTTCACGATCGAGAACACCGAGCTGTACCTCACGGCCAGCCTGGGGATCAGCCTCTTCCCCGAGGACGCCGCCGACGCCCCGACGCTGCTGAAGAACGCCGAGACCGCGATGTTCCGGTCCAAGCGATCCGGGCCCGGCGGCTACGTGATCCATTCCGCCGACGATGCCGACGCGATCGTTCGGCTGTCGCTTTCCACCCGGTTGCGTCGAGCCGTCGAACAGCAGCAGTGGATGCTCCACTACCAGCCGCTGATGGACCTGGACTCCGCCGAGATGATCGGCGTCGAGGCGTTGATCCGCTGGCCGGAGCCGAACGGCGGCCTCGTCCCGCCGGGCGAGTTCATCCCCCTCGCGGAGGAGATGGGCCTGATCGAGGCGATCGGCGCCTGGGTGATCGAGGAGATCGCGCGTCAGGACGCAGCCTGGCGGGCGGAGGGCCTCGAGCTCGGCATCTCGTTCAACCTGTCGCCGCGCCAGCTGTGGCAGGAGGACCTGGCGGACCGGATCGCCACCCCGATCATCGGTTCGGGGATGGATCCGAGCCGCGTCACGGTCGAGATCACGGAGTCCTCGGCCATGACGAGCCCCGACCGGACGCTGGGGATCCTCCACGGACTGCACGCCCGGGGGCTGCGGCTTGCGATCGACGACTTCGGAACGGGGTACTCGTCCCTCGCCCGCCTGCGGTACATGCCGGTCGACGTCCTGAAGATCGACCGGTCGTTCGTCCGGGAGCTCGATCGCGACCCCCAGAACGCAAGCATGGTCTCGGCGATGGTGGCGCTCGCCTCGAACCTGGGGATGACGCCCTGGGCCGAGGGGATCGAGACCGAGGCGGAGTGGCAGGCGCTGGTCGACCGGGGGTGCCCGAACGGGCAGGGGTTCTTCTTCTCGAGGCCGGTCCCCGCCGAGGAGATCCTGGCGATCCATCGCCGCGCCGGCCTCCACCTCGTGGAGGACGACGCGACCGGGTGAGCCGGGTCAGCGCCGGCGCCGCGGCCGGAGGCCGCTGCGCCGGCCCTTCGCCCCCCCGCTGAAGACCACCCGCGGCGGCGCCACCTTCATCCCCTCCTGCTCGAACTCCTCGTGGAGGTCGAGGCGCGCAGCCATCCGGCTCACGTCCCCGAGCTGCTCGGGCGTCACGAACGTGATGCTCGTGCCGGCTCGGCCGGCACGAGCGGTTCGGCCGACGCGATGGACGTAGCCCTTGTCGTCCTTCGGCGGGTCGTAGTTGATCACCAGCGTGATCCGCTCGAGGTCGAGGCCGCGCGCGGCCACGTCGGTCGCCACGAGGACGCCGACGTGGCCCTCCTCGAAGCGGTGGAGCGCGCGCTCCCGAGCCTGCTGCGTCATGTCGCCGTGCATCGCGACCACGGGGACGCTCAACCCCCGGAGCTGGCGAGCGAGCTGATCGACCGCTCGCTTCGTGTTCACGAAGACGAGGATCGAGCCGGGCTCCTCGGAGGCCAACCGGGCGAGGGTGGTGAGCTTCTCGTGCGCGGCCACGGGGATGAACCGGTGATCGGCCTCCTCCACGAACCTCGTGTCGCCGTCGCCGACGACCTCGTGACGCATCGGATCCCGCGTGTACACCTCGGCCAGCCGACCGATCGCGCCGTCGAGCGTGGCCGAGAAGAACATCGTCTGCCGATCCTTCGGCAGCCGTCGCACGATCCGGTCGACCTGGGGCTGGAACCCCATGTCGAGCATCCGGTCGGCCTCGTCGAGCACCAGGATCGTCACGGCGTCGAGCCGAACGAGCTCGCGCCGAGCGAGGTCGTCCAGCCGTCCCGGCGTGGCGATCAGGATGTGGGCCGACCCCACCCCCTGCGCCTGCTCCCGGACCTTCGTCCCTCCGTAGACCGCCTTCACCCGGAGCCCGCGCGCCTCCGCGATGTCGTCGAACTCGTCCCGGACCTGCTGGGCGAGCTCGCGGGTCGGCACGAGGACCAGCGCCATCGGTCGCGCCGTCGCCGACCGGTCGATCTGATCCACGATCGGGATCGCGAACCCGAGCGTCTTGCCCGAGCCGGTCTTCGATCGCGCCAGGGTGTCACGTCCGGCCGTGGCGTCCTCGATCACCATCATCTGGATCGGGAAGGGCTCGACGATCCCCCGCGCCGCGAGGGCGCGGACGACCGGGTCGGATACCCCGAGGTCACGGAAGGTCGGCACTTCGACATCGAGCGTACCGGGGGGTGGTCGCGACGGCGACGCCGTAGGCTGGCTCGGAGGGACCTCACGAGGAGGAAGCGACCTGATGGAGGACCGGATCCAGCTCTGGAACGACCTCGCGGCACAGCTGGGGGTGGACAGCATCCGGTGCACGACCGCGGCGGGATCGGGCCACCCGACCTCCTCGCTGTCGGCGGCGCACCTCGTGGCGGTGTTGTTCGCCGATCACCTGCGGATCGACGTCGGGGACCCGAAGGGCCCGCAGAACGACCGGTTCATCCTGTCGAAGGGGCACGCGGCGCCGGTGCTCTACGCGGCCCTGAAGGCGATCGGCGCGATCGACAACGACCAGCTGATGTCGTTGCGCCGGCTCGGCTCTCCGATCCAGGGACACCCGGCGCCGTCGCCGGAGCTCCCGTGGGTCGAGGCGGCGACCGGTTCGCTCGGCCAGGGCCCGGCGGTCGCGTTCGGGATGGGGTTGGCGATGCGGCTGGACGATGCGCCCGGGCGGGTCTGGGTCCTGCTCGGCGACTCCGAGATGGCCGAGGGGTCGGTGTGGGAGGCGATCGAGGCGATCGGCTACCACGGGGTCGAGCAGGTGACCTGCATCCTGGACCTGAACCGGCTGGGGCAGCGTGGTCCGACGATGCACGGGTGGGACGGGGACGTCTTCGTCCGGCGGGGCGAGGCCTTCGGCTGGGCGGCGACGTCGATCGACGGCCACGACGTGGCCGCGATCGACGCCGCCTACCGCGAGGCCGCCGAGGACGGGCGGCCGACGCTGATCGTGGCCCGCACGGAGAAGGGCCACGGCGTCTCCGAGGTGGCTGACCAGGAGGGGTGGCACGGGAAGGCGTTCCCGGAGGACCTCGCCGAGCGAGCGATCGCGGAGCTGGGTGGGGAGCGCTCGATCACGATCACGCCCCCGAAGCCGGAGTCGTGGATCGCGGCGGGCGCGGCCGCGCCGCGAGGCGCGCCCGCGCCCGCCTACCGGGAGGCGGTCGCCACCCGGAAGGCCTTCGGCGAGACGCTGGCGTGGCTGGCGGGCGAGCGCTCGGACGTGGTGGCACTCGACGGCGAGGTCGCGAACTCCACCTACACCGAGAACGTCCTGGAGACCGCCCCGGAGCGGTTCGTGGAGGTCTACATCGCGGAGCAGACGATGATCGGCGCCCAGATCGGGCTCCAGGCGCTCGGCAAGACCGCGTTCGCGGCGACGTTCGGCGCGTTCCTCACCCGGGCGGCCGACCAGATCCGGATGGCGTCGATCGGCCGGGCCGACCTCCGCATCTCGGGCTCGCACGCCGGCGTGTCGATCGGCGAGGACGGCCCGTCGCAGATGGCCTTGGAGGACCTCGCACTGTTCCGGGCGCTCGACGGCTCCACCGTGCTGTACCCGGCCGACGCGAACGCCACCGCGGAGCTGGTCCAGCGGATGGCCGAGACGCCGGGCATCTCGTACCTCCGGACCACACGCGAGTCGACCCCGATCGTGTACGAGCCGGGTGACCGCTTCGAGGTCGGCGGGTCCAGGACCGTGAGGGACGGCTCCGACGTCACGTTGATCGGCGCCGGTATCACCCTCCATGGATCGATCCGCGCGGCGGACCTCCTTTCCGAGGACGGGATCTCGGCGCGCGTGATCGACTGCTACAGCGTGAAGCCGATCGACGTCGAGGCGATCCACCGGGCGATGGACGACACCGGCCTCCTCGTGGTGGTCGAGGATCACCGCGTCGAGGGAGGTCTCGGCGACGCGGTCCTGGACGCGCTGGCCTCCGCGGGGCCGCTGGTGGGAAGGGTCGTGAAGCTCGGGGTCGCCGCGATGCCGGGCTCGGGCACGCCCGAGGAGCTCAGGGGCTGGGCGGGGATCGACGCGGAGTCGATCGTGCGCGCCGTGAGGGCGGCCAGGCCGGCCTGATCAGCGGGCGACCGGTACGCCGCCCAGCGCGAGGGCGATGATCTCCTCGGGCGGCACCGGCCGGGAGAACAGGAAGCCCTGACCGAGGACGCACCCGCGGTCCTTCAGGAAGGCCAGCTCGCCATCGGTCTCGATCCCTTCGGCCAGCGTCGTGATGCCCATGCCCCGCGCCAGCTCGACGAACGCCGTCACGATGCTCGCGCTCTGGGGGTCGGCGTCCACGCCGCTGACGAA
>Ga0114129_10001398_pt1 | contig 32530 bp, 39 predicted proteins | sample RhiMetdeltSRZDD1_FD_80071 | JGI IMG/M metagenome (GOLD analysis project Ga0114129, IMG submission 80071) | Populus rhizosphere microbial communities from Tennessee, USA - Rhizosphere MetaG P. deltoides SRZDD1 (version 2) (version 2) | ecosystem: Host-associated > Plants > Roots > Rhizosphere >...
GCTCTCGCCGTAGTACGTGTGAATGTCACTCAGCTCAAGCAATGTCGCTCAGCTCAAGCACCGAGATAGATTTCCCGCACGGTCGGGTCGGCGCGCACGGCATCGCGCGTGCCATCGGCGATCACGCGGCCGTAGTGGAGCACGGTGACGTGACGCGCGATCTCGAGCGCGATGTCCATGTCGTGCTCGATGATCAGGACAGTGATGGCCGGATCGAGGCGGCCCAGGAGCCGGGCCATCGCTGCCGACTCCGCCGGAGAAAGCCCGGCCGTCGGCTCGTCGAGCAGCAGCATCCGCGGGCGTCCCGCGAGCGCCAGGCCGATCTCCAGCTGGCGCTGCTCGCCGTGTGAGAGATTGCGCACGATGGTGCGCGCGCGCGCGTCGAGTCCGACCGCGGCGAGTGTCTCCTCGGCCCGCGCGCGCAGCCCGGCGTCACGCCCGACCGGCCGGTGCATGGCGAACTTCGTTGCGCTCAGCGCCTGCGCCGCCAGGAGACAGTTGTCGAGGACGCTGAGGCTGGGGAAGAGATTCGAAACTTGGAACGTCCGCGTGAGGCCCAGCGCGGCACGACGATGCGAAGGCATGCGGGTGACGTCGACTCCGAACAGCTCGATACGGCCGGTCGTCACCGGCAACGCGCCGGCGACGAGATTGAACAGCGTCGTCTTGCCCGCACCGTTCGGGCCGATGAGCGCGCGGCGCTCGCCCGGCCGCACGGTGAGCTCCACGCCGTCCACGGCGCGGAGCCCGCCGAACGCCCTGGAGACGCGCTCCAGACGCAGCGCGAGCGCTTCGGTCAGAGCCGCCTCACTGGCAGTATTTGCAGGGCGGGTAGTCGCGGCTGTACAGCGGGTGCTTCATGTACTCGTCGGGCTTGTACTTCCAGAACTGGCTGACGGCCGGATACGTTGCGATCACGCTGTTCTGCAGCTTGCCGCCGACGCGCTCCACTTTGCGGATGTAGATGTTCTGGATCGGATTGCCGAAATCGTCGACCTTCAGCGGGCCGCGCGCGGATTCTTTCAGATCGACCCGGCGCAGCGCCGCGAGGAACGCGTCGCGGTCCTCCACCTTGCCGTTCACGGCCTTGATCGCCTCCACGATCCAGCGCGCGTTGGTGTACGTCGCCTCGGAGTAATAGGACGCGATCTTGCCCGCCGACGCCTCGAACGCCTTGTTGAACTTCTGATTCGTGGGATTGTCGAGCGCCTGCGAGTAATGAAGCGCAGTGATCACGCCGATCGCCTCGTCGCCCATCTGCGGCAGGACGGTCTCGTCGGTGATCGTGCCGCCGCCCAGCAGCGGCAGCTTATCCTTCAACCCGGCCTCCTGATACTGCTTGAGGAACTGCAGAGCGAGGCGGCCGGTGAACAGCGCCAGCACGGCGTCGGAGTCGCGTCGGATCTGAGCGAGGAACGGCGCGAAGTCGTTGGTGTTCAGCGGGGCCCAGATCCGCTGCACGATCTGGCCGCCGCCCTCCTCGAACACCTGCTGAAAGCCGCCGATGATCTCGTAGCCGAACGCGTAGTCCATGCCGATGGCGGCGATCTTCCGGTACTTCGTGTTCTTGAGCACCCAGTCCGCGAACGGGTGCATCGGCTGGCTGGTGGACCAGCCGGTGCGCACGATCCACTTCGCGGGCTTGCGCTGAGTGAGGTCGTCGGCGGCGATCACCGGGAACGTCGCCGGGAGCTTCTGGCCGTCGATGTAGGGCTGCAGCGCATAGCCGACGTTGGCCAGCATGCCGCCGGTCACGATGGCCACCTTGTCCTGGTCCACGAGCTTGCGCGATTTGTTCAGCGCGGTGGCCGGGTTGCCCTCATCGTCTTCGACGACCACCTCGATCTTGCGGCCGGCGACCTGGCCGCCAACTTCGTTCAGATAGAGCTGGTTGCCGTTGACCATGTCCTTGCCGATCTGGGCGAAAGGACCGGTGAGCGGTGCCAGGAAGCCGATCTTGATCGGCCCCGATTGCGCCGGCGCGCCAACCGGCGCGGCCAGCGACGCGAGGAAAGCCAACAGGACAGCCGAGGCGACGATGCGGATGCGAGTCATCGAGAGTTCTCCATTTGTAGCGACGGGTGGTTGCACGGCTAGAACCGTGGGTGGCCTGGTCTAGGCACGTGAGGCTCCGCTCAACGGCGCGATATCAGGCACGTGTGGCCTAGGCACGTGTGGCTCCGCTCAACGGCCTGATCTGAGCGCGCCGAGCACACCGCGCGGCGCGAAAAGAATCACGCCGATGTAGACGGCGCCGAGGATCAGCAGCCAGCGCTTGGTGTAGACGCTGACGAAGTTCTTGAGAAAGACGATCACGGCAGCGCCGAGGGCCGGCCCCGCGAGCGTGCCGGGGCCCCCGAGCGCGACCATCAAGAGAGTTTCCACCGATGTCACGAGCTGCACATCCACCGGGCTGACGAAGCCGTTGTACCAGGCCCACAGCACGCCCGCGAATCCCGCGAAGCCACCAGAGATCACGAACGCGAGGTACTTGTGCAGCCACACGTCGTAGCCCAGCGCGCGCATGCGGGTCTCGCTCTCACGGATGCCCTGAAGCGTGAGGCCGAACGGCGAGCGCGCGAGCGTGCCGAGCGCGGCCCACGCAAGGGCGGCGGCGACGAGCACGAAGTAGAAGAAGGGCAGGGGCGCCGCGAGACTCCACGGCAGCGGCAGGTCCGGGCGCGGCACGCCCGCGATGCCGTTGTCGCCTTTGGTGAGCGACACCCAGCGGAAGGCAAGTCCCCAGACGACCATGCCGAGAGCTAGCGTGATCATCAGGAAGTAGGTGCCGGTTGCACGGATCGCGATCAAGCCGAAGATCGCCGCTATCGCCGTCGCCAGGATCACGCCGGCGACGAGGCACGCGACGAATCCCGCCTGACGCTCGGTGGCGAGGATGCCGACCGCATACGCGGCCGCGCCGAAGTAGGCGGCGTGCCCGAGCGAGGCCAGCCCGGTGTAGCCGAGGAGAATGTCGAGACTCATGGCGAGGATCGCCATGATCGCGACCTGTGTGAGCAGGGTGAGCGGATACGACGGCAGCGTCGGGGCGATGACCGCCGCGACGACGAGCGCCGCGATGCCGCCGAGGATCGCTCGGCGTCGTAGGTTGCCGAAGGTCCGGCTCACACGCGTCCGAAGAGGCCGGTGGGCTTGAGCGCCAGGATCAGCGCCATCGGCGCGAACAGCGTGAAGTACGACAGCTCGGGGAACAACGCCTTGCCGAAGTTGTCGAGCAGGCCGACCAGCAGCGAGCCGACCATCGCCCCGGGCAGCGAGCCGAGCCCACCGACGATCACGACCACGAATGCGTACGGAAGGATCTCGATGTCGAGACCTGGATAGACGCCGAGAAACCCTGCGCCGATGACACCGCCGAAGGCGGCGAGCGCCGCACCCAGCCCGAAGACCCCGAGCGACACACGAGGCACGCGAATGCCCACGCCCTGCGCCATCTCGGGATCATCGACGGCGGCGCGGATCATCGCCCCGACACGCGTGCGATCGAGCGCCAGCCACAGCGCCGCACCGACCAGGACAGCGACGACGACGATGAAGATCCGATAGATGGGAAAGCGGCCGGGGCCCACCGTCACCACGCCGACGAGAGCCGAGGGCGGCCGAAGGGAATATGGATCACCGCCCCAGATCAAGAGCGCCAGATCCTGAAAGATCAGCGCGAAGCCGATCGTCATCAGCACCTGGCCGAGCGTCTGGCCGGGGAGCCGTCGAAGAAACACCCTCTCCATCGCGACGCCGACGATCGCCATGACGAGCGCGCCCGCGATGAGCGCCAGAACGTAGGAGCCCGTGCGCCAGGAGACGGAGAGCCCGACGTAGCCGCCGAGCATGAAATACGAGCCGTGCGCCAGGTTCACGACTCGCATGACGCCGAAGATCAGCGAGAGGCCGCTCGCGAGGAGAAACAGCAACGCCCCGTACGACAGGCCGTTGAAGGTTTGCGTGACCCAGAATTCAAGCGTCACAGGCTCGCCTCGCCTGTGGCTGCGGCTCGCACGGCCATGGTCACAGATGCAGCAGGCGCCGGGCGTTCTCCGACAGGATGCGGGTACGGTCGCGCGCGGACAGCTTGAGTCCGCGCACGACGATCTCCCGCGGGCGTGTCGGCCCCATGTCGAAGCAGAAGTCGCTGCCGATCATCACGCGATCGGCGCCGACGAGGCCGACGAGATACGAGAGCGCGGCCGGCGCGTGGCTGATCGTGTCGTACGTGAAGCGCCGCAGATACGCCTCGAACGGCCGCTTCGCTACGCCCTTCGTCTCCGGCCGCACCTTCTGGCCGTGCGTCAGTCGCCCGACGAGGTATGGCATAGCGCCGCCCGCGTGGGGCAGGCACACCTCGAGCTTCGGGAACCGATCGAGCACGCCGCCGAAGACGAGGTGGGCTGCCGCGATGGCCGTGTCGAACGGGTTCCCGAGGAAGTTATTGAGGTAGTAGCGCCCCAGACGATTGCCGGCGCCGATGACGGTCAGCGGATGCAGCAGCACGGGCAGCCGGCGCGCTTCGCACGCCGCGAAGATCGGCGCGAACGCCGGATCCGAGAGCTCCCGGCCGCTGATGTTCGTGCCGAGATAAACGCCGCGGATGCCGGGCAGCGCGGCGGCTCGCTCGAGCTCCGCGAGCGCGCGCTTCGGCTCTTGCATCGGCAGCGTCGCGCAGCCGACGAAGCGATCAGGATAGGCCCGGTGCGCTTCGCTCATCGCGTCGTTCACCGCGGCGGCGAGCCGCTGGCCGAGATCACCGTCGGCCCAGTAAACCATCGGGGCGGTCAGCGACAGGGCGTGAACGGCCACACCGACGCGATCCATCGCCTTGCGGCGACGATCGAGATCCCAATACGTCGCGTCGAGCACCGCCGTCGGCGAGTCGCGGATCACGATGCGCGGGCCGCGCGGATCCGAGCGATCGATGCGCGCCTGGTGCGGGCCGCCTTCACGCGCGATGAGATCCAGAAAACGCTCGGGAAAGAAGTGCGCGTGGACGTCGATCGCGTCGGGGCGAGCCACGGTCGGGATTGTACTATAGGGCTCACTTTCGCCCGCAGTGCGAGCCGGAGGACGTCGTGGGGCCGTAGTGCGAGCCGCAGCCGCAGGCGAGGCGAGTCTGCGTGGGCCCCACCGTCCGAGGCGAGCGTATGAAAAAGGAGCGACGGGTGAGACTGCCGCATGAGCGCTTCGACTACTCCGCGATCGTCGACCGCAAGCCGTGGCGGCTTCCGAGGGGTGCGCGCATCGCCGTGTGGACGATCGTCAACGTGGAGGAGTGGGACATCGAAAAGCCCATGGCGCGCCAGTATCTGACCGCGCCCCAAGGTGTGGCCACCGTGCCCGACGTGCCGAACTGGGCGTGGCACGACTACGGCATGCGGGTCGGCTTCTGGCGGATGCACGAGGCGCTCGTCAAGCGCAAGATCCCCGCGACGACGGCCCTCAACGCCAACGTGTGTCTCGCGTACCCACGCGTGGCGGAAGCCATGCGCGACGCAGGGTGGGAATTCATGGGCCACGGCGTCAAGCAGGGCGCGATGCACGTGCAGCCCGATCAGCGCGCAGTGATCCGCGATTCCATTCAGATCATCCAGAAGTTCAGCGGCAAGAAGCCGAAGGGCTGGCTCGGCCCAGGTCTGACCGAGACGTGGGAAACGCTCGATCTCCTCGCCGAGGAGGGCATCGAATACGTGTCGGACTGGGTCAACGACGACCAGCCGTACGAGATCCGCACCGCGCACCGCCCGCTCGTCTCCGTCCCGTACACGCTGGAGCTGAACGACATTCCGACGATGGTGATCCAGCATCACGAATCATCGGCCTGGGTGCAGCGCTGCCGCGACCAGTTCGATCGGCTTTACGCCGAGGGTGCAAAGAACCCGCGCGTCATGGCGATCGCCGTGCATCCCTACATCCACGGCGTGCCGCACCGGATCAAGTACTTCGAGGCGGTGTACGACTACATCCGCCGAAAGAAAGGCGTGTGGCTCACCACCGGCGAGGGGATCTACGAGTGGTGGCGCAGCGTCCACAGCGCGGCGCCCTGGACCGCGAGCGCCACGACGACGGCCACCGCGAATGCCGCCGCGATTCCTGCCCGCTCGAGCAAAGCGCCGAGCGCCAGAAAGAAGCCGACGAAGGAATAGAGTCCGAGCAGGAGCCCGCGCAGGACGCCGCCCGCGGGCCCGGGCCCCTCGAGCGCGTGGGTGAAGACCACGAGGCTCGTCGCGAAGAGCGGAAACGGCGTTAGCAGCCCCGTCAGCTGCGGCCCCAGGTGTGAGGCCACGCCCGTGAGCAGCACCACGAATCCCGTCGTCACGAGCATGCGCGCAGGGATGTCCCACCGCGGCAGCGGCGTCGCCGCGCGCGGCGCCGCGGTCGGCGCCGGCATGAGGCGACGTGTGACGAGCAGTGAGGCGACGGCGAGCGCGGCCGTCGGCCCGAGCGGGAGCGGCAGCCATCTGAGCGCGAGCGTCGACAGCGCGAAGGCGCCGACGCCGGCCGCGAGTGCCGCGGGCCACGGCGTGCGCACCGCCGTCCGTGCGTAGGCTAGCGAGAACGCGGCCTGTGACACGGTGCCGCCAATGATGCCGACTGCGGCGGCGGCCGCGAACGCCAGGCTCTGGTCGCGCGCGAGGAAGAACGCGATCGGCGCCGAGGTGAGGGGAAGGCCGACGAGCCAACCGCCCACCGCGGGTCCCCAGCGACGGCCGGCGAGGCTGGCGCCGCCGATCAGCACTGGTGTGGCGACGACTTTGAGGAGGAGGCTGTCCAGCGGTTACTTCACGGGTGCAACGACGACGTCGGTCGGCTTACCGGCCAGGAAATTCTCGACGTTCTTCACCGCCCGCAGCAGCCCGTCGCGAACCACCTCGGCCGTTTGCCCCGCATTGTGCGGCGACAGCACCACGGTATCGAAGCCGAGGATCGGATCGCCCGGCTTCAGCGGCTCGTCGTGGAAGACGTCGAGCCCCGCGCCGGCGATCTTTTTTGTGGCCAGCGCGTCCAGCAGCGCATCACGCTCGATGAGCGCGCCGCGGCCCGTGTTGATCAGAACTGCCGTCTTCTTCATCAACGCCAGCTCGCGACGGCCGAGGAAGCCGCGCGTCTCGGGCGTGAGCCGCACGTGGAGCGAGATGAAGTCGGCCGATCTCACGATTTCGTCCTTCGATGCGGGCCGGGCTCCCATCGCGCGAACGCGCGCCTCGTCCCCCCGCGCGCTCCACGCCAACACCTCCATGCCGATCGCGCGACCGAGGGCGACGACCCGAGCGCCGATGGTGCCGGTGCCGAACACGCCGAGCGTCTTGCCCAGGCACTGGGTCAGCATCTCGCGCGGCCATGCGCCGCCGCGCATCTCGCGATCGATGCGGACGAGCTTGCGGCCGGTGGCGAGCATGAGCGTCAGCGCGTGCTCAGCGACGGCGAACGCGTTGACACCCGGCGTGTTGCAGATCGTGATGCCGCGGCGTCCGGCCGCGTCGAGGTCGAAGTTGTCAGTGCCGGTGCCCCAGATCGAGACCATCTTCAGCGCCGGGCACGCGGCGAATACGCCGTCGCTGAAGCGCGCATGCGCGCGGATGTTGATGGCCACGCGCGCGCGGCCGATGCGCTTGATCAGCTCCTGCTCCTCGTCGGCGCCGCGTGCCGGGATTACGACCGTCTCGCCCAGCTTGCGTGCGGCTTCATGGGCGGCGGAATTCTGGAACACGCTCGGAAAGTCGTCCGGGACCGCGATCAGGGGATCGGCCATCGCGTGGCTCAGTTGTTCGCGAAGGCGGCCTGGGCCGCGGCCACGCCGGCGCCGGGCTCCGCCTGGTAACCGAGGTCTCTAAGCGCCATCTCGAGCGCCGAGAGAGTCGGCAGGACGTACTGCGGGCTCGCGGTGATGCCCATCGTTCCGATCCGCAGCGTGAACGTCCGTATCTTGTCGAGGCCGGTTCCGATGAGAATGCCGTACGGCTCGCGCATCACCTTGACCACGGCGGCGGGCTCGATCCCTTTGGGAGCGCGGATGCACGAGACCGTGTTCGAGGCGATCGTCGAATCGGGGAACATCTCGAGCCCCATGGCGGCCACGCCGGCACGCAGCGCGCCGCCGGCGAGCGCATGACGACGGGCGCGGTTGGCGAGCCCTTCCTCGAGGATCAGGCGCACGGCGGCTTGCAACGCGGCGGTGAGGTGCGTCGGGATCGAGACCGGCTGTCGCCGTGGCGTGCCGTCCGGGATCTTGCCGCCGCGGGAGACGGGCACCCAGTTGTCGCGCCAGCGGAGGAGGTCGTAGGCGTACGACTGCGCCATCCGCTTGCGGCGCTCCATCACGTCCCACGCGCGCTCGCTCACCGAGACCAGCGACATGCCGAGCGGCGCCGCCAGGCACTTCTGCGAGCCGGTCATATTGAGGTCCACGCCCCATTCGTCGGTGCGGACATCCAGACCGGCGATGGACGAGACGGTGTCGAGCATGAACAACGCGTCGACCGACCGCGCGATCTTCGCGACTTCCGCGGCGGGATACGTCGTGCCCGTCGACGTCTCGTTGTGCACGAGCGTGATGGCTTTCGGGCGAACGCGCTCGGCTTCGCGGGCCAGACGGTCCAGGTCGAGACGCGCGCCCCACTCGACCGGAAATTCGGTGGCGTCGGCTCCTACGCGGTCCATGATCTCGCGCATCAGGACGCCGAAGACACCCGCGCCGACCACGAGCACGCGATCGCCCGGCTCGATCACCGACAGCGCGCCCGCCTCCAGCGCGGTGCGGCCAGAGCCCGGCATGACGAGGACTTCGTTTTTGGTCTGGAAGACCTCGCGCAAGGCCAGCGTCGTCGGCTCGAGCATGCCTTCGTCGAACGAACGGTCGTACTGAATCGTCGGCGGCTGGTTCATGGCCTGGATGACCGGGAATGGCAGCTCGGTCGGGCCGGGAATCATGAGCAGGGGACGCGTCTGCACCTGGGTCCAGTTGATCGTCGACGACACGATGCGCTCTCCTTGGCGGCCGAGTGCGCTCATTCTAGCATCACGTTTTCACGAGCGACGCCGGCGCGCGGTAGATGAGCCACAGGTTGCGCGCATATACGAGCAGGCCGGCGCTCTGGCCGAGGATGAAGACGGGATCGCGTCGGTAGATCGCGTAGGCCAGGAGCGTCAGGCCGCCGCCGACGGAGAAGTACCAGAACGCCAACGGCACCACGCTTCGCTTGCGGCGCTCGGAGGCGATCCACTGCACCAGGAATCGCGCCGAGAAGAAGGCCTGCCCGAGCAGACCGATGGTGAGCCAGACCTGGTCCGTCGTCACCCGCTCAGGAAGCTCGGCCGAAAATCGCCTGCAGCACGCGGTATGCGCGGCGGATGTCCTCGGGCCGCCGCCGGCCCGACACGAGCGCGAAGATCTTCTCCGCGTCCTCGCTGGGCACGGCCGACGGCTTGTCGGCCCGCACGTCGGTGAGCTCGCGCAGCGGGATCTCGAGCGCGACCGACACCCGATACAGGCTGTCGATCGAGATCGACTTCTCGCCGCGCTCGACCTCGCCGATGAACTTTCCGGAGAGGCCGGAGCGATCACCCAGCCGTTCTTGGCTGAGGGCGCGTTGCTTGCGGAGCGCTCGCAGCCGCTGTCCCAGGAACTTCCTCACGTGTTTCACTGCGCGTTCGCCCATGGCTCGTTACCCTAGCACCTTTGAGTGCACTGCGTTCGACAACGAAACTCGGCGGCACCACCTCATCACGGTACGTCGACCTCGACCATGCCGTTTACCACGCGTGTCGGGAACACGCTGATGGAGAGATCGTCGGCCACGCGACACAGTCCAGTCGCCAGATCGAAATCGAAGCCGTGCCACGGGCACACCACCGCGTCGCCTTCGATCCAACCGTCGGCGAGCGGACCGTCCTCGTGCGGGCACAACGCGCTCACCGCGTAGAAGCGCCCGTCGCCGCCATTGAAGACGGCGAGCGTGCAGGACCCTGCCTCCACGAGACAGCCGCGCCCGGCGGGGATGTCGGCCCCGCGTGCCACCCGCACGAACGACATCAGCGAGGCGCCCGCAGCGCATCGTCGATGGCCGCACGGAAGCGATCGATCGGTTGCGCGCCCACGATCGGCTTGCCGTTGATGAGGAAGGTCGGCGTGCTGCGCACGCCGAGGTCTCGACCCTCCGCGAAGTCGGCTTCCACTGCCTCGCGGAAGCGGCGGCCGTCGAGGCAACGCTCGAAGCGTTCTCGATCGAGGTTGAGATTGACGGCGTAGTCGACGAGATCGTCACGCTCGAAACGCGGCTGCCGCTCGAAGAGCACGTCGTGGTACGCCCAGTAGCGTCCCTGCTCGCCGGCGCAGCGCGCCGCCTCGTGGGCGGGCATGGCGAGACTGTGCGAGGGCAGCGGGAAGTCCTTGTACACCAGACGCACGCGGCCATCGTACTCCTTCATGATCTGCTCCAGCGACCGCTGGACACGCCGGCAGAAGGGTCACTGGTAGTCGGAGAATTCGACGATGGTGACGACCGCGGTGGCGGGCCCCTTCGACATCTGCGTTTCGCCGAGCAGTCGATCGTGCGCGCTCGGCGCCGGCGCGTGGCACCCGATGCCGAGCATCGCGCAGGCGATCATGAGCGACGCGAGGGTGTAGACTCGCCGCGACGCGGGGGGGATCGCGAACCGAACGCTCACGACGGGGGAGGATACCACATGGCCGCCGCGCTGGATGCCGTCCTCGCCACCTATCCATCCTGGTCGCTGCTCGTCGTGCGCCTCGGGCTCGGCGTGGTCTTTTTTGCGCATGGCGCTCAAAAGGTGCTCGGCTGGTTCGGCGGCCAGGGGCTCGGGAGCACCATCAAAATGTTTCGGGGCATGGGAGTGCCACCGGCGGCGGCGGCGCTCGCGGCGTTCATCGAGCTCCTCGGCGGCTGCGGTTTGATCACCGGCCTCCTCGCACGGCCAGCTGCGGTCGGCATCATGATCAACATGCTGGTGGCGATCGCGAAGGTGCACGGTAAGCACGGCTTCTTCCTGAACCTGGGCGTGCCCGGCAAAGGCCCGGGCTGGGAGTACAACTTCGCCCTCATCGCGATGGCGCTCGCCATTCTCATCGGCGGCGCCGGTATGCTGTCCGTCGACCGCGCCATCTGGCTGGCCCTGAGTCGTTCCTAAAGCCGTGGGCCTCCTGCTCCGCGTGCTGATCAACGCGGCCGCGCTGTGGGTCGCGGCCTCCCTGATCCCGGGGATCCGCGTCGACGGAGTCGGCTATACGCTGCTCGCCGCGCTGGTTCTCGGCATCATCAATGCCATCGTCCGGCCCGTGCTCGTCTTCTTGACGTTTCCCATCACGCTGCTGACGCTCGGCCTGTTCATCTTCGTGCTGAACGCGTTTTGTCTCTGGCTGACCTCACGGCTCGTCCCCGGCATCGAGGTCCACGGGTTCTGGGCCGCGTTTCTCGGCGCGCTGGTCGTTTCGGCGGTCTCCTGGATCCTCACAGCGTTCCTGTCGGACACCGGCCGGCTGCATCGCATCTGAAGCGGCGCGCGGTCTAAGAGGCCATCGCGATCGCTTCGATCTCGACGCGGGCATCGCGAATCAGACGGGCGCATTCGAACGTGGTGCGGGCCGGCGGGTCGACGGGGAAGTATGCGCTGAAGACCTCATTCATCTCAGGGAGCTCGTCGACGTCCTTCATGTAAATCGTCACCTTCACCACCCGGTCGAGCGACGAGCCGGCGGCCTCGAGAATCGCTTTGAGGTTCTCGCAGACCTGCCGCGTCTCGGCGCGAATCCCGCCCTGGGCCAGCGCACCGGTCTTGGGATCGTTGCCGAGCTGGCCGGAGGCGAACACCCAATCACCGGCCTTGATGGCCTGAGAGAGCGGGACACGTGCTGGCGGGACTTTGTCGGTGTGAATGACTTTCTTGTGCATCGGGCGGTCCTCCCTCGATCATGGGTGGCATCATGCTCGTCCGTCGGTCCTTCGCGGCGCTCGCGGCGGTGGTGGTCGTGCTCTGCGCTCTCGGCCCAGCGGCCGCCGAGACGATTCCGCGGGATTTCCGACTGACGGCCGAATATTATCCTGCGCTTCCGACGCTCGCGGCCGACGGCCGACCCGCGCGTGAATGGCACCGCTGGACGCTGACGGTGACGGCCGGCGGCCGGGCCGTGCAGGAGACGCAACGAAGCGCCCACGGCAGCGTGAAGGGCCTGCATACGAAGACCGTGAAGCTCGCGCGCCGCGATGTCGCGCGCCTCGTCGCCACGGTACGGGCGGCGAACTTCTACAAGCTCGCCGCCGACTACGCCTTTGAGGTCTCGGCGGCGCCCGCGCTAGTGCTTCGCATCGCGATGGAGGAGCGCTATCACGAGGTCACCGTCTACGGACCAAACCGCCAGAAGGACGATCCCGAAGTGGCGGCGTTCCTGAGGGTCTGGAACCAGACCCTCAGGCTGGTGCCGCCGCCGAATCCCGGGCAGCGCCCGGAGTGAGGTGAGGCTAGGCGGCCCGGCCGGAATCTTCGGCCAGGGCCGTGATGATGTAGGTCCCCGACTTTTCGTCGCGCTCGAGGCTGACGATCCGCTGCTTGGCCGCTTCCTCGAGCAGCTTGCTGAAGGTCGAGTAGCCGTAATACGACTCGTTGAACGCCGGATTCTTGCGGATCATCGTCTGCTTCACCATGGAGCCCCAGAGCGTCTCCTTGTTCTCGCGCTGCAGGGCCTGGATGGCGTCGATGAGCTGCGCCATCGCCTCCGCCTTCTTCTCGGGAAGCCCCGACAGCATCCGCGTCTTCTTCGTGTCGCGGATCAGGTCTTCGTAGAAGATGAACTCGTCGCAGTTGCCGACGAGCAGGTCGGACGAGGATGACTTGACGCCGAGCCCGATCACGTAGCGGTCGTTTTCGCGGAGCTTGCTGACGAGCGGCGAGAAGTCCGAGTCACCCGACACCAGCGCGAACGAGTCGATGTGGGTCTTGCCGTAGGCGAGGTCGAGGGCGTCCACGACCATGCGGATGTCGGCGGAGTTCTTGCCGCTGTAGCGACTCTGAGGAACGTCGATCAGCTCGATAGCCCACTCGTGGAAGGGACGCTTGTATTCCGTGAACCGGTTCCAGTCCGCGTAGGCGCGCCGCACGATGATCTTGCCTTTTTCCAGCAGCCGCTCTAGGACCAGCTTCAACTCGAACTGCTTGTACTGCGCTTCCTTGACGCCGCGGGCGATGTTCTCGAAATCCATGAACATCGCCAGCTTCCGCTCACCGTTCATCCATGTCGTCCTTTCATCCGCGCTCCTTTCCCATGAGGGGGCCTCGGCTGCTTCCATTATATGTCCGGGGTTTGGGGCCACCGGGCAGGTTTATGATTTGCCTCATGAAAAAGCCCGATGCCGCCGTCGCCGCCCGAGTGCCGCCCGGGCAGGCGCTGACCGAGAAATGGCCGGTGCTGACCTACGGTCGCACGCCGCGTTTCGATCCCGCGCGCTGGACGTTTCGCTGCTTCGGTCTGGTAGAGCGGCCGATGTCCTGGACGTGGGCCGAGTTCCAGACGCTGCCGCGCGTGACCGTTCGCTCCGACATCCACTGCGTCACGCGCTGGTCGAAGCTCGACAACGAATGGGAAGGCGTCTCCGCGCGCTTCATCGCCGAGCAGGTGAGACCGCGCCCGGAGGCCACGTTCGTGCTTCAGCACGCAGATCCGGACTACACGACCAACACGGCGCTCGCCGATCTGCTCGACGACGACGTCGTGTTGGCGCTCAAGCACAACGGCAAGGATCTCGAGCCCGATCACGGCGGGCCGATGCGGCTCGTGCTACCGAAGCTCTATTTCTGGAAGTCGTCGAAGTGGCTGCGTGCGTTCGAGTTCCTCGACGTCAATCCGCCGGGGTTCTGGGAACAGAACGGTTATCACATGCACGCCGACCCGTGGACGGAGGAACGCTACTCCGACCAGGAGACGCGGGCGATGCAGCACATGCGCGCGGAGGCGGCGCGCAAGCTGAGAGAGCGGTAGTGCGAGCCGCAGGACGTCGTGGGGCTGGGGTCCCACCGTCCGAGGCGAGCGAAAGACGAGAAGTGCGAGCCGCAGGACGTCGTGGGGCTGGGGTCCCACCGTCCGAGGCGAGCGAAAGACGAGAAGTGCGAGCCGCAAGACGTCGCGGGGCCGCAGTGCGAGCCGCAGCCGAAAGGGGAGGTGAGTCTGTGATCAAAGTCCCACCGTCCAATGCGAGCTTAGGATGAGCGCCGTCCGCGTGGAACGCGCGGGTGCGGTGACCACGATCGTGCTCGATCGTCCCGAGGCGCGCAATGCCGTGGATCGCGAGACGGCGGCCGCGCTCGCGGATGCGTTCCGGGCGTTCGAGGCCGATGCCGAGGCGCGGGTCGCCGTCCTGTGGGGGGCCGGCGGCACGTTTTGCGCCGGCGCCGATCTGAAGGCCATCGGCAGCGACCGCGGCAATCGTCTCGACCCGGAGGGCGATGGTCCGATGGGGCCGTCGCGGATGCTGCTGTCCAAGCCCACCATCGCGGCGGTCGCCGGCTATGCGGTCGCTGGTGGGCTCGAGCTCGCGCTCTGGTGTGATCTGCGGGTGCTGGAGGAGGACGCGGTGCTCGGCGTGTTCTGCCGGCGCTGGGGCGTGCCGCTCGTGGACGGCGGCACAGTACGCCTGCCTCGCTTGATCGGCCTCTCCCGCGGGCTCGATCTGATTCTCACCGGTCGTCCCGTAGACGCACGGGAAGCCGAGCGTATCGGCCTCGCCAATCGCGTGGTCCCGAAGGGCCAGGCGCGCACCGCCGCCGAGGTGTTGGCCGCGGAGATCGCGGCGTTTCCACCACGCTGCGTGCTGAGCGATCGGCGCTCCGCGTACGACAGCGACGGGCTGACGCTGCCGGCCGCGCTGCGCCGCGAATTCGAGCTGGGCAAGGCGACGATCGACGCGGGCGAGAGCCGTGAGGGCGCGGCGCGGTTCGCGTCGGGCGCCGGCCGGCACGGGAGGTTCTAGGGCGCGAGGCTTACCGCTCGACCCGCAGGAGCCACCAGTGCACGACGGCCGAGCCCACGAGCACCCCCATGCCGAGCACGACCCAGTGGATCTCGCCGCGGGGCTCGGTGCTGCGATAGTGCACCAGGCCGACGACGATCAGCGCGCAGCCGAGGACGGCGGCGGCGTTGCGCGCGCCGCGCGCGAATTTGAGCAGCGCCGGCTGCGTGCTGCCGGCGGCGAGCGCGACGGCCAGGATGACGATGGCGGCGATGCCAACACCGCCGGTGAGCAGGCCGAGCGCGAACATAGCGGTCGTCTCGGCCGCGGTCTCGACGGGGCCCATCCACAGCAGATGGGCGACGAGCCAGAACCCGACGAGGCCCAGCGCGAGAATGCCGAGCGGGCGGGTCATGGCGCGGATTCTATCATCCGCGCTGCGACCTGATACGATCGCGACGATGCACGCGCACGGCCACGATCGCACCACCGCCGCCGCGCGCTCCCGGTCCGTTCTCGTCGTCACGCTCGTCCTGACCGCCGGCACGATGCTCGTCGAGTTCGTCGGCGGCCTCTGGACAGGTAGCCTCGCGCTGCTCGCCGACGCCGGGCACATGCTCACCGACGCCACCGCGCTCGGCCTGGCGCTCATTGCGACCTGGCTCGCCGCGCGTCCACCGACGCCGGCGAAGACCTACGGTTATTACCGCGCCGAGATCCTGGCCGCCCTCGCCAATGCGCTGCTGCTCTTCGGCGTGGCCGGCTCGATTCTGGTCGAAGCCTGGCACCGCGCGCGCTCGCCGGCGCCGGTCCTGGCGGGCCCGATGGCGGCCGTGGCGGCGCTCGGCCTCGGCGTCAACCTGCTCGCCGCGTGGCTCTTGCACCGCGGCGCCCGCGACAGCCTCACGGTGCGCGCGGCGTATCTCGAGGTCCTCAGCGACGCGTTGTCGTCGCTGGCCGCGCTCGTCGCGGCGGCGGTCATGCTGCTCACCGGCTGGACGGGCGCAGACCCGTTTGCCAGCGCGCTGATCGTGTTGCTGATCCTGCCGCGCACGTGGCGGCTCCTACGCCAGGCGGTGAACGTGCTGCTGGAAGGCACGCCGGCGCACCTCTCGCTCGCCGAGATCGAGCAGGCGATCACGCACGTGGCCGGCGTCCGCCGCGTCCACGATCTGCACGTGTGGACGCTGACGTCAGGGCGTGAGGCGATGAGCGCGCACGTCGTGGTGGAGGACGTGCGTGAGAGCGAGCGTCTGCTGGGCGCGCTGCACGCGGTGCTTCACGCGAAGTTCGGAATCGACCACACGACGATCCAGCTCGAGGAAGCGCCGCCGGAGATTCTGACGATCAAGGCGCCGCAGGGATAGGGCGGACTAGCGAGCGCGGTACGACGCGGCGACGCTGAGCCCGTTGCGTCGCAGCATCTTCGCCAGTCGCGGCCGATCGATCTCGAGCTTGACGTGGGTCACATACTCCGTGACCGTCATCTCCATCTGATCGGCGAACAGCCGGGCGAGACGAGCGCAGGAAAGTCCGACGGTGGCCGCCACCGCCTCGATGCTCGTCCGGCCGGCGCGCGCGCACACATAGGCCAGCACGCGTGGCACCGGGCCCACGAAGCCGCGCACGTCGGCGTGGCGGACCGAGAACGCGTCGACAATCGCACGCAGCAGCGTGTCGAAATCCCGCGCCTCCTGGGCGACAACCATCGGCACTGTCGGCGCGTGGCGTCCGATCTCAGCGGCTACGGTGTCGTCGCCTGCTACCACGACATCGGTTTGGATACGTGCCAGCACGGCGAGCGCGGCCCGTATGTCGGCGACGGCATCCACACGGCCCCGAGTCCGCAGCGCCACGGCCAAGCCCGCGCGCAGCCCGGCGTTGTCGCTGATGATGAGCGCGTGTGGCAGGGCGCGGTCACGATGCGACGCGGCCTCGTCCTCGGTGAGCCGGCGGATGACCCGATGCAGGTGCGCGACGTCGAACGGCTTGCTGAGATAGTCGCTCGCGCCCAGGCGAAGCGCCTCGAGCGCCGTGAGCGTGTCGTTCATGCCGCTCACCATGACGACGTTCGTCTCGATACCAAGGCGCTTGAGCGCTTGCAGTACCGCGAGCCCGTTCATCCCGGGCATCAGCATGTCGAGGAGCACCACATCGATGGTGCGAGTTTGTAATATTTCGAGCGCCGATCGTCCATCAGGAGCGGTGAGGACTTCGCAGCGGGCTTCCAAAATCGCCTGGTACGCGTCGAGCACACGCGGATCGTCGTCCACGGCGAGTACAACGGGACGGATAGCCATCGGCAATCCGAATATAGCAGGGCTCCCCCGCGGCGTACACCAGGGTATATTTGAGGGCCCATGGCGACTCCGGCTGCCCTCACGGACCGCGCGATCGTGCTGAAGCCCGAGGACGACGTCGCCGTTGCCAAAGCGCCCCTCGACCGCGGGCTGGTGGTCGAGGACGGCGGCGGCCAGATCGAAGCCAAACAGGACATCAAACCCGGCCACAAGATCGCCCGTCGTGCCATCCGCAGGGGTGACCCCGTACGGCGATACGGCCAGGTGATCGGCTTCGCCACCCAGGACATCGCGGCCGGGGAGCACGTGCACACCCACAATCTCGACATCGGTGAGCTGTCCGCCGACCGGTACGAGGTCGGCGTCGACGTGCGGCCGGTGACGATGTACCCCCCGAGCGAGATGCGCCACTTCGACGGTTACAAGCGCGAGGACGGGCGGGTTGGCACGCGGAACTACGTGGCAATCATCTCGGGTGTCAACTGCTCGGCCAGCGTCAGCCAGTTCGTGAAGGACAAGTTCCGCGACGTCCAGCGGGACTGGCCGAACATCGACGGCGTGCTCGCGATCACCCACAAGTCCGGATGCGGCACGAAGCTGTTCGGCGAGGACCATCTAGCATTGCAGCGCGTGCTGGCGGGCTACGCCAAGCATCCGAACGTCGCCGCCTACATCCTCATCGGCCTGGGCTGCGAGGTGAACCAGGCGGCGGTCATGGTCGAGCGCCAGAAAATGTCGCTCCCCGGCCACGCCGAGCGCAAGCCGTTCCTGGTCAACATCCAGGACGCTGGTGGTATCCGGAAGACGGTCGAGCGCGCCGCCGCCGAGGTCGCGCGGCTCTTACCGATCGCCAACAACGTGAAGCGTACGAAGCAGCCGGTGTCGGAAATCTGCCTGGCGACCAACTGCGGCGGCTCCGACGCCAACTCGGGGATGACCGCGAATCCGGCGCTCGGCTGGGCGGTGGACGAGCTGGTGAAGTACGGCGGCACCGGCGTGCTCGCCGAGACGCCGGAGATCTACGGCGCCGAGCACCTGCTGATCCGGCGGGCCATCAACGAGGGCGTGGCCAAAAAGCTCATCGATCGCTACAAGTGGTGGGAGTGGTATTGCCGCGGCATCGAGGCGATGGACAACAATCCGGCGCCGGGCAACAAAGCCGGCGGGATCACCACCGTGTTCGAGAAATCGCTCGGCGGCGTCACGAAAGGCGGGACGACGCCGATGATGGACGTGTTCATGTACGGCGAGCCGATCACGACGCGCGGGTTCGTTTTCATGGACACACCCGGCCACGATCCGGTGTCGATCACCGGTCTGGTGGCCGGCGGTTGCAACCTCATCTGCTTCACGACCGGCCGCGGCTCGGTGTTCGGCTGCAAGCCCGTGCCGTCCATCAAGCTCGCGACGAACTCGCTCATGTATCGCCACATGCAGGAAGACATGGACATCAACTGCGGCGTCATCCTGGAGGGCACGCCGCTGCCCACCGTCGGGCGTCAGATCTTCGAAGAAATCGTGGCTGTGGCGTCCGGCAAGCGAACGAAGAGCGAGCTGAGCGGAGTCGGCGAGGAAGAGTTCGCGCCTTGGATCATCGGGCCGGTGATGTGACGGGGCCGCTTACGACTGGACGACGGTGACGACGAGGCCGATCGCGGCCAGGATGTTGCCGACGCGGACGCATTCCTGCTCGGGGCCGATCTTCACGACCGCTTTGCCGGTGTTGTGAACTTGCCACGCGATCTCCCAGCCTTCGCCCTCGCTGCACGCGATCGCCTTCTGTAACTGTTTCACCACCTGCTCGAAGGTGTGACAGTCACAGTTGTGCAGGATCGTCATCCAGGGCGGCGCGATCTCTACACCGGTGACGTCCTCCACTTCGGGTGCCGTGAGCGTGCGCTCGGGCATGGATGAAGTTTAAGTGAGCCGGCAAGGGAGTCCAGTTCAGCCGAGCGCGCCCGAAGCGCGTAGCGCGGCCACGCGCGCGGCATCGTAGTGCAGCAGAGAGGTCAGGATCTCTTCGGTGTGCTGACCGAGCGCGGGCGCCGGCGTGAGGTTCGGCGATGCGCCCGGCGTCTTCACGGGCGTGCCGACCTCCCGCAGAACGCCGAAGCGTGGATGCTTGACCTCCACGATCATGTCCCGCGCCACGATCTGCTCGTCCGCCAGGGCCTCGGCGATCGTGTGCACGGGAGCCACCGGCACGCGGCCTCGCAGACGCTCGAGCCACTCCGCGGTCGTCAGCTCGGCGAAACGGGCTTTGAGCAACGGAACGAGCGCCGCTTTGTGCGCAAAGCGATCGGCGAACGTCGCGAAGCGCGAGTCGCGCGCGAGATGCGGCAGCTCCATCGCCTCGACGAGGTTCGCCCAGAACTTCTCCTTGTTGCAGAAGATGACCAGGTGGCCGTCGCGAGTGGGAAAGTTCTGTGCGGGCACGAGCGACTGGTGTCCGGAGTCTTCGACGCGCCGGGGTTCCCAGTCACGGTTCAGCGCCCAGATCGCGTAGTAGGAGAGCATGCTCACCGCGGTGTCGAGCAGCGACAGCTCGATGTCGCGGCCGACACCCGTGCGCTGCGCATCCCACAGCCCGGCCAGCAGCGCGGCCATGGACGCGTACCCTCCGGCGAAGTCGACGACCGACACTCCCGCTTTCACCGGCGGCCCGTCGGGCTCGCCCGTCACCGACATCCAGCCCGCATACCCCTGGATCAAGTAATCGAACGCGGGCTCTGACGCGCGCGGTCCAGTGCGGCCGAAGCCGGAGAGCGAGCAGCAGACGAGCGCCGGGTTCGCGTCTCGGAGCTGCGCGTAGGTGAGGCCCAGCCGCTCGGGCAGGTCGCCACGCAGATTGTTGTAGACGGCGTGCGAGACCCGCGCGAGGTCGCGCAGCACCGCGCGGCCTTCCGGGTTCTGTAGATCGAGGGTGATGGACTTCTTGCCGCGGTTGAACGACTGAAAGTAAAGCGAGTCCTGTCCCTCGGCGTAGGGGCCGACCGGCCGGGCGCTGTCGCCGCCGACGTGCGGGTCCTCGACCTTGATGATCTCGGCGCCGAGATCGGCGAGCAGCAGCGTGCCGAACGGGCCGGCGCCGAACTGTGAGATGGTGACGATCCGCAGGCCATCGAGCGGAGGTTTGGTCAAGAGCGCCGGGGCTCCGTTGTAGCGGGTGCCGCGCGGCCGGCTCGAGACGTGGGTGGCCTGCTCAAGGGCGCCGGGGCTCCGTTCGCTCGCCGAGCGTGGCGTGATTTCGTTTCGGGATCAGTGCCGTGCGCTTGAACGTCATGACGCGCTCGCCGCGTTGATTGCTCACGCGGGTCTCGACGGTCACCGTGCCCCGATCGCCGCGTGACGATTCGTGCGTGGCGAGCACGGTCGACTCGGAATAGAGCGTGTCGCCGATGAACGTGGGGCCATCGTGGGTGATCTTCTCGATCTCTAGATTTGCGATGGCTTTGCCCGAGACGTCCGCCACGGTCATGCCGATACCGATCGAGAACACGAGCGGGCCGAGCACGAGTCGCTGACCGTGCTGGGTCTGCGTCGCCGCGTAGTGCGCGTCGCTGTGCACGGGATGCTGGTTCATCGTCAGCAGGGCAAACCAGGTGCAGTCGGCCTCGGTGATCGTCCGGCCGGGCCAGTGCTTGATGACCTGACCGATCGAGAACTCTTCGAAGTAGCGGCCGTACGCCATCAGCGCTCTGATCCGGGCGCCGCCGCCAACAGTGCGGCGGCGTCGCGGTAATACCGCTCGACGGGAAACTCGGTCGTGTAGCCGTAGCCGCCGTGGATCCGCATCGACTCCAGCGTGACGCCGACGGCGACGTCGACCGCGAAGCGCCGCGCTCGTCTCGCCGCGCTGTGCGCGTCGCGTGTCGGACGTTGCGCCGCATCGCCGACGAGCAGCCGGGCTGCGGTCAGGCGCGTGGCCATGTCGGCGAGCTTGAGCTGCACGGCCTGGTGCTGGCAGATCGCCTTGCCGAACGTCGTGCGCTGCTGTGAGTAGCGCAGCGCGGCTTCGAACGCCGCCTGGCCGAGACCGACGGCGACGGCGGCGACGCCGAGCTCAGCCATCCCGAGCAACGCCGACGCCGACGCCGCTGACGGTGCGATCGGCACGCGGACGCCACGCAGCGAGATCATGGCAGGTGGAGCGCCGCGCAGACCGAGATCGGGCGGGGCGGGCGTGACGGTCAGGCCAAGCATGGATGACGGCACGAGCCACCACGCGGTGCCGTCGGCGAGCGTGACCGCCAGGAGAGACGCGCGCGGGCTGTGAGGGACCGGGCCAGTTTCTCCGTCGATGGCGTATTCGGCTCCGTCGCGGCGCGCGAGCGCGGTGGGAAGGGAAACGACGGCCGCGAGCAGCTCGGCACGGCCGAGGGCGGCGAGATGGCGTGCGCTGTCGTCGTCGGCAACGGCCAGCGCGGATGCCACCGCGCCCTGAGCCACCGCGAGCAGCGCGGGCGCAGCCCACGCGCGCGCCACCTCTTCGATGACCATCGTCCACGTGGCCGCGTCGAGCCCGAGGCCGCCGTGCGACGGCGGGACCAGAGCGGCGAACACACCGAGGTCGGCGAGCTCGGCGATGATCTCGTCGGGCACGAGGCCGTTGCGATCGTGCTCGGCGGCGACCGGCGCCACGCTCTTGTCGACGACCTGGCGCACCGCGAGGAGCATCCGCCGGCGGTCATCGGGCTCGCCGTCGCGTGAGACCAGCGCTCCGCCGCGCTCCCCGTGACGCTCGACGAGCTGACGGGCGATGATCGTGCGCTGGATCTCGTTGGTCCCTTCACCGATGATCATCAGCGGCGTGTCGCGATAGCAGCGCTCGATGGCCAGCGCGGTAGAGGTGCCGCACAGCCGCACGGCGTCGAGCGCGACCTCGTGCGCGGTCTCCGAGGCGAAGAGCTTGGCCATACCGGCCTCGAGGTCGCAGCGCTCCGCGCGGTCCTTCATGCCTGCGGCCCAGTACGTCAAGAGCCTCGCGGCATCCACCCGCGCGGCCATGTCCTCGAGCTGCGGCGCCCCCGATGCGCGCGTCGATGCTTCGTCGAGCGCCGCGCGCGCGACACCGACCGCGCGGGCGGCGATGTTGATCCGCCCCGCCTCGAGACCGCTCATCACCTGAGCGAAGCCCCGACCCTCGACACCTCCGACGAGATTCGTGGCGGGGCAGGGGAAGTCCTCGAACACGAGCTCGGCCGTGTCCACGCCCTTGTAGCCGAGCTTGCCGATCGACTTGACGACGGCGAGCCCCGGCGCACCTTTCTCGACGATGAAGCACGACATCCCGCGGTGGCGCGGCTGCGCCGTCCCATCGGTGACGGCGAGCAGAGCGAAGGTGTTCCCCTCGCGTCCGTTCGTCACGAACATCTTCGTGCCGCTGATCCGGTACTCGTCGGCGACGCGTCGGGCGCGGGTGACGATCGCCTGCACGTCCGACCCGGCATGCGGCTCGGTGAGGCAGAGGCCGCCGCGGGCCTGACCGCTGGCGAAGCGTGGCAGCAGCCGAGCCCGCTGCTCCTCGGTGCCGTGGTGCAGCACGATCAGCGCGGCCATCGTGTGGCTGTTGATCACGCCGGCGAGCGACATCCAGCCACGACAGAGCTCCTCGATCACCCGCGCGTACGTGCTCACGTCCAGTCCGAGGCCTCCATACTCGCGCGGCACCAGCGCGCCGAATAGACCAAGGGCGCGCATGCGGTCGACGAGCGCGTGCGGGTAGGCATCGACGTGCTCCAGGGCGGGCGCCGCCGGCCGCACATCCCGCTCGACGAAGCGCCGGACGGCGGCGACGACGCTTGGTTCGCGGTCCATCGCGAGGGCGATAGTACAATGAAATCCGATGCCTCTCGACGACCTGGCGCTCGGCCTTCAGCGTCTCGTCGACCGCCTCGTCCGACGCGTGCGGCGCGGGTGCGCGCCGACGCCCAGCCATCAGCGCCTGCTCATCGTGCAGATCGACGGCCTGTCGCGCGACGTACTCGAGCTGGCCTTGGCCCAGGGCCGCATGCCGTTTCTTCGCCGCGTGATCGAGCGAGCGGGCTGGCGCGTGCATCCGATGTTCGTTGGGCTGCCGTCGTCCACGCCGGCGTTTCAGCTGGCTGCGATGTACGGCGTCCGTCCCGACATTCCGGGCTTCCACTATCACGAGAAGCGCCAGCGTGAGGACGTGTACTTCCCGCGCGCCGGCGACGCCGCGCGCGTCGAGCGCGCGCAAGCGGCGGGTCGACGCGGCATCCTCGACGGCGGTGCGACCTACGGCTGCGTCTTCACCGGCGGCGCGCTCGACAGTCTGTTCACCTTCGCGATCATGAAGCGACCGACGGGAAGCGGCCTGCTGAGCGCGCTGTCCGCGCTCGTTGTGCTGGCGTGGGTCGCCCTCAAGAGCGCGGTCATCACGCTGATCGAGCTGCTCCGCGCGGTGCTGCGCCTGCTCGCCGATCCGGTGGGGGAGTGGCGCCGCGGCTGGAAGTGGCTGGCGATCAAGATCGGTCTCTCGGTGTGGGTCCGCGAGCTGTTCACGCTCGCGGTGGCGCGCGACATCTACGGGGGCGTGCCGGCGATTTACGTCAACTATCTCGACTACGACGTCTTGTCGCACGCCTACGGCCCCCGTCATCCACGCGCGCTGCGCAGCCTGCGTCGGATCGACGACTCGATCAAGCAGATCTGGCGCGTGTGTCGTCGCGTCCCTGAGCACCGCTACGACCTGTATGTCCTCTCCGATCACGGTCAGGCGCACACCAAGCTCTTCGACGAGCTCGCCGGCGGCCGGCGGTTCGAGCGCGTGATCTTCGAGGACTTCTTCAGGCCACAGGGCGGCGCGCGGCCGGTGACTCCGCAGCGGCCGGCCGGCCGGCACCGTCTCGCCAGCGGCATCAAGGCGTTCCGGACGGGCCGCGCGCCGGGATTTTTCCAGCGCTTCTTCAACTACATCGAGGACGGCTTTCCGTGGATCCTCGGCGAGCTGAAGGAAGCGCGCGAGCGCGACAACGTGCGCGTGATCTGCGCCGGCCCCAACGCATTCATCTACTTCGTCGACGACGACGCGCCGTTGCCGATCGAACGGATCGAGGAGCGCTGGCCTGGACTCGCCGGGGAGCTGTCACAGCACCCCGGGGTCGGCTACGTGTTCGCGCGTGGCAGCGAGGGGCCCGTCTGCTTCTGGCGTGGCAAGCGCTATCGTCTCGGCGCCGAGGCCGGCCCGTTCGCGGGCCGCGACGACACAGCGCTCGTCGTCTCCAGCATCGGGGACCTCATGAAGATGCCGAGCGCGGGCGATCTGGTCGTGTACGGCATCGACGCCTCGCCCGGCCACGTCTCGTATATTGCCGAGGCGGGCGCTCACGCGGGGCCCTCGCCGGAGGAGCTGCACACGTTCGTCGTGGCGCCGCCCACCGCGCGTCTTCCCGATCCGCTCACCCATCCGATTCAGCTCTATCCGTTTTTCGTGCGGTACGTCCAGCACGGCGACCGCGAGTCCGCCGCGTGACGCCGATCATCATCGCTTCGTACAACATCCACCGCGGCGTCGGCCTCGACCGGCGGCGCGACCTCGATCGTCTCTGCGCCGTCATCGCCGAGATGAACCCCGACGTGATCGGACTGCAGGAGGTGATCCGGCTGGACGGCAACGTGATGCCGACGGCCGATCAGGCGGCGTATCTCGCGAGCAAGCTCGGTATGGAGCTCGTGATGGGCGAGACGCGTCCGTACGGTGACGGCATCTACGGCAACGCGGTCCTCACGCGGCTGCCCGTGCTGGGCTCCGTCCGCCACGACCTCAGTCACGGCCGTCGCGAGCCGCGCGGATGCCTGCGCGTCGACGTCGGCGTCGACGACGTCACCCTGCACGTCTTCAATTGCCACTTCGGCCTCGCGTTCCGCGAGCGCCGCGCCCAGCTCGAGCTCCTGGCCGGCTTCATCCGCGCGGGGTCGTGCGGCGGTCCACGCGTGGTGATGGGCGATTTCAACGAGTGGCATCGCGGACCCGTGACGCGGGGGCTACGGACGGAATTCAGATCGCCCATGCGGCGCATGCGTCGCACGCACCCGGCGGTGTTCCCCCTGTTCCGGCTCGACCGGATCTACTGGGACGTCGAGCTCGAGGGCGAGGCCTTTCACGTTCACCGCAGTCGCCTCTCCCGTGTTGCCTCCGACCACTTGCCCGTGATGGTCCGACTGCGCGTGCGCCGGCGCGGCGCCGCGCCGTACGTCACGGGCGACGCGCTGCCGCCGGCCGAGTAGCGTCTGGACGCGCTGCCGCCGCTCCCCGATGCGGTCATCGCCGAGCCGCGGCGACGCCGCTGGCCGGGTGCGCTCGTCACCGCGATCTCCGCCTGCCTGGTGCTCGGGTTCATCGCGCTCGCGGTGCACGTGCACATGTCGGGCAGCCGGCTCGACAGCGTCGACGATCCGCCGCGCGCGCTCGCGCTGATCGTGGAGCGCACCATGGATCTCGACGACGCGCTCCGGCGCGCCAGCCGATGGGAGCGGCGCTTCTACGAGCTCACGGTGAGCGACGGCCGCAACGAGCTGGAGGAAGCGATCGCCTGGTACGAGGAGGTTGCGGATGCCGTGCCGGGCGAGTCGGGCGTGCAGGTGCGCCTCGCTGTGCTGTACGGCGAAGCGGGGCGGATCGACGAGGTGCTCGAGACGGTCGATCGCTGGCGCGCGCGCGGCGAGGGATTGTGGGCGGATACCATGGCCGCCGCCTACCTGGACGCTCCGCTCGACGGCCGCGTCGAAGTTTTGAGAGCGACCGTCGCGCGCATGGTCGAGCCCGGGTGGTTTCGCGATCGCTTGCTGCTGCGCCTGGCGGATCGCACGGGCGACACGCCGAGCCGCGCGGCGCTGATCACCGCGGCCGAGATACGGACGGCGCCGCTGCTGCGGCGCGTTCGTGCACTCACGGCGGCGGAGCTGAGCCTGTTGGTTCTGGGCCTCGGCGGTCTCGTGTTCGTGCTGCGCGGACGGCCACTGCGCGTGGACAGTGCTCTCGTCCCTGGGACGTGGCGTCTGCGCGATGGTCTGGTGGTACTTTTGCGCGGCGCCGGCGCCGGCGTGGTGGTGCTCATCGGCGTCTACGCGCTCGGGCGCTGGCGCGGCCCGAACGACGCGCTGCTGTCCACGGTCAGCATGCCGCTGATGTATGCGCCGATGCTCTGGCTCGCGCGCCGACGGCTGTTCGCGCCAGCCGGCGTCGGTCTCGCGCGCGGCCTCGGCTGGCTGCCCGCGCCCGGGACGCGGCGCGCGCTGTTCTGGACGACCGTGCTGCTGGCGGGCATGGGCACGGCGACCGATCTGGCGCTCGGCCTCTTGAGCGAAGCCACGGGCATGTCCTCGCACTGGACCGAATGGTTCGACGAGGATCTTGCGTGGGGGCGGCCGGTCGTGGCCATCGCGAGCCTGCTGGGCACCGTCGTGTTCGCGCCGGTGTTCGAGGAGGTCGTCTTCCGCGGCCTGCTGTACGCCACGCTGCGGCGGCGGCTCGCGTGGCCGTTCGCCGCCACCCTCAGCGCGGCGATCTTCGCGCTCGCCCACGGCTACGGCGCCGCGGGCTTCGGCAGCGTGTTCGCGAGCGGGTTGTTGTGGGCGATCGCCTACGAGCGGACTGGCAGCCTGCTGCCGAACACGGCGGCACACGTGCTGAACAACGTGGCCGCCGCGCTCGGCGTGCTGCTGTTGCTGCGCGCCTGACGTCTTACTGCATCTTCATCAGCACCTTCACGCGCGTGGCATCCGACTTGGCTTCCAGGTCCACGGAGCGGTACGTGCCCTCGCGATCCTCCATCAACAGATTGTTGTTCGAGAAGCCGACGATCTTGCCCCATGCCTTCGGGATCGTGACGACGTATCTCGCCTCCTGCGCCTCGGCCGGAGACACCGACCACCGCTGCAGCCATGGGGTGGCCGCGATGGCCACGAGGGCGATCGCGATGACGGTCAGCACGGCCTTGGCGTATGCGTCGAGCTTCATGCGTCCTCCTCGGTTGGGGTTTATGCGCGCTGCGCGCGCTCCGCGAGATCGACGACGGCGAGGAAGAGGGTCGCGGCGCCGTGCTCGATGTCGTCCATCGGCGTGAACTCCTCCTCACAGTGACTGCGGCCGTCGCGAGACGGCACGAAGATCATTCCCGCCGGCCCGATCGCCGCCATGTACTGCGCGTCGTGACCGGCGCCGGACAAGATGTGACGGAACGGCGCGCCGACCGCCGTCGCCGCGCGCTCGACCGCGGCCACCACGTCGGGCGCGAACGGCGTGTATGGCACGCGCCAGTAATGCTCGAGCTCGGCGCGGACGCCCTCGCGGTCGCAGGCGGCCCTGACCACCGCGTCCAGACACCGCCGCGCGACCTCGAGCGTCTCGTCGCGCGGGTCCCGCATGTCGATCGACATCGTGACTTTGCCTGGAATCGCATTGGGAATGTTCGGGTGCACGACGAGATTTCCCACCGTCGTGACGAGATCGCCGCCGAGCTCCCTGGCAATCGTGCGGGCGCCGGTCACGACCTCCGCCGCCGCCACGAGCGCGTCGTGGCGGATACGCATGGGCGTCGGGCCCGCGTGGTCCTGGACACCGTGGATGGTGAGGCGCGACCACGAGATGGCGACGATGCCGTCGACGACGCCGACGGAGAGCCCTTCCTCCTCGAGGAACGGGCCCTGCTCGATGTGAAGCTCGAGATAGGCGCGGAACGGGCGGGGCACGCAGGGCTCGGAGCCGAGATAACCGATGCGCTCGAGCTCGTCGACGAGGCGAATTCCGTCCTTGTCGCGTGTGTTGTATGCATCCTCGAGCGCGATCTTGCCGGCCATCACGCCGCTGGCGATCATGGCGGGCTGAAAGCGCGCGCCCTCCTCGTTGGTGAAGATGGCCAGCGTCACCGGATGTCGCGTACGGATGCCGTGCGTGTTCAGCGCGCGGATCGTCTCGAGCCCGCAGAGTACGCCGAGCTGGCCGTCGTACTTGCCGCCGGTCGGGACGGAGTCGACGTGCGAGCCCATCATCACCGGCGGCAGCGTCGCGCTTCCCGCGCGCTCGCCGAAGATGTTGCCCATCGCATCGACGGTCACGCGCAGCCCCGCGTCGCGCATCCAGCGAACCATCAGGTCGCGGCCGCGCTTGTCCTCGTCCGTCAGCGCGAGTCGGGTGAGACCGCCGCGCGGCGTGGCGCCGATGCGGCCGAGCTCGTCGATGGCTTGCTCCAACCGCTTGCGGTCGATGCCGACGTCGCGGCGTGCGCCCATGGCCTCCCACTCTATAACGCGGACGCGTCGAGGACCGAGAACTACAGCGTCTGGCTCCACGCCCGCGCCGTGAGGCGCGCGGCGTCCCAGCCGCCAGCCGCTTCGAGCGCGGCCACGGCGGATGCGGTGTCCGCGAGGCGCACGACGATCAGCGCGCCGCCATCGGCAAAGAAGCCGCCCAGGTTGACGAGCTTGTCCGTGCGCAGCCTCATGAGTGCCGCGCCGGCGCGGCCGCGGTCGGTCGGCGCTCCGTCGACGAGCGTGACCTTCCAGCCCGCGTCGTGAGGCAGCCGCTCGATCGGCTCGACGAAATCGCTGAACGCACGCGCCGCGTGCGCGACGAACAGCCCGGCGCGGTGGAATTCGTTCTCGGCGATCAGCCGATGCAGCGCCGCGCGGTCGCTCACGCGATAGAAGATATGCGCGGCGGCGCCATCCGGCTCCGGCCCGCCCGCGACGACGCGGCCTTCGTCGCGCAGGGCGGTGAGTTGCGCCAGATGGGCGGGCCGGTAGGGCAGTCGCCGCGCGTTGTAGTCGGCCGCACAGGTGTAGCGCACGTGATAGACGGGCATCGTCAGAGCCCCAGGTACGCGCGCTTGAGCCGCTCGTCGCCGAGCAGCTCACGGCCCGCGCCCTCGAGCACCAGCTTGCCCGACTCGAGCACACAGGCGCGCGTGGCGAGCGTGAGTGCCTGGCGGACGTTCTGCTCGACCAGCAGCACGGTCACGCCGTCGGCGTTGATCGTGCGCACGGTGTCGAAGATCCGTCCGACGAGCACCGGCGCCAGGCCGAGCGTCGGCTCGTCCAGCATGAGCAGGCGCGGCCGCGCCATCAGCGCGCGGCCAATGGCGCACATCTGCTGCTCGCCGCCGGACAAGGAGCCGGCGAGCTGACTCGCCCGCTCCTGCAGCACCGGAAACAGGCGGTAGACGTAGCTCAGGGTGGCATCGCGCTCGCCGCGGGCGCGCCGCGGATGGGCGCCGAGCAGCAGGTTTTCGCGCACCGTCATGAAGGGAAACAGCCGGCGTCCTTCCGGCACCTGCACGATGCCGAGATCCACGCGGCGAGCGGCGGGAACGCGCGACAGCTCTTCGCCATCGAAGAGCACCCGGCCATGGCGCGGCGGCACGAGGCCGGAGACCACGCGCAGCGTGGTGCTCTTGCCTGCCGCGTTGGCCCCGACCAGCGCGAAGATGCCGCCCGCCGGCACCTCGAGCGAGACGGCGAACAGCGCCTGCAGGTCGCCATAGAACGCGTCGACGCCCTCAAGCCTCAGCAAGATTGAACTCATCGCCGAGGTAGGCGTCGATCACGCGCCGATCGTGCGCGATCGCCTCCGGCGTGCCCTCGGCGATCTTCTCGCCGTGGTGGAGCATCACGATGCGCTGCGCCAGCCGCATCATCGCCGCCATGATGTGCTCGATGACGATCAGCGTGACGCCCTCGGCGTGCACGCGGCGCACCAGTTCCACGATGCCGCCCAGCTCGGCCGGATTTAGACCGGCCATGACTTCGTCGAGCAGCAGCAGCCGTGGGCGCGTGGCGAGCGCGCGCGCGACCTCCAGCCGCTTGCGCAGCGCGATCGGCAGCGCGCGGGCGCGCGCGTGCCCGTGCGGCCCGAGGCCGCATAGCGCGACCACACGCTCGGCCTCGATTCGCGCGTCCCGCACGCGCGGCACGCGCGTCAACGCCCCGATCATGACGTTGTCGGCGACAGAGAGTCTGCCGAACGGCTTGACGATCTGGAACGTGCGTGTGAGCCCCAAGCGTGAGATCTCGTGGGCCGGCAGTCCGGTGACGTCGTGGCCCTCGAAGCGTACACGGCCCTCCTCGGGACGGTAATAGCCGGAGATCACGTTGAACAGCGTCGTCTTGCCGGCCCCGTTGGGTCCGATGATGCCGAGCAGGTCGCCGGCGCGGACCTCGAGGCTCACCGCGCGCACCGCGGTGAGCCCACCGAAGCGCTTGGTGACCGACTCAAGCGTGAGCACGGATCCTCCGCGCGCGCAGACGGCTCGCGATTCCCGTCAGCCCCTCCGGCGCGAAGCGGACGATGAGAATCAGCACGACGCCATAGATGATGAGATAGATGCCGGTGAAGCCGGCCTTGATGCCCGAGAACGTCGCGCGCAGGTACGTCTCGAGCGAGGTGATCAGGACCGAGCCGAGGAACGGTCCGAGCGCCGTTCCTATGCCGCCGATGATCGCGTTGAGCGCGAAGCGCACGGAGAGATCGATCGAGAAAACGTGCGTCGGATCCACGAACCCGACGTACTGCGCCCACAGGCTGCCCGATGCGGACGTGAGCGCCGCGCTCACCACAATGGCCTGCACCTTCCGCCGGCGTGTCGCGATCCCCAGCGCCTCAGCGGCATCCTCGTCCTCGCGCACGCCGGCCAGCTGATAGCCGATTCGCGAGCGCTCGAGGTAGATCTGCAGCGCATAGCAGCCGAGCGCGAGCACCAGAATGAGATACAGCCACGCGACATGGCCCAGTCCCAGCGTCCAGAAGCCCGGACGGAAGGGGACGGGCACGCCCTCCGAGCCCGCGGTGAAGCCGCGCCAGCGGCTGGCGACGATCTTGAGCACCTCCGCGAACGCGATCGTCGACAGCGCGAAGTACGGGCCCTTCAAGCGGTTCGAGAGATAGCCGATCATCGCGCCGGCCCCGATCGAGAGCAGCACGCCGACGCCGAGCCCGAGCCAGGGGCTGCGCCCGTAGCGGGCGCTCATGAGTGCCGCCCCGTACGCGCCGATGCCGAAGAACGCGGCGTGGCCGAGCGAGACCTGTCCGGCGTAGCCGCCGGCGACGTTCCACGCGGCGGAGAGCGCGCCCCAGAGCAAGATCAGGATCACGCTGTCGAGAATGAACGTGTCGCGCACGAAGAGCGGCGTCACCGCGGCGGCCCCGAACAGCACGATCGCGGCCCAGCGGTCGGGCGCGAGGCGGCTCATGTGCCCAGCGTCTCGGCGCCGCGCTGGCCGAAGATGCCGGCCGGACGGAAGACGAGGACGCCGATGAACAAGAGGAAGTAGAAGACCTCCTTCCAGGCGGCGCCGAAGACGTACGAGCCGCCGACTTCCACCGCGGCGACGATCAGGCTGCCCAACATGGCGCCGGCCATATCGCCCAGGCCGCCGAGAACGACGACGACGTATGCGAGCGTGACGAACTGCAGGCCCGCCTGCGGATACGCCGCGTAAAGCGGCGACACGAGCACGCCCGCGGCGCCGACGCACGCGATGCCGATGGCGAAGGTGAGGCGATAGACGCGGTCCGTGTCGATGCCCATCAGTGTCGCGGCGTCACGGTCCTGCGCCGTCGCGCGCATCACCCGGCCCGTGTGCGTCCATTTCATGAACGCGATCAGCGCGACCGTGAGCGCGACGGCGACGGCGAACGCGATGACCTGCGACAGATTGAAGGCGGTGCCGGCCACCCTGAGCACTACGGACGATTCCCACGGCCGGAACACCTGGAAATCGCCGGACCAGAGCACGAGCGCGACGTTCTGGAGCGCCGTGGACAGGCCGACGGTGGTGAAGATCTGCACGTTGTGCGAGGCGTGGATCACGCCCTTCATGATCAGGACGTACACGATGAGCCCGACGCCGAAGAAGATCGGGATCGCGGCGAGCAGCACGAGGTAGGGATCGAGGTTCCGCATGGTGAAGGCGAAGAACGCGAGGTACATGCCGAGCATGAGGAACTCACCGTGGGCGAAGTTCACCACGCGCATGATGCCGAAGATGAGCGTGAGGCCGACGGCGATCAGCGCGTAGATGCCGCCGAGCAGGACCGTCGAGACCGCGAGCTGCGCGAGGACGTCTATTTGCGCGAATCCCAGGCGGGCAGCGGGATCCACTTCGCCCGCATGGTCGTGAACTCCTCGGGCCACACGGTCACGAGCTGGCCGTTCTGCCACTGCAGCATGTAGTGCTGCACGCGCTCGTTGGCGTTCTGGCCTTCCTGGTTGAACTTCACACCCCAGCCATTGATCATCGAGCCTA
>Ga0114129_10001400_pt1 | contig 32518 bp, 27 predicted proteins | sample RhiMetdeltSRZDD1_FD_80071 | JGI IMG/M metagenome (GOLD analysis project Ga0114129, IMG submission 80071) | Populus rhizosphere microbial communities from Tennessee, USA - Rhizosphere MetaG P. deltoides SRZDD1 (version 2) (version 2) | ecosystem: Host-associated > Plants > Roots > Rhizosphere >...
CGGCTCGCCGCCCGGCGCCGTGCGCTGGTCGTCGAGACGGAGACGCTGGCGCGGCTCCTACCCGCCGAGGTGCTGGCGGGCGGGGCCGGCTCCGACGACACGGGGCGGCGAGACGGCCGTCAATAGGCCGCGCCCGTCCTGGGCCTCGGGGGCCGGTCAGCGCCCGGAGAGTTTCAGCAGCTCCTCCAGTGGCTTGGTGTCGAACGGCTGCGGGCCTCGCAGGATGAGGTGCTGCACGCCGGCACGGAGCAGATCGTCTATCTGACCGTAAAGATCGGGGCTGATCGAGCAGGTACGCTCGACGGTCTTCGGGTCGCGCCCGACCTTCTGACACCATTCGGTTAGGATCTCGTTTTTGTGACGCCAGTTGTCGACTGGCGGGAACGTGTTCCACATGTCCGCGTGTTGCGCCGTGAGCCTGAGCGTGACTTTCTCGCCACCGCCCCCGATCATGATTGGCACGCTGCCGATGGGCGGCGGCACCAGCTTCGCGAGCCGTGACTTGATCCGCGGCAGCGCCGTTCCGAGATCCCGTAGGCGAGAGGGCGCATCCCCGAAACTGTAGCCGTATTCCTGGTAGTCGCGTTCGAACCAGCCAGCGCCGATGCCGAGGATGGCACGGCCTCCGCTCAGGTGGTCCATCGTGGCGACGTCGCAGGCCAGCAGTTCCGGATTCCGGTAGCTGTTCGCATGCACGAGCGAACCGAACCGAGCGTGCCGGGTCTCCGCCGCGATCGCTGCCAGGAGCGGCATGCACGCGAAGTGGTTGCCATCCGACGGTCCGTAGAGGGGGAACATGTGGTCCCAGACCCAGAGGGTATCGACGCCGAGCGAGTCCGCCGCCCGATATGCGTCGCGAATCTGCTGAACTGTGCAGTGCTGGGGGTGGATCTGGTACCCGACCCGGAATCGCATATGCGGACCTTACTCTCTCTGACGCCGGCGCGGCGTGTCGTAGGTGAACAGTTGGCCCGGGCTCTCTCGACGGCGGTCAGTACCCTCGGGCCCGGTCCACGAGGTTCAGCAGCGGCGCGCCCGTCAGGTATCGGCGCAGGTTCTCGGCGAACAGCTCCGCACACCGGTCGTCGTAGCTCGGCAGGAACCCCGACACGTGGGGCGACAGGATGATGTTGTCGAGGGCATAGAAGGGGTGCCCCGCCGGCGGTGGCTCCTCGGCGAACACGTCAATCGCCGCGCCGGCGATCCGGCGCTCGGCGAGCGCCTGCGCGAGCGCCTCCTCGTCCACCGTCGCGCCCCTCCCCACGTTGACGAAGTACGCCGTGGGCTTCATCGCCCGGATCGCCGCCCGGTCGATGAGGTGCCGCGTCGCGGCGGTCAGCGGTGCGCACAGCACGACCACGTCGCAGCGGGGCAGCATGCGCGGCAGCTCGGCCGGGCCGTACCAGTCGGCGGGGAGCAGGCCGTCCGGGTCCCCCGTGCCGGGCAAGGCGTACCCGGGATCGGCTCGCGTCGCCGGATCGCGCTTGCAGGCAAGCACGGTCATCCCGAACGCGGAGGTGGCGACGCGCCCGAGCTCGCGCCCGATACTCCCGTAGCCGATCACGCCGAGGGTCGCGCCGCGGACCTCGGTCGGCACGAAGAGAGGCCAGCGCTCCTCGTCGGGCGGCCAGGTCTTCCGCGCGTGCCACTCGACCATCCGCGGCACCCGGTGGGCGAGGGCGAGCAGCACCGTGATGGCGTACTCGGCGATCGTGGCGGCGTGCACTCCGCTGGTCGTGGTGAGCGGAATCGTGGTGTCCCGGTAGAGAGGATGGTCGTGGAGCGTGTTGACGCCGGCCATGTGGAGCTGCACCCACCGGAGGTCCGGGGCGTGCGTCAGGTCTCGGGGCGGCGTCCCCGCGTAGAGGACCTCGGCTCTTCGATAGTCCGCCCGGGCCGGATCATCGCGCGTCACGGCGAGGCGTGGCGACGCCGACCGGATGCGGTCGAGCTGCGCATCGCTGAACGGCATCGTGACGAGCACGCGGGTCACGACTCGAGCCTTGCACTCGCCGCCGGCCCTGGGGGCGTCATGGCCAGTAGGACTTGACCTCGAAAATCTGCCGCTTGATCTGTCCCCGGAACTCGGGAAAGCGCTTCACGTCATCCGCCGACACCTTGCGCTCCGGCGACGCGAGCGCGGCGTCGAGGTCAGCACGCGAGTCGAACCAGAGGTCGGCGACCTGGTAGAGCTCGTCGCCGGGGCCGCCCTTGGCCAGCGTGATCCGCCGGATCCGGGGCCACTTCTGGACCGTGGGCAGGTGGGTTCCCCAGTAGTACGCGTCGAAGGCGGCCGGATCGGCCGGCTGGCCGACGTACATCACCGAGATCTTCACCATTTGGCGTGTCCCTTCGCGGCCATCGGACCGCCGCTGGACGGGGGGTGCGCTCCGCGGGCATTCTACGTCCACCCGCGTCGGGAGTCAGGCCGCCTTGGCTTCCATACAGGTGGACTTCGTGACGAAGCATGGAGAGCGAAGGGTTTAGAAGTCAAGGCCTGACCGACCCCATGAGCGCGGCCATCCCTCAGCCCGACAGCGCACGGCAGCTTCGCGTCGCCGTCACCGGCGCCACCGGCCTCGTGGGGAGCGCGCTCGTGCCGGCGCTCCTGGCCGCCGGGCACCGGGTCGACCGCGTGAGCCGCCGGCGACCGGCGGCGGGAACCACGGACATCCAGTGGGACCCCGCCCGCGGTCAGCTCGACCCGCGGGCGCTCGAGGGCGTCGACGCGGTGGTGCACCTCGCGGGAGAGACGATCGCCGCGCTTCGCTGGACGCCCGCGGTCAAGGAGCGGATCCGGCGGAGCCGCGTGGACGGCACGAGACTCCTGGCCGAGACGCTGGGGCGCCTCACGCGGCGGCCTCGGGTCCTCGTCGCGGTGTCCGGCGTCGGCTACTATGGCAGCCGGGGCGACACGCCGCTCACCGAGGAGAGTCCGCCGGGCTCGGGCTTCCTCGCGGAGGTCTGCCGCGAGTGGGAGGCCGCCGCCGATCCCGCGCGGGCGGCCGGCATCCGGGTGGTCCACCCGCGCCTCGGCGTCGTCCTCGCGGGGCAGGGGGGCGCGCTGCCGCGGATGGCCCTTCCGTTCCGGCTCGGCGCGGGCGGCGTGATCGGAGACGGCCGGCAGTACTGGAGCTGGATTGAGCTCAACGACCTCGTGCGGGTCATCGAGCTCTGCCTCGCGCTCGAGACCCTGGCGGGGCCGGTGAACGCCGTCGCGCCGACTCCGGTCACGAACCGCGAGTTCACTCGGGTCCTGGGCCGGGCTCTCGGCCGGCCGACGCTCGTGCCCCTCCCGGCGCTCGCGGCCCGGCTGCTTCTCGGCGAGATGGGCCAGGCGTTGCTCCTCGACAGCGCCCGCGCCCTGCCGCGGCGCCTCGAGCGCGCCGGCTTCCGGTTCCGGCACCCCGACCTGGAGGACGCCCTGCGCGTCGCGCTCGCGAGCCAGCGCGCGAGATCCGGATGAGGCGGCTCGAGGCGCGGCTCGTCGAGGACGTCCGCGCGATCCGCCAGCGGGACGCGCGCGGCGCGCTCCTCCTCGTCGTTCCGAGCCGGCTTCTCGGCGCGCGGCTCCGAACGGGCCTCGCACGCGCCCTCGGCGGGATCGCGGGGCTTCACGTCGTGACGCTCCCCGAGCTGGCCGAGCGTGTCGCCTTCTTGCCCCTCGCTGCCGCGGGGCGTCAGCCGCTGCCGGCGGTGGCCGACCGGCTCCTCGTCGACCGGGCGATCCGCGCGGCGGTCCCGCCGGCGGGCGGCTACTTCTCCGGGGTCCTCACCGCGCGGAACTTCCCGACGGCCGTACTCCGTACCTTCCGCGACGTCAAGCGCGCCGGACTCGGGCCCGCCGACCTCGACGCCGCGTTCCCGGACAGCGCGAAGATCCGCGAGCTCGCGGGATCGTACCGGGCGCTCGAAGCGGCCCTCCGGCAGCACGGCTACTACGACGCCTCGGACCTGCTCGTCGAGGCGGCGCGCCTCGTCGTCGCCGAACCGGCGCGCCTGGGGGCGTCGGCGGTTCTCGTCTTCGGCTTCATCGAGCTGAACCCGCTCGAGACGCGCCTCCTCGAGGCATGCGGCCGGGCGGCGGCGGTGCATCACTACACCGCCGACGCGGACGCGGCGGAGTTGCCGTCACCCGCCGCCATCGAGATCGTCGCGGGGCCCGGCGAGGAGCGCGAGGTGCGCGAGATCGCCCGCGTGATCCTGGCCCACGTAGAGGCCGGCGGCCGGCTCGACGAGGTCGGCATCCTCCTCCGCCAGCCGGCGGCGTATCTCGCCGCGGTGCGCGACGTCTTCACCGCGGCCGGCATCCCGTACATCCTCGGGACCGCACCGGCCGTCGGCGAGACCCGGGCCGGCCGGAGCCTGCGCCTCCTGGCCGAGGTGCGCCGGTCGGACTTCGCGCGCGCGGCGGTGATGGAGTTCCTCGCCTTCGCGGACCTGCGGCCGCGCCCCGGCACAAGCCCGGCAGAATGGGAGCGGCTCTCGCGCCAGGCCGGTATCGTCGGAGGCGTCCGCGAATGGCGGGAGCGGCTCGACCGGCTGGGCCGCCGGCTCGAGCCTCCACCGGAGAGCGAGGACGACGAGGAGCGACGGGCGCGGCGGGCGGGCGACCGGGACGCCCTCGGCGCCCTCCGCCGGGCGGCGCGCGTCCTCTTGCGCGGCCTGGCCCGGCTCTCGGATCCGGCGCCGGTGGACGCGCTGGTCGACGCGCTCACGCGCACGTTCCGCCGCCTCGTCCTGACGTCGCCGGAGGCCGAGCTGGCGCTCGGCGCGCTCGGACGGCTCCGGGAGCTCGGCGCGGTGGACGCCGTGGTGCCGCTCGAGGACTTCTGGGCGCTGCTCGAGGCGGCGCTCGAAGTGCCGTCGGCCACCGGGCCGGAGCCGGCGCCGGGCCGGGTGTTCGTCGGCGAGCTGGGCGTCGCCCTCGGCGTCGACTTCCCGCTCACCATCGTCCCGGGGCTGGTCGAGGGCGGCTTCCCGGCGGCACTCCGCCAGGACCCAATCCTGCTCGACGCCGAGCGCCGCCGGCTGACAGGCCTCCCGCTCGCGGAGGCGACACGGGCGCTCGAGCGGGTGCGCTTCACGCTCGCCGTCGGATCCGGGGCGCGCCGCGTCGTCCTGACCTACCCCCGGGTCGACGCGGAGAGCGGACGCCCGCGGGTGCCGTCGTTCCTCGCGCTCGACCTCCTGGAGGCGGTGACCGGACAGCGCCACGACTTCGAGAGCCTCGAGCGCTTCCCGGGCTGGCGGACCGTCCCGCTTCACCCCGCGCCCCCCACCGCGCGCGAGCGGCCGCTCGACGAGCGCGAGTGGCTCGTGACCCGGGCGCTCGACGCGCGCCCCGAGCCGGAGGCGCTGCTTCGTCAGCTGCCTGGTGCCCGGCGCGGCGTCGAGGCGATCCGCTCCCGAGAGCGAACGGACATCCTCACGGCGTACGACGGGCTCCTCGCGCGGGGCGTCGATCTCGGGGAGGCGCCACTGGCACCGACGGCGCTCGAGGGCTACGCGGCGTGCCCGTTCCGGTTCCTCCTCGAGCGCGTCTACCGCCTGGAGGCGGTCGAGGAGCCGGACCGTATCCTCATGATCGACCCGAGAGACCGCGGCGACATCGTCCACGCGGTCCTCGAGGCGACGTTTCGGCGCCTCGCGGAGGGCGGTGGGCTGCCGCTCACCCGCCCGCGCCTCCCGGCGGCCCGGGACGCACTCGAGGCCGCGTTCGCCGATACGTGCGCCGATGCCGAGCGGCGGGGTGTGACTGGATTGCCGGCCCTCTGGGCCGGCGAGCAGGCGCGCCTTCGCGAGGAGCTTCTGTCCGCCATCGAGGCCGAGGCGGACGACCCCACGGACTGGGTGCCGGCGCTCTTCGAGGTGACATTTGGCGTCGAGGGGGCAGAAGGGACGACCGCTCCGCTCGCCTACCGGCTCCCGAACGGCGTCACGCTCAACCTCCGCGGCCAGATCGATCGGGTCGACGTGTCGCCCGACGGACGGCGCGCGCGCGTCCTGGACTACAAGACCGGAAAGCTCCGCTCGCCGAAGACCCCGGACCGGCTGGCGAAGGGCCGCGCGCTCCAGCTGCCCGTCTACCGGCTGGCCGCCGAGGCGCTGCTCGCCGCGCGCGGGAACCCGGATTCGAGCGTCGACGAGGCGCAGTACTACCACGTGATCGGACCCGACGCGGGGACGCGCGTCCGCTTCACCCGGGCCGGATGGGAGGCGCGGCGCGCCGACTTCGACCGGGCGCTCGCGACGATCGTCGACGGCATCCGCACGGGCCGGTTCTTCCAGCGGCCGGGCGCCTGCGCCCGCGGGCCGTGCGCGTTCGACCTCGCGTGCGGCGCCGAGCGCGGGCGCTGGGCGGAGGCGAAGCGTGCCGATCCCGCGGTCCTGGCCCACGAGACCCTCGAGGCCATCGAGTGATCGACCGCGGGCCGGAGCTGCCCGATCGGGACGAGCGCCGCCGAGCGCTCGAGGACCTCGACACCACCTTCCTGGTCGAAGCGGCGGCGGGCAGCGGGAAGACCACGTTGCTCCTCGGCCGGATCGTGAACCTCGTCCGGAGCGGCCGGGCGCGCCTCGCCGAGATCGCGGCCGTCACGTTCACAGAGAAGGCCGCCGCCGACCTCCGGGTGCGCCTCCGTGGGGAGCTGGCGCGCGCCGGTCTCCAGGACGCGCTACGCGAGCTCGAAATCGCCCGGATCGGAACGATCCACGCGTTCGCGGCGGGGCTCCTCCGCGAGCGCCCGGTCGAGGCCGGCGTGGACCCGGGGTTCACCGTGGCCGACCCGCTCGGAACGCGTCTCCTCCTCGACCGGACGTGGGAGGCGTGGTTGCCGGAGGCGCTATCGGACCCGGCCGCGGCGGAGCCGGTGCGGCAGGCGATCGAGCGGGGGCTCGGCCTCGATCGCCTGCGCGAGCTGGCCTTCGCCCTCGTGGACGCGCGAGACCGCCTCGAGGGGCTCCCGAATCCAGAGCCGTTTACCGAGCCCCCGGCCGCCCTGAACGGGGAGGTCCGCACCGCGATCGTCCGGCTCGCCGACCTCGCGCGCGGCGCCGTGAAGGACCCGGAAGACCGTGCGGCGCGGGTGCTCGAGGACCTGGCGCTGTGGGTTCACCAGACGGCGGGTCTGCCCGAGCCCGATCAGGTGAGTGCGCTCCTGGGCGCCGCGCGGCTGCCGGCCAAGCCCGAGCGGCTCGGGAACAAGTCCAAGTGGCGAGACCGGGCGGCGCTGGAGCAGTGCCGCGCCGGCCTCATCGCGCTCCGCGAACGGGTCGAGGCCGCCCGGGCGGTCGCCCGCCACAACATGGTCGCCGGACTCGCCCGCTGGGCCGTGGGCTTCGTCGACGCTTACGAACTCGCCAAGGTGCGGGTGGGTTGCCTCGACTTCCTCGACCTGCTCCTGCGGGCCCGGAACCTCGTGCGCGACCGGCCGGACGTGCGACAGGACTTCCAGCGAGGGATCCGGTACCTTCTGGTCGACGAGTTCCAGGACACCGACCCGCTCCAGCTCGAGATGGTGCTGAGCCTCGCCGAGGGCGCGCCGCCGGGCAGCCTCTTCGTCGTCGGCGACCCCAAGCAGAGCATCTACCGGTTCCGCCGGGCTGACATCGAGACCTACGAGGCGGCCAAGGCGACGCTCGCCGGGCGGGGCCAGGTGGTGCCGATCCGGGCGAACTTCCGGAGCACCCGGGCGATCCTCGAGGCCGTCAACGGCGTCTTCGAGGGCGTCATGGCCCCGCCGCCCGACGGCGCCTATCAGCCCGCGTACGTGGCGCTCGAGCCCTCGCCGCGGACCGAGCCCGGCGGGCCGCCGGTGGTCCTCGCGCTGCCCCCCGACGTGCCGCCCGCCTCGAGCGTCGCCGAGGCGGCGACCCAGGAGGCTCGGCTCGTCGCCGCGTACCTCGTCCGCGAGGTCGAGCACGCCCGACGGTTCCGCTACGGTGACGTCGTGCTCCTCTTCCGCGCGATGACGACCGTAGCCGCGTACGAGGACGCGCTCCGGGCCGCGGGCATCCCGTTCCGCACGGTCGGGGGCCGCCATTACTACGACCGCTCGGAGGTGGGCTGGACGATCGCCGCGCTCGCGGCGATCGAGGATCCGCACGACCCCGTCGCGCTCGTGGGCGCGCTCCGCTCCCCGTTCTTCGGCGTCACCGACGAGGCGCTCCTGCGCCTCCACACCCTCGGCGGGGAGTTCTGCTATCTTCGGCCGCTCCCGGCGGACGCCGGCCCGGCGCTCGCCGGGGCCTGGGCCATCCTGGGCGCTCTCCATCGGGAGCGGAACGCCGTGGCGCCCGCGGCGGTGGTCGAGCGGCTCCTGGCGGGGACGGAGGTCCTCGCCGCCTACGCGCTCGAGCCCCAGGGCGAGGCGCGAGTCGCGAACCTCCTGAAGGTCCTGGACACCGCGCGGGCGCTCGAGGCGACGGGTGAGCTCACCTTCCGCGGGCTCGTCCGGTGGCTCCGCGACCGCGGGGCGGCGCGCTACGAGGAGGAGGAGTCGGCGGTCGACGCTGACGACGCGGTCCGCCTGATGACGATCCACAAGGCCAAGGGCCTCGAGTTTCCAGTGGTCGTCGTGCCCGACCTCGGGCGGGAGGGGCCATGGCGGGGGCCGGTGCTCCTGGCGGACCGCGCCTCGGGAAAACTCGCCGTGAACCTTGGCCGCCTCGGTGACACGACCCTCACCACGCTCGATTGGGCCGACGCCGAGTCACGTGAGATCCAGCGGGTGGACGCCGAAGCCCTCCGTGTGCTCTACGTCGCCCTGACGCGCGCGGAGCGGGGCCTCGTCCTCCCGGTGCCGTCGCGGCCCGAGGGGAAGGGCTTCTACCAGTACCTGGGAGCGCTCCTCGGCGCTCCGACGGACACCCTCAATGTCGAGGAGCTCGAGCGTCCGGGGCGGGCCCTCGCCCCAGCGCCTCCGGCGGTTCCGGCCGCGACGGGGGAGAACCTCGAGACGTGGCGCGCGCGTCACAAGGCGCTCGTCGCGCGTGGCGGAGCCGGCGAGGACCGCGCGCCGGGCGGTGACCAGGCTCGCGGCCGCGACCTCTCGCGCTCCGCCCGCCAGCGGGCGGCAGCCGCCGAGCTGGCCCGTGCGGCGCTCCTCGTCGTGGACCTCGGTCGGCCCGAAGACGCGACGTCGGTCGTCCGGGCGCTCGGGACGCGTCGGGGCGCGAGGCCGGAGGTAGTCACCGAAGCGACGCGGCTCCTCACGGCCGCGCTTGCCGCTCCGGTGATCGACCGCGCCCGTCGCGCGGCGTGGCTCGCGCGCGACGTGCCGGTGGCCATCGAGGCGGACGGCGTGGTCGTCGAGGATCGCCTGGACGTTCTCTTCGAGGAACCGGGCGGGCTCGTCGTCGTGCGGCTCGAGGCCGGCGCGGCGGATGACGGGTCCCCGGGGCTTGAGCCGGACGTGCTCGCCCGGGCGCTTGGCCGGCCGGTCCGTGAGGTGCGGACCCTGAGCCTCACGGGCGCGTGAGCGCCGCTCGCGCGGCTAGTCTCGGGTCTAGACGACGCCGGCGGAGACGGGCTTACCCGGCACAGGCGCCGCGCCCAGCCGGGCCAGGGCTTGCTCCATCGCGCGCCCGAGCCGTCGGGCGCCCTCGACGATGCGGTCGGGTGGGAGCGCCGCGTAACAGAGGCGGATGTGGTCCGCGCCGCCCCCGTTCGGGCTGAACGCCGAGCCCGGCCGCACCCCGACCCCGTGCTCGAGCGCCACCGGGAGCAGGGTGTCCGCCGTGAGCGGCGCCGGAAGCATCGCCCAGGCGTAGTATGACCCACCCGGCACGCGGAAGCGGAGCCGCGGGCAGTGCTGGCGGAGCGCACCGACCAGCGCGTCCCGCCTCACGCGGCACTCGACGCGAAGCCGCGCCAGGTGCCGCTCCACGTGCGGGCTCCCGATGAAGGCCGCGGCCAGCCGCTGGGTGAGCGCCGCTGTGTGGAGGTCCTCGAAGGTCTTGGCGACGGTGAGGGCGGCCATGGCAGGCATCGGCGCGACGAGCCACCCGACGCGGAGGCCGGGGAGGCCGAGCTTCGACCCGCCGCCCTGGTAGATGACGACGCCGCTCGCGTCCTGGGCCTTGAGGGCTGCCGGCGGCTCCTGCTCGAAGAAGAGATCCCCGTAGAGGTCGCTCTCCACGACCGGCACCCGGAACTGGATCGCGAGCTCGAGGACGCGCCGCCGCCGCTCGGCCGTCAGCACCGCGCCGGTAGGGTTCTGGAACGCCGGGATGAGATAGACGAGCTTCGGCCGGTAGCGGGCCAGCGACTCCTCCAGCGCGTCGACGCGCACGCCGTCGTGGTCGACCGGCACGCCGACGACGTCGGCGCCGGCCCACCGGAACGTGAGGAACGCGCCGGGGTAGGTGGGACTCTCCGTCAGCACGACGTCGCCCGGGGTGAGGAAGGCCCGGGCGAGAACGTTCAACCCCTGCTGGCCACCCGTCGTCACGAGGATCTCCTCGGGGGTCGCGCGGATGCCCCGCGAGCGGAGCCAGCCCGACAAGGTCTCCCGGAGCACGGGATCGCCCCAGGCCGGTGCGGGATTGTAGAGGCCCCCGTCCCCGCGGGGCAGGGCGGCGAGGAGCGAGTCGAGCGTCTCGACCGGGTAGAGGCGGGGGTCCGGTAACCCGACCCCGAAGCCGATCACGTCCGGCCCATCTGGGGCGGTGTACGCGACCTGCATGCCCTCGATCGCGACGGGCGCGATCCGTTGAGCCCAGGGGAGAGCTGCGTGACGGGCGTCGGGCGGGGTCCCCACGACCGTGGTGCCCCGGCCCACGTGACCCCGGAGGATGCCGCGGGCCTGGAGCTCCTGGTAGGCCCCGGTCACCGTGGTCCTGCTCACCCCCAGGTCTAAGGCCAATTCACGCTCAGCGGGGAGCCGATCGCCAACCTGGAGGCGCCCCGCCCGGAGAGCCTCCTCGACGGCGCGGGCGACCTGGAGGTAGAGGGCCTCGCCGGAGCTGGGGTCGGGACGGTCGATCAATGGCTCATTACGGTCTTGTCTCATTGGATGGCTCCCCCTCGCCCTCTCCGGCCGGATCCCTTCCCGCGTGGAGAGGGCGACCGCAATCCCTCATTAATGAGTCCAATTTGCCTGATTGGATATTGCCACTGTACGGAGCATACCATAGCCTGAGGAGCAAGGGGGATCACGACGATGTTCAGTTCACACGACCTGCTGGTTGACGTCCTTGTGCGGGAGCGGGAGCGCGAAGGGGAGAAGGCCGCTGCTCTCCACGCGTTGCTGCGGGGTGCCTACGAGGAGCGCACGCGCCGGCACTCGCTCCGCGCGCGGCTCGGCTTCTCGCTGATCCAGGCGGGACGCACCCTGCTCCGGCGCCGGCCCGCGTACGCGACGGCTTCGCGCCGCCCGGCCTGAAGGAGGCTCCGATGACGGTCCTGGCCAACGTGCTCTCACTGGTGCTGGCGTGCGTCGCAGGGGTGGGGCCGATCGCGCTCCTGGCAGTCCTCCAGAACCGCCGGGACCGCCGGGCGCGGGTGCTATTCAACGAGGTCGCCAGTCAGCTCCCGTCCGCGGCGCTCAGGAGCGACGTCGCGGTCGAGGTGCGCTGCCGGCTTCTCTCTCGGGGCGCCACGGTGCGGCTCGACCTCGGGCGTGCGTCCTCGCCGCACATCTGGGAGACGGCGGCGCGTCTCCGTCGGAGCCTCCCGGCCTGGGTGCGGCTCGAGGTGGACGGGCACATGGACGGCCCCCTGGCCGTCGCGCGCCCGCTCCGCATCATCCTGGAGAGCCCCGAGCCCGAGACCCTCCGTCGCGCCGCCTGAGTCGTACCCGACTCGTTGGCCTCCAGTTCCCGGCGGTCGGAGCGGCAATTCGGGCCCGACGATCTCCACTGACCGGAAGGGATGCTCGGATCTGCTGCGGTGTGCGTGTGGACGGAGCCCGCCGCGGCCCGGGTGAGTGGGCGCGCGTTCCGGTGGGTCGCCGACGTGCCGCCGGCCTGCCCGACGCGATAGGGCGGGCGTTGGCTCGCTGGGAGCGGACCCTTCTAGTTTCGGCCTGTTGAACGCGCCGGAGCGTCAGAAGCGGCTGCAGACCTTGCCGAAGTGCTGGCCGGCCGGAAGCGCCTTGATGGCCTCGCCGACCTCCTCGAACGCGAAGCGCCGGTCGTCGATGGGCGGCTCCGTCCCGTGGAGCTCCATGGCGCGGACCATCTCCTCGAAGAGGTCGCGGCTCCCGACGGTGACTCCCTGAAGACGGATGTTCTGCGTGACCACTGCGCCGAGGCCCAACTGGGCGGTCGCCCCGGCCAGGACGCCGATCAGCGCCACCGTGCCGCTCGTGCGGACGGCGCGGACTGAGGCGTCGAGGGTGCCCGCGACCTCGACCACGAGGTCGACGCCCACGCCGTTCGTGACCTCCCGCGCGACCTTGTGCCAGTCGGGGTTGGTCTTGTAGTTGACGACGTGGTCCGCACCCATCGCGCTGACTCGCTCGAGTTTGGCGTCGCTCGACGAGGTCGCGATCACGCGGGCGCCGTGCATCTTGGCGAAGAGGAGCGCGAAGAGCGAGACGCCGCCCGTTCCCTGAACGAGGACGACGTCGCCCGCCTTGACCTGGCCCTGAGCGACGACGGCGTTCCACGCGGTGACGGCGGCGCAGGGCAGAGTTGCTGCCTGGACCGCGTCGAGGTGGCGCGGCGCGCGGACGACACCCTCCTCACTGAGCACCATGAACTCCTGCATCGCGCCATCGCGCGGCCCCCCGAGGATGCCGGCCCAGTGGCCCTCGCGGAAGGGCCCACTCAGCCAGGTCTGGGCCCACAGCGGGCAGACGAGGTCGCCGACCGCCACGCGTGAAACGCCGGGGCCCACTGCGACCACGCGACCGGTGCCGTCGGAGACGGGGACCAGCGGCAGCGCGCCGCCCCGGCGCCCGTAACCGCCGCGCGCCATGACGTAGTCCCGGTAGTTGAGGGACGCGGCTTCCATCTGCAACAGGACCTCGCCGGGGCCGAGTTCGGGCACCGGCCGCTCAGCGAGCCTGATGTTGTCCGGGCTCCAGCTGTCCTGGATCTGCATGATCTTCATGTTCGGCATGCGTGCGCTCCTCCCGCGGGCGGACCGAGGCTCGGGTGACGGTCCCGGGAAGGCATGCTAGCAGGCCGCCCCCGCCCGCTCCACCCCGGGGAATCAACGCGACCTGCGCGGGGCGTCCCGTGGCGTGGGGCGTCGATCCCGCGCGTCAGCGGCTCAGGATGGCGATGCCGGCCACGGCGAGCGCGGCGCCCGTCGTCCCCCGCCACGTCACGCGCTCGCCGAAGGCCAGAAGCCCGATCGGCAACGCGAATAGCGGCGAGACCGAGGACAGGACGGTGCCCAGGGTCACCCCCGCGTACTTGAGCCCCGACAGATAGGCGACCGCACTCAACGCGGTGAGCGCACTCAGGACGATGACGCGCCGCCCGACCGCGTGCCGCTCGGCCCAAAGGGTACGCGCGGTCCCGCGCGCCCACGGCGTCGCCCAGAGGATCAGCGCGCTGCCCGGCAGACGCACGGCCTGGATCGTCAGCGGGTCGATCTCCTGTACGGGCGGCTTCATCAGAGCGGCGCTCGCCGCCCAGGCGAGCGCCGCGAGGAGGGCGAGGCCAAGCCCCCGGCGGCGCCCCTCCAGGGGGCTGGCGGTCCCGGCGCCGCGCTCGCTCAGGATGAGCACGAGGCCGCCGAGGGTGACCAGTGAGCCGACCGCCACGGCCAGCGTGATTCGCTCACCGAACCACCAAAGAGCGAACATGCTGGCGAGAATCGGGTGGCCCGCAGTGGCGATGGTCATGGCGCGGGCGAGGCCCAGGGATTTCGTGCTCTCGAAGAACGCCGTGTCGCCGATGCCGAGCGCGGTCAGGACGCTGACCGTGAGGCAAGCCCACGCCACCGCGCTGACCTGGCCGAGCGAGCGGATGTCCCCGAAGGCGAGGGCCACCGGCACCAGGAGGATGCTGCCGCCGGCCGACCGGATGATGTTCAGCGACAGACTGGGAAGCTGCGCGGCGAGGTCGCGCGCGACGAGCGACACCAGGGTCCAGCCGAGGGCCGACGCAAGCGCGGAGACCATCCCGAAACCCGTGCCCAGGCCGGATGGCTCCACGGCGCTCGACTCTACCACGCGGGCGCCGGGTGTCCTTGACAGAAGTCGTTCGTGAGCTCGTTGCCCCCACGGTGGAGTGTGGTGACGGTGAGAGAGTCAGTCCTTGCCCACCTCCGCCCGCGCCGCGCGGATGAGCTCGGGGAAGCTGTAGCTGGGGATCGCGCAGCCGGGGGCGATGAAGAGCTTCCGCGTCCCGGCCTGCGCGACGGCCGAGCGGATCTGCTCGCGCACCTTGGCGGCCGAGACGTACGGGAAGTTCACGTGGTCGATGCCGCCCATCAGGGCCCGCGGTGTGATCCGGCGCATCTGGGTGAGCGACGGGCCGGAGTCCAGGTCCGCCCACGAGATCGCGTGGGCCGGGTAGTCCTGGAGCCGGTCCAGGTAGAGCTCCTTCCCGTGGGCGTGCAGGACGTGGAGCTCCCCGAAGGGGTGGATCGCCTCGAGGAACGCGAGGTCGAACGGGCGCATGAACCGCTCGTACTGCTCCGGCGTCAGGGATTCCGGCGTGGCGGGCACGGAGTAGAAGATGCCCGACGCGCCTCCGTGGAGGCTGGCGATCGCGTAGCGGATCAGGTTGTCGTTGACGACCGACAGCGCGGCCTCGAGCTCCTCCGGGTGCTCCTGCATGAACGGGCCCATGGCCTCCTTGAGGACGTTCCGTTTGAGCGTGTTCCACGCGTTGAAAACCGTGTCCACCACCAGCGCCTTGCCGCGGAGGGACTGACCGATCAGGCGGATCGCCTCCAGCTGCTCCCCGAGCGGGCCCTGCCGGATGTCGAACGCGATGAGCCGCTTGAGGTCGCGGGGGTCGGTCAGGCTCTCGATGCCGCGCGGCATCGGGTAGGAGTAGTCGTTCATGACCTTGAGCCAGTCGAGGTCGTAGGCCTCGAGGAACGCGAGGTGGGTCTCGGCGGTCCGTTCGGCTGGCGCGTGCTGGAGCCCGAAGTGGTACCAGACGCTGAACGGTGGCCGGTCGACCTCGGCTCCCGACAGCGCAGCCCGTACGCGCTCGATCTTCGTCATGGTCATGGCAGAGCTCCTCGCAGCATCAGATGACGTAGAGCCAGGGGCGAGCGGTGAGGTCGCCGGGCTTCCAGGATCCGGTCTCGCCGAGCCAGCCGATCGCCTCGTCGGGGTCGGACGCTCGCGCGACGGCCACCGTGCTCCCGTCCGGAAGGAAGCCGCCGAAGACGACGCGGCCCCCGCCGCGCAGCTCAACGAGCGCCAGCTGGGCCATGTCGCGGTCGGCCGTGGGCCCTTCGACGATCAGGGCCGGGCGAGAGCCGTCGAGGACGACCGGCGGCTCGGGCTCCCACGGGTCGACGAACGTCTCGAAGTCCCGCGGGGCGTAAGCCGTCCACGCGCCGGCGGCGAAGTAAGGATCGGCCTCGACGATCGCGCGGAGCGCCCCGCGGTCCGGCACGCGGTAGAAAAGCTCGGCGGTCCGGCCGTCCGGGGTCGGTCCGCCGCCGACGAGGGCGCCGGCCGCCCGGAGGTGCAGTAGCCGCTCGATGTGGGCCTGGCGGACCGGCGCCCGGCGGGCGGCGTAGTCCTCGGCGCAGGTGATCCTTGCGTGCACGACGGTCATCGGTGCTCCTCGAGCCCTCGCGAGCCTGCCGGCAGCGGAACGGGGGGTCCCGGCCCCCCGCCATGATACCCCCGGACGGCCGCGGGTGGGGGGCAGGCGGGCGCGGCGCCTCCAGCGCAACGAATCGGCCCAGGGTGGCATCGAATGGACGTGGAGGCGCTCGAGTTCCTGGTCCGGCACGGCTATCTCGTGCTCTTCGCCGTGGTGCTCGGAGAGCAGCTCGGGCTGCCCCTGGTCGGGGCACCAGTGCTCCTGGCCGCCGGGGCGCTGTCAGGGACGGGACGGTTCTCCCTTCCGGTGGCGGTTGGCCTGCCGGTTGCCGCCTGCCTCATGGGCGACCTCGTGTGGTTCGAGCTGGGTCGCCGCCGCGGCGCCTCGATCCTGACGTTCCTCTGCCGCGTCTCCCTCGAGCCGGACTCCTGTGTCCGCCGGACCGAGGACGTCTTCTCTCGTTGGGGGGCGCGGGTCCTCCTGGTCGCCAAGCTCGTCCCCGGGCTCAACACGGTGGCGCCCCCGCTCGCGGGAGTCGTGGGGATGCCCCGCGGGCGCTTCCTGCGCTACGACACCGCCGGCGCCCTCGTGTGGACCCTTGTCTACGTCGGGCTCGGTTACGTTCTCAGCTCCCAGCTGGAAGCCGTGGCCCTCGCTCTCGCTGGGCTCGGGCGCGGCGCGGCGCTCGTCGTCGGCGTGGCGCTCGGCGCGTACGTCGCCCTGAAGTACGCCCAGCGCCTGCGCTTCATCCGGAGCCTCCGGGTGGCGCGCATCACGCCCGCGGAGCTGATGACGCGGATGCAGGGCGACGAGGCGCTGGTGATCATCGATCTCCGGAACGCGGACCACCTCGTGGCCGAGGGACTGCGGATCCCGGGTGCCCTCCACATGGATCCCGCCGAGCTGGAAGCGCGCCACGGTGAGATCCCTCGGGACCGGGAGATCGCCCTCTACTGCTCCTGACCCTCTGAGGCGACCAGCGCCCGGGTGGCGCTCCGGCTCCGGCGGGTGGGCGTGACGCGGGTCCGCCCGCTCGCGGGAGGGTTCGAGGCCTGGCGGAAGGGCGGGTTCCCGGTCGAGCCCGTCCTCGGCGCGGAGAACCGCGCAGCCTGACCCGGCGCCGCACTGATCCGGCGCGGGCCCGAAGCGAGGGCTACTCGCCCCGCGGGACGGGCAGGGGCGTCCGTCCGAGCAGGCGGAACGTGCCCAGGAAGCCCACCGAGACGGCGAGCGTCACGCTCCCCAGGAGCGCTACGGCGACGGGTGCCGCCTCGAGCGCCGGGGGCACGTCGAAGACGAAGCGCAGGACGGTCCACGCCGTGAGGGCGCCGGTCGCCGCCCCACCCAGGCCCGCCACCAATCCGAGGCACCCGTACTCGACGGCGAAGGCGCGCGCTGTGACGTGAGCGAGGAGGGGCTGTCCCGGGCACACCAAGCGGGAGACTCACTTCGCGATGGAGGTCATCAGCCCCTGGGTGAGGTAGCGCCGCAACGCCAGGGCCAGGAGCGCCGGCGGGATGATCGCCAGGATCACGCAGGCGGCCAGGAGCGCGTGGCTGACCGCGGGGTTGGTGGCGACGGCCGCCATCAGCACCGGCATCGTCTGCGCCTTGATCGTCTGGGTGAGGAGCAGCGCGAAGAGAAACTCGTTGTACGAGCTCATGAACGCGAAAGCCGCTGTCGCAATCAGGCCTGGCACCGCGCACGGGACAACCACGCGCAGGAACGTGTCGAACCGGTTGCAGCCGTCGAGCAGCGCCGCCTCTTCGACGTCCGGCGGCATGTGACGGAAGTAAACGGACAGGAAGTAGATCGTGAAGGGGAAGGTGAACGCGAGGTAGACGAGGATCAGCGCCGCGTGTGTGTCCAGTAGCTCCAGGCCCTGCACGATGGCGTAGAAGGGGATCGCCACGGCGACGGCCGGGAGGAGCCGGCTAGTCAGGATGAATGTGTACGCGGACCGGCGCCCGCGGAACCGCAGCCGCGCGAAGCTATAGGCCGCCAGCGCACCGAACACCACGTTCGCTACCATCACTGCGGTGGCGACCACGAAGCTGTTCTTGAGTGCCGGAAGCAGGAGCCGCACTTCGTAGGAGGTCTGCCAGACGAAGATGCCGTGTCGTGCGGTGTCGCTCGGCAGCCGCCCGGTGAAGATGAACGCGTAGTTGGCGACCGTGGGCGGGGTTGGGACGAAGACGGGAGGCCGGCGGGTCAGCTCGGCCTCGCCTTCTAGGCTCGAGATCAGCATCCAGCCGAAGGGGGCCAGAATGAATGCCGCCAGGAGGAGGCAGGCGAGATTCAGGAGCGCGGCCTCAGGTCCCCGCCGCGCGGTCAATACACTTCCTCCCAGCGGAGCGCCCGCATGTAGAGGAGCATCAGGCCGCCCAGCAGCAGCGCAATGATGATGGCGAGGGCGGCGCCGTGCCCCAGGTTCAGGAACCGGAAAATCTCGGTGTAGGCGTACCAGCCGATGATCGCGGTCGCGTCTGCCGGTCCCCCGCCCGTCATCACATACACGAGATCGAAGGTCGCGATCGCGACGATCGTCTCGTAGATCAGGACCAGCGCCAGCGTGGCACGCAGGTAGGGCAGCGTCACGAAGCGGAAGCTGTTCCACCGTCCCGCGCCGTCGATGCGTGCGGCGTCGTACAGCTCGCCCGGGATGACCTGAAGCGCCGCCAGCAGGAACACCGCTGCCAGCGGTCCCTGCTTCCACACATGAGCGACGACCAGGCAAATACGGGCGGTCACCGTGTTGCTCATCCACGGGACGTAGCGGTCGATGGCGGTGCTGGCGAGGAGGAGCCCGTTTAGGACCCCGTAGTCGCCGTCGAAGATCCATCGCCAGATAATCCCGCTGATCACCGCCGGGATCGCCCATGGCAGGAGCACCACGACCTTGAGGAGGGCGCTCGCGAAAACCGGCTGGTTCAAGAGGAGTCCGGTCCCCAGGCCATAGAGCGTCACCGCGAGCACTGCCATCACGGCGAAGAGCGCGGTGGACCAGAGGGAGCGCCAGAAGTAGAAGCCAGTGACGACCTCGCGGAAGTTCTGGAGCCCGACGAAGTCGTTGTCCAGGGGGCGGGTTAGGACGTTCTCGTAGAGGCTTAGGTGGACGCTGTAAACAAGCGGATAGATCGTGAACAGCGCCACCACCACCAGGACGGGCAGCACCGTGACGTAGGGATAGGAGTACGACCGCCACACCCTCTCCCTTCCGGGGGCGGGGGCGGGTTGGGACACTAATTCTTGGCTTTGGCCTTCAGTTCCTCCCACTTCTTCGCCATGGTGGCGAGCGTCTCCGCGGGCTTCTGCTGTCCGAGGTATGCCTTGTGGAGCTCGGCACGGCTGAAGACATCCCACGTGCCGTAGTAGGAGGTCATGCCTTCCTTCGCCCGGGCGAGGTCCGCCTGTTTCTGGAGCATGTCCACGTCCGCCCACTTGCCGAAGGCGCCGCGGATGTCCTTGTCGCCGAAGAGCGCCGTGGGTGCGAAGCCGAGCCCTTTCTCGAGCGACCACCGCTTGGTCACCTGGTACACGCCATCCGTTTTCCCACCGAAGAAGTCGAGGAAGTTCCAGGCGGCCGTCATTGCCTCCTTGCCGCGCTTCGGCACCTGGGAGCTGATGGCGTAGAAGCGGATGAACCCGACGGTCGCGTGGCTCTCACCAGGCATGAGGGCGATCTTGAACTTGCCCGCCTCCTTCGTCTGGCCGGGATCGTTGAGCACAGCCAGCGAATATGAGGGGATCACTCCGTATGTTGCCGCACCCGCCTGTAGCGCCTTGATCATGTCGATGTTCATGGCTTGCAGCGACGTCGGCCCCAAGATCTTCTTTGTCTGGAGGGCGTCCGTGGCCCACGCGACGACGCGCTCGGCGGCGCTGCTCGGGTTCTTGAAGACAGGGTTCAAGTTCTTGTCAAAGAGGGAGCCGTCCTTCTGGCCGAAGACGAGGGCGGTGAAGCTCTCGATTGAGAACGGATCCTGCTGCCCCCAGCCCAGTGCGATCGGAAACTCAGCGATGCCCTTGGCCTTGATGGCCTCCGCCTGCTTCGTCCACTCCTCGAGCGTCGCCGGCGGATCCTTGAAACCGGCCTTCTGGAGGTGGTCGGTGTTGTAGACGAAGATGAAGGTGTCGGCGTAGTAGGGGGTGCCGTAAATGCGGCCTTTGTACGTCAGCGCTTCGCGTACGAAGGGCGAGAAATCGGCGAGATACTGCCGCGCCTGCGGAAAGGGCTCGTCCACCGGGATGATCCAGCCGGCCGCCGCCCACTCCTGCAGCCAGTGATCGGAGGCGTAGAGGACGTCGGTTGGCGTCCGGCTGACGAAGCGCGCGACCATCGCGTCGTGGTAGGTCGCCCACGAGAAGTCGCTGTACTTGACGGTGACCCCGGGATATCGCTGCTCGAACTTGTTGATGTTGTCCCGGACGATTTCAACGCCGTAGCTCCACGATACCAGGTTGAGCAAGACACCTCCGCCGGGCGGCTGGGTCTGGGCCGACGCCGGGTACGTGAACGCCAGTACGGTCACCGAGAGGAGCAGAACGAGGAGCTTCGCCATGGGTGCCTCCTTGGAAGCGCCGCGTTGCGCGTCGGACGGTGGATCCCATCCTAGGAGCAGGGACGTGAACCCGTCAAGGCCAGAGCGGTTTGGGGACACTCCAAGTGGGGCGCTGACCCCAGCGCTCGTCGAAGGTGACCTCGTGGGCGGGCTTGCGAGGGGCGACGTCCCAGGGTCCCTTGGGATAGCCGAGAGCGACGAGCGAGGCGAGCATCCAACCTTCGTCCATCGGGACTCCGAGGCGAGGAAAGATCTCCCCCTGGTGGCGTGCGAGGCTCCCGACCGGCACGCTGCCGATGCCGAGGGCCCGGGCGGCGAGCTGGATGGTCCACACGGCGGGGTAGATCGAGCCGCCGGGCCAGATCGCGTTCTCGCCCGATCGGATCAGCGCTACGATGATCACCGGGATCGTTGCGAAGTGCTCCGCCAGGTGGAGCATCGACCGCACGAAGGCCGCGTGGGCCGTGGCCCGCTCACTCCCCTCGCCCCGCGCAACTGCCTCCTCCAGCTCCCGGTAGCGCGTGCGCCGCGCGACGACGATGTCCTCCTGGAAGAGCGTGCCCAGCCACGTCTTCATCTCGCGGTCACGGATCACGATGAAGCACCAGTTCTGGAAGTTACCCCCGCTCGGGGCCCGAATGGCGGCGTCGAGCAGGCGCGCGACCACGTTGTCGGGGATCTCGCGGTCCTGCATCCGCCGCATCGCGCGGGTGGTGTAGAGAGCTTCGAAGATGTGCATGGCCCCCCACCCGGTCTCCGCGGGGGCGGTGGATGGCCGGGCAGGGCCGGTCTCTCCCCAAACTCCCCCGCGGCACCTGACTCGCCTTCGGGGCCGCCCGACTCGAATGCGTCACGGTGCGCAGCGGCCCCCGGATCGCCGGCTGACCCCGCACCATGCTGCGCTGGCGCCGGGCACATCGTCAAGGCGGATCCCGCCCACCCAGAGGCTCTCCATCGCCGTGCGCTTAATCTGCGGAGGAAGGGCCTGGCGCGAAGCTTCACCGTGCTGGCCTTGGCCGTCGGCCGCCCGAGGAAGACACCCGGACACTGTCGAAACCGACCCTTTGCGTTCGACTATCGGTGTAGGAACGCCGCAAAGGAGCCGTCCCCGACGAGATCGGGGAACCGCGGGGCGGGGCCGGGGCAGGGGCTACTCGCGCCGCAGGACGGGCAGGGGCTTCCGTCCGAGCAGGCGGAACGTCCCCAGGAAGCCCACCGAGACGGCGAGCGTCACGCTCCCCAGGAGCGCCACGGCGACGGGTGCCGCCTCGAGCGCCGGGGGCACGTCGAGGACGAAGCGCAGGACGATCCACGCCGTGAGGGTGCCGGTCGCCGCCCCACCCAGGCCCGCCACCAATCCGAGGCACCCGTACTCGACGGCGAAGGCGCGCGCGACGCGGCCTCGCGTGGCACCGAGGGTGCGGAGGAGCACCGACTCGTAGAGCCGCTGCGCACGGCTCTGAGCGAGCGCTTCGGCCATCACGGTGAGACCCGCCCCGAGGACGAAGAGTGCGACCAGCCGGATCGCGAGCGCGATGCGATCGAGCACCCCCGTCACGCGCTCGAGGACGTCGCGGACCGGGATCGCGGTGACGTTCGGGAAGGCCGCCGCGACGCGCTCCTGGACGGCGCTGTCCGCGCCGGGCGGGACCCGGGCCGTCCCGAGATACGCGAGCGGCGCGCCGTCGAGCGGCCCTGGCGAGAAGATCACGAAGAAGTTTGTGCCGAGCGTCTGCCAGTCCACCTTGCGGAGGCTCAGGACCTCCGCGCTCACCGATACTCCCTGAACGTCGAAGGTGAGGGTCCCGCCGAGGTCTACGCCGAGTGCGCGCGCCGCCTCCGTCTCGACCGAGATCCACGCGCGCTCCCGCTCGCCCTGGGTCCACCAGCGGCCGCGGGTGACCACCGTGCCGGCCGGCGGCTCGTCGGCGAACGTCAGCACGTACTCCCGCGTGACCCGCCACGAGTCCTCGCGCCCTGCCCAGCGCTCGCGGACGATCGGCTCCCCGTTGATCGCCACGAGGCGCGCACGGACGACGGGCACGAGCGCCGGCCGGGACGCCCCGGGGACGGCCGCGATCGTCTGGCGGAAGGCGTCGGCCTGGTCCGGCTGGACGTCGACGAAGAAGAAGGAGGGAGCCTCGCGGCGCCGCTCGAGGTCGAGCTGGCGCAGGAGCCCCCGCTCGAGGAGCGCCACCGCGGTGAGGAGCGTCACGCCGATGCCGAGGGCCACCGTCACCCCGACCGTCTGGCTTCCGGGCCGGGTCAACGCGCTCAGACCCTGCCGCCAGGCGAGGGACCGGGGGCGCGGCAAACGCCCGGCGAGCCTCCGGGTTGCCCACGCGGCCAGGACGAGGAGCCCGAGCGCTGCGCCAGCGGCCCCGAGGAAGACGGCGCCGACCCGGAGTGGGCCCGCCTGCCAGAGCGCGAGGAGGGCGAGCCCGCCGGCCACGGTCGCCGCGGTCGTCCAGGGGCGGCGCGGCCGCACGCTCCCGGCGTCCACCGGGTGCCGCAACAGGATCGCCGGCGGCACCGCGCGCGCGGAGAGGAGCGGCCAGAGGGCAAAGAGGAGCGTCGCGAGGCACCCGGCCAGGAGTCCGGTCGCCACCGCCTCGGGAGCCGCCCGCGCCTCGAGCTCGAACGGCACAAACGGCTGGAGCAGCGGCCCGAGCGTGAGCTGGGCGGCGGTCCCGAGGACGGCCCCCGCGAGACTTCCCAGCGCGCCGAGGGCGAGCGCCTGTACCAGGTACACCGCCGTGAGCGTCCGCGCGCTGGCCCCGAGGCAGCGGAGGATGGCGATCGTCCCCACTTTCCGGGCGAGGAAGGCGCGCACGGCCGCCGCGACGCCGATGCCCCCGACGAGCAGGCTCGTCACTCCCACCAGGCGGAGGTAGGTGGTGAGCTGGTCGAAGAAGCGGCGGAGCCCGGGCTGGGCCTCGTCGAAGGTGGCGACGCGCACCGCGGGGTCCGCCATCGCCTGCACCAGGGCGGCGCGCGCCGCGTGTGGCTCGAGCTCGGCGGGCAGGCGCAGGAGGGTCCGGTGGCGTACCCGGCTGCCGAGCCGGACGAGGCCCGTCGCGTCGAGGCTCGCCGTATTCAGGAGCACGCGCGGGCCGAGGGTGAAGAGCGAGGCCGCGCGGTCCGGCTCCTTCCGGACGACCCCCGTCACGGTGAGGGTCGCGTCGCCGATGGCGAGCACGTCGCCGGGCGCGAGCTTGAGCCGCTCGAGGACGGCCTCCTCGACGACGACGCCTCCGCCGGCGAGAAGCTGATCGAGCGGGCGCGGAGGCAGGGTGTCGAGCCGCCCGTAGAGGGGATAGCCGGCGTCGACCGCCTTCACCTCGACGAGGAGCGTGCTGCCGCGGGCGCTCCGCGCCATCGCCACCAGCTCCTTCACGCGGGCGACGGCCGCCCCGCGGCGCGCGAGGTCCCGGACCGGCGCCTCCGCCGCGGGATCGAGGGGACGAGCCGAGCGCAGCTCGACGTCCCCCCCGAGAAGGGCGCGCGCCTCGCGGCCGAGCGAGCGATCGAGGGACGCTGCCACGCTCAGGACGGCCACGAGAGCGCCGACCCCGAGCGCGATGCACGCGAGGAAGCCGATGAAGTGCCGCCACGCGCCGCGCGTCTCCCGCCAGGCGAGACTTGCGACGAGACGCCAGGGAAGGACGGGCGGGGCTCCTGCCGACAGCGAGCTCACTGGGCTGCCCCGGCTCCGCGGGAGTTGATGGGACGGCCTTCGGCCTGTGGGGCGCGATCCCCCACGACGCGGCCGTCCCGGAGCTCCACGATCCGGTCGGCGTGGGCGGCGAGGGCCGGGTCGTGGGTCACCAGGATCAGCGTGGTCCCGTGACGGCGGTGGAGACCGACGAGCAGGTCGACGATCTGGGCGCCGGTCGCGGAGTCGAGGTTGCCCGTGGGCTCGTCCGCGAGCAGCAGACCCGGGCGGTTCGCGACGGCGCGGGCGAGGGCGACCCGCTGCTGCTCGCCGCCCGACAGCTCGGCAGGGTAGTGGGCCACGCGGGTCTTGAGCCCGACCTCCTCGAGGAGGGCGCCCGCGCGCGCGGCGGCGTCGCCCGCTCCGGCCAGTTCGAGCGGGACGGCGACGTTCTCGAGCGCGGTGAGCGTCGGGATGAGGTGAAACGACTGGAAGACGTAGCCGATCCTCGCGAGCCGGAGCCTGGCGAGCGCGTCCTCGTCGAGCGCGGAGAGCTCCACGCCATCGACGCGGATCGAGCCCGCGGTGGGACGGTCGAGCCCGGCGACGAGCCCGAGCAGCGTGGACTTGCCGCTCCCGGAGGGGCCCGTGACGGCGACGAACTGGCCGGGGGATACGTCCAGCGTGACGCCGTCCAGGATCGTCACGACGCCGGCGGCGCTCCGGAGCCGCATGACGAGGTTGCGGACCTGGACCATCCGCACCTCATATTACACTGGGCTCATGCGAGGACTCCGTGCGGCGGGGATCGCGATGGCGCTCGTCCTCCTGGCCGTGCCCGCCTTGGCGGCGACGGGGAGCGAGCGAGTCGTCGTCGCGCTCGGCGACAGCCTGACGGCGGGCTTCGGCGTGGCTGCCGACGAGGCGTGGCCGGCCCTGATCGAGGCGCGGCTCAAGCGCGAGGGCTACCCCTACCGCGTCGTGAACGCGGGCGTGAGCGGGGACACGACGGCCGGCGGCCTCCGCCGCGTGGACTGGGTGCTGCGGAACCGCCCCGAGGTGGCCGTGGTGGCGCTCGGCGCGAACGACGGCCTGCGGGGCCTCGGGACCGACGCGATGGAGGCGAACCTCCTCGCGATCGTCGAGCGCCTCCGGGCCGGCGGGGCGCGCGTCCTCGTCGCGGGGATGGAGGTGCCGCCCAACTACGGCGCGGCCTACGCGCGCGCGTTCCGCGGCGTGTTCCCGGACGTCGCGCGGCGAACCGGGGCGGCGCTGATGCCCTTTCTCCTCGACGGTGTCGCGGCCGATCCGCGCCTGAACCTGGCCGATGGCATCCACCCGAATGCTGCCGGCCACCGCGCCATCGCCGAGCGGGTCTGGCCGCATCTCGTCGCGCTCCTCGCCCGATGAGCCGCGTCCGGGCATGACCCCACAGGCCGGACCGTGCTGATTGGACGGCCTTCGGCCTGTGGCAACTCCCGCGGGGCCGGGTAGCCCAGTGAGCGTGGGAAGCTCCGCGCGCCGCGAGAGGTGGCCGGCGCTCCTCTGCGCGGCTCTGGTGCTGGGCGGCTGCGCCGGCGCCGCGCCCGGAGCGGGTGGGTCGGAGCGGAAGCCGCTCGTCATCGGGCCCGGGGCGGACCTCGCCGCCTCCGCCCGGCTGGTGGCGGCCCGCGCCCGAGGGGCCGAGGTGGTCTACCTGGGAGAGCTCCACGACAACTCGCAGCACCACACCATCCAGACCCGGATCCTCGAGGCCCTGCTCGCCGCCGGTGGCCGCCCCGCGATCGCCTTCGAGATGGTCCCGGAGACGCTGCAGGCGGACCTGGAGGCCGCGGTCCGGAGCGACGCGGGCCCCACCGAGGTTGATCGGCAGCTCGCCTGGACCGCCCAGGGCTGGCCCGACTTCGCCATGTACTGGCCCCTCTTCGAGGTGGCGCGCAAGCACGGGTTGCCCGTCGTCGCGACGGATCTGGACCCCACCGTCGGCCGACGGATCGGTCGGGACGGCCTCGGTGCCGCGGGAGAGAATCCCGGGCGGCTTCGCTCGGCTCTTCGGGACGATCCGGTGCGGGACCGGGCGATCGCGCGGCGGCTCCGGGCCGCCCACTGCGACCAGATCAGCGAGGGCCGCGCGATGCGGATGCTCGAGGGCTGGTACGCGCGCAACGTGGTGATCGCACGCCGGGTTGGCGGCGGGCTGGAGCGGGCACGCCAGGTCGTCGTGATCATCGGGCGCGGCCACCAGTCGCCTGGTGGGGTTCCGGAGCAGCTCGGCGCGCTCCGACCCGGCACCCGTCAGCTCGTGGTCGGCCTCTTCGAGGGCCAGGCGGACGGGCCGGCCGAGACGACTGCCGACGTGGTGTGGCTCACGCCCGCACGACCGCGTCCCGACCCCTGCCTCACGCTCCCCCAGCGCCTCGGTGGGGTCAGACTTTGACTTCCATACATTTCCTCCGCGCCAGCTACCCAGAAGTGTCGGGAAGTCAAAGTCTGACCCCGGGAGGAGCGACCCCATGACCGGCGGGGACGCGCTCGTCCAGACCCTGCTCGCCCACGGCGTCACGCAGGGGTTCGGCGTTCCCGGCGAGAGCTACCTCGCCGTCCTGGAGGGGCTCCGCCGCGAGCGTGCGCGCTTTCGCCTCGTCGTCACCCGCCACGAGTCGGGCGCCACGTTCGCGGCCGAGGCATACGGGAAGCTCGCGCGGCACCCGGCGGCCGCGTTCGTGACCCGCGGCCCCGGGGCGAGCAACGCGGCGATCGGGATCCACACCGCGACGCAGGACTCGACGCCCGTCCTCCTCTTCGTCGGCCACGTGCCGACCCACGCCAAGGGGCGCGAGGCGTTCCAGGAGATCGACTACCATCGCATGTACGCACCCGTCGCCAAGGCGGTGCTCGAGCCGGAGACCGGCGCGGACGTGGCCGAGTGCACGGCGCGGGCGGCCCGGCTCTCCGTGGCCGGCCGGCCCGGTCCGGTCGTCGTGGTCCTGCCCGAGGACGTCACCGAGGCGGGTGCGGGGGACGCGCCGATCCCGGGGGCGCCGCCGCGTCTCCGCCCGGCGCCGGCGCCCGAAGGGGTGCGGGAGGCCGCCCGTCTGGTCGCCGGCGCGCGCCACCCGATCGTGATCGCGGGCGAGATGGTGGCCTTCGAGGACGCCACCAGCGCGCTCGTCCGGTTCGTAGAGGCGAGCGGCGCCGGGGTCGTGACCGCGTGGCGTCGCCAGGATACCTTCCCCAATGACCATCCGGCGTACCTCGGCCACTTCGGGATCGGCCGGGCACCGTTCCAGCGTGAGGCGTGGGCGGCGTGCGACGTGGTGATCGCCGCCGGGACGCGTCTCGACGACGTCACGAGCGAGGAGTTCACGCTCCTCCGGCCCGACCAGCGCCTGGTGCACGTGCACGCGGACCCCGGCGTCCTCGCGCGGTGGCGGGCCGACGTGCCGCTGGCGGCGGACTCGGGCGTGACGCTCCTCGCCCTGGCCGAGGCCCTCGGCGGCCCGCCGCCGGCGACTCGCCTCGCGTGGCGCGAGCGCCTCCACGTGGAGTTCCTCGCCTTCACGCGGCCGGGGCAGGTGCCCGTGCGGGGCGCCGTCGATCCGGCGCGAGTCGTGGAGGCCGTGACAGCCGCCCTGCCGGCCGAGGCGATCGTGGTCAACGACGCGGGCAACTTCTCCGGCTGGGTGCACCGGTACCACCGCTTTCGCCTGCCAGGCACCCAGGCCGCGCCCTCATCGGGCGCGATGGGCTACGCGGTGCCCGCGTCGATCGGCGCGAAGCTGGCCCGTCCCGAGCGCCCGGTGGTCGCCTTCGTGGGAGACGGCGGGTTCCTCATGACCGGGCAGGAGCTGGTGACGGCCGTGCAAGAAGGGCTGCCGGTCAAGGTGGTGCTGGGGGACAACGGCGCCTACGGCACGATCGCCATGCACCAACACAAGCGGATCGGCCCGGACGGGCTCTTCGCGGTCCACCTCCGGAGCCCAGACTTCGCGGCCGTCGCACGGGCGTATGGCGTCGCCGCTTTTCTCGTCGAGCGGACGGCGGAGTTCGCCGATGCGTTCGCGGCGGCCCTCGCGCATCCCGGCCCCGCCCTCGTCCACGTCAAGACGGACCTCCGGGACATCTCGACCGCGGGGCCGCTCCCGGCCTGAGCGGACCAGCGCCATCGCGGACCGCGTCGACGGCTCCCGCGGTAGAAGACGCGAGAGCCGCGTCACCCGCGGCCGACAACTACTTCTGGAAGTTTCGCCCGATTCTAATCTTGGCCTAGCCCCGGTGACGGCGACCGCCGGTTGCGCGAGGGGTGCGGCCGCTTGCGCCGGCATCGCCTCGGGGAGCCACCGCGCGTAGACCTGGAGGAGCACGGCTGCACTTCGCCACCCGCCTGCTTCTGGACGTAGAGCAGAGGGCTGAGCAGGGTGCTCGTGATTGCGACAGGTCGGCCAGGTGGCGGTCTGGACGCCGTCGCTGTGTCAGCACCTCGTCGGCCGTCACTTCGTCGCCCCGGCGGTCAGCCCCTTGATGAACTGCTCGGAGAGCGCCAGGTAGAGCACCACGATCGGCAGCCCGGCGAGCAGGAGCCCTGCGAAGAGGGCGCCCCAGTTCGTCTGATGCTGGCCGAAGAAGACGGACAACCCCTGGGTGACGGTCTTGAGCTCCGGCGTCTGGATCAGTACGAGAGGGAGGAAGAAGTCGTTCCAGATCGGGATCGCGCTGTAGATGGCCACGATCGCGAGCGCGGGCCGGACGAGCGGGAGCATCACCCGCCAGAAGACCTGGAACTCGCCGGCGCCGTCGATCCGTGCCGCGTTGTCGAGATCGGCGGGGAGCGCCCGGAAGAACCCGGCCAGGATGAACACGGCGGCCGGGAGGCCACCGGCCGCGTACACGAGGATCAGCCCTGGGTGGGAGTCGAGGAGGCCCAGGGTCTTGAGCAGCACGAACAAGGGGATGATGGCGAGCTTGGCGGGGATGAGGAGCCCGCAGAGGAAGAAGAGGTAGATCGGGTTGTTCAGGCGGAACCGGTAGCGGCCGAGGGCATACGCCGCGGTGGCGCCCGTGCCCAGGATCAGGGCGAGCGCCCCCAGGGTCACGACGACGGAGTTCCGGAGGTAGAGGTCGAAGCGTCCGGCGGCCCACACGGTGGCGAGGTTATCGAGGCTCAGCGACGTCGGCGGCCAGAAGGGCGCGGCGAAGATCTCTCGGGTGCTCTTGAACGCCGAAAAGACCGCGATCACCAGCGGGGCGAGCACCCACAGGGCGTTCAGCGCGAGGAGCAGCTGGACGAGGGGCGCCCCCGACGAGCCCGCGCGACGTCTCACAGCTCGACCTCTCGCCGCCGGAGGAGGAGCGCCCCGATCACGGAGCCCGTGCCGACGATCAGGAAGAGCAGCGTGCTGATGGCCGCGCCCAGCCCGACGCTGGACGTGGCGCTGTCCACGCTACCGAAGGCGGTCCGATAGAACATCAGCGCCAGCGTGTCGGTGGCGCCCGCCGGCGGGCCGTTGATTCCCGACATGACGTAGGGGAGCTCGAACCACTCGAAGGTGCCGATGAAGGTCAGGAGCGTCACGATCGTGAAGGCCGGCGCCAGCAGCGGCAGCGTCACGAAGCGGAAGTCGTTCCACGCGCTCGCTCCGTCGAGCCGGGCCGCCTCGTGGTACTCCTCGGGAATAGCATTGAGGCCGGCCAGGAACACGAGAGTCGGAAACCCGACCCACCGCCACATGTTCACGACCATGAGCGTCGGCAGCGCGGTGGCCGCATCCCCCAGCCAGGCCAAGGCCAGCTGGGGCAGGCCGACGATCCGGAGGAGCTTGTTGACCGGACCGAAGAGCGGGTTCAGGAACAGCTGCCAGAGGAATCCGACGATGACGAGCGACAGGATCACGGGGAGGAACGTCACGACCCGGTAGACGCGGAAGCCGCGCGGCTGGGCGGCGAGCGCGACGGCCAGGAGCAGCGCGAGCCCGTTCTGCCCGATCAGCATCACGAGGCACACCTCCGTGTTGTGGCCGAGAGCCCGCAGGAAATCGCGCTGGAACGGGAAGCTCAGGAGCCGGCGGAAGTTCGCGAGACCCACGAACTCGGTCCGTCGAAAGCTCTCCCAGTCGTACAGGCTGTACGCGAGCGAGGCGAGCGCGGGCAGGGTGGTGAAGACGAGCATCAGCAGGACGGCGGGCGCGAGGCAGACCCAGAGCCACGCGGTTCGCTGGAGGGCGGCGCGCCGACGACGGCCGCGTCCGCGCGCGGCGGCGTCGGCCCTGCCCCTCGCGATCCCCCGGTGAGAGGCCCGGTCGACGTCGGCGCGAGGTCTCAGTCGGAACCTCCGTCGCTCTTCCCTCTACGAACGGTGCGCCGTGAGGGACGCGGCGCCATCGAGAGCCACTCCCAGTTCGCTCGCCGCTTCGGCGGACTCAGTGCTGGAAGGGTTTGTGCCAGGCCGCGACCCCCTTGGTCACCTCCGCGGCGACCTGCTCGGCCGTGGCCTTCCCAGACAGGAGGTTCTGGAGACCGTCCTGCAGGAGCTTGGATCCGGTGGGGTTCTCGTACCGGAAGCCGACGAGCATGACGTACGGCGTCGCGAACTTCTCGTTGTACGCGATGACGTTGGAGAGGACGGGATCGGTGCTCTTCACGCCCGGCACGGCCGAGACCTGGGCGAGCTTGGAGGTGAACTGCTGTCCGTACTCCTTCGTGGCGAGGTGGTTCAGGAAGCGCAGGGCCGCCGCGCGGTGCGGCGTCTTGGCGTTGATCGAGTAGTTTCCGTCGGCGAAGTGCGACACGTACTGTGGGCCGCCGGGGGTCTCCGGCGGCGCCGGGACGAAGGCGAAGTCGAGTGCCTTGTTCTGGGTCCGCCAGTACCCGATCTCCCAGGACCCCCCAAAGATGAACGCGGCCTGCTCGTTGTAGAAGAGGGCACGCTGGTCGTCGTATCCGACGCCCATGAAGTTGGGGGGCAGGTACGGCGCGAGGGCTTGCACCTCCTTGAGCGCGCGGATGAAGCCGGGATCCGTGAAGTCACGCTTGCCGGTCAGCACGTCGTTGAAAAGCGCGGTCCCGCCGTAGAACATCGGACCCACCGCCCCGAAGAGCTGCTCGAGCACGAGGCCATCCTTGCCTCCGTTCGCCACCGGAATGATTCCCGCCCGCTTGACGCGATCGAGCATCTGCCTGAACTCCCCCCAGGTGGGCGGGATCCGCTCGACTCCGGCCTTCTTCAGGAGCGGCACGTTGTAGAACACCCCGATCGTCTGGGTGGCGAACGGAACCCCGAAGATCCGGGGATCCTTGCGTCCGCGCGCCGCCGTCAGCAGCGGGCGTGGAAAATCGTCGAGCCCCTTGATCAGCTGACCGTCGACGGGCAGCAGGAAGCCGGCATCCGCCAGCTGGGCGAGGGCGCCGTACGCCCGGGTATGGACGATGTCGGGACCGCTCCCCGCTGCGAGCGCCGTGGATAGGATGGTTGCGTACTCCGTGTTGCGGTAGGGGATGAACTTCACGCTGATCCCCGGGTTGGCCGCCGCGAACTCCCGCCCGATCTCGTCGTAGAAGGTCTGGTCCTCCACGCGCCAGCTCCAGAACGAGAGCTGCTGCGCCGAGGCGATCGATATGGGACAGAGCCCCAGCAGTGTCACGAGACCGAGGAGCACCTTCACTCGCATGAATCACCTCCGGGAGGAAGGAAGTGTGTCGAAAGCCCGAACCGGTCGGACGCGACCAGGCCCGTGTCGGCACGGGGCGGCCGGACGTCAGCGCAAACGGCCACCGGACCACCGAGGGGGCGTCGCGTCGCTGTGCTCACAGGGCGAAGCGACAGTACACCAGCGCTCTCTGGGGGGGCAAGGGGACCGGGGGTCGCCCGGTTGCCGCTGTCCGCGGGCCCGTGCCATCATCGGCCGGCGCCATGGGTACGATGGGGCCGCTGGTCGTCGGCGTGGATGGCGGACAGACGTCGACTCGATGCGTGCTCACGACGCTCGACGGTCGGCTGCTCGGCCAAGGTATCGGGCGCGGACTCACCCATCTGGCGGCCGAGGGCAGCCGGGAGCACTACGTCTCGGCCCTCGGCGAGGCGTTCAGCAGCGCGTGGCGCGAGGCGGCGCTCGTGCCGCGTGCGGTCGAGACCATCGCGCTCGGACTGACCGGCGTGGAAGGCGGGACCGTGGAGGCGGAAACGGTCCGGACGCTGCTAGGCTCCCTCATCGAGGCGCGGCGGGTCACCGTCGAGAACGACGGGGTAACGGCGCTCTACGGGGCGCACGCAGGACGCCCCGGTGTGATCGTGATCTCCGGTACGGGGACGCTCGGGCTCGGCCTCCACCGGGACGGCCACCTGGCCCGGGTCGGCGGCTGGGGCTGGCTCGTCGGGGACGAGGGCAGCGCCGTCGCGATTGGCCGGAGCGGCCTCCGGGCCGCGCTCGCCGCGTTCGACGGCGCCGGACCTCCGACGGCCCTCGAGGCTTCGGTGCGACGTCACTTCGGCGTCGACCGGATGCACGACGTCAAACGCCACGTCTACGCGACCGCGTTCGGAGCCCGGGGGTTTGCGGGTCTCGCGACGATCGTCGCCGACGGGGCGGCCCGGGGCGACGCGGTGGCCCGGGAG
>Ga0114129_10001403_pt1 | contig 32497 bp, 30 predicted proteins | sample RhiMetdeltSRZDD1_FD_80071 | JGI IMG/M metagenome (GOLD analysis project Ga0114129, IMG submission 80071) | Populus rhizosphere microbial communities from Tennessee, USA - Rhizosphere MetaG P. deltoides SRZDD1 (version 2) (version 2) | ecosystem: Host-associated > Plants > Roots > Rhizosphere >...
CGAGAGCGGCATCGGCTGGATCCCCTACGCGCTGGACCGCATGGACTTCGAGTGGGAGGACCGCTTCCGCGACCTCGGCCTCACGATGAAGCCGAGCGACTACTGGCGCCGCCAGTGCAAGGGCACGTTCCAGTTCGACCGCATCGGCACCCAGCTCATCGACGAGATGGGCGTCGAGACGCTGATGTGGGGCTCCGACTACCCGCACGCCGACGGCGTGTGGCCCGAGTCGACGAAGTACATCGCCGAGCAGTTCGGCCACCTCCCGGCGGACATGACCCACAAGATCACCTGCGAGAATGCCGGGAAGTTCTACGGCCTGATGAAGTAGCCGCCCCGGCTGCCGCGCCGCCCGAGGGCGCGGCAGCCTCGCCGTTCCACACCCGGGCCCCACCGCCGGGGGCCTGCCGCGTCGAGTGCCACGATCCACGGCGTCACCAAAGATGCGTGGACCGGAGACCCTCCTCCCGCATCATTGCCCAGACGATCGACATGACCTGGGCTTCCGTCCGCCGCGTGCTCGTCGCCGCCGTGCTGCTGGCTGCCGCCGGCCCGACGGCGACCGTGGCACTCGCGCAATCCTTCGACCCGATCACGCCGGTGCTCACGATCCTCGCCCCCGCTCCCGACGCGGTCACCCACACCGGCTCGGCGACCATCGACGCCACCGGCACCACCGACCACGTCGCGCCCATCACGGAGGTCACCTGGAGTAACGACCGCGGCGGCCACGGAACGGCCGACGGCACGTCCACCTGGGCCGTGACCGCCATCCCGCTGCAGCAGGGCTCGAACGAGCTGACGTTCACCGCGCGCGACGCCGCCGGCAACACGGCGAGCGCGCGGGTGACCGTGCGCTCCGCGGCCGTGGCCCCCGCCGCGCGGTCGGCCGGGGCGGCGCCGGCGCCGACGCTCACGACGGTGACGACGACGATCGACGCGCCCCGCGCGACGAGCGCCGCCACGCCCGTCGGGCTCGCCGCGCCGAACGCCGCCACGCCCCAGTCGACGGCGGGCCTGGTGGTGGCCTACGGCTTCGACGAGGCGAGCGGGAACACCGTCAACGACGCCTCCGGCAACGGCCATCGAGGCACGCTGAGCGGCGGGGTGACGCGCACGGCGCAGGGCCGCTTCGGGCGCGCGCTCGACTTCAACGGCGCCGCGTTCGTGACCGTCCCGGATGACGCCGGGCTCGACCTCGGCTCGGCCATGACGCTCGAGGCATGGCTCTATCCGACCGCCGCACCGACGCGCACGACCACCGCGATCATGAAGGAGCAGGCGGACGGCCTCGCGTACGGGCTGTACGCCGGCTCGGCGACGGGCCGGCCGCGCACGGCCATCGAGCTCGACTCGGACCCCGGCACCGCGCACGCGGTCAACGCGCCCGTGATGCTGCCGCTCCACACGTGGACCCACCTCGCGGCGACGTTCGACGGCACGTCGCTGCGGCTGTACGTCAACGGCGTCCTCGCGGCGTCCCGGGACGTGCCGGGCGCGCTGGCGGAGTCGACGGGCCCCCTGCGGATCGGCGGCAACGGCGTGTGGGGCGAGTACTTCCGTGGGCGCATCGACGAGGTCCGCATCTACAACCGGGCGCTGTCGCAGGCCGAGGTGCGCGCCAACATGGTGACGCCGATCGGCGCGCAAGCCCCGGCGATCGCCGGGCAGTGGGCGGGACCGTTCACGGCGCCGCTCGTCGCGATCCACGGCACACTGCTGCGCACGGGCGAGGTCCTCGTGTGGGACAACTCCGCCGACAGCGTCCACACGTTCCGGCCCTCGACCCACACGTTCCACCCCGTGGAGGACAGCCAGACCAACGTCTTCTGCGCGGGCCACTGCGCGCTGCCCGATGGGCGCATCCTCGTCGCCGGCGGCCACATCGCCGCTCACATCGGCCTGCCCGACGCCAACATCTTCGACCCGGAGACGCTGGCGTGGACGGTCCTCAACCCCATGGCGCGCTCGCGCTGGTATCCGACCGTCACGACCCTGCCGGACGGGCGCATGCTCGTGATGGCGGGCGAGGACGGCTGCTTCGGCTGCTACGTGGAGCTGCCCGAGATCTACGACCCGGCGACGGACACCTGGACGTCGTTGACGAACGCCACGCTCTCCCTGCCGTTCTACCCGCACATGTTCGTGCTGCCCGACGGCCGCGTGCTCGCGGCCAGCACCACGGAGGACACGATCGTCACGCGGGCGCTCGACGTCGGCGCGGAGACGTGGTCCGTCGTCGATCCCCTGGCGGTCGACGGCGGCAGCGCGGTCATGTACCGCCCCGGCAAGATCATGAAGTCGGGGATCAACTTCGATTCCGACGTGCCCGTCGTGCCGTCGACCGCGACGACCTACGTGCTCGACATGACGCAGCCCTCGCCGCTCTGGCGCGAGACGGCGTCGATGATCTTTCCGCGCGCCTACCACAACCTCACGCTGCTGCCGGACGGCCAGGTCCTCGTGACCGGCGGGGGCGACACGACCGACCCCGTCGGCCTGGACGGGGCGATCGCCGCCGCCGAGCTGTGGTCCCCGGTGACGGAGACGTGGACGGTGATGTCGGCGATGCAGCGGCCTCGCCTCTACCACTCGATCGCGCTGCTGCTGCCCGACGCGCGCGTGCTGGTGGGCGGTGGCGGACGCGCGGGCCCCGGCACCGCCGATGCGGACCAGCTGAGCGTCGAGATCTTCTCGCCGCCCTACCTCTTCAAGGGAGCGCGCCCCGCCATCGGCAGCGCGCCGGCGACGACGACCTACGGCGCCACGATGGCGGTCACGACGGCGCAGGCCGCCAGCATCGCCTCGGTCGCGCTCGTGAAGCCGGGCTCCGTCACCCACTCGTTCAACGCCGACCAGCGCTACGTCCCGCTGTCGTTCGCCGTCTCGGGGGGCACGCTGCAGGTTCACGCGCCCGCCAACGCCAATCTCGCGCCGCCCGGCTACTACATGCTCTTCATCGTCGATACGAAGGGCGTGCCATCGGTCGCCCGGTTCATACGGGTCGGGCCGTGACCGCGCGGTGGCGCGGGCTCATCGTGGCCCTCGGGCTCCTCGCCGTCGCGGCGCCGGCCGCCGCACGCCACGGCACCGCCGAGTTCGACGCGCGCCGGACGACACCCGGCCTGCACCTCACGCTCGTGGAACGGCCCGCGCAGCTGGGATCGCCGGGGCCCGTGACCTACCGGCTGACGGTCGCCGGCGCGCCGCGCGGCGTCCTGTTCGGGATCTGGACGAAGGCGTTCGGCGAGCCGTTTCAGCGAATCGCCTCCGGCTTCCGGCTGACCGAGACGGGCGCGCTCGAGGCCGTCGACGACGCGGGCCGCCCGCGCCGGCTCGAGGACGTCGTCCTCGAGCCCGGCGCCTACCCGCACGGCGCCGTCTGGGAGGTCGCCCTCGTCTCGGCCGACAACGCCCTCGTGGCCATCGCCCGGGCGACGCCACGACCGATCGCGGCCTCGAGCGGTCCCTGCGCCGTCTCGCTCGAGCTCGCCTCCCGGCGGGGCGACCGCTTCCTCGTCACCACGCGGGGATTCGCCCAGGGCGAGACGGTCAGCGTGCGACTGGACGAGGCGGGTCGCACCACCACGCGGCAGCGTTCCATTCCACCGGAGGGGCGCCTGCCGCTCGACGTGATCACACACCACGAGGGCCCGAGCGCGGAGCGACGCGCCCGCTACACCGTCACGGGGCCGAGCTGCGCGGTGGCGGTGGACTACACGTGGGGGGAGCCGGTTCCGGCAACACTTCCCACCTCGGCGAGGAGCGACACCCGACCTTAGCGGGGCGCGGTTCTGGCGTATAGTACCTGCGCCATGACACCCACCGCCCCTACACCCAAGTTCGTGACGCTGCCCGAGATCCGCCGTGCGGCCCGCGAGCGCCTGCCGCGTGACCACTGGAACTTCGGCGACGGCGCCGCCGAGACCGAGTCGACCAAGCGCCGCAACCGCCGTCACCTCGACCGGCTCGCGATCCAGCAGAACGTCCTCGTCGACGTCCGCAAAGTCGACCTGACGACGACGCTGCTCGGCGTGCCCCTGACCTGGCCCGTGGCGGTGGCGCCCATGGGCGGTCTGGTGCTCTTCAACCCCGAGGGCGACGTGGAGATGGCGCGCGGCGCCGGCCGCGGCCAGACGCTGCAGTGGCTCAGCGGCGCGACCGGGTGGCCGGTCGAGGCCGTCGCCAAGGCCGGCTCGGCCCCGCAGATGTTCCAGCTCTACGCCCACGGCGATCACGGCTGGATGGCCGAGCTGCTCGCCCGCGTCGAGTCCTCGGGCTACAAGGCCGTGGCGCTCACCGTCGACGTGCAGAAGTACAGCCGTCGCGAGCGCGACGTCTTCCATCGCTTCAGCCCCCGCGCGGCGATGGAGGTCGCGCCCAACCCGCGCGGGCCGCTGCCCGACTTCCAGTCGGGGCTCACGTGGGCCGACGTCGAGTGGCTCATGAAGACGACGCGGCTGCCCGTCGGTCTCAAGGGCATCCTGACCGTGGCCGACGCGCGGCGGGCCGTCGACATGGGCGTGCGGCTCATCTGGGTCTCGAACCACGGCGGGCGCCAGCTCGACCACACGCAGTCGACGATCGAGGCGCTGCCGCCGATCGCCGACGCCGTGGCGGGCCGGGCCGAGATCGTCGTGGACGGCGGCTTCAACCGCGGCACCGACGTCATCAAGGCGCTGGCCCGCGGCGCCCGCGTGGTCGCGGTGGGGCGCACGATGCTGTGGGGCCTGGCCGCCGACGGCGCCGACGGCGTGGCCCGTGTGTGCGAGATCATGCGCGACGAGCTCACCATCAACATGGGGCTGTGCGGCCGCACGTGCATCAAGGATCTCACCCCGGATCTGATCTTCAGGGCCGATTGAGCGACATCCACCCGTAGAGCCGGGCGACGACGCCCGGCGGAGGCACGACGATGGCCGAGGGATGGACACGACGGCAGCTCCTGGCGCAAGCGACGATCGCGGCGGCGGTGTACACCCTGGACCCTCATGAGCTCTGCTGCGGGGTGAACGCCTACGCGCAGACGGCCGGCAGCGAGTCGTTCGAGCTGAAGAAGGTCGGCGACGGCGTGTGGGCGGCGGTGGCCGCGGCCCGCTACAAGGTCAACTCCAACGCGGCGGTGATCGAGACCAACGACGGCCTGGTGATCGTCGACACCCACTCCAAGCCCTCGGCGGCCCAGTCGCTCTACAAGGACGTGCAGGGCGTCAGCAAGAAGCCGGTGAAGAAGGTCATCAACTCGCACTTCCACTGGGACCACTGGCAGGGCAACCAGGTCTACGCCCAGGGCAACCCCGGCCTCGAGATCATCGCGACGGATCGGTGCAAGGCGCGGATGACCGACCCCGACCAGCTGAACGGGGGCGTGGCGTTCATCGAGAAGCAGGCCGCCGGGATGCCGGGCGAGATCGACCGGATCAAGGCCGACATCCAGAAGGCGTCGGACGCGGCGACGAAGGCGCGGCTGGAGGGCAACCTCGCCCAGGCCGAGGCCTACCTGGCCGAGCTGAAGACGATGAAGCCGCCGGTGCCGACGCGGACCGTGTCGAGCACGATGACGCTGAAGGAGGGCGGTCGGGACATCCAGCTCATGGTCGTCGGCCGCGCCCACACCGACGGTGACCTGTTCACCTACCTGCCGAAGGAGAAGGTGCTGGTGACGGGCGACGCCGTCGTCGACTGGATGCCGTTCCTGAACGACGGCTACCCGGAGGAGTGGATCCAGAGCGTCGCGACGCTGGAGAAGCTCGACGTCGAGCAGGTCGTCGTCGGTCACGGCGAGCCCGCGCCGAAGAGCCACCTCACGTTCTTCCGCGGCTACCTCACCGATCTCGTCGACGGCGTGAAGAAGGCGGCGGCGGCCGGCATGTCGCTCGACGACATGAAGAAGAAGGTGGCCGAGGACCTGGCGCCGAAGTACGAGAAGGGCATGTCGAAGTACCCGCTCGGGCAGTACCGCGACCGCATCGGTGTGAACGTCGAGCAGGCCTACAACAAGACCGTCAAGAAGAGCTGAGCGCCGGGCGAGGGGGGCGGCTCCACGGCCCCCCTCGCCCGAGCATCCCCCTACGTCAGGTCGGCCAGCTCCGGGACCACCCACAGCGGCGCGCGGCCCGACGCCACCCGCTGGATGTTGTCGAAGCCGTTGCGGAAGCGCGCCGTCCAGTTCTCCCACGTCGGCCCCGCCGAGTGTGGCGTGAGCGTCACGTTCGGCAGCGTGAAGAACGGATGGTCGGCCTTGGGCGGCTCGTCCACCATGACGTCGAGGCCGGCGCCGGCGATCCGGTTGTTCTTCAGCGTGTCGAACAGCGCGGCCTCGTCGATCACCGGTCCTCGGCACGTGTTGACGACGATGGCCTCGCGCTTCATCAGGCCGAGCTCACGGGCGCCGAGGAGGTTGCGGGTCGAGTCGTCGAGCGGCACGTGCAGGCTGACGATGTCGGCCGTCCGCAGCAGCTCGTCGAGGAGCACGAAGCGCACGCCGAGCGCGTCCTCCTCCGCCTCGCTCAGGCGGCGGATGTCGTAGTACACGACCTTCGTGTCGAAGGCGCGGGCCCGTCGCGCCACCTTCTTGCCGATGTTGCCTAGCCCGATGATACCCAGCGTGCGATGGCCCATCTCGTAGACGCGCACGTCGGCCGGGTTGCCGACCCGCCACTTGCCGGCCACGACGGAGTTGTGGAACTGCACCACCCGCTTCAGCACCGCAAGGATGAGCATGATCGTGTGCTCGGCCACCGCCAGCGCGTTGGCGCCGCCGTTGTTCGACACGGGGACCTTGGCCTTGCGAGCGGCCTCGATGTCGACGTGATCGTAGCCGGCGCTGAGCAGCTGCACGAGCTTGAGGTTGGGCGCCGAGCGGAAGAACTCGCCGCCCATCCGGCGGGCGAGGCCGAGGTAGTACTCGGCGTCGGCGGCGGCCTGGATGAACTCCGGCGTTCCGGGGTCGGCCACGACGAGGTCGAAGCCGGCCGGCGTCATCGACTTCACCATCGTGAGAATCACGTCCGGCTGACTCGGCGCGAACAGGATCTTCTTCGCCATCGCTATCACCTCACTGTTGGGCGAGCGGGATCGTCGCGGTCACGACCGGGACGGAGCTGACCACGCGGGTGGTGTGGCCCTGGCCGGTGGTGTCCTCGACGAGGCGGGCGTCGCCGGGACCGAACACGTGCTTGGAGCCGTCGCCGAGCCCGATCTCGAGCTGGCCGGACAGGATCACGACGAACTGGCGTCGCGGGGCCGGATGCCAGTCGAGGAACCGGCCGACCGGCCACACGCTGAACGAGATCTGCGTGGTCGGGAGCCCCTTGAGCCAGTCGTCCTTCTTCTCGATGTCGATCGTCTCGATGCGGCCCTGTCCGTCGGGCCCCGTGTACAGCCGGAACGTTCCCATGGTGCGGCCTCCCATCGACCTCGTTGACGCCGTCGGGATGCTAGCATACGAAGCCACTGATGACCGTTTCCATGCCCGGGCCGACGTCACACACGTTCTTCTCCCAGCGCCTGCGCCTGCACTACGTGGACTGGGGCAGCCCGACGAAGCCGCCGCTGCTGATGCTCCACGGCGGCCGCGACCACTGCCGGAACTGGGACTGGACGGCGGCGGCGCTGCGCGACGAGTGGCACGTCATCGCGCCCGATCTCCGCGGCCACGGGGACAGCCAGTGGTCCACCGACGGGAACTACACGATGGCGGGCTACGTCTACGACCTGGCCCAGCTCGTCCACCAGCAGCGGCTGGCGCCGGTCACCATCATGGCCCACTCGCTCGGCGGCAACGTCACCCTGCGCTACGCGGGGCTCTATCCCGAGACCGTCGCGCGGCTGGTCATCATCGAGGGGCTCGGGCCGGGGCCGGCCCGGCTGGCCGAGTACGTGGCCAAGACGATCGTCACCCGCTTCGACGAGTGGATCCGCGAGCAGCGCACCCTGGCCGGGCGCCTGCCGCGCCGCTACGCGACGATCGAGGACGCGTTCCGGCGGATGCAGGACGAGAACCCGCACCTCACCGCCGAACAGGCCCGCCACCTCACCGTGCACGGCGCCAACCAGAACGAGGACGGCACCTACTCCTGGAAGTTCGACAACTACGTGCGCGCATTCCCGCCCTACGACATGTCGCGGCGGGACATCCAGCTCCTGTGGTCGCGTGTCACCTGCCCGACCCTGTTGCTGCACGGCACCGAGAGCCGCTGGGCCGGCAACCCGGCCGAGGACGGCCGTGCCGCGCACTTCCCGAACGCGCGCGTGGTCCCCGTCGAGCACGCGGGCCACTGGCTCCACCACGACCGGCTCGACGAGTTCCTGAAGATCGTGCGCGGCTTCCTCGCGGAGAGATGAGGACACCATGACGACGACGGCGTTCAACCTGGACGAGCTCAAGTCGCACATCGGCCGCACGCAGACGGGGAGCGACGTGCTCCACCCCGCCCCCGCCAATCTGCTGCGCCTGGCCCTCGCCCGGCCCGAGCCGGAGTTCAAGGTCGGCGATCCGCTGCCCCCGGCCTGGCTCACGCTCTACTTCCTGCCCCAGTACCGTCCCGACGAGCTGCGGCCCGACGGCAGCCCGCGCGACGCCGGCGTGGTGCCGCCGATGCCGTTGCCCCGTCGCATGTTCGCCGGCGAGCGCGTGCGCTTCCACCGGCCGCTGCGTCTCGGCGAGGCCGTGCGGCGTGAGACCCAGCTCGCCGACATCAGCGTGAAGCAGGGCGGCACCGGCACGCTCGTCTTCGCCACCGTGGTCAACCGCGTGTTCGGCCCGGACGGGCTTGCGGTGGAGGACGAGCGGCGCACCGTCTTCCGCGAGGAGGTGAAGGCCGGCGAGGGCAATCAGGCCCCGCGCCGCGAGGCGGCGCAGATCGACGTGCCGTGGCGCCGGCGCGTCACGCCGGACCCGGTCCTCCTCTTCCGCTACTCGGCACTCACGTTCAACAGCCACCGGATCCATTACGACCTCGGATGGGCGACGCGCACCGAGGGCTATCCCGGGCTGGTCGTGCACGGGCCGCTCACCACGACGCTGCTGATCGACTTCGCCCGCGACAGCAACCCGGGCCGGACGCTGCGCGGCTACGCCACCCAGGCCCGCGCCCCGCTCTTCGACACGGCGCCCTTCGAGCTGCGCGGGCGGCCGACCGACGACGGGCGCGGCGGCGAGCTGTGGGCGGTCACGCCGGAGGGCACGGTGGCGATGAGCGCGGAGGTGGAGCTTGCTTAAGGACGCGCCGGCCGGAAACTACCGCTTCCTGCCCGGGATCCCCGCCTTCTCGTCGGGTGTCGTGGCGATGCCCGGCTACGAGATCGTCCACGCCACGCTGGCGGCGCCCCTGCCCTGGCGCGACGGCTTCGCGCGCATCGAGCGGCACCTGCGCGAGGCCGGGCGACCGCGCACGGCGCTGTGCGGCATCATGCTGCGAAGTCCCGCGCCGTTCACCTTCGACGGCTTCGACACCTTCAACCGGGGCTACCGCACGCTGCTCGGCGAGTGGAGCATCCTCGTCGACGGCGAGAACCCCATTCCCCGCACCAACGTGGCGCCCGTCGTCGGCGCGCCCAACGAGCCCTCGCTCTACGCCTTCGACTACACCGTGGCCGGCGCCACCCCGCAGCCGACCTTCGTGGTGGCCGGCGCCGGCGAGCTGCGCGAGCGCGCCCAGGGTCCCGAGGGCATCGTGCGCCGCGGCGAGACCTCGCCCGACGCCATGCGCGAGAAGGCCCGCTTCGTGATGGGCGTGATGCAGGACCGGTTGAAGGCGCTCGGCGGCGACTGGACTCGCGTCGTCGTGCTCGACGTGTACACGGCCCACCCGATCCACGGCCTCGTGGAGGAGGAGCTCCTGCGCGCCGCCGGACCCGCCGCGATCCACGGCGTGCGCTGGTATCCAAGCCGTCCGCCGATCCAGGGCCTAGAGTTCGAGCTCGACCTGCGGGGCGTCGCCCGCGAAATCGTGCTGTAGCTGCCGAGGTTCCCGACTCGGAGTCGCGACGTTGCGCCACCCGACGTGGGCGGGGCGCGCGCGAGGTGAGCCACCCGGGCGCGCCACCTTGATGGCGAGCCGTCGTCGCCGTTCGAGCGCAGGGCCTCGACGAGCGCGCCGCCGACGCTCGGATCGCCGCCAACAACCCCCTCTCTGGGGGATGGGGGGCCGCGCTCGCCGAGGCCCGGAGCGAGTTACGGCGACAGGCGAGCCATCGGTGGCGCGCCCGGGTGGCTCACCTCGTGCGCGCCCCGCCCACGTCGCTCGGGCGTAGCGGGGAACTCCTCAGTCGGGACGTCGGCGCGCGCTCAGCCCAGGAAGTCGCGGCAGAGCGTCTCCCACATCTGGGCCGAGAGCTTCAGGCTCTCGGTGTCCACGCGCTCATTGTGCCCGTGGAACATCAGCGGGTACTCGGTGTACGGGATGCGCGTGGAGTGCAGCCCGAAGCCGTAGGACGGGATGCCCTTCCACCGGAAGAACTTGGCGTCGGTGCCGCCGGTGGTGATGGCGGGCACGACGCGGCTGTCCGGCATCATCCGCTTCGCCACGCGTGAGATCGCGGCCATCAGCGGCGTGTCGGTGGGCGACACGGAGCCGCCACGCTTGCGGTCGGGCGGCGTGTCGATCGTGACGCGATCGGCCAGGGGGCCGAGGGCGTCTTTGATCATGGCCTCGACCTCGTGGGACTCGATGCCCGGCAGCGACCGGATGTCGACGTCGATGTCGACGCGGTCGGGGATCACGTTCACCTTCGTCCCGCCGTGCGCGATGTTCGGCGAGAACGTCGTGTGGGTGCAGGCGTGGGCCTCGCGCGCGAGGGCGAGGTTGTCGAGGTCGCGGGCCGTCTCCCACACGCGGTCGGGGTCGGTCAGGGCCTCGGTGAGGCCGGGCTCGAGGTCGAGGGCCTCGATGTAGCCGCGCCAGGCGTCCAGGATGCGCGCCTTCGGCCGGTACTCGGCCAGCCGCTGGATGACCCTGGCGGCCGTGACCAGCGCGTTGTCGGTGCGGAACGGCCGCGAGCCGTGGCCGGGCGTGCCGTGCACGACCAGCCGCCGCCAGTTGCCGCCCTTCTCGCCGACCGTCACCTTGAGCGTGTGGCCCGACTTCGTAGGGATGGGCACGCCGCCGCTCTCGGTGATCACGTAGTCGCACTTCACGGCGTCGGCGTGGTACTCGACCAGGTGGCCGGCGCCGAGGAACCCGCCCGCCTCCTCGTCGGCCACGGCCAGATAGATCAGCGTGCCGCGCGGCGTCCAGCCGCCCGCGGCCAGCCGGCGCGTCGCCACCGCCATCGTCGAGGTCAGGTTGAGCATGTCGATGGCGCCGCGGCCCCAGACGATGCCGTCGACCAGCTCGCCGGCGAACGGGTCGCGCTGCCAGCCGGAGGCGTTGACGGGCACGACGTCGGTGTGGCCCATCAGCAGCAGCGTCGGCGCCTTGGGATCGCGCCCCTGGATGCGCGTGATGAGGCTCATGCGCCCCGGCTGCGAGGTGTAACGCTCGCAGGAGAGCCCTGAGCCGGCGAAGTAGTCCTCCAGCGCGTCCACGCTGCGGTCCTCGTGGCCCGACGCGGGCTCGCCGGTGTTGACGCACCCGTTGCGGATGAGCGTACGGAGCAGCTCGGTGGCCTCGGTCTCGACGGCGACATCGTCACGCATGCACAGCCTCCTGGCGCCGGAGATGATAGCATCGCCCCGGTGTCCGGCACCGTCGCCGCGCTCGCGCTGTCCAGTGCCCTCCTCTCGTCGGCGGCGACGATCTTCATCCGGCAGGGGCTGCGTGGCTATGGCCCCTACACCGGCGTCTGGATCAACATGGCCGTCGGCGCCGTGTGCCTCTGGATCGGTGTGCTCTTCACGGGCGGGCTCGGCCGGCCCACGCCGACCGCCGTGGGGCTCTTCGTGCTGGCCGGGCTGATCGGCACGGTGGCCGGCCGGCTGCTGCGGTTCTTCGCCATCGAGGCGGTCGGCGCCTCCATCACCGGCGCCTTCATGAACGTCACGCCGCTCGTCTCCTCGGGCCTGGCGATCCTCTTCCTCGGCGAGCGCGTGACGCTGCCGATCGTCCTCGGCACCCTCGTCATCGTGGCCGGCGCCACGCTGCTGTCGACCGGTGGTCGCAGCCTCGGCGTCCGCCCGGCCCAGCTGTGGCTGCCGATCCTCTCGGCGACGTGCTTCGGGATCGTGGCGATCCTGAGAAAGCTCGGCCTGAGCGGGATGGCGCCGGTGCCTGGCACCGCGGTGAACGTCACTACCGCCCTCGTCGTGTTCACGGCCTTCCTGGTCGCCTCCGGCCAGCGTGAGGCCATGGTCTGCCGGGGCCGGAGCCTGGTCTACTTCCTCGCCGCCGGCCTCACCGAGAACCTCGGGGTCTTCCTGGTGGTCCTGGCACTCAGCGTCGGCACCGTGAGCGTCGTGGCGCCGCTCACCAACGTCACCCCGCTGTTCGTGATCATCTTCTCGCTGCTCTTCCTGCGCGGGGTCGAGTCGCTCAACGGCCGGGTCGTCGCGGGTTCGGCCCTCATCGTCGTCGGGGCCTGCCTGATCACCGCGCTGGGCGGACGCTGAAAGTCGCTGGCCGCCGAGCCGGCTTCGGGATACCATCCCGGTTACAAAGGAGCCCGCCATGCAGGACAGGCTGATCTCCGGCGATAACCACATCGATCTCACCTACCTGCCTCCCGACCTCTGGTCCGCGCAGGCCCCCGGGAAGTGGAAGCTGCTGGCGCCGCGCACCGAGCTGCTCGACGACGGCCTGCACTGGTTCGTCGAGGCCCAGGACAAGGGGATGTGGAACGGCGTCGGGCCGGGCTTCCTGCCCTACACGCGCGGCAGCTTCGCCCACATCGACGAGATGCGGGACGCCGGCTTCGAGTGGAACTACCAGCCCGGCGCCAAGCCGCGGCCGACCACGCCGGAGCTGCGGCTGGCCGACCTGGACCGCGACGGGCTCGACGCGGAGATCATCTACGGCTGCCTGATGATCAACGAGATGATCGCCGACCCCGGCCTGCGCATGTGGTGCGACCGCGTCTACAACGACTGGGCGGCCGACTTCGCGCGCCGCTCCGATCCCAACCGCGTCTTCCCGCTCGCCATCGTCCCCAACCACGACCCGATCGAGGCGGCGGCCGAGGTGCGGCGCTGCGCGAAGCTAGGGCTGCGCGGCGGCGACCTGGCGTTCAAGCGGATGAGCCTGCCGCTCTATCACCACGGCTGGTACCCGCTGTGGGAGGCCGCGGCCGAGTGCCGCTTCCCGATCTCCTTCCACTCCACCGGGTTCAAGGCCCTGCGGGCGCCCGATGATCCAAAGATGGAGAAGGACTACTTCACGCAGTACCGCCTCGTGCGGTCCTCGCTCTTCCAGCTCGACACGATGGAGGTCCTGGTGTCGATGCTGGCGTCGGGCGCCTGCGAGAAGTACCCGGACTTCAACTTCGTCCTGGGCGAGTCCGGCGTGACCTGGCTCCCCTACGTCTTCGACCGCCTCGACACCGAGTACGAGGACCGCGCCCGCAGCCTTGGCTTCAAGCTCCGTCCGAGCGACTACTTCCGGCGCCAGGGGTTCGTGACGTACCAGCAGGACAACTACCTGGAGCCGATCGTCCCGCTCATCGGCGAGGACAACATCATCTGGGGCGCCGACTACCCGCATCCCGACTGCCTGTGGCCGAACTCGCGGACGATCCTCGAGAAGAACCTGGCCGGCTTCTCCGAGCGCGTGCGCCGCAAGATCACCCACGAGAACGTCGCCAGGCTCTACAGCCTGCGATAGAGGAAAGGGACCCATGACCACCGCGCTCGAGATTCCTTCGCTCAAGGACAAGGTCTCGCCCGAAGAGTGGGCGGTCCGCGTCGACCTGGCCGCCTCGTACCGACTGCTGGTGCGCTTCGGCTGGGACGACCTCGTCTTCACCCACATCAGCGCCCGCGTGCCGGGCACCGAGGACCAGTTCCTCATCAACCCCTACGGGCTGTTCTTCGACGAGATCACCGCGTCGAGCCTGGTGAAGATCGACCTCGACGGCAACAAGGTCGGTGACTCGCCGTTCCCGGTGAACGCGGCCGGCTTCGTGATCCACAGCGCCATCCACGCCGCCCGGCACGACGCCAAGTGCGTGCTCCACACGCACACGGTCAACGGCGTGGCCGTCTCGGCCCAGCACGGCGGCCTGCTGCCGCTCTCGCAGCACTCCATGGCCGTGCTCGGCAGCCTCGGCTACCACGACTTCGAGGGCCCGGCCACGCGCGACGACGAGAAGCCGCGCCTGGTGGCCGACCTCGGCACCGCCGTGCACCTCATCTTGAAGAATCACGGCCTGCTGACCGTCGGCGAGACGGTCGCCGAGGCCTTCGTGCGCATGTACTACCTCGAGGCCTCGTGCGCGATCCAGGTCCGCGCCCAGGCCGGCGGGGGTGAGCTGATCCACGTCAGCAAGGACATCCTCGACGCGTCGTACGCGACGATGCAGGGCGGCGGCGCTCCGCGCCGCAGCGCGGCCGTGCTCGTGTGGCCGGGCCTGCTCCGCCGCCTCGACCGCGTCGACACGTCGTACCGCACCTGAAGCCATGAGGGGGCGTCGCCGTCCACCACGGGCGGCGACGCTCCCGGATCCCGGTCGTCGAGCTCTGGGACGGCGGGATCGCGAGGAAGTCCAGCGATGATCCGGGAGCCGGGGCGGGTCGCCTGATGGTGCGGGCGCGTCGATCGGCTGCGACGGCCGACGTCGGCGGGGTCGCCGTCACCAACGCCGACAAGGTGTGGTGGCCCGACGACGGGATCACGAAGCTGGACGTCGCCGCCCACTACGCGCGTGTCGCGTCCCACCTGCTGCCCTGGACCACCGAGCGCCCCCTCACGGTGGAGCGCTGTCCGGACGGCATGCTGGGTCACTGCTTCTACCAGAAGAACTTCGCCGCGGCGGCGAAGTTCGGCGTTCCCACGCGCGCGGTCCGTGCGGCCAGCGTCGGCCGCACGGTGCACTACCCCGTCGCCAACGACGTCCGAGCGCTCGTGGTCCTCGTCAACCTGGGCGGGCTCTCGCTGCACCTCATGAACTGCCGGGCCGGGTCGCTGACGCAGCCGGACTGGCTGGCCTTCGATCTGGATCCGCTCGAGCGCTTCGCCGACGCGGCGCGGGCGGGCTGGCTCTTGCGGGCCATCCTCGACGAGGTCGGACTGGTCGGATACCCGAAGACGACCGGCGGCAAGGGGCTGCACGTCCTGGTCCCGCTGCGGCCCGGGACACGCCACGCCGCGGTGATGGCGTTCGCGCGGGCGGTGGCCGAGCGGATGGTGGCCCAGGCGCCGCAGCTCGTCACGCTGAGCTTCGCCAAGCGGGACCGGGGCGGTCGCGTGTACCTCGACATGAACCGCAACGTCTTCGGCGCGACGATCGTCGCGCCGTACTCGGTGCGGCGGCGACCCCACGCGCCCGTCTCCACGCCACTCACGTGGGAGGAGGTCCGGCCGGACCTCGATCCCGCGACGCTCAACGTCCGGACGATCGTGGACCGCCTGGACGGGCCGGATCCGTGGCGGCCGTTCTGGACCTCGCCCCAGGCGCTGCCCCGGATCACCGCCCCGTCGTCCCGGCGGCGGCGCACCGCCTGACCGGAGGCCGTCAGCACCGCACCGGGTACGTGAGCACGAGACGGTCCACCGGGTACGGCGTCGCCGCGTCGAAGCAGCCGACGATACGCGGGGCCGGATCCTCGACGTTCCGGCTGTCGCGGCCTCGCTGCAGCTCCAGGTGCACGTGCTCGAAGCCGGGCCACGCGCGCTGGCCGGTCGTCCCCGCGACCCCGATCCGCTGGCCGCGGGTGACGACGTCCCCCGGCTTCACGACGATGGCCCCGGAGTGGCAGTAGACCGTGCGGTAGTCGTGCGGCTCGTGCACGACGACGATGATCAGCCCGCAGAGGTCCTGCGAGTCTCGCGCGACGGTCACGCGGCCGTCGGCCGCCGCGAGCACGTCGGCTCCCGGTCGAGCCGCGACGTCCAGCCCGCGGTGCCGGCTGAGTCGCGGATAGCCCTCACCTCCGAGCCAGTCGCCGAAGCCCGCCAGCACCCGGGGCGCACCGCGCCCGGGGGTCCAAAGGATTCCGACGACGCGCGTGAGCGGCAGCACCACCAAGAACACCGTGGCGACGGCGGCCACGACGACCGGCACGATGCGGCGCTCCCCGCGCGCGAACCGCGCGACGGCGCGAGCGAGGGCGAACAGCGCCAACGCGCCTCCCGCCGCCGCCAGCGCCGGGAAGACGAACCGCGGCGTCCGCTGCGCGATCCACGGCGACGACGCGGCGGCGGCGACGACGAGGGCGATGGGCAGGCCGAGCCCGAGGAACGGTCCGATCCGGCGACGTCCCGGTGCCTGCATGACGCCCCCGCCCCACGCCGAGCGCGTCGCCGCCCGGGCTAGCGCTTCGTCGTCCAGTAGCTCGGCGCGCTCGGGAAGACCGTCGTGCAGCGCGTCGGCTCGGTCGGGCCGTCGAGCGTGTCGGCGGCGGCCCGCCAAACGGCGTAGTGCGGGGCGGCGCGGTGCTTCTCCAGCGCCGCCTCGTTCTCGTAGACCTCGTAGAAGTAGTAGACGTTGGGGTCCTTGGCGTCCTGCAGCACGTTGAACCGGTAGCACTGCGGCTCGTCACGCTCGGAGCCCAGCGCGTCCACCTCGATCGCCTTGAGGAACCGCTCGCGCTCGCTCGGCTTCACCCGCACCTTCACCCACATGGCCAGCATTGGCTGTCTCCCTCAGTCTTCGGAAGAGATCGTGACTCGCCCTCTCGCTGCGCGACCCGCTCCCCCGGTCTCGCTCCGCAGGCGGAGGAGCAGGACCGCGAGCAACACCGGCGTGAAGGTCACCGCTTCCGCCAGACCGCGCTCGAGCACGCGGGTGAGCGGAAAGCGGCCGCCTGCAAACTCCGAGAAGCTGAACACCCCGAGCTTGAACCACGCATCGGACAGGGGCCACAGCAGCATCACGCCCCGCCCGTGCTCCGTGGCGGCGAAATCGAGCAGCCCGTGCGACGTGAGCGCGAGCCCGTAGGCCAGGCCCGCCCGGACGCCGGCCCGCCCTCCGAATGCCATCAGGGCTGCGGTGGCGACCAGGCCGGACACGAGCGAGTGCGTGAACGTCCGGTGCGACCCGACCACATAGTCGAGGTCGGGGCACACCGCCAGCGCCGCGCCGATCAGCAGGGGCCAGCCGCGGCGGACCGCGGCGGGCGCGTGGACCAGCGCCACCACGGTCGCCCCGACGAGGCCGTGAGCGACAGGGAGCGGCATCAGCGATTGAGATAGTGCAGCGGCAGTCCCGGGCGCGGCCACTCGAACGACACGAGCGTGCCGCCCATCGAGAGCGTCGCGTAGGCGGTGCGCAGGTCGCGGCCGCCGAAGCAGACGTTGGTCACCATCATGTCCGGCAGCGTGTACTGATCGACACGGCTGCCGTCCGGCCAGATGTCGCTGACGGCGCCGGTGATGAGCGTCGCCGCCGCCACGTGCCCCTCCGCGTCCACCGCGAGCGAGTCGAACATCTGGTAGCCACCGAGGCCGACGACCACGCGCCCCTTCTCGCCGCGGTACACGCCGTTGGCCGACTCGATCTGGCCGGGGCCCGACAGCGTGAAGGCCCAGCAGCGGGCGGTCGGCGTCTCGACCACGTAGAGCGTCCGCTCGTCGGGCGACAGACCGATGCCGTTGGGCCGCTCGAGCGGGAAGATGGCCTCGGTGATCATCGAGCCGTCGGCCCGCGCGTAGTAGACGGCGCCGCGGTCGGCGTCGCGCTCGCGCGTCTTGCCGAGATCGGTGAACCAGAAGCCGCCGGCGCGGTCGAAAACGAGGTCGTTGGGCCCGCGCAGCCGCTGCCCGTCGCAGCTGTCGTAGAGCGTCTCGAACTTGCCGGTGACGGGATCGACGACCTGAATGCTGCCCCGCGCGTAGTCGTCGGCCTGCGCGATCGGGAAGAGACGGCCCGGCCGCTCGACGAACTTCAGCCCACCGTTGTTGGTGACGTAGATCTTCCCGTTCGGGCCCATCGCCGCGCCGTTGGGCCCGCCCCCGAGCGCGGCGATCACCTGGACCTTGCCGTCGGGCGTGACCCGGGAGAGCGTCCGCCGCTCGATCTCGACGAGCACGATGGAGCCGTCCGGCATGGCCACCGGCCCCTCGGGAAAGCGCAGCCCCGCGGCGATCTGCGTGATCTTCGGCGTGATGGTCGCCATGGTGTGGTTCTCCGGGCTCAGGCGCGCTCGACGGCGGGGCGCACGGTGCCGGTCACGAGGTCGAGGATCTCCAGCATGCGGCCGAGGTCGTCGCGACGGAACTCGAGGAGGATGTGGCTCAGGCCGAGCCGCTTGTAGGCGGCGAGCTCGTCCACGACCGCCTGCGTCCCCTGGGCGAGCAGGTCGTCACGCAGCGTGTGCCGCAACGAGAGCTCGATGGTCTCGAAGGGCCGGCCGGCCTTGTCGGCCGCCGCCCGCAGGCGCGTGAGCGCCTCGCCGAACTCGGCGGGCGACTTCGACGTCGCGTGCCAGCCGTCGCCGAGCGTGACGACGCGCCGGAAGGCGCCGGGGCTGTCGCCGCCGACCCAGATCGGTGGATGGGGCTTCTGCACCGGCTTCGGCGCGAAGCCGAGGTCGCGGAAGCGGAAGAACTCGCCCTCGAAGGCCGGGTTGTCCTCGGTCCACAAGATCTTGAAGACCTGGAGGATCTCGTCGGCCTGCCGGCCGCGCCGGTGGAACGGCACGCCGAGAATCTCGAGCTCCTCCTTCCACCACCCCACGCCCACGCCGCAGATGAGGCGGCCCTGGGAGAGCGCGTCGATCGAGGTCAGCATCTTGGCCATCACCACGGGGTGGCGATGCCCGAGGATGAACACCGACGCGCCGAGCCGGGCCCGTGTCGTGACCATGGCGGCCGCGGTGAGCGCGATCACCGGCTCGAGATACGGGCGGTCTGGCGGGTGCGGGAACCGGCCGCCCGGGTAGCTGCCGGTCGCCGTCCGCGGAAAGACGACGTGATCGCTCACCCACAGCGAGGCGATCCCGCGGCGATCCGCCTCGCGGGCGAAGGTCCCCAGCGCTTCAGCGTTGGCGAGGGGGCCCTGGTTCGGAAGATGGCAGCCGATGTCCATGGCCCGTCATGATACAGCGTCGGCCGGCCCGACATCCGGGCCGCCGCCGCGCGGAAAACTTGCGTGACCGTGCGCCGCGGGGTAAGGTTCTCTGGCCCTCGTTGTTCGGTCTCGTCGACCGCTCAAGTCAGCACCCTCAGGAGTCATATGGCACGTCGCAGGAATTACGGATTTGATCGACGGCAGCGCGAGGCGACACAGCGCTCACGCCAGGAAGCCAAGCGTGCCCGGAAGGCCGAGCGCGCCACCCAGGGTGCGGCCGGCCCGGAGATGGGCGCCGCCGAGGACACCGGCGCGCCGGTCGGACAGTGGGAATGGTTCTCGGCGAGCCGCGGTCGGGTGATGGCGACGGAGCCGAACCAGCGGCCCAACGCCGAGGGCGTCGATGACTGGGTCTTGCTGACCGACGCGAGCGAGGACGAGCCGCAGACCTAGGAGGCGGCGACCTCCAGCAGCCCCAGCGACACGACGAGCAGCACGAAGACGATCGCGTAGAACAACCCCACGGTTTCCCCTCTCCTCCATCCGTGAGATGCGTGCGCCGGCGCCGGGGATTCATCGGTGGCCGGTGGAATCCTCGGCCACGGACCCGGCATCGCAATCGGCGAGGAGGACATCATGGCCAAGCGAATTCTCGCTCCCATCGACACGCGTGAGCGCCGCGAGTCGATCCTTCCTATCGTGGCCGCGCTCGCCCGCGACGCCGGTTCCACCGTACGGCTGCTTCGCGTGTTTCCGGTTCCGGAGCGCGTGGTCGGTGACCACGGGCGCACCGTCGCCTACGCCGATCAAGAGATGGCGCGACTGACGGTGGAGGGCCTCGAGGATCTGCAGCGCGTCGAGGCCGAGATGACTGGCGTCCCGGTGGAGGCGGTCGTGCGCTTCGGCGATCCGGTCGAGGAGATCGTGCACGAGGCCGAAGCGTTCGACGCCGATCTCATCGCGCTCGGGGCGGATCATCAGGGCCGCCTGCGCGCCGCGCTCGCGCCCGGCGTCGCCGATCGCGTGAGCTTCAAGGCCACGGTTCCCACGCTGACCCTTCGCGGCTGACGCGCGCCCGCGCGCGCGTCGGCGCGTCGCGGTCCCCTTGATTTCGTTCACGGCCGGCCCTACTGTGCGGCCATGAACGCTCGCCCGCTCCACCTGATCGTCGTCTCCGTCGCGCTGCTCGTGCTCCTCGCCGCCGTCCCGTCGCCCACCGCCGCGGCGGAGGGCGAGATGCGCTGGGGCCTGCACGTCACCCTCGCCGCCCGCTGGCTCGATCCGGCCGAGACCGAGGCCTTCAACACGCCGTACATGGTGATGTACGCCGTGCACGACGCGCTCGTGAAGCCGATGGCGGCCGGCATGACGACACCGAGCCTGGCCGAGTCGTGGCAGGAGGCGAAGGACAACCTCAGCTACACGTTCACGCTGCGCAAGAACGCCAAGTTCCACGACGGCTCGCCGGTCACCGCCGAGGACGTGAAGTTCTCCTTCGAGCGCTACAAGGGCGCGAGCAACACCCTGCTCAAGGAGAAGGTCAAGGAGGTCCAGGTCGTCAGCCCGACGCAGGTGCGCTTCGTCCTGCGCGAGCCGTGGCCGGACTTCATGCTCTTCTACGGCACCACCGCTTCCGGCGTCGGCTGGATCGTGCCGAAGAAGTACGTCGAGAAGGTCGGCGACGACGGCTTCAAGCGCGCGCCGATCGGGGCCGGTCCCTACCGCGTCGTCAGCTTCAACCCCGGCGTGGAGCTGGTGCTGGAGGCCTTCGACGGCTACTGGCGCAAGGCGCCGAGCGTGAAGCGGCTCGTCATGCGCTCGATGCCCGAGGAGACCACGCGGGCCGCCGCGCTCCGCCGCGGCGAGGTGGACATCGCCTACCTGCTGGCGGGGCCGGTCGCCGAGGAGATCCGCAAGACGCCGGGCTTCCGGCTCGAGGCGCCGCTGCTCACCGGCGCGTTCTGGCTGGAGCTGCCCGACCAGTGGGACCCGAAGTCGCCGTGGCACGATCGCCGCGTGCGGCTCGCGGCGAACCACGCCGTCGACCGCGCCGCCGTCAACCAGGCGGAGACGCTCGGACTGTCGCGGCTGACCGGCTCCATCGTCCCCCGCATCTTCCAGTTCGCGTTGCCCGTCGAGCCGCTGCCCCACGATCCGGCGCGGGCGAAGAAGCTGCTGGCCGAGGCCGGCTACCCCAACGGCTTCGACGCCGGCGACTTCTATCCGTTCCCGCCCTACAACTCTATGGCGGAGGCGCTCCAGAGCCAGCTGCAGGCCGTCGGCATCCGCAGTCGTCTGCGCACCATGGAGCGGGCGGCGTACATGGCGGCGTGGCGCGACAAGAAGCTGCACGGGATCATCCTCGTCATCACGGCCTCCATGGGCAACGCCGCCACCCGGCTCGAGCCCTACGCGATCAAGAACGGGATCTACGCGTACGGCTCCCTGCCCCCGGTGGACGACCTCTACGTCCGCCAGGCCCGCGAGGTCGACCCGAAGAAGCGCGAGGCGATGGTGCACCAGATCCAGAAGATGATCACCGAGCACGTGATGCACGTGCCGCTCTACGAGCTGGGCTTCATCTGGGGCGTGGGCCCGCGCGTGGAGGTCAGCGGCGCCAATCTCATCCCGGGCTTCGCCTACTCGGCGCCGTTCGAGGACCTCAAGCTCAAGCCGTGAGCTTCTCGCTCGGCATCGACATCGGTGGCACCTTCACCGATATCGTCGTCTACGACCACGCGCGCGGGCGTCAGCTCAGCCGCAAGGTCCTCACGACGCACGACGACCCCGCGCGGGCGGTGGCGGCCGGCGTGGCCGGGCTGCTCGCGCGCGACCGCGTGCCGCCGGCGGAGTTCACGCGCGTCGTGCACGCGACCACGCTCTTCACCAACGCGCTGATCGAGCGCCGCGGCGCCGTCACCGGGCTCGTCACCACCGCCGGCTTCGGCGACACGCTGGAGATCGGGCGCGAGCGGAAGTTCGAGCTCTACGACCTCAACATCGTCAAGCCGGAGCCGCTGGTGCCGCGCCACCTGCGCCGCGAGGTCGCCGAGCGCGTGCGGGCCGACGGCTCGGTCGCCCGCCCCCTCGACGCGCGCCAGGTCGAGGCCCAGGCGCGGCGCCTCGTCGAGGCCGGCGTGACGTCGATCGCCGTCGTCTTCCTGCACGCCTACGCCAACCCGCGCCACGAGCGCGAGGCCGCGCGCCTGATCGCCCGGCGCCACCGGGCGGTCGCGGTGACGACCTCGCACGAGGTCGCGCCGGAAATCCGCGAGTACGAGCGCGCCTCGACCACGGTGGCCAACGCCTACATCAAGCCGTTGGCCCACCAGTACCTGACCGCGATGGCCGGCCGCGTCGCCGACCTCGGGATCCCGGCCCCGCTGCTGCTGATGCTCTCGAGCGGCGGCCTCACGCACGTCGCCGAGGCCGAGCGCACGCCGGTGCAGATGCTCGAGTCGGGCCCCGCCGCCGGCGCGCTGGCCGCGGCGTTCTTCGGCAGCCCCGACAGCCGGGGCAATCTGCTTGCCTTCGACATGGGCGGCACCACCGCCAAGCTCAGCCTCGTCGACGGCGGCGAGCCGCTCACGGCCTACGCCTTCGAGGCGGCGCGCCAGAAGCGCTTTCTCGAGGGCAGCGGGCTGCCGATCCGCATCTCCACGATCGAGCTCATCGAGATCGGCGCCGGCGGCGGCTCCATCGCGCACGTCGACGAGATCGGGCTGCTCAAGGTCGGGCCGCGCAGCGCCGGCTCGCAGCCCGGGCCCGCCGCCTATGGCCTCGGCGGGACGGAGCCGACCGTCACCGACGCCGACTTTCTGCTCGGCTATCTCAACCCCGGCTACTTCGCCGGCGGCGAGGTCCGCGTCGACATGGCGGCGGCGCGGGCCGCGCTGGAGGCGCTGGCCGAGCGTGTGGGGCTGTCGCCGACCGAGGTCGCGTGGGGCATTCACGACGTGGTCAACGAGAACATGGCCGGGGCCGCGCGCGTGCACATCGCCGAGCGCGGCCGTGACCCGCGCGACTACGCGCTGCTCTGCACGGGCGGCGCCGGGCCCGTCCACGCCTACGAGGTCGCGCGCAAGCTCGGCCTCCGCCAGGTGATCTGCCCGCCCGCGGCCGGCGTCGCCTCCGCGCTGGGGCTGCTGGTGGCGCCCGCCCGCGTGGACCGCGTCGCCACCGTGGGCCTCCGGCTCGACCGCGACCGCGTCGGCGCGCTCGAGGACGCCTTCCGCCGCCTCGAGGACGACGCGCGCGCGGTCATGGCCGACACCGGCCTGCCGCTCGCCACCGCCACCGTCCGCCGGCTCGCCGACGGGCGCTTCCTCGGCCAGGGCTTCGACCTCGTCGTCGAGCTCCCGGCCGGCCCCTACGACGACTCCGAGGCGTGCCGCGCGCGGCTGACGGCCGCGTTCGAGACCGCCTATCGGGAGAAGTTCGCGCTCACGCCGCCCGACGTTCCCGTGGAGTTCATCAACATCCGGGTTGCCGTGCGGGCGCCCGTCGCCGGCGCGGACGTCGTCGTGCACGGTGATGCCGGCGCGAGCGGCTCCGCCGTCAAGGGCACCCGCCCGGCCTACTTCCCCGCCCCACGGGGCTTCGAGGAGACGACCGTGTACGACCGCGCGCGGCTCGCACCGGGCGACGAGGTGCGCGGCCCGGCCGTGATCGAGGAGGAGGGTTCGACGCTCGTGATCGGCCCCGGCGGCGTCGGCCGCGTGGCGCCCAGCGGCAATATCGTGGTGACGCTGCCGTGACGACCAAGCTCGACGCCGTCACGCTCGAGGTCTTGTGGACCCGCCTCATCTCGGTCGTCGACGAGGCGGCCAAGGCCATCGTCCGCACGTCGTTCTCCACGCTCTCCAACGAGGCCAACGACTTCGCCTGCATCCTCACCGACGCGCGGGGCTACGCGCTGGCCCAGAACAGCGGGAGCATCCCCTCGTTCATCGGCACCCTGCCCGCCACCGTGCGTCACTTCCTGCGCGAGTTCGGCGCCGACCGCATGCGGCCCGGGGACGTCCTGATCACCAACGACGCGTGGATGGGCACCGGCCACATGAGCGACGTGTCGGTGCTCAAGCCGATCTTCCACGGCGGGGCCCTGGTGGCGTTCTCGGCGACGACCTCCCACATGCCCGACATCGGCGGCCGGATCCGCGCCATCGAGGCCCGCGAGATCTTCGAGGAGGGGCTGCACATCCCCCTCACCTGGCTCGTGCGCGAGGGGAGAACGGACGACACGCTCGTGCGCCTCGTCCGCGCCAACGTACGGACGCCCGACCAGACGATGGGCGACATCTGGGCCCAGGTCAGCGCCAACGAGCTGATGGAGCGGCGGGTGACGGCGCTGATGGACGACTACGGCCTCGCCACCCTCGACGAGCTCGGCGACGAGCTGTTCGCCCGCTCGGAGCGGGCGATGCGGGCGGCGATCGCGGCGGTGCCCGACGGCACCTATCGCTACGGCTTCCGGACCGACGGCACCGGCACGCCCTTCGACTTCGCGATCGCGCTCACGGTCGCCGGCGACGCGATCACCGCGGACTACACGGGCACCTCGCCCCAGCAGCCTCGCGCGATCAACTGCGTGATGGCCTACACCTTCGCGATGACGGCCTACGCCGTGCGCTGCGCCCTGCTGCCCGGGCTGCCGAACAACGAGGGCATGTACCGCCCCATCACGGTCACCGCGCCCGAGGGCTCGCTCCTGAACCCGCGCTTTCCCGCCGCCGTCGTGAGCCGGGCCACGACCGGCCACTACGTGCCCGCGCTGGTGCTGGGCGCGCTCCACCAGGTCATCCCCGAGCGCGTCATGGCCGGCGCCGGCTCGCCGCTGTGGGCGCTGAGCGGCTCGAGCACGCGCGAGGACGGCAAGCCCTACACGACCGTGCTCTTCTTCAACGGCGGCATGGGCGCCACCCCAATCAAGGACGGCGAGCACGTCCTGTCGTGGCCGAGCAACATCTCGTCGACGCCGGTGGAGGTCGCCGAGCGGAACAGCCCCTTGTTCTTCCACTACAAGCGGCTGCGGCCCGGCTCGGGTGGCGCCGGCCGCTTCCGCGGTGGCCTGGGCCAGGACATCCTGATCGAGAGCCACTCGCCGCGGCCCATCGTGCTCAGCGTGATGGCCGAGCGGACGACGTACCCGGCGCCCGGGCTGGCCGGCGGCGGCGCCGGCGGGCGCGGCGACGTCCGCATCAACGGCCGCCGCGTCGACAACCGCACGCAGCACGTCCTCGCGCGCGGCGACCGCGTGCTCGTCAGCACGCCCGGCGGCGGGGGCTACGGCCCCGCCCGCGCGCGCGACCGCGCGCTGAGCGCCCGCGACCGCGCGCTGGGCTACGCCACGCGCCGACGCACCCGCCCCCGCTGAGCGGACGAGGCGTGGCCACAGCCACCGCCGGCGGCGCGGCGTCCTGCCGTGGCAACCGGCAAGTCCGCCGCCACGCCACCGTCGGTTACGACACGGCTACGTTGTCAGGATTAGTTGCGCCCCGGTGCACTGCGGGGGGGCTCGGTGGGTGGCGTGGCGGCTGGGGGAGTCGGATCCGCGGGCGGTGATGCCGGCGTCTTCTCCACGGCCAGTTCCGTCATGACTTTTTCCCCGTTCTCTTCGCGGTAGCTCGCGATCACGGTCATACCTTCGGCGAGGACGCCCGGCCTGAGCGAGCGCCCCGGGGGTGTCAGAAGCCGAGTGCCGTCCGTCAGCGTGATCCCCGTCCCGGCCGGATCGATGCTCTTGACCTGACCTTGAACGATCTTCGCCTGTGGGTCCTGTGCACCTGGTGGAGCGGGTGTCTGGGACTGGGCCTCGGCGGCGACGACTACCGAAGCCATCACGATGGCGGCGACCAGCGTCTGGGACATTCTCATGCTTTCACTCCTGTCTCGAGTAGTCAGAGCCCTTGCGCGGCACGCAAGAGCTCTGCCACCCAGAAACGAAGTGCGTCGAGTTCGCGCGGCGGGCGGCGCGGCATGTGCAGGGGGAGACACCGGTCGCGGCCACGACAGGATCGAGGGCACTGGCATCGCCGACAGAAGTCGAGCATGGAGGCGGTTGATGGTTCATGTGACAGACCGAGCCAAGACAGCGCTGAAGTCCGCCCTCTCGCGCACCGTCGAAGAGCCGGGCGTCGGGCTGAGAGTGGAGGTCTCCGAGGAAGGGACGTGTGCCTTGTTCCCCGACCGCGAGAAGGTGGGTGATCAGGTGGTCAAGCACGAAGGCGACGTGCTGCTGCTCATCGGCGAGGACGCCTCACAGCCGCTCGAGGGAGCCACCATCGACCTGGAGCAGACGCCGGAGGGCGCCCAGCTCATCGTCACCAAACCGGACGTTCCGGCAAACGAGGCGTAGTGCGCCCCGGCGGCGGGACCGAGGGCGCGCGCGTCGCCTCGGCGGCGACCACGTAGCGCAGCGGCCCGCCCGGCGTGAACGCCTCGAACGGATAGCACGTCAGCAACACCAGCGCGGCGACGCCGGCGTCACGCTGGATCACCGCCGCGCGCGCGTCCACCACGGTGGCCTCGCGGACGGTGAAGTGCGCGCGCGGCTGGCCCGGCGCCTCGACGACGATCTCGTCGCCGGGGACCAGCGACTTCAAGAACCGGAAGTGCGTGTCGCGGTGTCCGGAGACGATCGCGGTGCCGGGCGCCCCCGGCCGCGCGCTGCCGGGCGCGTGACCGGGGGCGAACGCGAGTGTCCGTCCGCTCACGCCGTCGAGCACGATGAGGTCCGCGCCGTGGGCGGGAACGAGGATCCGGGCCACCGGCCACGTGTCGGCCCACGGCCACGGCCGCACGTCTCGCTCGCCAGCGAGCGTCCGAGCCCACGCACGATGCAGCAGATGCTGCGCGAGGAGCGCCTTGGCGTAGATCCAGCCGCCGTGGCCCACGTGCCAGAGCCCCACGAACAGGAGCACCAGGGCCAGGACGCACAGTGCCCCGCGGCCGAGGGACCGCATCTCAACGAGATCCACGCCGCCTCACCACGACGGGCGTCGGCACGCGGCGACGTGAGATGTAGACCGCGGCGGCGAGCAGCAGCGCGGTGAGGCCGACGACCACGTGCAGCGGTGCTGCGGTGGCCCCCTGCCCGAGGCCGAAGACCGCCTCGTACTCCCAGCCGTGCGGCAGGTTCGTCTCGAGCGCGTGCGTGGTGAGCGGCGCATCGCCCGGGCGGACCGGCGTGACGTCGACCGCCACCAGGCTCGTGTACGCGCTGACGAGGTGGTGGCGCAGCGCCACGTCGATCACCGCATGGCGCACGTCGTCGTCGGGTGCGCCGGGGCGACGCCGATCGAGCAGCGCGCCGATCTTCGCGCGCGCCCAGTGCGCCGCCAGCCCTGCCCCCGGCGCCGCCTGGCGCAGCGGCACGCGCGTCTCCCACGGCGTGGACCCGAAGCGGCCGCGGACGATCGCCTCCGCCGGCAGCATCCGCGTCCGCACCGCGACCAGGATCGGCTCGCCCACGTAGAGGTCCGGAATCGGTCCCGGCAGGATCTCCGCGTCGGCCGCACCCGGCAACTCGAGGCGGACGTCGGCGAGGGCCGGCGACTCCAGCTTCCGGAACAGGGCGGTCATCTTGTCCTTCACCTCGGCCGGGTTGCCGATGAAGGTGAACGTGCCACGTCCCAGGCGCGCGGCCTCGCGCATGAAGTGGCTGTTGGGAGCCGAGCCGATGCCGATCGTGAACAGCCGGCTGTCGCCGAGCCGCTCGCGGATCGCCTGGAACAGCCGCTCCTCGTTGCCGACCGCGCCATCGGTGAGGAAGATCACTTGCCGAAGCCGGTCCGGCCGCTCGCGGCCGTCGAGGGCGAGCTGCAGCGCCGGCAGCATCTCGGTGCCCCCGTCGGCGCGGATCGCGTCGACGTAGCGCTGGGCGGCCGCGACGTTCTGGCGGTCGGCGGGCTGCGCGTGCCCGAACAGGCTGTCGGTGGTGTGGTTGAAGCGGACGACGTTGAAGGTGTCGACAGGCCGCAGCCGCGCTAGCGCCAGGCGCAGCGCCGCCCGGGCCTGCTCGATCGACGCGCCGGCCATGGAGCCGGAGCGGTCGAGGACGAAGACGACCTCGCGCGGCAGCCGGTCCGCCTCCACCGCGGTCCCGGCCGGCGGCATCACCATGAGCAGCGCGAACAGCTCATCGCCCCTGGGCTCGGTCAGCACGGCCGCCGCCGGGGCCGCTCCGGCCGTGGGCGTCCACTCGAGCCGGAAGTCGCGGTCGGCGGGGACGTTGCCCTGCTGGAGCTCGATCTCCACGCGTCCCCCACTGAGTGTCCGCGTGTGGATCGCGTGCGACGGCGACGCCACCGCGGCCAGCGGCACGCCGGGGTCCAGCTCGATCCGCAGCGAGACCGGATTGATGGCGCCGCGCGCGGGGTCCCGCACCGGCGGTGTGATGCGCGAGGCGTCCGGCACCTGGTCGGTGTCCGCCGCCCAGCCCGTGCCCTCCTGTCCCACGTCGAGGGTGCCCGGGATGTACCGCGGGCCCACGACCATCGGGAACCGCAGCGCGAAGCGGGCGTCGTCGTAGCGCACCGCCTGCTGGTACTCGATCTCGATCGCGATCACCGCCCCCGGCGGAATGTTCGCGACCGAGGTCGTAAAGACGTTGGGCCGCTCCTGCTCCACGAGGCTGGCGCGGCGCCCCTCCTGCCGGGCCTGCACGTACGCCGCCTTGGCCGCCGCTCGCTCCTGGATGACGCCCTCGATGACGCGCTCGCCGACCTTCATCCGCAGGTGATCGACCGCGCCATCCTCCGGAAGCGGGAAGACGTAGACCCCTTCGGCCCAGTCGCCGCTCGGATTCTCGAACTGCTGGCGCACCATCGCCCGCACGACCATGCCCGTCACGCGCATCTCGACGTCAGTGGCGAGCAGCGGAGCCGGAGCCGCCGTCTCCTGCTGGGCCGACCGCCACAGCAGGGTCCCCTCGGTGACGCGCCGGCCCTGGGCCAGGGCCGGCGGCGTCGTCGCGAAGGTCAGCAGCGCCAGGACGAGGACCGCCAGGCGCCGCTGGGTCATGGCTGCTGCCTCGAGCCGGCCAGCGTGTCGAGCGTGTCGCCAACCATCAGTACCGGCCTGACCGGCTCGGCCGAGGTCCGGGTGAGCTTGCGGATCTCGAGATGGACGCGCCGGTTGAGCTGCTGGCACTCCGCGGACGGATCGTCGCAGAGCGCGCCCTCCTGCCCGATCGTCACGACCTTGATGGACGGCTCCGGCACCCCCAGCTCCACCAGGAACTGCTTGACCACCATGGCGCGACGCTCGGCCAGGCTGCGGTTGTACTCCGCCGGTCCCTGGCGGTCGGCGTACCCCTGGACGAGGACCGCCCAGGTGCTGGCGTGCTCCATCTGCCCGGCCTTCTCCTGCAACAGGCGGACGGCATCGGCCCGGAGCCGGGTGCTCTTGAAGTCGAAGTAGACGTCGGCGTGCATCACCTCACCGGTGACCGGCGTCGACGGGGTGCTGCGGGGGCGTGGCGTGGCCGGCGTCGCCGGCGCGGCTGCGGTCGTCGTCGTGACGACGACCGGGCCGGAGGCCTCGGCGTCGTCCGAGCGCACCCAGTAGGTGACGAAGCTCCCGGCGGCGACGAGCATGAGGACGCCCACGAGCATCGCGATCTCCCTGCCACTTCCGGTTCTCTGCGGCTGGCTGTTGGCCATGGCCTGTTCCCTCCTGGGCGTGCCGAGGAGAGCAACCGGGGAGCCAGGCCATGAGGACGCGATTTCAGGCAGTTATGAAGCGGTCCGTGCGGGGATCCCTCAGCGTCCCCGCATCGCTCCCCGCGCGGGGAGCCTCGGGAACTACTTGAAGTGGCGGCGGACGAGGTGTTCGAGCGACTGGAAGTAGCGCTCGGGCAGGTTCTTGAAGCGCCGCCGGCAGGCGGCGACGGCAGCATCGGCCGAGTCGAACCCGGCGGCGAACCGGAGGAGGTGCTCGTGGTACTCCCCGAGCTTCAGCTCCACGGTGTTCCTGAGCGAGGCGTCCCCGGCCAGGGCGGCGGCGGCCCTGGCGCGATCACCGTCGGACTCGACGAGGGCCTGGAAGCCGAGCCCCTTCAGCCGCTGGGTCACCGTGCTGCGGTCCCAGCCGAGCGACCGCGCGGTCGCCTGCATGTCGAACCCGTGACGGCGCAGGGAGTCGAGCACGTCGACGTCGCCGTCGCTCTCGGGGCCCGGCGGAGCCGCGACCTCGAGGCGCAGGTCTTCCGGCTTCAGCACCTCGTGGTCGGACAGAGCGACCGCCCGGCTCAGACAATGCTCGAGCTCGCGGATGTTGCCGGGCCAGGGGTGGCGTTCGAGCGCCCCGAGAGCGGCGTTCGAGAGCACCACGCGCCGTCCCCCGTTTGCGACGGCGGCCTCGAGGAAGCGCTCGGCCAGCACGGCCACGTCGTGGGGCCGCTCGCGCAGCGGTGGCAGGCGCAGGACGAGCCCCCGCAGACGGAAAAAGAGGTCCTCGCGGAACCAGCCGTCGGCGACTCCGCGCTGGAGGTCGCGGTTGGTGGCGGCGACGACGCGGACGTCGACGGTGGTGGGCCGGGTGGCGCCGACCCGGTGGAAGGTCCGCTCCTGGAGGACCCGCAGGAGCTTGCCCTGCTGCTCGGGTCTGAGCTCGCCGACCTCGTCGAGGAAGATCGTGCCGTGGTCGGCCTGCTCGAAGTAGCCCTTCCGGTCCCCGACGGCACCCGTGAAGCTGCCCCGCGCGTGACCGAACAGCTCGCTCTCGAACAGCTCTGACGAGATCGCCGCCATGTTCACGGCCACGAACGGGCCTCGAGCCCTCGTCCCGAGCCGGTGGACGGCCCGCGCGAACAGCTCCTTGCCGGTCCCGGGCTCGCCGGTCAGCAAGACCGGCAGCGTGGCGCGCGCCGCGCGCTGCACGTCGCGGAAGAGGCTCAGCACGGCCGCGTCGCGCGTGACGATGCCGACCTCCGCGGCCTGCCGTCGCAACCGCTCGAGATCGGCGTCGGCCAGACCGCCGGACCGGCTCCCCGCCACCCGGAGCTCGTGCTCGAGCTCTTGCAACCGCGCCCGTGTGTGCGCCTCCTGCGCGTTCGCCTCGCCGAGCTGGTCGCGGAGCGCGGCCGCGGCCTGCAGCAGCTCGCGCTCGGCGCCCGTCGAGCGCACCACCGCTGCCCGGGCCGCCTCCAGGTCCTCCTCCAGGGCCTCGACGGTCGACTCCTGCCGGACCAGCGCCGAGCGGATGGTGCCGATCTCGCCCTCGAGCCCGCGCAGCCGGCGCGCGGCGACGATCTGGCTCCAGACGAGGGCCGCGCCGCCGGCGACGAGGGTCGCCACCAGCGGCGGCAGGACCGGTAGGACGACGCCGGTAAGATACGGCGTCAGCGTGAGGGTCGCGCCGCAGACACCCACGAGGAGCGCGACCCCCAGCACCGCCGCGAACGGGCGTGAGCCGAGGCCGAGCCAGGCCGCCAGCACCGCGAACACGAACACCCCGGCGAGGCTCAGCGCGCGCGGTGCCGGTAGCGTCCATGCGCCGGTGAGCACCGCGTTCAGCACCTCGGCCTGGATGGCGACGTCCGCGAGCGGGCCGATCGGCGTGAGGCGTCGTCCCGCGGCGGGCTCGGTCAGCACGAGCACCGTCTTGCCCTCGGCCAGCCGCCGGAGCGCCTCGCCGTCGCCACGCTCGATCGCCTCCCACAGCTCGCTGAACGGCGTGACCGGCAGGTCCGGCGCCCAGCGCGGCTGCGCGGTGCCGTCGGCGGCGGTGGGAATCCGCGCGACGACCTGCCCGACCGGCGTCTGTCCGGCGACCGCGGCGAGCGCGACACCGAGGGCCGCGACCTCGCGGCCGTCGTGGCGCAGGACGAGCGGCACGCGGCGGACGACGCCGTCGGCGTCCGGCGGCGCGACCGTGTGGGCGGCCACGCTCGCGGGTGGCGCGAGGCCCGGGGCGGATTCGAGCGGCGCGGGAACGACGACGTTGCCGGCGCTCGCCACGGCCTGGGCCAGCAGCGCGTCGCTCGTCGCGCCTCCGCGGCCAGGGGCGCTCACGCGCGCGGGCGCGTCCAGGCCGATGGCGGCGGCCCCGCCGCGCGCGAGTGCGGAGACCGCGCGCGCGAGCACCGCGCGGTCCCAGGCGCCGGTGCCCAGGCGGGCCTCGCTCCGGGCGTCGCGGGACACGATGACGAGCGCGGGACTGACGGGAGCCAGCGACGGCGTGACGACCTCGCGCGCGCCGAGCTCGAGCGTGGCGACGGCGGGCCCTCCGAATCCCACGAGCGCGGCGCCGCCGAGGGTGGCGGCCATGGCGAGCAGTGTGGCGAGGAGCGCGCGACGCACGGCCGGCCGGCTCAGCGCAACGGCGGGCGCAGGCCCTCGGCGGCCGCGCCTTTCATGTAGGCCAGGATGCGCGGGTCGCGCGGCGGCACGCC
>Ga0114129_10001404_pt1 | contig 32492 bp, 30 predicted proteins | sample RhiMetdeltSRZDD1_FD_80071 | JGI IMG/M metagenome (GOLD analysis project Ga0114129, IMG submission 80071) | Populus rhizosphere microbial communities from Tennessee, USA - Rhizosphere MetaG P. deltoides SRZDD1 (version 2) (version 2) | ecosystem: Host-associated > Plants > Roots > Rhizosphere >...
CCTGGATAGCGCGGCCACCGCCCGACCGGCGGGTGGCTGCGGGCGAAACGCGGTTAGGGCCCTAGGCGGCGGGCGGCTTCGGCGGCCCAGTAGGTGAGGATGATGCCGGCGCCCGCGCGGCGGATCGCGGTCAGGGTCTCCATGATCACCCGGTCCCGGTCCAGCCAGCCGTTCGCCGCCGCCGCCTCCGCCATCGCGTACTCCCCGCTGACCTGGTAGGCGGCGACGGGCACCGGTGCCGCCGCGGCGGCCTGGGCGATCACATCCAGGTACGGCAGCGCGGGCTTCACCATCACGATGTCGGCGCCCTCGTCCACGTCGAGCAGGATCTCCCGGATGGCGTCCCCGGCGGCCGGGTCCTGCTGGTAGGTGGCTCTGTCGCCGAACCGCGGTGCCCCCTCGGCGGCGTCGCGGAACGGCCCGTAGAAGGACGAGGCGTACTTCGCCGCGTAAGCGCAGATCACGACGTCCTGCCGGCCGGCCCGGTCGAGCGCCGACCGGATCGCCCCGACCTGCCCATCCATCATGCCGCTCGGCGCCACCACCTGCGCCCCGGCGTCCGCCTGCGCGACCGCGATCGCCGCGTACCGGTCCAGCGTGGCATCGTTGTCCACACCGCCCGCCGCGGTCAGCACTCCGCAATGACCGTGGTCGGTGTACTCGCACAGGCACAGGTCGGCCATGGTCACCACGGAGTCGCCCACCTCCGCCACGACGTCGCGCAGGGCCACCTGGATGATGCCACGAGGGTCATCGGCGGCGGAGCCGTCACCGTCTTTGGCCGCCGGGATTCCGAACAAGATCAGCCCACCCACTCCGGCTTCCGCCGCCTCCACCGCGGCCTTGCGCAGACTGTCCCTGGTGTGCTGGACCACGCCGGGCATGGACGGGACCGGCACCGGCTCGGCGATCCCCTCCTTGACGAAGAGCGGGAGCACCAGGTCTGAGCCGTGCACGCTGGTGGTCGCGGCCAGCCGCCGCAGCGCCGCCGTCCGGCGCAGCCTGCGGGGACGGACGGCAGGGAACCCGGTCATGGCAGTCACCTCCCGCTGGCGCCGACCCGACGTGGCCGGTCACCGGCGCGCCCGGCGGAGCGGGCGCTCACACCTTCATCGGAGCCGGCGGCGCCCGCCCCGCCGCCGCTCGCTGGGCTTGCGAACCGGCTCACCGGCCGCGATGGCCGTCTCGCGGAGGCGGGCACCATGCTCGGCCAGCGCCTCGGCGAGGGCCATGGCCGACGGCTTCGGCGCCTTCACGTCCACCCGCAGCCCGTACTCGGCAGCGGTCTGCGCGGTCTGCGGCCCGATCACCGCGATGACCGTGACGGCATGCGGCTTCCCGGCGATGCCGATCAGGTTCCGCACCGTTGAGGAGGAAGTGAACAGGACCGCGTCGAACCCGCCGCCCTTGATCGCCTCGCGGACCGGCGCCGGCGGCGGTGCCGCCCGCACCGTGCGGTAGGCGGTGACGTCCTCAGCTTCCCAGCCCAGATCGGTGAGCCTGGCGACCAGCGTCTCGGTAGCGATGTCGGCCCTGGGCAGCAGCACTCGGTTGATCGGATCGAGCACATCGTCGTAGGGCGGCCAGGCCGCCGCCAGTCCCTCGCTCGATTGTTCCTCGCCCGGCACGAGGTCGGGTTTGATGCCGAACCGGCCGAGCGCGGCGGAGGTCTGCTCGCCCACCGCGGCCACCTTGACCCCGGCGAACGCGCGCGCGTCCAGGCCGTACTCCTCCAGCTTCTCCCTGACCGCACGGACCGCGTTCACCGACGTGAACGCGATCCACTGGTACCGGCCGGTGACCAGGCCCTTGACCGCCCGTTCCATCTGCTGCGGGGTGCGTGGCGGCTCGACGGCGATCGTCGGCACCTCCTGTGGCACCGCGCCGTAGGAGCGCAGCCGGTCCGACAGCGACGCTGCCTGCTCCTTCGTCCGCGGCACGAGCACCCGCCAGCCGAAGAGCGGCTTGCTCTCGAACCAGGACAGGCCCTCATGAGCGGCGGCCTCGCCGACAACTGCCAGGGCGGGCCCGGGCTCGGTCAGCACGCTCACCCCGGCCGCCTTGAGGTCGGCGGCGACCGACCCCAGCCTGCCGACCACCGTGCGCTGGTCGGTGGTGGTGCCGTTCCAGGTGAGGGCGATCGGGGTGGTATCCGCCCATCCGGTGGCCATGAGCATCTTGGCGGTGTCGACCGGTCCGGCTTCGGCGCCGAGCACCACCAGGCTTTCGGGTGTGGGCCCGTCAAGCTGGCTGATGTCGGACGCATGCACCACCCGCAGGCCACCGGTATCGGTGGTCAGCGGGATGCCCGCGAAGGCGGGGACCCCGGTGGCGGAGGGCACGCCGGGGACGATCTCCACTGGGACCCGTGCCCTGGCGCATGCGTCCGCTTGCCTGGACGCCTGGCCGAACAGGAACGGGTCGCCGGAGAACATGCGGACCGCCAGCTGGCCGGCGTTCGCAGCCTTGATGAGCGTCCTGGCGTCGGCGTCGGGGTCGGCCTCGTCCGCGACGGCCGCCTGCTCGTGCAGCCGGTGAGCCAGCGGGCCGGTCAGTTCCGGCCTGCCGACCACCAGGTCCGCCCGGGACAGCAGCTCAGCCGCGCGCAGCGTCAGCAGCCCTTCCTCCCCCGGCCCGGCGCCGACGAAGGCGACGAGCCCGGTGGCGGCCGGCGGGGCGCCCGTGCGCGACTTCGGACCAGGGGCAGCCGCGGTCTTCTTGGTCGCGGGTGTGGGATTCACTGGGCATCGTCCCCGTTGCTCGTGTGTGCGGCCGTACCCGCCACGTACCTTCCCGCGCCACGGCGGAGCAATTCACGAGCGACCTCACGTCCGATGCGTGCGGCTTCCCCGGCAGTGGCGGCCGCGCTCGCGCTGACCGGCGGGGCGCCGTCATCGGGGATGACGACTGCCGTCAGGCGCAGGATGTCGGTGGCCACCGCGTAGGCGCCGACCGGTGCGTGGCAGCCGGCCTGGAGTTCGGCCAGCACCGCCCGCTCCGCGGTCGCGGCCGCACGGCTGTCCGGATCGTCCACACGGGCGAGCAACTCGACCAGCCCGGGATCGGTGTCCGGGCATTCGACGGCCAGCGCGCCCTGCCCGGGCGCGGGAACCATCTCGTCCGGCTCGAAGACCTCGGTGATCAGGTCATGGCGCCCGATCCGCTCCAGCCCGGCGCGGGCCAGTACCACGGCGTCGAGTTCGCCGGAGGTGACCTTCGCGAGCCGGGTGCCGGCGTTGCCGCGGACCGGGACCGGCCGGATGTCGGCTCGCATCAGCCGCAGCTGCGCGGCCCGGCGGGGCGACCCGGTGCCGATGAGCGCACCGGTGGGCAGGTCCGCCAGCTTTGCGCCGTCCCTTGCCACGAGCGCGTCCCTGGGGTCGCCACGGGGTGGCACCGCCGCGAGCGCGATGCCGGGCACGGCGGCGGTGGGGAGGTCCTTGAGGGAATGGACGGCGAGGTCGACGTCCCCGGCGAGCAGGCAGTTGCGCAGCGCGCTCACGAAGACGCCGGTGCCCCCGATCTGCGTCAACTGGGCCTGGCTGACGTCGCCGAACGAGGTCAGCCCGACCAGCTCGACCGCCACCCCGGCGCGCTCCCTGATCAGGCCGGCGACGGTCTCGGACTGGGTCATGGCCATCGGGCTCTTGCGCGTTCCCAGGCGCAGCACCGACCTGCTCATGCCGAACCACCCGGGGTGAGGTCCGCGTCTGCCGTGGTGACGAAGTCGATCGCGTCCTGGTCAAGGTCGAAGAGCACGCGGAGGGCCGCTTCGTACGAGTCGCCGCTCGGCGAGCCGGCCAGTTCCTTGACCCGCACGGTCGGCGCGTGCAGCAGCTTGTGCGCTACCCGCTGCATCGCCACCGAGATCTCCGCCTCGGCCCGCTCGTCCAGTGGTCCCAGCTTGCCCGCCAGCCGGTCCAGTTCGGCCTCCACCACCTCGGCGGCCTTCGCGCGAAGCGCGATCACGGTTGGTGACACCCTGGCCGCGTGCCGGGCGGAGACGCGCGCGGCGAGCTCCTCGGCAACGATCGCCCGGACCGCCGCAACGTCCTCGGCCCGCACCGCCGCGACGGCCGTTCCCGCCTCCTCGAGCGAATCGAGGCCAAGCACACTCACCGCGGGCAGCTCGCCGGCGGCGCGGTCCACATCATGCGGCAGCGCAAGGTCGAGCAGGACCAGCAGCCGGGTCCCCGCTTGCCCGCCCGCGCCGTCGGCCCGCAGGCGGAGCGCCTGCGCGGTCATCTCGGCCGTGATCACCAGGCCGGCCGCCCCCGTGCAGGAGATGACCAGGTCGGCGTCGGCCAGGGCGGCGGGCAGGTCGCCGAAACCGGCGGTGGACCCGGATACCGACGCCGCCAGCCGGCCCGCCGGCTCGGCGGTGCGGTTGGTGACCGCGATCCTCGCCGCGCCGAAACGATCAGCCGTCGCGACGGCGAGCGCGCTCATCGAGCCGGCCCCTACCACAAGCACGTTCAGCCCGGCGAGCGGACGGACCGGGTCGGGCGCGTCCGCGCCGCTGCCGGATTTCAGCCGCACCGCCGCGAGCCCGACCCCCACGCTCACCAGGTTCGCGCCCGCGCGGTCGATCCCGGTCTCCGCGTGTGCCCGTTTGGCGGTGTGCAACGCGAGCGTGCCGAGGCCGTCGAGCGCCCGGCCGAGCGTCCCCTGCTCACGCGCCTGAGCGATCGCCTGGCGCACCTGACCGAGGATCTGGCTCTCGCCGACGACCATGGAGTCCAGCCCGGCGGCGACCGTGAGCAGGTGCTGGACCGCCCGGTCCTCGTAACGCACGTACAGGTGCTGGGTCAGCTCGGGCAGCGGGATGCCGGAGTGGCGGGCGAGCAGGTCGGAGATCGCCGACAGGCCCGCGTGGAACTTGTTGACTTCGGCGTAGACCTCGACCCGGTTGCAGGTGGACACGACGAACGTGCCCGTCACCGGCTCGGCTTCGAAGATGTCACGCAGCAGCTTGCTGAGCGGGTCGCCGCTGACAGCGGCCCGTTCCAGCATCGCTACCGGGGCGCTCTTGTGACTCAGCCCCACGATCAGGACGCTCATGGCGCCGCGACCGCCGATTCGCCGATCATGCCCCCCGCTCCGATCGCTGACTCTGCATCAGCTGGCATAACCCGGCCCGCGTGGTGACGCTTCCCATCCTGGGCGACGCGCACGACAGACCTCCGTTGCGCGTGGAAGGCAAGGATCTGCAATTCAATCGACAGGTCGACCTTACGCACGTCTACGCCCACTGGCACGGTAAGTACGACAGGAGCGAAATTGAGGATGCTCGTCACCCCGGCCGCGACCAGCCGGTCGCACACCCCCTGCGCCGCCCCGGCCGGGGTAGCGATCACCCCGATCGACACCCGGTGGTGCGCGATGACCTGCTCGATCTGGTCGGCGCCCTCGACCACGTGACCGGCAATCTCGGTGCCGACGACGGCGGGGTCGGCGTCGAGGACCGCCGCTATCCGGAAGCCGCGGGTAGCGAAGCCTCCGTAGTTCGCCAGCGCCCGCCCGAGGTTGCCGGCCCCGACGATCACCACCGGCCAGTCCTGCGTCAGCCCGAGTTCGCGGGAAACCTGGTAGACGAGGTAGTCGACGTCGTACCCGACGCCCCGCGTGCCGTAGGAGCCCAGGTGAGAGAGGTCTTTGCGCAGCTTGGCCGAGTTCACTCCCGCGGCCGCCGCGAGCTCCTCGCTCGACACCGTGGCGATCCCCTGCTCGGCACAGGCATAGAGAACCCGCAGGTACACCGGGAGGCGGGCGATCGTCGCCTCCGGGATGCCTTGACTGCCATGGCCTGCGGCTGGGCGGCGGGACATGCGCCGGGTTGCTCCTGAGGGATGGACGCTGCGGGCGCCGCTGGCTGGCCAGGCGCCCGCGGCGCAACTCTTGATTTCACGGTACGCCCTTGTGAACGAATGCACAAAGTAGCCCGTTCCATCGACCCGTGCCACGCGGTTATCGGGCCAGGGCGGCCCGGAGGCGCTCCTCGCTGACATGCCAGAAGTCGTGCTGCACGCCGTCGATCAGGGTTACGGGGATCTTGTCCCAGTACTCCCGCAGGTGGCTCTCGGATTTCGTGATATCGAGCTCTTCCCAGCGCACACCGAGGTCGGCGGCGACCCGGGCGATGACCTCGCGCGCGTCGTCGCACAGGTGACATCCCGCCCGGCTGAGCAGCGTGATCACGTGTGGATGGCTCGTCATTGGATGCCGTTGCTCCAGCTCCGAGGCGACTCGCCATCCGGCGGGGCCGGGAAGGCAGCCGAGCCACCAGGCCGGCCATGCGGGCCAGGCCGGCCATAGGGATCAGGCCGGCCAGCGCCGGGCGGGCCTGTCCGGCCACCGCGGACCACTGGGCCAGGCGGGCCTGTCCGGCTACCCGGAGCCACCGGGCCAGGCGGGCCCGTCCGGCTGCCGGGAGCCACCGGGCCACCGGGACCCGGCCGACTGCCGGAAGCTACCGGGCCAGGACGGCGCTGGGGACCCGGCTCGCCGGGCGGGACGTGCGGGCCTGTCCGGCCGCGCGGGGCTGCTGGGCCGGGCTGGCTGCCCTGGCCGCGCTGGTCGGCGGGGCGCTGGCTCGGCGGGCGCTGGCTGGGAGGGCGCTGGTTGGGTGAGGCCGGCGGGCGCTGGCCGGGCGTGCCAGCCGGAGCAGGTGGGTAGGACGGGCCACCCAGCGGCGAGAGCTTCGCCTGCCGCACGCCGAGCTCGATCACGTTGGTCGCGAGGACGTACGGTTTGCGCTCCTCCTCGAAGTCCTGGATGTAGGGCTGCCGACCGTGCTCCTCGAAGGCGGCATCGTCCCGGTACACCTCGTAGAGGATCCGCTGCAGCGGCGCGGACGGCACACCATGCACGATGTAGGCGAGCGTGTCCGGCTCCAGGGCCTTCACCCGCTCGACCACGGCCTGGGCGAGCCGGTCGAATTCCTCGGCCTGGCCGTCGATCAGGGTGTAGATCGCTATCTGCCCGTAGAGGCGCGCGGTCTCATCCTGCTGCGCATCGGATCCGCGTGCGGCGGGCTTGAACACGTCGAACGTCACCGGCAGGATGTCACCCGTCTCGATGACCCCGGGTACCGGATCACCGAGGGGCAGCTCCGCGGCGCCGTTGACGACCGGTCTGAGATCGGTGTCCGTCCGGTAGAAGCCGTAGCCGGTGTCGCTGTCGACCTCCTCGAATCCGCCGGTGTCCGCCTGGTACCGGCCGCTGGCCTCGCTGTCGGCCCGGGGCCGCCGGGACCCGCCGCTGTCGGGGCGGTACAGGCCGCTGAAATCGCTGTCGGTGCCGACCCGCCGGTAACCCCCGGTGTCGGCCCGGTACCGGCGGGACAGCGTGTCGTCGTTGTACCCGACTCCCCAGCCGGTGTCGTCGTCGACCTCGATTGCCACCCCCTCGTGCAGGGCCGTCAGCTGCACCCGGCCCGACCGCCATCCCGCGAACCAGGCGAGCACGACCGCGATCAGGCAGATGGCGGCGTAGCCGGAGTTGACGGGGAGCTTCAGCTGCAGCGCTTGGGTCAGCAGAGCCGCCGCAGCGGCGGCGGCCACCGCCGGGAACACGTCCCGCCAGCCAGCCTCACGCCGCGCGCGTATGCCCGCCACCACGAGCGCGACCAGCACCGGGAGCACGGTGGCAACGGCGATCGCCACCAAAATTACGTTGGGGATGAACTGGTAGTGCGCCGCGGACGTGGGCCACGCTGTGGTGAACGTCACACCGCTGAGGGGGTCGGACCCGAGGATCACCCCGGCGATCGCCGTCAGCGCCCCCAGCGCGAGCCTGGCCCCGAACCGCGCCGCGAAGCTCTTGCCGGTCAGCTCGGCCAGGCCCCAGACGAGGGCCATCGGGGCGGCCAGCCGGGCGCCGACCTCCATGGCCCGGAACACCGCCGCGTTGAAGCCCTGGTGGTAACCCAGCGCCTGCGCCGCCAGGGCGACCGTGAGACCTGCAGCCGCGCACACCCAGGCGGCCTGATCCAGTCGGGGCAGACGGGCGAACCGCCACACCAGTATCCCGGTGACGACGGCCGCGATGATGGTGGCTGCGCCCGCTGCCAGGAACGAAACAGACATTGCTGCCTATGGTGCCCGACGACGGCCGATGATGCTGCCCAGATGGCTGACCAGGCGGGGCAAGACCCGGCCGCGGGTAGCATGAGATCGCTATGAGGCTGCTGCGCGGACGGCTTCAGCCACCAGGCCCGGCTGGCATCGAGCCCGCCATGGGCGACCCCGTGGATGATGCCCGCGAGGCGCAACGCCCGCCCCGGGCGTGGGTGAAGTCGTTGCGCAAGGAACAGGCCGCGCTCGCCGGTGAGGCGTCGGCGGCGGCAGCCGAAGTGGAGCACCCCCCGCCCATCCCCGACCCGGTGGCCGGCGCGTTTTTCGACGTGGACAACACTCTCATGCGCGGCGCCTCGATCTACTACTTCGCGCGCGGCCTGGCCGCCCGCAAGATGTTCGGCCCGATGGACCTGGCCAAGATGGCGTGGGGGCAGTCCTGGTACCGGATGCGCGGCCTGGAGAACATAGATCACATCGACGCGGCGCGGCAGGCCGCTCTGGCGTTCGTGGCCGGGCACAGGGTGAGCGACATCGTCTCCCTCTGTGAGGAGATCTACGACGACACCATGGCCAGCAGGATCTGGGAAGGCACCCGGGAACTCGCCCAGCGCCATCTGGAGGCCGGGCAGCGGGTCTGGCTGGTGACCGCCTCCCCGGTGGAGCTTGCCGACATCATCGCCCGCCGGCTCGGCCTCACCGGAGCACTTGGCACCGTTGCCGAGTCCATCGACGGCGTTTACACGGGGCGGCTGGTCGGCGGGCTGTTGCACGGCGAGGCGAAAGCAGAGGCGGTCCGGGCGCTTGCCGTGCGCGAAGGCCTGGACCTGCCCAGGTGCTCCGCCTACAGCGACTCAGCCAATGACCTGCCGATGCTTCGCCTTGTCGGGCATCCCGCCGTGGTCAACCCCGACGCGGAACTGCGGGCCGAGGCACGGGTCAACAACTGGCCCGTGCACGACTTTCGGTCCGGCCGCAAGGCCACCATGATCGCCCTGCCCACCGCCGTCGGCGCCGGTGCCGTCGCCGGGGGCATCGTGGCCGGCGTCGCACTCCGCCGGCGTTATGCCCGTCAGTGATGCGCCGTGCCCAAGGTCCCCGCGCCCGGGTCAGGCGTGGTTCCTGCGCCGGGTCATGTGTGGTTCCCGCGCCGGGTCATGTGGTTCCCGCGCGCCGGGTCAGGCGAAGGCGGGGCCGCGCTCGGCGAGCAGGCCGCCAAGTTTGCGCTGGATGGTGCCCCGCACCCGATCGCTGAGATCGGCGACCACCGCCGGGTCGTTCTCGCTGCCGGGTTCGTAATCAGAGGTCGGCACCGGCGGGCAGAACTCGATGATCCACTTCGACGGCAGCGGCACCGCCCCGAGCGGGCCCAGCCACGGGAACAGCGGCGTGATCGGGAAATACGGAAGCTTCAGCACCTGGGCCAGCGCCGGGGCGTTCCCGATCAGGGGATAGATCTCCTCGGCTCCCACGATCGCGCAGGGGACGATGGGCACCCGAGCCCGGATGGCCGTCGCCGCGAAGCCACCGCGGCCGAACCGCTGTAGCTGGTAGCGGTCGGAGAAGGGCTTGCCGATGCCCTTGAAGCCTTCCGGGAAGACGCCCACCACCTCGCCGGACCGCAGCAGCGCGTGCGCGTTCGCGCGGCTGGCGCGGGTGTGGCCGCCCTTGCGGGCAAGCGGTGCCAGCAGCGGGATCTCGTAGACCAGGTCGGCACCCAGCATCCGCAGGTTCCGGCCGGCGGGATGTTCATCGTGCAGCCCGGCCTGGAGCATCAGCGCGTCGAGCGGAAGCGTGCCGGAGTGGTTGGCGACCACCAGCGCTGGGCCGGCGTCGGGCACGTGCGCCAGTCCCTCCATCCGGATCTGGAACCACTGCTGGTAGAGCATCCGGGCGATCGGCATCAGCACGCGGCTGTTGAACTCCGGGTCGAAGCCGAACTGGTCGACCTCGGAGTCGCCATCGAGCTGCCGGCGAGCGAAATCGAGGACATCGGCGACCCGGCTCCGCCAGCCAGCGCCCGGCGCCGGGGTAGTCCCCTCGCCACTGACCACGCCGCCAACCTCGGCTGCGTCGTGGTGGCCGTTCGCCGTTACCCCGTCGGGCACGTCCACCGCTTCTGCTGGGTGCTCGTCGATCGCAACCTCGCCCCGTGTCCCGGTCGTATCGTGAATAACGCCGCCAGCAGCAGCTGGGGGCTTGCTCACCGCTTCTCCTTTCCGGGCAACCCTCGGCCCGCGCGGCACCACCAGACTGACCGGAACCGCAAGCCGGGCCACCCCCGCGGGCCGAACCACCGCCGCGGGCCGAACCACCGCCGCGGGCCGAACCACCGGCCCCGGGCGGCATCACCTGGCCCGTGCGGCATCACCGGTCCAGGCGCGGATAGGTCCCGATCCCGGTGCGTTCGAAGTCCCGGTACGGCAGCGAGCCAGCTCGTCTCGAGGCTCCCCGTTGCCCAGCCGCTGCCGGTCCGCCCACAGGCGCCGGCGCCCGTGTTACTTCTTGTTCCGCCGCTGGACGCGCGTCTTCCGCAACAGCTTGCGGTGCTTCTTCTTCGCCATCCTCTTGCGGCGCTTCTTTATGACGGAGCCCACGAGACCATCCTTACCCGACGCTCTTGGCATCACCTGGCATGCTTGCGCACGCCCGATGCCGGACGGCAGGGCACACGCCAACGCTTAGGTTACCGTCCCTGGTGTCCCCGTTCATCCCCCCGGTGCCCCCGCTGCCACGAACTCACAGGCAGCGCGCCCCGCCGCGCCGCTCAGCTGGCTGCGACGAATGAGTCCCGCAGGTACTGGTTGACAGCCTGCTCGGGCACCCGGAAGGAGCGGCCAACCCGTATAGCCTCCAGCTCCCCGGAGTGGACCAGCCGGTAAACAGTCATTTTCGAAACCCGCATGATCGAGGCTACTTCTGCCACGGTCAGGAACCTGACGTCACTCAGTGGGGTTGTTTCAGTTGCAGCCATGAGTCGCCCTCTTCCGCATGGTGCTGGGTACGCCTCGCTGTATTCAGCGCATCAGTCACCTCCGTCCCCAGCGTAAGTCTTGTGTGGAAAAGGGCAACCCTCCATCGAGTCACATTTAGTCACGCCTGGCACGGACCTTGCAGGCACCAGGGCAAACACGGGCGCTGGTGGCCGGCGGCGTGTTCCGATGTCGCCACGCTGCGTTGCCGACGATTCACCGACGCGCCGCCAGGAATCGGGGAAAGACTGCGAGGAGTCCGGGTCAGGAGGACTGCCGGAAATCCGGTCCGGGAGGACTGCCGGAATCCGGTTGCGGAGGACTGCCGGAATCCAGTCGCGGAGAGGGTTGCCGGGAATCCTCTCAGGGAGAGGGCAGCAGGCCGTGTAGCGGAAAGACCGCGTTCCGGGTGGCCATGATCGCCCGGTCCACCGCGTCGGCCGGGTCGTAGCCCGACGCGAACGGCACGAACGATGCCGCCGCGCCGTCGGTCATGGTCTCCGGCGGGTGGGCGCCCGTCCGGGTACGGGCGTACTCACGCCAGGACTCCGGCGTCGCGGCCGCCGGGTCCAGTGGGCGGCCGGACGACTCGGCCAGCAGATGGGTCCAGGTGCGCGGCACCACCTGGACCAGGGCGTATCCGCCGCCGCCGGTGAGCACCCAGTGCCCGTCGGCCGTCTCGTGCGCCAGCTGGTGCAGCCACGCATGCGCGGTCCGCTGTCCGTCGATGCTCAGTTCCAGGTGAGCGAGCGGGTCCAGCCGGTGGCTGTCGCAGCCGTGCTGGGTCACCAGGATCTGCGGGCGGAACGCGCGCAGCAGCGGCGGCACCACCGCGTCGAACGCGCGCAGCCAGCCGGGGTCACCGGTGCCGGCCGGCAGCGCCACATTGACCGCCGTTCCCTCTGCTCCTGGCCCGCCGTTGACGTCGGGCAGGCCGGTGCCGGGGAACAGGGTCATCGGATGCTCGTGCATGCTGATCGTCAGCACCCGCGGATCGTAGTAGAAGGCAGCCTCCACCCCGTCGCCGTGGTGGACGTCCACGTCGACGTAGGCGATCCGTTCGGCACCCTGCTCAAGGAGCCACCGGATGGCGATCGCCGGGTCGTTGTACACGCAGAACCCGCTGGCCATCCCGCGCATCGCGTGATGCAGGCCGCCTGCCACGTTGACCGCGTGCTCCGCCTGCGAGCCGAAGACGGCGGCCGCGGCCGCCAGCGTGGCCCCGGCCACCAGCGCCGAGGCTTCATGCATGCCGGCGAACACCGGGTTGTCGAGGGTGCCGAGCCCGAAGCTCGTGTCGGGCACCCCGGCCTGCACCGCGGCGATGTAGCGCGGATCATGGACAAGTTCGAGCTCGGCGGTGCTGGCGGCGGCGGGCGCCGCGACCGTCACGCCGGGCTCGCCCAGTACGCCGAACGCCTCCGCCAGCGCGACCGTCAGCTCCACCCGGACCGGGGCCAGCGGGTGGCCGGGCCCGAAGTCATAGCCGGCCAGCCGCTCGTCCCAAGCGACATGCAGGGTGCAGGCCATACCGTGACCCAGCGCTCAGCCGCTGCCGAGTTCGGCGCCCCGGTCGCGCGCCGCCTCGATCGCCGCCAGGAAGGCCGCCCGGACGCGGTGATTTTCCAGCTCGCGGATCGCGGAGATCGTCGTCCCGCCCGGGGAGGTCACCGCCTCCCGGAGGATCACCGGATGCTCCCCGCTCTCGCGCAGCATGGTCGCCGCCCCGTACACCGCCTGCGTCACCATCTCCAGCGCGGTCCCCCGCGGCATGCCCAGCAGGATTCCGGCATCCACCATCGCCTCTACCAGGAAGTACACGTAGGCGGGGCCGCTGCCCGACAGCGCGGTGGCCGCGTCCTGCTGTGACTCGGGGATGCGCAGCACCCTGCCGACCGGCCGCAGCAGTTCCTCGGCCCGGCGCAGGTGCTCCTCGCCGGCATGCGCGCCGGCCGAGATGACGCTCATCGCCTCGTCCACGAGCACCGGAGTGTTGGACATGACGCGGACCACCGGAACCGCGGCCCCGAGCTGGTTCTCGATCCGGGACGTCGGGAACCCGGCCGCTACCGAAATGATCAGGCGGTCGGCGGGCACGTGCGGGGCTATCTCGTCGAGCAGCGCCGTCATGTCCTGCGGCTTGACGGTGATGACCAGCGTGTCCGCGGTTTTGGCCGCCTCGGCGGCGGTGACCACGCCGACGCCGTAGCTCTCCCGGAGCGCGGCGGCACGCTCGGGGCGCCGGACGACCGCGAGCACCCCTGACGGGGAGCGGCCGGCCCGCAGCAAGCCGGAGATGAGCGCCTCGCCCATCTTGCCGGCACCCAGGATCGCGATCACTCTGGCCAGCCTATCGTCCGGGGCGCCGCTCACCTGCGCGAGGCCAGCGAGCGCAGGAAGAACGCGAGATTGGCGGGCCGTTCGGCCAGTCGGCGGACCAGGTAGCGGTACCAGTCCTGGCCGTAGGGCACGTAGACCCGCACCGTCGCGCCGGTGTCGGCGAGCCGCCGCTGTTCGGCCGCCCGGACTCCGTACAGCATCTGGTATTCGAAACCGGCGGTGCCGCGCCCGGTCAGCACCGCCTGCGCCGCGACGATCCTTATCAGCCGCGGGTCGTGGGTGGCCAGCATCGGATACCCGCCGCCCGCCATGAGTACCCGCAGGCAGCGGGCATAGGAGCGGTCCACCTCCGCGCGAGCGCGGAAAGCCACCTCATCCGGTGGGTCGTAGGCGCCCTTGCAGAGCCTGACGCGGGAACCCTCATGGGCCAGGGCCGCGCAGTCGGCAGCGCTGCGCCGCAGCTGGGACTGGATCACACAGCCCAGGTCGGGGAAATCGGCGCGCAGGTCGCGAACGATCCGGAGGGTCGCGTCGACGTGGGTGTGGTCCTCCATGTCGACCGTGACGGTCGTGCCCGCTGCCCTGGCCGCGGCGCAGATCCGGGCGATGTTCGCGGCCGCGGTCTTCTCCCCGTGCTCGGGCAGATGCAGGCCGACCGCGGTGGGCTTGACCGAAACCTCGGCCGCGCCATCACGCGCCAGGCCGCCCGACGCGAGCCTGCCGAGCAGCGCGACGTATTCGCCGGCGACGGCGCCCGCCTGATCCTGGCTGGTCGTGTCCTCGCCCAGGTAATCGAGGCTGACCTGGAGACCATCCGCCTGGAGCCGCCGGGTTGCCGCCACCGCGGCGCCCGCGTCGTCGCCGGCCACATAGCGGGCCACGACATCCCGGGTGTACGGAGCAGAGACGACCAGCCCGCGCAGCCGGTCGCTGGCCGACGCGGCCAGCAGCATACGGCGCAGCACGGTGCACAACCTCCTACCGCGGTCCCGGGCCGTCGCCGCTGGCGGCCCTGCCCGCTGCCGGGAGCCAACGTTAGGGCATGTGCTCGCGAATCCTCCAGCCAGCGGCGGTCTTATCCGCGGTGTGGTGCAGGAGCACCGTGCTTACCCGCGGCACGCTCGCCGGCCCGGCCCATCCGCGGCGCGCTCGCTGGCGCCCACCCGCGGCACGGTCCCGGCGCGCCGCATCTACCTGCGGCGGGGTGTGGCTACGCCGCGGGGGCGCTTGAGCGTGACCTTCACGTTCGCGCCCGCGTCGGGGGACACCACCACCTCCTGGGCGGCGGGCACGCCCCCGGCCCGCAGCATGGCGTCGGCCGGCACCGTCCGCTTGATCAGCGCGAGCGCGATCGGTCCCAGCTCAAAGTGGCGCGCGGCCGAGCCGGTGAACCCGACCTCCGCGTCGCCCATGGTGACCGGGTCGCCGTGGGGGGGCAGGGTTTCCTCGCTCCCGTCGAGGTGCAAGAACACCAGCCGGCGCGGGGGATGGCCCAGGTTGTGCACCCGTGCCACGGTCTCCTGGCCCCGATAGCAGCCCTTGGACAGGTGGACGGCGGTATCGATCCAGCCCACCTCGTGCGGAATGGTTCGGTGATCGGTGTCCAGCCCCAGCCGCGGCCGGTGCGCCGCGATCCGGAGCGCCTCGTAGGCGTCCACTCCGGCCAGCCTCACTCCGCGCTGCTCGAGATCCGCCGCGATGCCGGCGATCCGGTCCCGCGGCACGATCACATCCATGCCGAACGAATCGGCCATGGTCACCACCGCATCGTCCGGCGGCACTCCTGCCGCGTCCGGGCCCATGAGGGTGAGCAGGGCGAACTCCCCGGTTACATCGGCCGGGTCCACCCGGAGCAGGAAACGCATCGACTGCAGGAAGGCCAGCAGGGACTCGGCCGTGCCCGGCTCGACATGGATCCACACCGCGGCGCCGTCGTCGGTCATGGTCAGGTGGTGCTCGACATGCCCGTTGGGGCTGAGCACGAGCGCCTGCGTAGCCGAGCCCGGCGCCAGGTGCTCGGTGTCCTGCGTGGTCAGGCTGTGCAGCCAGGAAAGCCGGTCCTCGCCGGCGATCCGCAGCACGTCGTGGTGCGACCGGTCCACCATGCCCGCCGAGCGGGCAAGCGCCCGCTGCTCCGCGAACGGGTCACCGTAGTGGGCCGCGACCCCGGTATCCGGCCCCTGCGCCGGGACGGCTCCGGTGTGAGCCAACAGGGGGGACTCCATGCCTTCAGGCTACGCGCCCGGGCCGGCTGCGCGGTCGGGCGTCTGCGCGGTCGGGTCGGCTATTCCGTCTCGGCTGGCTACGCGGTCAGGCCGGTGATCGTGGCGCCCCGCGCCGCGGCTCGTGGCGCCACGATCACCGGCCCGGCACATGGCGCACCGGCCATAGACGGTGAGGTGGCCGAGGTCCGTTTGGAAGCCGTTGTTTTCGTCCAGAGCGGTTACCAGGGCGTCGACCGCGTCCGGGGGAACCTGGGTGATGCGGCCGCAGGTAGAGCAGACCAGGTGCACGTGATCCGCTTCGGCCGCCATGTGGTACCGGGGAGCGCCGTGTCCCAGGTGGGTGTGGGTGACCAGGCCGAGTTGTTCCAGCAGCTCCAGCGTGCGGTAGATGGTCGAGATGTTCACCCCGCTGGCCGTCTGCTGCACGTCCGCCCAGATCTCCTCGGGACTGGCATGCTCAAGCTTGGCGACGGCCTCCAGCACAAGCTGCCGCTGGGGCGTGACGCGATAGCCGCGGGCCCGCAGCTCCTCGTCCCACGCCTGCGTCATGGCCCCGAGACTAGGGCATGGCAGCCGGTCTTCGGCCCGCTCCGCACCGCATGCGTCCGCCGAGCGTGCCGTTGGTCGTCTCCGCCGGGCCCGGGCCCGGCGGAAGGGGATGGGCAGTGGTCATCCGGCAGCATCCGGCACGCCCGCCCGATAACGCGCTTGCCCCTCCCGGCCTACCTGACATAGCCTGCGGCCAACGCGGGAAAGGAGGTGGTCCAACAGCATGCATAGCAGTAGGACTCGCGAGGTGGCTGTCAGCTAGCCGCCGTCCCGCCGATGCACCAGCCGCGGCGTAGCCCGGCGGTGCGATCACTGGCCGCGCGGGCCTGCCTTTCGTGGGCGTGGTCCGCATGCCGCATGGCGGCGGCCGGCGAATACACGGCAGACACCGAGCCCCCGGGCTGACCGGCCTTGTCCAGCCGGTCCCCGTGTGGCCAGCCTCGCATCACGCGGTACAAGGCCGTACGCGCAGTGCGGTATGCGCCCGGCCGCGGATGCGAGGCGCCATGGCTGCACGGGAGCCGCCCGGGGGCTTTTTAATTTTGCCCCCCTGGCAGGACGCCTAATTTCTCCCGTGGCGGGCGCCTAGTTTTCTCCAGTGGCGGGACGCTTGAGTTGGGCCGACAGATGCGGCTGCAACGGCTGACCCACCGCCGCCATGTCGTAGGCGTAGGCAAGGTCCGGCCCCACCAGCCCGTAGAGCCGGTGTCCCGCAGTCACCTCCTTGGCCGTGGAGGTGCGCGCCACGATGTCGGTGGCCATCTCGATCTTTGTCCCGGTCACTTCGCCCAGGTAGATCTCGGTGATCCCGGTCGGGTGCGCCAGCACGACCTCGACCTTGCCCTCGGGCCGCGGCCGCCAGAACCCGGTCTCCATCGCCAGTGGGCGGCCCGGAACGCCGTCGGCGTCGAGCAGCCAGCTCCGGCTGACATAGATGAGGTAGGGCTTGCCATTGTGGCTGAAGGTGAGTTCCTGGCCGAATTGGAAGCTCTCGATCGTCGGGTAGCCCCCGACGCCCGCGCCCTCCCAGCGGCCGAGCAGGAACCTGAGCGGAGCCAGGTCAGGATGCGGCTCCGGCGGGCCATCAGGCATCGGGTGACTCCTGGGCCGGGCCGCCCGCTCCGGGCCGGACCCGGCGGCTCACCCGGTACAGCCGCATGACGACGAAGCCCGCCGCCGCCGCGACGACGGCGAACGCGGCAATCACCAGCACTCCGCTGACCATGCCTTGCATGTCCCGCAGTTTACGCAGGCCCGCGGGCACACTCCGGTGGCGGTGCCGCGACATGCCGGCCGCCGCGGCCAGGCCGGCGGGCGCGGTGCCGGATTCGCCGTCGTCTCACCCGGCGCGGGCTACAGTGCGACCATGGCAGCCCAAACCCTGGTCATCAAAGTCACTGCTGGCAAGGACGAACCCGAGCGATGCGGCCAGGCGCTGACCGTGGCCGCGACGGCGATGGCCAGCGGTGTCGCGGTATCGCTGTGGCTGGCCGCCGAAGCCGCCTGGCTGGCATTGCCAGGCCGCGCCGACGACATCGTGCTGCCGCACTCGCCTCCGCTGGCGGACCTGCTGGCCAGCATCGTGGCCGGCGGGCAGGTGACGCTCTGCACGCAGTGTGCCGCGCGCCGGGACATCGGTCCCGGGGACGTTATCGAGGGAATCCGGATCGGCGGGGCGGCGACGTTCGTCTCGGAGATCACCGCCGATGGGACGCAGGCCCTGGTCTACTAACTCCGGGTAGGGATGCTCAGGCGGATCCCGCCGGGACGGCAGCGAGCCGTTGCTCGCGCAGCCGCCGCGTCCATTCCTCATCGTCCGCCTGCAATGGCGGCAATGGCCCAGCCGCCCAGGTCAGCAGCAGGTCGGCGAGGTCAGGGTTGCGGACGAGCACCGGGCCATGAAGGTAGGTGCCGACCACCCGGCCTGCGATTGCGCCCTCGGTGCCATCGCCGTTGCCCACCCCCACCGCGACCTTGGCGAGCGGCGCCACCCCCTCGCCCAACTGGGTGACACCCTGATGATTCTCGAACCCCGTGAGCCGCGGCACTCCCAGCGAGGGGTCCGCATCGGCGAGGATCTCCCCCACCCCGCGCCGCTGGCTGCGCCCGCTGCGCATGTTCAGGATCTCCAAGCCTTGTACCGGCTGGCCGTCCTCACCGCCGAATTCCCGCCCGAGCAGCTGATAGCCGGCGCACACGGCGAAGATGACCGCACCGTTGCGCGCGGCGGCCGTGAGCCCGCCGTCCGCTCGGAGCCTGCTTGCGGCCAAGATCTGCGGGAGGTCCTCGCCGCCGCCCATGAGGTAGATGTCTGCCTGCTGAGGAATGGGCTGGTCGGCATTCACCATCACCGACTCGACGTCGAGCCCGCGCAACCGGGCACGGCGTTCGAGCACCAGCAGATTCCCCCGGTCCCCGTAGGTGCTGAGCAGGTCGGGGTAGACCCAGACCAGCCCGACGCGGCCGAGGCTTGACGGCCTCCGCGCGTGTGCGCCCCGGGCCGGGGGCATGCCCGCCATCTCAGGCCGCCCGGCCAAGCGAGACCCGGATCTGCTGGAACGCCGTGTAGTTGGCAATCACGTCCAGCCTGCCGCTGTTCACGCGGTTCACCGCGTCGTCAACGTCCTCCGCAAGTTCGAAAGGCACCAGGTCCGCTTCCAGCCGGACCGCCAGGTCAAGGCTGCGCTCACCGCTGACGAGCACCGGCCGGCCGCGAAGCACCCGGTAGTCGACGTCCCACAGCCAGGAGGTGTCCTTGCCGTCGGGCTCCCTGGCGTTGACCGAGAGCAATACTGGGACCGGCGGGTCATCCAGCACGTCGAACGCCTCCAGCCAGCCGGCCGGGTTCTTGGCAAGCAGCAGCCGCACCTGCCGTCCCCGGCGCTCTACCTGCGTGTAGCGTCCCGCCACCGAAGTCACCTTCTGCAGCCATGGCAGAGCCTGCTCGGGACCGACTCCGAACTCCCCGGCCACGGCGAGCGCGACCGTCGCGTTGGCCCGGTTGGCCCGGCCGGGCAGGGACAGCGACAGGTCGTGCGCCCGCCCCGTGGGGTCGATCACCGAGCTGCCGTCGAGCACCCAGCTGGTCGGCGGCCTGGTGAACCCGCATTCGTCGCAGCGCCAGCCGAGCTCCTCCCTGGACAGGTGGGAGCCGCACCGCGGGCAGCACCAGGAATCCTCGTGCCACCGCTGGCCGGCGGCCACCCAGATGACGTTCGGCGCGGCCCCCGCCGCCCAAGCGATCAGCGGGTCGTCGGCATTGGCGACCACCCGGCAGTCCGTGGCCGTCGCGAGCGCCTCTCGCCACCTGCGGGCCACGAGCCAGATTTCCGCTGCCCGGTCCATCTGGTCACGGCTCAGATTCAACAGCGCGACGGCCCACGCCCGGGTCGTGCCGAGCACCGTCGGCAGGTACTTCTCGTCGACTTCCAGCACAGCCAGTGGGGCGTCAGGCGCCTGGCCAAGCGCCGCGGCCAGGCCCGCCTCCATGTTGGCGCCGAATGCGTTGGAGGCGACCTCCTGCCCGAGCGCGCCAAGCGCGGCGGTGATGAGCCGGGTAGTGGTGGTCTTCCCGTTGGTCCCGGTGACCAGCACGACCCGGCGGCCAGCGGCCAGCAGGGCCAGCAGATCGGGCTCCACCCGAAGGCCGATCACCCCGCCGATCACCGATCCGTCGCCGCGTCCGGCCAGCCGTGACATCTTCCCGGCTGCGCCGCCGATCGTGGTGGCCAGGCGCGCGCGCAACGGAAGCTTGCCCATGGCCGATGATGCTATCCGGCTCCCGGATAGGGCCAGGACGCCTCTGCCTCGCTCAGCCGCGGGTCATCGCGGGCCACGAACCTGCGCGGCCACGAGAGCACCACCGCCAGCCAGGACCCTGCCTCCATCGCGTCCGCGGCCTGGCGCAGCTGCGTTCCCGGCCCGAGGCCCACGCCGACCGTTGCCAGGTCCTGCGTGAACCCGCGCTGGTCGTCGTCTCCGAGCAGCGCCGTCCAGGCGAGCAGCCGGTTCCGCGGGAGCTCGGTGGAAAGCGGATGGCGGCGCAGCGCCCGCAGCCTGTGTCCCATCCGCATGTCCGGCCAGCCCGCCAGCCCCGGCAGGGCGAAGTCGGTCGGTGGTGCGCGGTCGGCCGGATCAGGCCGGCCGCCGCCCAGCGGGAACACCTGCTCCATTTCGTGTAGCCAGCGCAGCTGCGGGATCACCCACCCCGGACCTTGGCGGGTGCCCGCCTCGCGGCCCTCATCGAGCAGCCGCAACGCGGCACCGGCCGCGCTCGCGGCCAGGGCCGCCGGATCGTAGCAGGTACGGACGGCTACTGCCCGGGACCGGACCGCCCGGTCGAGCACGGTCGCGAGCAGGCACTCGCGCAGCCGACGATCGTGGGCTGGCCACCGGTGGCGTAACCCGGCCGGCACCGCCGGCAGGCCGCGGTTGGTTAGGAAGGCCAGCATCAGGGTCTCCGCCCATAGCCTCAACCAGGCCTCGCCGGGCTCGCTGGCCTCGCCGGGCTCGCTGGCCTCGCCGGCCGATCCGGGTGAGCCGGGCCAGCCGGGCGTCGCCAGCAGCTCGGCCCGGCGGATGTCCCGCAGGGTGCATGGGCTCCCGCCGGTGCAGACGGGACCGCAGGCAGGGCTACGCCGGGCCACCAGCGGCGGCGGCGGCCCCGGCCAGATCTGCTCCCGATCCCCGCCGAACGGCACCCGGACCCGGACCGGCCGGTCCATGCCGTCCGCGAAGACCGCCGCCACGCCCGGCGCCAGCGACACCACCTGCCGGGACTGGGGCTCGTCGAGGTTCATGGCGGCGCCGACCAGCTCGCGGTCGTCCCGTGCGGGAAGCCGGTGGACCACCTTGAGCGCGGTGTTCTTGACCGCGTCGGGAATCAGTTTGGCGGGGATCTGCTCGGCGATCACCAGCCCCTCGCCGTACGCGCGGATCTCCGCCAGCATGCTGGCGAACAGCTCCACCGCGTGCGCGCCGGCCCGGCCCTCGCGCCCAGCCTGGAGCAGCCGGTGCGCCTCCTCGATGACGATGACATGGCGCAATCCCTCCCGCACCCCCGCCCCGGCCCGCAGCCGCAGGTGCTCGACGATCCTGACGATCAGCGTGCCCATCAGGAAGGCCTTGTCCTCGTCGTTGGCCACGTCCTCGAGCGCGAGCACGACGTTGCGGTCCAGCAGCGCCGCGACGTCGCCGGGATGGCCGCCCTCGAAGAAGCGCCCCGCCGAGCCGATTCGTAGCGAGCGCAGGCGCACGTCCACAAAGCCACGCACGTCTGCCTGCAGCTGGGTGCCGTACCCCACCTCCTCGATCACCGCGAGGGCGGCCCGCTGCAACTGGGCCAGGGTGGGGATGGCCGGTTCCGCCACCGCCCCGGGGACGCGCCCACCGGTGACCACATCCCAGCCGGATTCCTCGTACACCCGCTGTAGCGCCTGGGCCATGATCTGCGGGAACGGCTCGTCGGCGTCGAACGCGGCCAGGAACAGCGCTCGCACCATGTCGATGTGGGCCTGGACCGGGTAGCCCGGCTCGGGGGCGAGCGGGTTGACCGAGAACGGAATCGCGGCGGGGTCGGCGGGATTGATCACCGTAACCGCCACACCCTCGCCGCGGCCCAGTCGGCCGGCGATCGCCGGGTATTCCGACTTGACCGGCTCGATCGCCAGCCAGGGCAGCCCAGCGGCGGCCAGTTGCTCCAGCAGATGCCGGACGGTCTGCGATTTCCCAGCGCCGGTCGCACCGGTGACCAGGGCATGCCGGTTCAGGGTCGCCAGCGGCACACCGAACTCACCCACCGGCCGGTCCAGGCCATCCAGGATCATCCCAAGGCGGAGCGCGCGCGCCTGTCCGGCCCGCCCGTCCAGGGCCACCCGCTCCGCCGACCGCACGGGACCGGCCTTGCCTAACGTGACAGCGGCGCCGGCGTAGCTCGCAGCGTCCCCGGTCTCGCTGGTCAGGTCGAAGTGGCCGGAGTCGACCACCCGCAGCCCTGGCACTTCAAGGCACGGCAGGCCGACGAGGGAGGCAAGCACTCCCGCGGTGGCCGGGAACGGCGCCAGCGCCTCACTCAGCGGGTCCGCCGCCGTGGCCCGCAGCGCCTCGGCCAGGCGGCAGGGGGTGCGGCCGGTCACAAGCCGGTACGGGTGGTGGCTCGTATCCGCCGAGCCCACCAGCACCGGCGCCAGCAAGGCCGCATCGGCCGGGGTGGCGGCGCCCGCCAGGACCCGGACGTCCCACAGGCCCGCCTCACGTAACGCGTCCAGTTCCGCCAGGCGGCGCTGGGTGCGGTCGGCGCCGAACCGGGACTGCTCCTCGTCGTGACGGCGGAGCACATTCACCTGGGTGCGCAGCTGTGCGATCTCGGTATCGAGGTGGTCCGTCGGCTCGGCGACAACGAGCCAGCCGAACGGCCTGCCGGTCAGCGCGGCGAGCGCCGATTCGAACAGGGTCGGCTGGATTGGCTGTGCCTGCGTCCATGGGGCTTGGTCACCGGCCAGCGGGCGCGCCTGGCGGCCCGGGCAGAGCACCCACACCAGGCTGTCCCAGGCGGCCAGCCAGCCCGGCCCGGCCGGGACGCCCCGCGCACCGGGAGGGTAAAGCAACGGCCGGCCCGCCGCCTGCGGGACGCCGAGCAGCATGTCTGCCGCCCGCGGGGCGCTGAACGTCTCGTCCGCCGCTTGTGGGGCGCTGAACGGCCCGTCCGCTGTGTGCCGGACGCTCGACGGCCCATCCGCCGCCCGCGGAGCGCTGAACGGCCCGTCCGCGGCCCGCGAGGCGATGAACGGCCCATCCGCCACTCCCTGCTCAGCCGCGGCATTGGTGATCAGTTCCAGTGGCGAGCCGGCGCCCCGCGACAGCCATCCGGCCACGAACGGGCGGCCATGGCTCGCGGCGGCGAGCGCGGCAGGCAGGATGCTGACGAAGTCCTCTTCAGCCGAGCCTGTGGGCCGCCGAGCGGTGAGGGACACGACCCGGAACCACGGGCCGCCCGTCCCGTCACCTAACACGGGGATCGTCGTCACGAGGTGTGCATACCTCTCAGGAGTCGCAGAGGGCGAGCAGCTTGGTGACCGTCGACCAGTTGCGCGCCGTCCCTTCTGCCACCGGGCCGCGGGAACGGGCTAGCCGCGTGGCGAGTTCGCTGCGGCCGTAACCGTCCGGGGTGTGCAGGAACAAGGTGCGCCCCACCACCGTCGCCTCGTCGCTGCCGCCCTTCTCCGCGGCCTGCTGCTCGGCCGCCGCAACGGACTCCCGCATCTGCTGCCCGGGTACGGCCGGGAAGAACATTGCGTGCACATATTTCGGGTTCGGCTCGGCCGTGTAGGGGTTGTCGCTGATCACCTGCGCCAGCTCGGCGCGGGAGAGGACGATCACCCGCGGCCGCAGGCCAAAGGCCTGCTCGATGGCCCGCTCCAGATCGGCAGCCAGGGCATCGGTGTCTGTCTCTCGCGCGGTGAACAGCACGTTGCCGCTCTGGATGTAGGTCGAGACATCGGTGTGGCCGAGTGACGCCACCACGTCGCGCAGATCCGCCATGGCGATCTTGTTATTGCCGCCGACGTTGATGCCGCGCAGCAGGGCGACGTGAGTGGGCATAGGAGCATCCTGCCCGACTCCGCCTACGGACATCCACCCGCCGTCATGAGACCCGCCGACGTCAGGAACCCCGCCGATGTCAGGACCCTCCGCCCTCCACGACGTGATCACGGAGTTACTGCAGTCAGGCATGCAGTGAACCCATGATCACGGCTTTGGGCCAAACGTGGTTCGCGTCTGAGGCCAATTCCCGGCAGCGCGGCCACGCCGGGCAAGAGGCAAGCCCGGGCAGGAGCGAGCCAGGGCAAAGGGCGAGCCAGGGCAAGGGGGCAAACCTGCACAGGAAGGCAAGCCTGAGCAGGGCACGCAAGAGCTGGGCGGGCAAGCCCAGACGGGCCGCCGGTCAACGCCCGCGGCGCTTGCGCCAGTCGAGCGGTTCCGGCGGCGGGCCGATATTCGGCGGCGGCCTGCCCTTCGCCGACTGCCAGTTGACCGGGGCGGAAGCGCCGGGCCGGGGCGGCTGAGTGTCCTCCGCCGGGGCGCCGTCATCAAGGACGCCATCCTCGACGGGCGTTCCATCAGCGGGCCAGGGATCCCCAGCATCTGCTGGCGGCTGCCACCGGCCAGGCCCTGCCTGCGGCGCCCCCGTTTCGGACGCCTGTGCGTCCACCGCCTGCGCCGCGGAACCGGCTTGTGCCTCCCTGGCCTCATCCAGGCTCAGCGCGCTGACCGTCGGCAGCGCCAGGATCGCCGGATTGGTGTCCGCCAGCACGACCTGGCGCCCCTTCGGGGAGGCGTAGCTGACGATGACGGCGCTCGGTGGCAGCTGCTGCAGTTGATGAGGCTCGACCAGGAACTCGCGGGACCGCTGCGTGCTTCTCGCGAGCGACTCGTTCGCCCCGATCGCGGTGGACGTGCTCCATCCCCACGAGGTGCTCGCGTTGATTCCCTCGGTGATCGACTCCGAGTCGCTGGTCCCGCTGGACGCGCTCTCCTCCCGGCTGCCCGAACCGGTGCGTGCTCCGAACGGCGCGAGGTCGGCCCTTGTCTGGCCACGGCCCCTGCTCCGGCCCGTGGTCCGGCTGGTGGCTGTCGAGGCCGCCACCGAGTCGGCAGTGCCCACCGTGCTGGTGTAGGACCAGCCGGTCGTGTCGGTGACCGATGCGCCCACTGTGTCGGTGAGCTGGCTCAGCACGAAACGATGCTCGGTCCCGATCTGTTCGCTGGCGACCTTTGCGTCCTCGGCGTTGCCGAGCCGCATGAATGCGACGGCCGCGTTCCCCCGGCCCAGCCTCTCCTTGACCTGAGCGGGGATCGACTGGTAGGCGAGCACCAGCCCGGTCCGGGTGCTCTCGCAGACGTCGCACAGCCGGTCGAGTATCTCCTTGCGGAGCTTGTCCGCACCGGCCAGGCACAGCGTGTGCCGCCAGGGCTGGCCCTGAGGGGCGTGGCGGAGCAGGTGCGTGAGCGAGACGGTGACATAGGTTCCGAGCATCGTGTTGCCGAACGTGGTCCCGCTCCGGTCCAGCGCGATAACCCGCAGCGCACTGTGCGGAAGCCTGAGAGGCTCGGACCCAAGCCGATCCAGTGCCCGCAGCCGTGCCTCGAGCGCCAGGGCCCGCTCGGTGACTACGCGGTCGGCCGCGCCGCGGCCGAACAGGCCCATGACACTGTCCAGCTCGGCAGCGGTGAGCAGGCCCCGCTCGATGTCATCCCGCGGGTCACCGACCTGAGCGAGAGCACGCAGGCCGGCGGTGACGCTCGCGATCCGGGCCCCGTCCCCCAGCGCGCCGACAACCCGTTCCACGATCGCGTGGTCGCGGGCCGGATCGGATCCGCCACCGTCCGGCGGGTCGGCGGATGCGCTGGCCGCCAGCACGTCGGCGAGCGGTTCCGCGGGCATCCCCACCCCGAGGTCGAGCCGCGGCAGGTCATCGGGCAGGACCCAGACCAGCGGCTTGACCCCCATGTCAGCGGCCAGCGCCACCAAGTCGCGGGCGACCGCGCCCTCGGACAGATCGACCATGGTCACGTCGCCGCCGGTCGCCAGCCTGGCCCCGGCGACCACGGTGAGCAGGGCAGACCAGCCAGCCAGCGTGCCACCGGCGACGTCCACCCGGTCGATCCCGTCTGGGAGCACCACGGGATACCACAGCGGCTGCCCGGCGAACATCTGCTGACTAGCCTGCCAGCTGCGGAATTGCCGGGCATGATCCTCCAGTCGCCCGAACTGCTCCCCCTCCTGGACAGCGCGGGCGGCCGCAACCCGGTGCACCTCGGAGGCGATGGTGGCCCGCAGAGCCCGGTTGCCGCGCCAGACGGCCCGCACGCTCAGGCCAGCCAGGCTCACGAAGACGGCCGCCCCGACAGCGGTGAGCGCGGCATTCAGCGGGCCGACGGTGCCCAGCACGAGCACCAGCGCGGCCGCTGCCAGGCACGCACCGGCCGACACCTTCCAGTACCGGGTGAGCAGCCTCTCCTCGCGCCGCTGTGCCACGATCCAGCCGGGGCTGAGCTGCTCCTGCTCGGGAGGGACGGGCCGTCGGGGCGACGGCCCGGGATCCGGGTGAGCCAGCACATACTGCCAGCCCAGGTAGATCCTGCCGACGCGGAACACCGGACTACCAGTCATCGCGACCAGCCCTGGAAACGTGACCATCGCCCCATTCCGGCAGAACGGATTGAGGCGGCTGATCCCCGTCAGCGGCCCCGGGCCCAGACACCAGCCGACGCGCCGGGATCTGGGCGGGGATGCTCACGGCAAGCGGCACTACCCGGCGGGTATCGCCGCGCGGGACCAGGGTGAATTCGTCCTCTCCGAGGGAGCACAGATCCTCATCGGTCACCACCGGTGACCAGGCCGTTCCCGGCGGCGGCGCCCGGCCAGCCCGGCGGCCACCAGGGTCAGCCGGGCCACCATGGCCAGCCGGCCCGGAGCGGACGGCCCCGGCGCGGCCGCCGCCCATGGCGACCACGGACATCTCATCGGGCCTGGGCCAGCCGGTGACCGCCTGACCAGGGGTGGGGTAAGCCCATTGCAGATCGGCTGGCACCAGCCGCGTTCCGGTCAGCCAGGCAAGCTGCTCGGCCAGCGCGCGATCCTCAAGCCGGTGCAGCACGAGGACGCTGGCCTGATCAGCGAGCCTGCTCGCCGCGGCTGCTGAGGTGGTGCTGAACACGGTCGTGAGCCCGGTGTCGGCGCCGACGCCGGTCAGGGCGGCCAGCGCCTGCGGATCTACCGTCTCACACTGGCCGAACCATGCCAGGCCGTCGCCTCCGAGAACGACCCGGCGCAGCCCGGCATACACCTCGGTGATGTCCTGGGCCACCAGGTTCGCGATCGTGTCAGCGGGCCGCCCGTGCGCGGCACGGTCGAGCGTGAACAGCGCGACGCCCCGCCGTCGCATCACCTGGTCCAGGCTGATCTGAAGGCCGGGCTCCGCGGCCGGGCCGGTACCCAGCCAGCGGCCCAGTGGCGACGCCCGCAGGCTCGTCAGCTGCCCGGCTACGAACGTCCCCATGGACGCCTCGGCCGCCAGGCGGCTCGCCGTCATCGCGACCCGGCCAGCGAGCGACGTGCGGCGCGGATAGTAGGCCGGGACCAGTTCCATCCGGTCGGCGAGCGCCCCGGGGCGCAACAGGTCGACGACGTCGTCGAGCATCGCTACCGCCGGGCCGCCGGGAGCCGCGTCGGCCACCGCGAACACGTCGGTCAGGCAGGCCTGGCAGCCCAGCCGGACGGAGTCACGTGCCTCGGCCCAGTCGATCATTCCCATGACAAGCGCTGCCTGGTCCGCGGGGGCGCGGCCGCGCAACGGCTCGTAGTACCCGGTCCCGGCCGCCCCGAACACCTGCAGCGGCGCCCCGGTGGCCGCGCACACGGCCGCGAGCGAGAGCGCCAGCCACGCGTCGGCCGCCAGGTCCACCACGATCACGGGCTTGCGGAGCCGGATCGCGGCGTGCGCCAGCTGGAATCCCGATTCCGACACGGCCGGCCGCACGGAGCCGGTGACCAGGACGCCCCGTTCCGCCTCCCGCCAGGACACCGCGGCAGGCTGACCGGTGTCCCGGCGCACCCCCAGGCATGCCCCGGTACGGGTAAGGACACCACCAGACTTAACGAATGCCACGGTCAACCGCCGACGGCACGCGCTGACCAGTCCGGGGCGGGGGGCGGGAAGGCGCCATTCGTCGGTGTGCAGCCAGTCCAGCCACCAGGCCACGGCCGCAATGCCCGCGGCCAGGATGAGGGCGACGGGGAACTGGCCGGGAAACCAGCGCACGGAGCCGGTTGACACCGTATCCAGGTGGATGAGCCGCGCGGGGTCGGCGACCACGCCGTCGATCAGCGCCACGACCGCGCGCGGTGCGGCGAGGAACCCGTCCAGGGCCGCGGCCGGGCCGATGGCGAGTACCCAGACCACCCCGCAGGCCGCTGGCACTGCCAGCCATACCGGGCGCCACCGAGTGATCTTCCCGATGGCATAGAACGCGACCGCCAATCCCAGTGTGACCTGGGCGAACAGTAAGCCGGCGAGCGCCGCCAGCAGGGCAAGTGCAGCCAGGATCTCGCGACGGCCCGGTGTGGCGAGCGGGATCAGGTAGCGCGCTCGCCGCGGTACGCGCTGCGGGTAGATGGGAACGGCAGCAGGCATCGGGTCAAGGTTCCCAGCCCTGCACCTCGTGTGTCCAGACGCAGGTCAGGCGATCGGTGCGCCTGGCTGTCCCGGCGGTAGCGTCGATGACTATGCGGAACAAGTCGGGCTGGAGCATGGCCGCGGTGATGGCTACCGAGCGACGCCGCCCTCAGATACTGACCTCCAGGGCGGTGCGCCGGCCGTAGTCGGCGGTCACCGTCTCGTCCGCGGTCACCCCGCCCGGCGCGAGTACACGTACGGTCCAGGTCCCCGGGGCGGCGAAGAAGCGGAACCCGCCGTCCTCGCCGAGCGGAACCTCGGCGACGAAGTCGCCGCCGTCGTTGAGCAGCCGCGCATAGCCGGCCGTCGGCGGTGTCCCGTTCCGCGTCACGTGGCCCTCGATGATGGCCTCGCCGGATGCGCCGGCGGTCACGGCGACACCCCCGGCGGGTGCCCCGCAACCCTGCTGAGCCCCGGCCGCCTGCTGGGCTGACCCGGTTGCCTGCTCTGCCTCTCCGGAGGGCTGCGCCGCGTTCACCGCGCCTCGCCGAGCTCGATGGGCACCCCGACGAGCGACCCGTACTCGGTCCAGGACCCGTCGTAGTTCTTCACGTGGGGCTGCCCGAGCAGCTCATGCAGCACGAACCAGGTGTGAGCGCTGCGCTCGCCGATCCGGCAGTAGGCGATGGTGTCCTTACCGAAGTCCAGGCCCGCCTCGCCCTCGTACAGCGCACGCAGGGCGTCGTCCGACTTGAAGGTGCCGTCGTCGTTGGCGGCCTTGGACCACGGGACGTTCTTCGCCGTCGGGATGTGCCCGGCGCGCTGTGCCTGTTCCTGCGGCAGGTGCGCGGGGGCCAGCAGCTTGCCGGTGAACTCGTCCGGTGACCTGACATCGACCAGGTTCCGCTTCCCGATCGAGTCAACGACCTCGTCGCGCATCGCCCGCAGCGACGAGTCCTGCTCCGAGGCCTGATAGGACGTCCGCGGCCGCTGCGGAACCGCGGTGACCATCTCGCGGGATTCCAGCTCCCACTTCTTGCGGCCGCCGTCGAGGAGCTTGACGTTGCGGTGCCCGTACAGCCGGAAGTACCAGTAGGCATAGGCGGCGAACCAGTTGTTGTTGCCGCCGTAGAGGACGACTGTGTCGTCGTTGCTGATTCCGCGCTCCGACAGCAGTTGCTCGAAGCCGTGGCGGTCGACGAAGTCGCGGCGGACCGGATCCTGCAGGTCCTGCTTCCAGTCCAGCTTGATGGCGTTGCGGATGTGCCCCTTGTCGTAGGCGGTGGTGTCCTCGTCCACTTCGACCAGGACCACGCCCGGGTCGTCGAGGTGGTTTTCCACCCAGTCGGCGTCCACCAGGACGTCAGAGCGGCTCATGCGGCTACCTCCTTGTCAGGCTCTGGCGTCGCTGCCTTCTGCTGGCGCGGCCAGATTCGGCGAATAATCACATACATCTCGCAGCCCAGGCACAAGCCGAAGGCCGCGTTGAGGAACGCGGCGGCGAACGCTGCCGCGGCAGCGGCCATGCCGAGCGGCATGAGACCGGTCGCATACCCGATCACCCCGATGATGCTGACGACCAGGCCGACGCCCTGGGAGAAGCGGGGCGGGGCCGCGTCCTCCATTTCCCGGGGCGGGCCCAGCCGCGGCCTGACCAGCCAGCGGTAGATCAGGCCGTACGGCGCGTACGACAGGCCGAGCACAGTGCCCACCCCGAACACGACCGCCTGCGCTGCCAGCAGCCACGCGCTGCCCGTGACGAGGACCGCCGCGAGGACGACGGCGGACAGCGCAGCGCTGAAGCGCTGCCCCCGTGGATCGATCCTCATGCCCGCAGCCACCTCTTCCTGCAATTCCGGTCTGGGTAACTTGTCCGTGTCCGGCCATCTGCCGGCCTCAGGGAGCACTCGCGGCCTCCGCGCGGCAGGATCTGGCCTTTGCCGGGACCTCATCAGGCCGCCTCCCCGGCCTGCGACGGCCCGGCCGGAGTGACCGGCGATCAGGCGGTCTGGCGCCGGCGCGGCGGCCCGGGACACAGCGCCGTCGCCACGCGGCAGTAATCAACGGTGCGCCGCCTGGTCAGCGGCGCTGGCGCACGCCAGGCTGGCGTTCCCCAGGCAGGCGGCCTGCCAGCGGCAGCGGCGATGGGCATAGGCATGATGCTATGTGTGCCCACGCCAGAAGTCACTTTCCGTCCATCCGGTAGCTCTTGGCTGGCCCACGCTAGCAGGTACCGGCCGGATGGCTCATGCCTGGGCTGACAGATCACGGCGCTCCCTCCGCTGCGGCCAGGGCGACGGCGTCGGCGACCTCGGCGCGGCGCGGCAGCCCGCTGGCCCGGCGGGCGATCCGCCCGCCCGGGCCGAGCACGAACACAGTCGGGGTCCGCCGGACATCAAGCTGCTGGGCCAGGTCCGTTCGCGCGGCCACGTCGATCTCGACGTGCACTATGCCGTCTCCGCGGCCGGCCACATCGGCAAGCAGTTGCCTCGTAGCCCGGCACGGGGCGCAGAAGGCAGAGGAGAACTGCAGCAAAGTAACCCGGGTGCCGAGCGGCTGGCCCAGGTCGGCCTCGGTCAGCCGCCGCGCCGGTGACTCCCGCATCCGGCCATCACGACGGCGCCAGGCGAATCCGACGACGGTCCCGAGAACGAGGACGGCGCCAAGCACCACCACTCCGGCTGCCACGACCCCTACAGCACGGCCCGGGCCAGCCGCATTCCCGGGCGCCGCGCCGTCGCGAGCCCGGCAGTCCTCGAGCGCGCCCGGCAGAGCTCCAGCCTGCTGTGCGACGGCCTTGGCCCCCTACGTGACACCCCGGTGCCGGCGTCTACGCCGCGGACACGGTGGCAAGCACCTGCCCGCCCGCTGTCACCTCGAAGCTGTGCAGGTTGGCGTCGGTCAGCGATGTCGAGGCCGGGTACCAGACAGGCCAGCCCGGGTAGTTCACCCGCCAGCCGCCCACCACCCAGTGGTGGCCCTGGTTATCGGTGACCTGGAACTCGCAGACCGTCCCGGACCGGATGCCCGAGACATGCACGGTCATGGTGGTTCCCCACGGCCTTGGTGCGTACCTTACGGTCAGGATCGCCCCGGTGCGGGAGTTCATCGCGGAGACCGTATGCCAGGCGGGCTCTCGATGCCCCACAGCGACATGTTGCGGTCCAGCCTGGCCGGAATGCAGCAAGGTCGCCCCGGCCGCGCCCGCCCCCAGCGCCAGCACCACTACCGCGGCGGCCGCCGCCAGTTCGCGCCAGCGGGAGACCCGCCGTGACCGCGCCGTTCGCGCTAGCAGGGACGGCAGCAGGTCTTCCGGTGGTGTCTCACCCGCGGCGGCGTCGTCTGCGTCGCCCATCGCCAGCCGTTCCGCCTCGGCAGTTGGCACCCGGCGCAGCAACGCCGGCAGCCCGGCCAGGCTGGCGAGTTCCTCGCGGCAGTCGGCGCAGGTGGTCAGGTGCTCGTCCACCAGCGTGCGGTCGCCGGGCTCGATCGCGCCCAGCACGTAGACGCCGAGCGCATGCCGGATCTCACGGCAGTCCGCGGCGGCGCTCATGGCGCAAGCCCGCGTTCTTCCAAGGCCAGCTTGAGTGCCCGCAGCGCGTAGAACGCCCGGGACTTGACGGTACCCGCCGGGATGCCTAGCACGACGGCGGCCTCGGCGACGGACCGTCCCAGATAGTAGGTCTCCAGCAGGACCCGTCGATGCTCAGGCCGGAGCGTGGCGAGCGCGTCGGCCACCGCCCATGATTCGAGCACACGGTCAGCCTCGTCGGGAACGGGGACAAGTTCAAGCGCACCCTCGCCCACCTCCAACGGCCGTGCCTTCCTTGCCCGGTGCGCGTCAACCGCGAGGTTGCGCGCGACCGCGAACAGCCAGGGCCTGGCTGGGCGCTCCGCGATCGCCTCGGGATGCTGCCAGGCCCGAAACAGCGTTTCTTGCACAATGTCCTCTGCTCGCTGCCGGTCTCCATCTGTCATCCGCAGCGCGTACCGGAGCAGGGGGGCCGCATGCTCCGCATAGAGCTCGCGAACCAGCGATTCATCGCTGACCCGCTCTTTGGGAGCTCGGCCCCCGATACCGCCCTGGCGCGCCACATTCTTGTCACGGCCACGACGCCCGGCAGGTTCATCGGGCGTGTTCGCGGCAGGCTCATC
>Ga0114129_10001406_pt1 | contig 32466 bp, 37 predicted proteins | sample RhiMetdeltSRZDD1_FD_80071 | JGI IMG/M metagenome (GOLD analysis project Ga0114129, IMG submission 80071) | Populus rhizosphere microbial communities from Tennessee, USA - Rhizosphere MetaG P. deltoides SRZDD1 (version 2) (version 2) | ecosystem: Host-associated > Plants > Roots > Rhizosphere >...
CGCCGCCGCGACCGCGGCCTCGGCGTCGGTCTCCGTGGAAGCCGGCTGCGCCTCCTCCTCGCGACCGTCGAGGCCGAGCACCTCGCGGACGGTCTTGCCACGGAGCTCGGCGATGTCGCGCGGGCGCCGCAACGACTGCAGGCCCTCGACGGTCGCCTTCACGAGGTTGATCGGGTTCTGCGTGCCGAGGCTCTTCGAGAGCACGTCCCGGATCCCCGCGAGCTCGAGCACGGCGCGCACCGCCCCGCCCGCGATCACGCCGGTTCCTTCGCTCGCCGGCTTCAGGAGCACCTGGCCCGAGCCGAAGCGGCCGATCACCTGATGCGTGATCGTGGTGCCGTGCTTCGGCACCTGGAAAAGGCTCTTTTTGGCCCGCTCGACGGCCTTCTGGATCGCGAGCGGGACCTCGTTGGCTTTGCCGTAGCCGACGCCCACGATCCGATCTTCGTCGCCCACCACGACCAGCGCGGTAAACGAAAAGCGACGGCCTCCCTTGACCACCTTCGCGACGCGGTTGATCGCGACCACGCGTTCCTGGAGGTCGAGGCCCTGTGCGTTGATCGGCTGCTGCCTGGCCATTGGAGAACGAGGGTACTAGACCCCTAGAAGGTCAACCCGCCTTCGCGGGCTCCATCGGCGAGCGCCTTCACGCGCCCGTGGTACTTGTAGCCGCCCCGGTCGAACACGCACGATTCGATGCCCGCCTCCTTGGCCCGCGCCGCCAGCAGCTCGCCGGCGCGCTTTGCCTGCTCCATGGTCTTGAGGCCGCGCAGATCGGACTCGGTCCAGGCGACCGCCGCGACCGTGTGGCTGCGCTGGTCGTCGATCAGCTGCGCGACCACGCCGCGATTGGAGCGATAGACGGAGAGCCGGGGCCGCTCGGCCGTGCCCTCGACCTTGCCGCGGATCCGCCGGCGGCGGCGGAACCGGCGCGCGTGCTTCTGCTCCAAAATCTTGCTCATGCGGCGACCGCCAGGTCGACGTTCGAGACTGTAGGTATTCGGCGAAGCCGAACAATCATTCTCATCATGCCCGCTTACCGACCTTGCGGGCGACGTACTCGCCGGCGTAGCGGATGCCCTTGCCCTTGTAGGGCTCGGGCGGGCGCAGCTTGCGGATCTGGGCGGCGATCTCCCCGACCAGCTGCTTGTCGATGCCGCGCACTACCACCTGGGTGGGCACCGGCACCTCGAAGTCGATGCCGTCGGGCGCCTCCACCCGGACGGGGTGCGAGTAGCCGAGCGCAAGCTCGAGCGTGTTGCCCCGCAGCTGTGCGCGATAGCCGACGCCCTGGATCTCGAGCCGCTTCTCGAAGCCCTCGGTGACGCCATGCACCATGTTGAAGACCAGCGATCTGGTCAGGCCATGGAGGGCCTTGTGCTCGCCTCGGTCGGTAGGCCGCTTGACCAGCAGCTTCGAGTCCTCGCGTTCGAACGACAGGTCCCGCGAGACCACCTGCGCGAGCTCCCCCTTCGGGCCCTTGACCTTCACGAGGCCGTTGTCGATCTGGACGTCGACGCCCGAGGGAATCTCGATGGGAAGCTTGCCGATTCTGCTCATCGCGGGTTCCTCACGCTCACCAGACGAAGGCGACCACTTCGCCGCCCACGCCCTCGCGGCGAGCATCGTTCGCGGTCATGACGCCGCGCGAGGTGGTGATGATCGCGGTGCCCATCCCGCCCAGCACCTTCGGGAGCTGGTCCGCGGTCGCGTACCGGCGGCGGCCGGGCTTCGACACACGCTGAAGGCCGCTGATCACCGAGTCGCGGTCCTGCGTGTACTTGAGCGTCACGCGAAGCGTCTCGAACTCCGCCCGGCTCGGGCGCGAGCCGGCCTGCCGGCGCATCCGCTCGACCGCGAAGTCCTCGATGTAGCCCTCCTGCTTGAGCAGGCGGGCGATCTCCCGGTTGAGCCCGGAGGACGGGATCAGCACCTCTTGCTGGTCCGCCTTGAGGGCGTTCCGGATGCGGGTGAGAAGATCGGCTACGGGGTCGTTCATCGGGTCGCTACCAGGAAGACTTCGTCATGCCGGGGATCATGCCCTCGTGCGCGATCTCGCGCAGGCAGATCCGGCACAGGCCGAACTTGCGGTAGTAGGCGCGCGCCCGCCCGCATCGGCGGCATCGATTGTAGTTCCGGGTCTTGTACTTGCTTCCGCGCTGCTGGCGCACGATCTGAGATGTCTTGGCCATATGCTCCTTACTCGTCGGTCGTTGGGCCCGCGCCATCCGGTTGCGAGGTCTCGTCTGCTCCCGCGTCTGCATCGTCGGGCTCCGCGGCCTCCTGTTCTGCCCTCAGCTCCTTGGCGGCCTGCTCCTGCGCGGCCCGTTTCTCCTGGGCCTCGAGCTGAGCGCGCCGCACCTCGGCGGCGGTCGGCCCGCTGCCTTCGGCGCGGAACGGCATGCCGAGCATGCGCAGGAGCTCGAATGCCTCCTCGTCGGTACCAGCCGACGTCGTGATCGTGACGTCGAGGCCTCGGACCTGGTCGATCGAGTCGTAGTCGATCTCCGGGAAGATGATCTGCTCGCGGATGCCCATCGAGTAGTTTCCGCGGCCGTCGAACGACCGCGGGTTCAGCCCGCGGAAGTCGCGGATCCGTGGAATCGCGACCGACTGGAGCCGGTCGAGCATCTCCCACATCCGCTCGCTCCGCAGTGTCACCTTGAGGCCGATGGGCATGCCCTCGCGAAGCTTGAAGTTCGCGATCGACTTGCGCGCCCGGCGTACGGCGGGCTTCTGGCCCGAGATGACCGCCAGCTGCTCGCCCGCCGCGTCCAGCAGCGAGGTGTTCAGCTTGGCCTCGCCCAGGCCCATGTTGAGCGTGATCTTCTCCAGACGGGGAGCCTGCATCGGGCTCTTGTAGCCGAAGCGCTCGATCAGGGCGGGCTTGATCTCGCTCTCGTAGCGTTCCTTGAGGCGCGCCGCCATCAGTTCACCAGCTTCGTGCTCGTCCGCTTCGTGACGCGCTCGCGCGCGCCCCCCTCGTCGCGCTGGATGCGCACCCTGGTGGGCTTGTTGTCCTTGGGGTCCACGATCATCACGTTGGAGACGTGGATCGGCCCCTCCTTCTCGATCACGCCTCCGACCTTGCCGCCGCGCTGCGTGTCCTTGAGCGAGCGCGGGCGCTGGTGACGCTTCACGATGTTGAGGCCCTCCACGTAGAGGCGATTTCGCTTGGGCTCGACGCGCAGCACCCGCCCTTGCTTGCCGGCGTCCTTGCCGGAGATCACCTCGACCGTGTCGCCGCTTCTGACCTTCAGGCCCATGGGTTCAGAGCACCTCCGGAGCAAGTGAGACGATCTTCATGAAGTTGCGCTCGCGCAGCTCTCGCGCGACCGGGCCGAAGATGCGCGTGCCGCGCGGGTTGTTCGCGTTGTCGATCAGCACGGCGGCGTTCTCGTCGAACGAGATGTAGGTGCCGTCTTTTCGGCCGAACTGGCGACGGGTGCGCACCACGACCGCCTGCACGACCTCGCCCTTCCGGACAGATCCCTGCGGGGATGCGCTCTTCACCGTGCCCACGATCACGTCGCCGACCCCGGCATACCGGCGGCGCGAGCCGCCGCGCACGCGAATGCAGAGCAGCTCGCGCGCGCCCGTGTTGTCCGCAACCCGCAGGCGTGTCTCGGCCTGGATCAACTGATTCGCTCCTAGCGAGCCTTCTCGAGGACATCGACCAGCCGCCAGCGCTTCGTGCGGGAAAGCGGGCGGCATTCCATCACCCGGACCACGTCGCCCTCGCCCGCCTGATTGGTCTCGTCGTGCGCGTGCAGCGTGCTGGACTCGCGGACGACCTTGCCATACACCCGATGCCGCCGCACGGCATCGATCCGCACCGTGATCGTCTTGTCGCCCTTGCTCGAGACCACCACGCCCTGGCGCACCTTGCGCTTGCCGGGCTCGGCGAGGGGGACGTCCGCGGGCGCGCCGGCCTCCGCGGGCGGGCGAGCGGCATGAAGCTTCTCGCGGCGCTTGGCGCGCCAGCGGGAACGCGAGGCCGCCTTCCGCGCACGCTGCTGGGCGCGCTCGGTCGCACGCTCCGTGGGCGAACGCTCGGGACGCGCGTCGACGGACGCCCGCGAGCGCGCCTGTTTGCGACGCTGCTTTGGCGACAGCGCCTCGGCCGGCTCCGCCGCGGGCTCGGCGGGCGCCTCCTCGGCGGGAGCCCCTTCCGCAGCATCAGGAGCGTGCTCCGCTCCCGCGGCAGGCTCCTCGGCAGCGGGCTCCTCCTCGGGGGCCGGCTGCTCCTCGGGCGCCGGCTGCTCCTCGGGCGTCTCTTCAGTTGACTGCGTTTCTTCTTCCTGCATCATCTCGTCACCTTCTGAGCTCGCGCTCCACGTCGATTCCGCGCTGGCGGGCGACCGTCAGCGTGCGCGCCAGTCCCCGGCGAGCCTCGCCGAGACGCGCCGTGTTCTCGAGCTCGCCGGTGGCGTTGCGAAACCGCAGGTTGAAAAGCTCCTCGCGGAATTCGCGCACCTTCTCGACGAGCTGCGCGTCGTCCAGGTTCCTGACTTCCTTGGTCTTCATCCCTATTCCTCACGCTGAATGAACTTGGTCCGGACCGGGAGCTTGTGGCCGGCCAGGCGGATCGCCTCGCGTGCGAGCGGCTCGGGAACGCCCGCCAGCTCGAACATCACCCGCCCGGGCTTGACGACGGCCACCCAGGCCTCGGGTGAGCCCTTGCCGGAGCCCATGCGGGTCTCCGCGGGCTTCTTCGTGACGGGCTTGTCCGGGAAGATGTTGATCCAGACCTTGCCGCCGCGCTTGATCTTGCGGGTCATCGCAATTCGTGCAGCCTCGATCTGGCGGTTCGTGATCCAGCCGGCGTCGAGCGCCTTCAGCCCGTACTCGCCGAACTGAACGGTGGTACCGCCCTTGGACAGGCCCGCCATCCGCCCACGGTGCTGCTTGCGGTGCTTGACGCGCTTCGGCATCAGCATTGCGTCAGCTCCCCTTCCTCCCGCCGCCCTGCTGCGGGCCGCCGGGCGGGCGGTTCTCCCGCCGGCGCCGGGGCGGCGGGCGGTCGGGCTGGCGGTCGCCGTCGAGCGCGTCGGCCGACGCGTAGCCCTCCGGCATGACCTCGCCCTTGTTGATCCAGCACTTGACGCCGATGCGCCCAAAGGTGGTGCGTGCCTCGTGCAGGCCGTAATCGATGTCGGCGCGCAGCGTGTGCAGCGGCACACGACCCTCCGAGTAGCCCTCGGTGCGGGCCATCTCCGCGCCGCCCAGCCGGCCGGACACCTGCACGCGCACGCCGGTCGCCCCCGACCGGATCGCCGACGTGAGCGCGCGCTTCATTGCGCGCCGGAACGCGACGCGGTTCTGCAGCTGCTCGGCGATCGACTGAGCCACGAGCTTCGCGTCGAGCTCCGGCCGCTTCACTTCGAGGATGTTGACCCGGACCTGCTTGCCGGTCATCTTGTGAAGGTCGCGGCGGAGCGCGTCAACCTCGGTGCCGGACTTACCGATCACGATCCCGGGCCGGGCCGTGTGGATGTCGACCGTCACCTCATTCTTGTTCTTGCGAATGCGGATGTCCGAGAGCCCGGCGTGGCCGAGCTTGTTCTCGATGTGCTTGCGGATCTTGATGTCCTCGAGCAGGTAGTCCGCAAACTCGCGCTCGTTGAACCAGTTCGACTTCCAGTCGTGGATGTAGCCAACTCGGAAACCCTCCGGATGCACCTTCTGGCCCAATGCTTACTCCTTCGGTGTGAGCGCCACGGTCAAGTGGCTCGTTCGCTTCCGGATCCGGTAGGCACGCCCCTGCGCACGCGCCCGGAACCGCTTCAAGGTGGGACCCTCGTCGGCATAGATCTCCTTCACGTAGAGATCGTCCCCGACCAAATCGTGGTTGTTCTCCGCGTTCGCGATCGCCGAGTCGAGCAGGCGCTCGAGGTCGCGTGCCACCCCGCGGGGGCTGTGGCGAAGCAGCGCGCGCGCCTCGCCGATCGGCTTGCCGCGCACGTGGTCGATCACCAGCCGCGCCTTGCGGGCAGACGATCGCACGTACTTGGCTTGCGCCGTGACAACCGGAGCTCGCCGGGGCGCTTCGCGCTTGGGCGCGGGCTTACGCGCCGGGGCCTTCGGTGCCGGCTTCTCCTCCTCCGTGCTCGGCTTTGGTTGCTCCTTCGCAGCAGGCTTCTTCGCCCTGGGCGTGGTGGTGCGACGGCGCGGCTTCGGCTTCTCTTCAGTCTCTTTCTTCGGCGGCGCCTTCGCGCGGGCCGGCTTCTCCTCCTTGGAGGCAGCCGTCTTCCGCGTCCCGGTCGAACGGGACGTGCGCTTTGGCTTCTCTTCGGAGTCCGACTTCTTGGCGCTTGCGCGGCGCGGATGCTTGGGCTTTGGCTCTTTTTCGTCTGCCATCGTCGACTACCTCATGCGGGCGGTCCGGTCGGAGCCCGCGTGGCCGCGGAACAACCGCGTCGGCGCGAACTCTCCGAGCTTGTGCCCGACCATCGATTCGGTCACGAATACCGGTACGTGCTTCCGCCCGTCGTGGACCGCGATCGTGTGGCCCACCATCTCGGGGAAGATCGTCGATGCCCTCGACCAGGTCTTGATCATGCGCTTCTCGCCGCTCTCGTTCATCTGCGCGATGCGCTTCATGAGCCGTTCCTCGGCCCACGGGCCCTTCTTGGTGGAGCGACCCATTACCTACGGCCCTTCCCGCGCCGGCGGCCGCGCACGATGAAGCGGTCCGACGGCTTGCGCTTCTTGCGCGTGCGGTAGCCGAGCGTCGGCACGCCCCAGGGGGTGACAGGGTGACGGCCTGCCGTGGTCTTGCCCTCGCCACCTCCGTGCGGGTGGTCGACCGGGTTCATCGCCGTGCCGCGCGTCTGCGGCCGGATGCCCTTGTGCCGATTGCGGCCGGCCTTTCCGATCGAGACGTTCTCGTGGTCGGCGTTTCCGATCGTGCCGATCGTCGCCCGGCACTCCGCCAGCACCATCCGCATCTCACCGGAGGGCAGGCGAAGCGTCGCGTAGCGGCCCTCCTTCGCAACGAGCTGGATCGCGGCCCCGGCGGAGCGGCCCAGCTGGCCTCCGCGACCCGGCGTCAATTCGACGTTGTGGACCACCGTGCCGGTCGGAATGCGCTGCAGCGGAAGGCAGTTGCCGACCTGGATCTCGGCGCTGTCGCCGGACGTCACCTGCATCCCCACGGTCAGCCGCTGCGGCGCGAGGATGTAGCGCTTCTCGCCGTCGGCGTAATGGAGCAGCGCGATGTGTGCGCTGCGATTGGGGTCGTACTCGATCGCGGCGACGTTCGCGGAAACCCCGTCCTTGCGACGCTTGAAGTCGATCGCGCGGTAGCGGCGCTTGGCGCCGCCGCCGCGGTGGCGGCTCGTGATGCGGCCATGCGTGTTGCGGCCGCCGGTCCTCCGCTTGCCCTTGACAAGCGATTTCTCCGGCTCCGACCGCGTGATGTCCTCGTTCGCGAGCCAGGTCTGGAAGCGACGTGCGGGAGAGGTCGGCTTTTGCTTTTTGATCGCCATGTCTTGGATTCCGTCCTTACTCCGCCGTCGCCGCGCCTTCGAACAGCTCGATGCGATTGCCCGGAGCAAGCTCGACCACGGCCTTCTTCCAACTTCGGGTCTGGCCCGACGTCCAGCCTCGCCGCTTCGGCTTGGGCTTCTGGCGCATCGTCCTGACGTCGACCACCTGCACGTTGAAGATCTCCTCGACCGCGCTGCGAATCTGCGTCTTGTGAGCACGGGGGTGGACGCGGAACGTGTACTTGTTCTCCGCTATCAGCGCGTAGCTCTTCTCGGAGATGATCGGCTGCCTGATGATCTGCTGAGCGTTCACGCTGCCTCTCGCTCCTTCTCGTGCTCCTTCTCCTTCGCGCGGCGCTCGCGCGCCACGGCCGCAAGCTCGTCGATGGCGGCTTCGGAGACGACCAGGTGGGCCGCTCTCAGCACGTCCGCGACGCCCGCCTGGCGTCCGGGCAGCACAGCCACCCGGCCGATGTTCCGGAACGACAGTGCACACGTCGACTCCTCGTCCCCGACCAGCACCAGCACGCGGCCGGCTCCGTCGATGTGGTCGAGCGCGTCGGCCGCGGCCTTGGTGGAGGGAGCCTCGAAGGTCGAAGCGTCGATCGCCCAGATGCTGTTGCGGCTCGCGTGCACGGTGAGCGCCGCGCGCAGCGCCCGCCGGCGCGCCTTGCGGTTCACCTTCACGGCGTAGCCGCGCGGGCTGGGGCCGAATGCGACGCCCCCGCCGGTCCAATGCGGCGCCCGGATCGACCCGGCGCGAGCCCGCCCCGTGCCCTTCTGCCGCCACGGCTTCGCGCCGCCGCCGCGCACGTCGCCGCGCGCAAGCGTCGACGCCGTGCCTCGACGCCGGGCGAGCTGTTCCGCCCGCACCGCCTCGTAGACGAGGTCGTTGTGGAACGGTTCGGTGAACACGTCCTCGGGCAGATCGATGCTGCCCTCGCCGATCAGCCTTGGGGCCGACACGCTAGGCACTGCGGACCTCCACCAGGCCGCCCCGCGGGCCGGGCACCGCACCGCGCACGATCAGCAGGTTGCGGCTCGCGTCGACGCTCAGCACCTCGAGCCCGAGCTGGGTCACGCGCTGGTCGCCCATGTGCCCGGGCATGCGCACTCCCTTGAGCACGTGCGAGGGCGTCGCGCTGGCGCCGATGGAGCCAGGGGCCCTGACGTTGTGGGACCCGTGGCTGACCGGACCGCGGTGAAAGTTGTGGCGCCGGATCGTGCCCTGAAAGCCCTTGCCCTTCGAGCGGCCGCTGACCTTGACGCGCTCGCCCGGCTCGAAGGCGGCGACCGTGACCTGCTCGCCGATCTTGGGCTCGCCTTCGGACCCATCCTCGAGGCGGAACTCGCCGAGATGCTTCAGGGCAGGCGCGCCGGCCTTCTTCAGGTGGCCCAGCCGCGCCTTCTGAATCCTGCGCTCCTTGGTCTCGCCGAAGGCGAGCTGGATCGCCCGGTAACCGTCGCGTTCCTGTTCGCGCACGCCTGTGATCCAGCACGGGCCCGCCTCGATCACGGTCGCCGACACGCGCTCGCCGTCCTCGGTGAAGACCTGGGTCATGCCGAGCTTGCGTCCGATGATGCCGGCCACTACACAGCCCTCACAGACGGATCTCGATGTCGACGCCGGCCGGGAGATGGTCGAGACGCTGAAGCGAGTCGACGGTCTTGGGGGAAGGCTGATGGATGTCGATCAGGCGCTTGTGCGTGCGGATCTCGAAGTGCTCGCGCGAGTCCTTGTCCTTGAACGGGCTGCGGATCACGACGTAGACGTTCTTCTCCGTGGGCAGCGGCACGGGCCCGGAGACCGTTGCGCCGGTGCGCTCGGCTGTCTCCACGATCTCGGCCGCGGCGCGGTCGATTGCCTCGTGGTCGTAGGCCTTGAGCCTAATCCTGATCTTGTTCTGGGGTAAAGCAGCCACTTTCTTTACATCTCAGAGGGCGAAGCAAAGGCTCCGCCCTCTTGTTTCGTATCCATCGCCTTCGTGACGAAGGGCGGGAATCGCCCGCCCTTCGGTACTACTGGAGAATCTCGGTGACAACCCCCGAGCCGACCGTCCGGCCGCCCTCGCGGATGGCGAAGCGAAGCTGCTCGTCCATCGCGATCGGCTGGATCAGCTCGATCTCCATCTGGGTGTTGTCCCCCGGCATCACCATCTCGGTGTTCTCCGGGAGCTGGACCACCCCGGTCACGTCGGTGGTCCGGAAGTAGAACTGCGGGCGGTAGCCGTTGAAGAACGGCGTGTGACGGCCGCCCTCCTCCTTGGTCAGGCAGTACACCTCGGCCTTGAACTTCGTGTGCGGCGTGATCGAGCCCGGCTTGGCGAGCACCTGGCCACGCTCGATCTCCTCGCGCTTCACCCCGCGCAGGAGGCAGCCGACGTTGTCTCCGGCCTGTCCCTGGTCGAGCAGCTTGCGGAACATCTCGACGCCGGTCACGACGGTCTTGGTGGTCTCGGGATGGATCCCGACGAGCTCCACCTCATCGCCGACGTTGACCTTGCCCTGCTCGATCCGGCCCGTCGCAACGGTGCCGCGGCCGGTGATCGTGAACACGTCCTCGACCGGCATCTGGAACGGCTTGTCGAGATCGCGCTGCGGCTCGGGGATGTAGTTGTCGAGCGCGTCGGTGAGCTCGAAGATCGCCTGCTTGGCATCCTCGTCGCCTTCCAGCGCCTTCAGGGCCGAGCCCTTGATGACGGGCACGTCGTCGCCCGGGAAGTCGTAGTTCGAAAGCAGCTCGCGGACCTCGACCTCCACCAGCTCGAGCAGCTCCTCGTCGTCGACCATGTCGACCTTGTTGAGGAACACGACGATGTAAGGCACGTTCACCTGGCGCGCCAGCAGCACGTGCTCGCGGGTCTGCGGCATCGGCCCGTCGGCCGCGCTCACGACCAGGATCGCCCCGTCCATCTGCGCGGCGCCGGTGATCATGTTCTTGATGTAGTCGTGGTGGCCCGGACAGTCCACGTGCGCGTAGTGGCGCTTGTCCGTCGAATACTCGACGTGCGCCGTCGCGATCGTGATTCCACGCTCCTTCTCTTCCGGAGCCTTGTCGATCTCGTCGAACTTGGTCTCCTCCGCCATCCCCTTCTCAGCGAGGACCTTCGTCAGGGCAGCTGTGAGCGTCGTCTTCCCGTGGTCGATGTGACCGATGGTGCCGACGTTCACGTGCGGCTTGTCGCGCTCGAACTTTTGCTTCGCCAATGTCTTAGCTCCTCACTTCTGCTTTCGGTTGGAAACGGCCCAGACGCTCAGGGGCGTGCTCATAGGCCCTCGCGGCGGGACGCGGGCCAACGGAGAAATATAGCTGGAACCCGTTGTTTCACGCGGTGGCGCCCACGGGGGTGCCACTGCGATGTTCGGTGATCTCCTCGGCCAGGGACGAGGGCATCTCCGCATAGTGGTCGAACTGCATCGTGTAGGTCGCCCGGCCCTGAGTTTGCGAGCGCAGATCGGTGGCGTACCCGAACATCTGAGCAAGCGGCACGAAAGCCCGGATTACCTGGGTGTTTCCGCGCGGCTCCATGCCCTCGATGCGGCCACGGCGCCGGTTCAGGTCGCCGATCACGTCGCCCATGAACTCCTCGGGCGTGACCACCTCGACCGACATGATGGGCTCGAGCAGAACCGGCTTGGCCCGGCGGGCCGCCTCGCGGAGCGCCATCGAGCCGGCCACCTTGAAGGCCATCTCGGACGAGTCGACGTCGTGGTAGGAGCCGTCGGTCAGCGTGACGCGCACGTCGACCATCGGGTATCCGGCCTTGACGCCGGTCTCGAGCGCCTCCTCGATCCCCTGCTCGACGGCAGGGATGAACTCCGAGGGGATCGTGCCGCCCTTGATCTTGTTCACGAAGTCGAAGCCCTCTCCCGGCGCCGGCTCGAGATCGATGACCGCATGGCCGTACTGGCCGCGCCCGCCGGTCTGGCGGACGAAGCGTCCCTCGACCTTGCTCACCGGCTGACGCACGGTCTCCCGGTAGGCGACCTGCGGCCGGCCGACGTTCGCGTCGACCTTGAACTCGCGCAGCAGGCGGTCCACGATGATCTCCAGGTGCAGCTCGCCCATGCCGGAGATGAGGGTCTCGCCCGTCTCCTCGTCGCTGCGGACCTGGAAGGTCGGGTCCTCCTCGGCCAGGCGCGCGAGCGAGGTGCCGAGCTTCTCCTGGTCGGCCTTCGTCTTCGGCTCGATCGAGACCGCGATCACCGGCTCCGGGAAATCGATCGTCTCGAGCTTGATCGGCGCCGACGGGTCACACAGGGTGTCGCCGGTCGAGGTCTGCTTGAGGCCCACGCCGGCGACGATGTCGCCCGCCTGGATGCGCTCGCGCTCCTCGCGGTGGTTCGCGTGCATCTCGAGGACGCGCCCGATGCGCTCCGTGCGGCCGGTCGACGCGTTCAGGATCTTCGCGCCGGCCTCGAGCGTGCCCGAGTAGACGCGGAAGTAGGTGAGCTTGCCGACGTAAGGGTCGGCCATGACCTTGAATGCGAGCGCCGCGAAAGGCGCGTTCGGGTCGGCCGGGCGCTCCGCCGGGGTGCCCTCGCCGTCCTTGGTCGGCTCGACGCCCATCACCGGCGGAACGTCGAGCGGGGACGGCAGGTAGTCGATCACCGCGTCGAGCAGCGGCTGGACGCCCTTGTTCTTGAAGCTCGAGCCGCACAGCACGGGCGTGACCTTGATGTCGAGGGTGGCCTGGCGGAGGGCCTTCTTGATGCGGTCCGGCGAGATGTCCTCGTCGGCAAGATAGGCCTCGAGCAGGTCGTCGTCGTAATCGGCGCAGGCCTCTACCAGGTGCGTTCGCTCTTCATGGGCGAGTTCTGCGAGGTCGGCCGGTATCTCCCGCTCCTCCCACTCGGTCCCGAGCTCGTCTCGCCAGACCAGCGCTCGGTTCGTGACGAGGTCGACGACGCCGGTGAAGTCGCTCTCCTGGCCGATCGGAAGCTGGATCGGAAGCGGATGGGCGCCGAGGCGCGTGCGCATGGTCTCGATCGCCGCCGCGAAGTCCGCGCCGGTGCGGTCCATCTTGTTGATGTAGGCGATGCGCGGGACCCGGTACTTGTCGGCCTGGCGCCACACCGTCTCGGACTGGGGCTCGACGCCGGCGACGGAGTCGAACAGCGCGATCGCGCCGTCGAGCACGCGCAGCGACCGCTCCACCTCGACCGTGAAGTCGACGTGGCCCGGCGTGTCGATGATGTTGATCCGGTGGCCGCTCCACTCGCAGGCCGTCGCGGCGGAGGTGATCGTGATCCCCCGCTCCTGCTCCTGCTCCATCCAGTCCATGACGGCCGCGCCCTCGTGGACCTCACCCATCTTGTGGGTGCGGCCCGTGTAGTAGAGGATCCGCTCGGTCGTCGTGGTCTTGCCGGCATCGATGTGGGCCATGATGCCTATGTTGCGAAGTTTGGATAGATCGGTTGTGGCTGCCATGTGGTGTCTTTTCTACGTACGGATGACCGGCACGAAAAAGGGCCCACGCGGGCCCGTGTCGCTGCGACCCGAGAGGTGTGCGTTATCGCGTGCTCTGCTCCATTTCGAGGATGCCCTCCCAACGCCTTCCCGAACCGCTGGAAGCCGGCAGCTCAACGGATATAACTGCGCCGGGGACTTCGGCCGATGTTAGCAGAGCATTGAGCGGCGGAAACGGGCCGGAAAAGCCGCGTGGCGAAGCTCTGGAGGCCGGTCTGGAGCGGATTCTGGGCGGCTTCGCAGCCGGCCGGGTGGCCCTCTGGAAACGGGTCCGCGCACACGGGCTGGCGATCGTGACGGTGACCGCGCTGGCCGGGGCCGCCCTGCTCGTGCTGTCCAGCTTTCTCGACGTGGTGCGCTTCGTCGACCTCTCCGGCGAGCTGATCCCCGGAGCGGCCGCGACCCGCCACGGAACCGCCGCGATGGTCGTGATCGGGCTCACGGCGGGCGCCGCCGCCCTGTTCGCGCGGTGGTCCGAGCATCCGCTCCCCGCGATCGCGTCCGCGGCGCTCGGGGCGATCGGCCTCGCGATCGTGCTGATCGGGGACCTTCCCGACGTGACGTCGTCCGGTCTGACCAGCGGCAAGCTGCTCGGCCAGGCGGACCCGGGCCCGGGGTTCTGGATCGAGCTCGCGGGCGCACTGCTGACGCTCGCATCGGGGCTCGTGCTGGCACGGCTCCTAGCCTTGGAGCAGGCTAGGTCCCGGACTGGGCGGACCTACCAGCGGTAGTGGGCGAAGGCCTTGTTGGCCTGCGCCATGCGGTAGATGTCGTCCTTGCGCTTGTAAGCGTCGCCCTGCTGCTCGGCCGCATCCAGCAGCTCGTTCGCAAGCCGCTCCGCCATCGACTTCTCGCGGCGGCGGCGGGCGAACTCGACGAGCCAGCGGACCGCGAGCGTGCGTGCGCGGCGCGCTGGCACTTCCACGGGGACCTGGTAGGTCGCGCCTCCGACCCTGCGCGAGCGCACCTCCAGCACCGGCGTCAAGACCTTGATCGAGTGCTCGAGCGCCTCGACCGGCTCCTTGCCGCTCTTGCGCGAGAGCAAGTCGAGCGCCTCGTAGGTGATCTTCTCGGCGGTCGACTTCTTGCCGTCCGTCATGACCTTGTTGATCACCTGCTGCACGAGCCTGCTGTTGTGAACCTTGTCCGGCTCGAGCGGACGCGGTGAGATGTCGCCCCGGCGCGGCACTCCCTACGAGGCCTTGACGCCGTACTGCGAGCGGGCCTTCTTGCGGTCCGACACGCCGGCGGCGTCAAGCGTTCCGCGCACGACCTTGTAGCGCACGCCCGGAAGGTCCTTCACGCGGCCGCCCCGGACCAGCACCACCGAGTGCTCCTGGAGGTTGTGCCCCTCGCCCGGGATGTAGGCGGTGACCTCCATCCCGTTCGTGAGCCGCACCCGGGCGACCTTGCGAAGCGCGGAATTCGGCTTCTTCGGGGTGGTGGTGTAAACCCGCGTGCAGACACCCCGGCGCTGCGGCGCTGCGATGCGGCGCTTGCCGCGCTGACTCGACTTGAGGCCGGGCGTCGAAACCTTCTTCTTCGGGCGCGTGCGGCCTTTGCGCACTAGCTGGGCGATGCTGGGCATGCGGGGCGGGATGGTAGCAGGGGGTTTGCGCCCGCCTTGCGCTGTGGCTCCCCCAGAACGCGCGGGCGCTTAAGCCGTGCGCGAGGCCGCGCGCAGCGGCGCGGGCGTGAGGGCTGCGGCCGCGATCACGAGCGTGAAGGCGCAGGCGCGCGCGACGATCGCGTAGGCATCCTCGCCGAGCGGGTCGCCGAAGACCAGGATGCCGCCGAGGATCGCGGAGACGTTCGCCGACACAGTGGTGGTCGCGATCGTCGACACACCCTCGCCCACCTGAAGGGCGCGGGCAGACGCGTAGAAGGCCGCGATCGAGGCCGCGACCGCGACGCCGGTCCACGGGCTGAGGATCGCGAGGACGTCGCCGGGCACCGTGCCGGTGAGCGCCTTGATGGAGACATCGCTGACGCCGAAGAGGATGCCGGCTGCGGCGCCCAGCAGCAGGCCGTGGCGGTGCCGGATTCGCTCCACGCGGTGCGACAGCACGAGCAGGGTCCCGATGAAGATCATCGCGCCCTCGAAAGCCACCATCCCGGAGATCGAGTAGCTCGAGTGAGATCCGGTCGAACCGCTCTCGACCGTCAGGCCCAGGAACGCAAGGCCCAATGCCGTGAGGGCCACGCCCAGCCACTCGCGCTTGCCGAGCTCGAAGCCGAAGCAGCGATCGGCGAGCACAGCCAGGAAGACGAGGCCGCCGGAGATCACAGCCTGAACGAGCGAGATCGGGGCCAGCGCGAGAGCGACCACGTGCAACAGCCAGGCGAACAGCGCGACTCCGAATCCGACCGCCCACCATTTCGACCGGAACAGCCCCGCGGCGCTGGCCAGCGGGTGCCGCATGTCGATGTCCGGCGCCGCGACCGCGCCCCGGTGCTTCCACAGGAAAGCGAGGTTGGTCGCGAACGCACAGGCGAGCGCAATCAGAAGTCCAAGCTGAACGGTCATGGGAAAGAGGCTTTAGAGGGGGGGACGCACCGAGTCCGTGGGCGTCTTTCTAGATTTCGGAGCCGTACCCTTCGAGCTTTACGGATTGGCTGAATTCTCGACAACGCTCTGGACGCTAAGTTCGAAGGTACCCCAGGAACCTGCGTTCGTCACATCTTTTTTGTGTTAGAAGACCCTCAGAACTCCCTTAGAAACGGAAAACCCCTGCTCTTCCTCGATGTGGACGGGGTGATCAGCCTCTTCGGGTTCCGGGAAGGGTACGGGCTCTCGGCGGGGGACGCCCCGTTCGAGGACTGCCCGCCGGGACGCTTGCATTCGATCAACGGCGTCCTCCATTACATATCGACCGGCTGCGCCACGCACCTTGAGCGCCTCGCCGGACGCTACGAGCTCGTGTGGGCGAGCGGCTGGGAGGAGACCGCCAACGAGCACCTGCCCCACCTGCTCGGCCTGCCCGGAGAGCTGCCCTATCTGACCTTCGACGGGCGCGTGCGGGCCGGTCCCGCCCACTGGAAGATCGACGCGATCGCCGAGTACGCGGGGGACCGCCCGCTCGCCTGGATCGACGACAACGTGGACGAATCCTGCATGGCGTGGGCCAAACAGCGCCTGGCGCCCACGCTCATCATCGAGACGGTCCGGCACGAGGGCATGCACGACGAGCACGTAGAGGCTCTCCTGAGCTGGGCAGACGAGGTCGCGGCGCACCGCTGACGCGGCGCGCCGCCCTCGAAGCCCGGCTACCTAAGACTCCTCTGAACCGTCGGTCGCGGCCCGGCTCGTGTCCTCGTTGCCTTCGGCGAGGTCGAAGTCAGCTCCGAAGTCATCGCCGAAGTCGGGCGAGATGTCCGCGCCGAGACCCTCGAGGCCGTCCGCCTCGAGCCCCAGCTCGGCCGCCAGCTGCTCCTCGTCGAGGAGCCCCATCTCGTCCGCCGATGGACGCTCGACCGGCTCGGTCGGCTCGATCTCGAGCGTGCGGTAGTGCTTGAGCCCGGTCGCAGCAGGGATGAGCTTGCCGATGATCACGTTCTCCTTGAGGCCGAGCAGGCGGTCGACCTTGCCCTCGAGCGCAGCGTCCGTGAGCACCTTGGTGGTCTCCTGGAAGGACGCCGCCGAGAGGAAGGAATCGGTCGCCAGCGAGGCCTTGGTGATCCCCAGGATCACCTCCTCGCCGACTGCCGTCTCACCGCCATCCTTCTTCAGCTGCTCGTTGCGCCGCTTCAGCACGTGGCGGTCCACCAGGGATCCGGGCAGCAAGTCGGTGTCTCCCTTGCGGTCGATCCTGACCCGCTTCAGCATCTGGCGGACGATCAGCTCTATGTGCTTGTCGTTGATGTCCACGCCCTGCGACTTGTAGACCTCCTGCACCTCGCGCACGAGGTAGCGCTCGGTGTCGTCACGGCCGCGCACCTCGAGCAGCTCGGCGGGATACAGGGAGCCCTCGTTCAGCTGCTGGCCGGCGTCCACGGCCTGGCCATGCTCGACCAGCAGGCGCGTGCGCCGCGGGAAGCGGAACAGATGCTCCTCGCCCTTCGCGTCGACGATGATGATCCGCCGCTCCTTCTCGTCGTCTTCGATCGCCGCCTTGCCGGAGACGTTGGCGATGGCCGCCACGCCCTTCGGCTTCCGGGCCTCGAATAGCTCGACGACACGCGGAAGGCCGTGCGTGATGTCGGCTCCGGCGACGCCTCCGGTGTGGAAGGTCCGCATGGTGAGCTGGGTGCCTGGCTCGCCGATCGACTGCGCCGCGACGATGCCGACCGCGTCACCGAGGTTGGCGAGCGCGCCTGTTGCCAGCGAGACGCCGTAGCAGGTGCGGCATACGCCGGTCTCGGCCTCGCACTTGAGCACCGAGCGCACCGGAAAGGTGACCGTTTCGGCGTCCTTGGTGCCGGCATAGGCCGCCTCCAGCGCCGCGAGGGAGTTCCCGTCGATCACGTCGTTCTTCTTCAGGAGCTCCTTGCCGTTGGGCCCCGTCACCTTCTGCGCGACCGCGCGGCCCATGAGGTTCTCGTTACGGCGACCGTCCTGGTGGAGGGGCATCTCGATCGAGCCCCGCGTCTTGCAGTCGTCGAGCCGCACGATCACGTCCTGGGCCACGTCGACGAGGCGGCGGGTCAGGTATCCGGAGTCGGCCGTGCGGAGGGCCGTGTCCGCCAGGCCCTTGCGCGCGCCGTGCGTGGAGATGAAGTACTCGAGCACCGTCAGGCCCTCCATGAAGTTGGCCTTGATCGGGCGCTCGATGATCTCGCCCTTCGGGTTCGCCATCAGGCCTCGCATCCCGGCGAGCTGGCGGATCTGCTTGAACGAGCCGCGCGCGCCGGAGTTGGCCATCATGTAGATCGGGTTCAGGCGGTGGAGGTTCTCCTCCATCCTCTCGGCCACCTCGTCCGTGGCCTGGGTCCAGATGTCGACCACCTTCTCGTGGCGCTCCGGCTGCGTGATCAGGCCCTGGTCGTACTGGCCGTGGACCACCTCGACCTCGTTCTCGTAGCGCTCGAGGATCTGCTCCTTGTCGGGCGGCGTGATCACGTCGTTCTTCGAGATCGTGATCCCGGCCTGGCTCGCGTAGTGGAAGCCGAGCTCCTTGAAGGCGTCCAGCACGAGCGCCACGGACCCGGCGCCGTGACGGTCGACCAGCGTGGAGACCAGCCGACCGATCTCACGCTTGGTGAGCGTCTCGTTGATGAACTCGTGCGTCTGAACGTCGAACTCCTCGCCGAGCGTGCCCGACAGCGCACGCTCGATCCTGTCGTTGAACAGGATCCGCCCCACCGTGGTCGTGATGTGCTCGCCCGCCTGACGGCGGTAGATCGCGATGTCCTGCAGCCGGACCTGCTTGTCCTCGTAGGCCAGCTCCGCCTCCTGCGCGGTCCGGTAGACGTGCGGCCGCGGCTTCACCTTGTCCGGGTCGATCTTCGCCAGGTCGGCCGGGTCGGGCCCGTAGGTGAGGTAGTAGACGCCGAGCACCATGTCCTGCGTCGGGGTCGCGAGTGGACCACCATGGGCAGGGGACAGGATGTTGTTGGCCGACAGCATCAGAATCCTGGCCTCGGCCTGGGCCTCCGCGCTCAACGGCACGTGCACGGCCATCTGGTCGCCGTCGAAGTCGGCGTTGAAGGCATGACACACCATCGGGTGGATCTGGATCGCCTTGCCCTCGACCAGCACCGGCTCGAACGCCTGGATGCCGAGGCGGTGGAGCGTCGGCGCCCGGTTGAGCAGCACGGGGTGCTCGTGGATCACCTCCTCGAGCACGTCCCAGACCTCCGGGATCATCGACTCGACCATCTTCTTGGCGGCCTTGATGTTCTGGACGGCCTTGCGCTCGACGAGCCGCGCCATGATGAACGGCTTGAAGAGCTCCAGCGCCATCAGCTTGGGCAGGCCGCACTGGTGGAGCTTCAGGTTCGGCCCGGCCACGATCACGGAGCGGCCGGAGTAGTCCACGCGCTTCCCGAGCAGGTTCTGACGGAAGCGCCCCTGCTTGCCCTTCAGCATGTCGCTCAGGGACTTGAGGGCGCGGTTGCCGGGACCCGTCACGGGGCGGCCGCGGCGGCCGTTGTCGAACAGCGCGTCGACCGCCTCCTGGAGCATGCGCTTCTCGTTGTTGACGATGATCTCGGGCGCGCCCAGGTCGAGCAGCCGCTTCAGGCGGTTGTTCCGGTTGATCACGCGACGGTAGAGGTCATTCAGGTCACTCGTCGCGAACCGCCCCCCGTCCAGCTGGACCATCGGCCGCAGCTCAGGCGGGATCACCGGCACGGCCTCCAGGATCATCCACTCGGGACGGTTCTTCGAGTTCAGGAACGCGGAGACCACCTTCAGCCGCTTGATCGCCTTGTTCTGCTTCTGGCCCTTGGAGCTCTTGATCGTGAGCTCGAGCTCGGCGCCCTCGGCCTCGAGGTCGACCTGCTCGAGCAGGTCCCGGACCGCCTCGGCGCCCATGCCGCCGCGGAAGTAGTCGCCCCAGCCGAACGGGGAGCCGAACCGCTCCTTCATCTCGCGGAACAGCGCCTCGTCGGCGATCACGTCCTTGACCTTCATCTCCTGGAACTTCTCCCAGGCCTGCTGCATGCGCTCCTTGGCGTCGTCGATGTAGGCCTCGGTGTCGGAGATGTCCTGGTCGAAGAGCTTGCGCAGGTCCTTCTCGAGCTTCTCGCGGTCCGCGTCGGAGAGCTTCTTGATGTTGATCTCCAGCGAGTCCGCCCACAGGTGGTCCTCGTCGTTGAAGTGAGTCTGCTTGCCGCTCTTCAGGTACTCGAGCCGGCGGTCCAGCGACTCGCGCAGCTCGAGCAGGCGCTGCTCGCGCTCGCCCTCGTAGCCGTCGACGATCTTCTTGACTTCCTTCTCGAGCTTCGCGAGGTCCTTCTCGCGCGCCTCCTCGTCGATGAACGAGACGATCGAGGCCGCGAAGTACAGGACCTTCTCGAGCTCCTTGGGCGCGATGTCGAGCAGGTAACCGATCCTGCTGGGCACACCCTTGAAGAACCAGATGTGCGAGACGGGTGCGGCGAGGTCGATATGCCCCATGCGCTCGCGGCGCACCTTGGAGCGCGTCACCTCGACGCCGCAGCGCTCACAGACGATGCCCTTGTAGCGGACCCGCTTGTACTTGCCGCAGTAGCACTCCCAGTCCTTGGTGGGACCGAAGATGCGCTCGCAGAAGAGCCCGTCCTTCTCGGGCTTGAGCGTGCGGTAGTTGATTGTCTCCGGCTTCGTGACCTCGCCCGAGCTCCAGCTGCGGATCTGCTTGGAGGAGGCGAGCGAGATCTCGATCGCGTCGAAGTTGTTGATGTCGATCAAAGTAAGCCTGTCCTAACTAGGTCCGGGTTTTGGGCGTGGTAGTCGCGCGTACCCGCCCGCGTGCTTGCACGCGGGCGGCTTTGTTCACTCCTCTTCAACGGGCTCTGGCTCTGCTTCCTCTTCCTTCTCGAGTTCGTCGTCGCTGACCTCGGGCTCCGCCTCGTCGGTCGGCGTGTCCTTAGCCTGGGCGCCGTCCTTGGCCGTCGCGCGCACGCCCGAAAGGTCGATGCCGAGCTCCTCGGCCGCGCGCAGGAGGTCGTCCTCCTCCTCGCGGATCTCGATGTCCGTGCCCTCTTCGGAGACGACGTTCACGTCGAGCGAGAGGCTCTGCATCTCCTTCAGGAGCACCTTGAACGACTCCGGGATGGAGGGCTCGGGGATGTTCTCGCCCTTGACGATCGCCTCGTAGGCCTTCACGCGGCCGACGGTGTCGTCGGACTTCACGGTCAGCATCTCCTGGAGGGTGTAGGCGGCGCCGTAGGCCTCCAGCGCCCACACCTCCATCTCGCCGAACCGCTGGCCGCCGAACTGCGCCTTGCCGCCCAGCGGCTGCTGCGTGACGAGCGAGTAGGGGCCCGTCGAACGGGCGTGGATCTTGTCGTCCACCAGGTGGAGCAGCTTCAGGATGTACATGTAGCCGACCGTCACCTCGGACTCGTAGGGCTCGCCCGAGCGGCCGTCGTAGAGACGGACCTTGCCCGAGCAGCGGTCGCCCGGACGGCGCTTGGGGTCGCGGTCGAACTGGATCGGTGAGTCGGCGTGCTCCTCCTGCCAGCGCATGAGCGCCTCGTCCACGTCCTCGACGCTCGCGCCGTCGAAGACCGGCGTCGCCACGAACACGCGCCCGCCGTTCCCCTGCGCCTCCTTGTAGGCGGGGGAGCCATCGTCGTACCAGCCCTGCGCAGCCACCCACCCGAGATGTGTCTCGAGGATCTGGCCCACGTTCATGCGGCTGGGGACGCCGAGCGGATTGAGGATCACGTCCACATGCGTGCCGTCCTCCAGGAAGGGCATGTCCTCCTCGGGCACGATCTTCGAGATCACGCCCTTGTTGCCGTGACGGCCGGCGAGCTTGTCGCCCTCGGCAATCTTGCGCTTGCTCGCGACGTACACGCGCACGAGGTCGTTGACCCCGGGCGCCAGGTCGTCGCCTGCGTCGCGCGAGAAGATCTTGACGTCGATCACGACGCCGCCCTCGCCGTGAGGGACCTTCAGCGAGGTGTCGCGGACCTCGCGCGCCTTCTCCTTGAAGATCGCGCGGATCAGCTTCTCCTCCGCGGTCAGCTCGGTCTCGCCCTTGGGGGTCACCTTGCCGACCAGCAGGTCGCCCGAGGCCACCTCGGCCCCGATCCGGACCACGCCCCGCTCGTCGAGGTTCCGCAGCGACTCCTCCGACCGGTTCGGGATGTCGCGGGTGATCTCCTCGTCGCCGAGCTTGGTCGTGCGCGCGTCGATCTCGTACTCCTCGATGTGGATCGACGTCAGCACGTCGTCCTTCACCAGGCGTTCCGAGATCACGATCGCGTCCTCGAAGTTGAAGCCCTCCCAGGACATGAAGGCGACCAGCACGTTCTTGCCGAGCGCCAGCTCGCCGCCCGCGGTCGACGATCCGTCCGCGAGCACCTCGCCCGCCTTCACGCGGTCGCCCACCCTCACCATCGGCCGCTGGTCGATCAGCGTGCCCTGGTTGGAGCGCATGAACTTGTGGAGCTCGTGATCGGTCCTGTCGACGGTGATGCGCTCGGCGTCGACGTACGAGACCTCGCCGGCGACCTCCGAGACGACCACGTCGCCGGTGTCGCTCGCCGCCCGGCGCTCCATTCCGGTGCCCACCAACGGTGGGTCCGGGCGCAGCAGCGGCACCGCCTGGCGCTGCATGTTCGAGCCCATCAGGGCGCGGTTGGCGTCGTCGTGCTCCAGGAACGGGATCAAGGCTGTCGCAACCGACCAGATCTGCGTCGGCGAGACGTCCATCAGGTCGACCTCCCGCGGCGCGGCGGTCACGACCTCCCCGTCACGCGAGCGGCACAGGACCTGTGGGCCCTTCAGCTTGTTCGTCTTGGGGTCGAGCTCCGCGTTCGCCTGCGCGATCACGTGCTCCTCCTCCTCGGTCGCGTCCATCCACACGATCCGCTCGGTCACGACGCCGTCCTCGACCGTCCGGTAGGGGGTCTGGACGAATCCGTACTTGGAGACGGTCGCGTACGACGAGAGCGAGCCGATCAGACCGATGTTCGGCCCCTCCGGCGTCTCGATCGGGCACATGCGGCCATAGTGGGTCGGGTGCACGTCGCGTACCTCGATCGGGGCGCGCTCGCGGGTGAGGCCCCCGGCGCCGAGCGCGGACAGGCGCCGGCGGTGTGTCAGACCGGCGAGTGAGTTGGTCTGGTCCATGAACTGCGACAGCTGCGAGGACCCGAAGAACTCCTTCAGCGCCGCCACCACCGGGCGGATGTTGATGATCGTCTGGGGCGTGATCGTGTCGGCGTCCTCCGTCGTGAGGCGCTCGCGCACGACGCGCTCCATCCGGTAGAGACCGATCCGGAAGGCCTCCTGGATCAGCTCGCCGACGGTCCGCAGCCGCCGGTTGCCGAAGTGCTCGTACTCGTCGAGGTGGTCCTGGACCGGCTCGCGAGGCATCATCATCGCCTCGGCCGCGTAGTCCTTGATCTCCTCTTCCTCCGACAGGCCCAGCAGGCGCGGCAGCGTGATCAGCTCACGGACGAGCTCGATGATGTCGTCGTTCGTGAGGACACGGGTCTTCTCGTCGACGTCGAGGTGCAGGCGCTTGTTCAACTTGTAGCGCCCGACCTCCGTAAGGTCGTACCGCTTCGGGTCGAAGAACAGCGTGTTCAGGAGGTTCTTGGCCGCATCCAGCGACGGCGGCTCACCGGGGCGCTGCTTCTTGAACAGCTCGATCAACGCGCCCTCCTGGGACTTGGTGTTCTCCGGGTCCGCGTCGATCGTGTTGCGGATGTAGACGGAGTTGTCGAAGAGCTTGAGGATCTCCTCGTCGGTGGCGATCCCGATCGAGCGCAGCAGCACCGTGACCGGCAGCTTTCGCTTCCGGTCGACCCGGACGTAGACACGACCCTTCTTGTCGATCTCGAGCTCGAGCCAGGAGCCGCGCGCCGGCATCAGGTTCGCGATGAAGACCTGCTTCTCGCGGTCCTTGGGCTCCATCACGTAGGCGCCCGGGGAGCGCACGAGCTGCGTCACCACGACGCGCTCGGTGCCATTGATGATGAAGGTGCCCCAGTCGGTCATCCACGGGAAGTCGCCCATGAAGACCGTCTGCTCGCGGATCTCTCCGGTGTCGCGGTTCTGGAACGCGACCTTCAGATTGAGGGGCCGCGAGTAGATCATGTCCTTCTCGCGGCATTCGGCAATCGATGCCGGGGGGTCGTCGAACCACAGCTCGCCGAAGACCACTGCCAGGTTGCCGGTGTAGTCCTCGATCGGCGAGATGTCGTCGATCGTCTCGCGCAGGCCGCCCTTCGCCGGGTCAGTCAGCCATTCGAAGGAGCTGCGCTGGATGTCTATTAGGTTCGGTAGTTCAAGTGCGTTTTCGAGGGTTGCAAAGCTTCTGCGGTGGCGTGGCAGGTCCACACGTGCCAAGAGGCGGCTCCTCTAGGGTCGGCTGGGGAAAGGCTAGAAAAAGGTATTTGGCGGAACGGCGGCCAAAACAAACGCGCGACCCAGCATAGTACCACATGAATGCCTGGCCGCCGGTCTGCGAGCAGACCAACGGATCTGCGCTCTCGCGGGCGCAGCCGAACCTGAGCCGTAGCGTATCGCGGTTCCGCCGGGTCGTGGCGTGGCCGTTGCTCGGCGCTCTACGTTAGCTCTACGGTCGCTCCGGCTTCCTCGAGCTCTCCCTTCAGCTTCTCGGCCTCGTCCTTGTCGATGCCCTCCTTGACGGGCTTGGGGGCCTCGTCGACGAGGGCCTTGGCCTCCTTGAGACCCAGACCGGTCGCCGCCCTGACGACCTTGATGACCTGGATCTTCTTGTCCCCGGAGCCGGTCAGGAGCACGTCGAAGGTCGACTTCTCCTCCTCCGCGCCGGCGCCGTCTGCGCCGGCCGCCGCCGCCGCCGGCGCGGCTGCCGCGACCGCGGTCGCGGACACGCCGAACTCCTCCTCGAGTGCCTTGATGCGCTCGGAAAGCTCCATCACGGAGATCGACTTCAGCTCGTCGATCCATTCCTGTGTCGTGGGCACGGTTACTCCGCCTCCTTCTCTGTTTCAGGTTCCTGCTCAGTCTGTTCCGGCTCCTCGTCGGCTCCGGCCTCGGCGGCCGGCTCGTCCTCGGAGGAAGCTTCTTCTGCCACGGGTGGCGCCTGCTCGGCCGGCGGCTCCTCGGCCCCACGCTGCTCCCGAACCTGGCCGAGCGCGATCGCGAGCCCTGACAGCAGCGATCCCAGGCCCCGCACCAGGGTCGTGAGCGGCGACGCCACGACGCCGGCGAGCTGGGCGTTCAGCTGGTCGCGGCCAGGCAGACGCGCGAGGCGGCGGAGCTGCTCGATGTCGAGCACCTCCCCCTCGAGCACGCCGCCCTTCAGCTCGATCACCTGCGACTGGCGTGCGAACGAGTCGAGCGCCTTCGCGGCGAGCGCCGGGTCCCCGTCGAGGACGAACGCCAAGGCCGTGGGGCCCTCCGCCACGAGCGGCTTGATCGATTCGGCTCCGGCCTCGTCGGCGGCCCTCAAAGTGAGGGTGTTCTTGACCACGCGAAAGCTCGTGCCGGTCTCGCGCAGGCTCGTGCGAAGGGCCGCCGCCTGCGTGACCGACAGACCGCGGTAATCGACCGCGTAGACCGCGGTCGACTCCTGCAGCTGCGCGGCGATCTGGGCCACGACTTCTCGCTTCTGTTCTTTATTCATGTCCGGACCAAAACTTATTCACTGAGCAAGGAGGGCCAAAGGCAGAAGTTGGTTATTCAAAAGAAAGCCCGCACGCAGGCGGGCAGGAAAGGGCCGGGGCGGCTTGCTTTCTCCATCCACCTGGGCCGGGCTTCCGCCTTTCGGCTGCCGGCCGTCTTCGGCGTGCTGGAAATGGGTCCGCGATGATAGCTAAGCGGCGGCGGCCTCCTCGACGAGGTCGCGGGTCTTCGTCGGATCGACGTGAACGCCCGGGCCCATCGTGGTCGAGAGCGTCACCGACCGGATGTAGCGGCCCTTTGCTGCGGCCGGCTTGGCCCGCACGATCTCGTCGATCAGTGCGGCGTAGTTTTCGAGCAGCTTGCGCTCGTCGAAGTCCGCCCGCCCGATCACGAGGTGCACTATCCCCGTGCGGTCCGTGCGGTACTCGACTCGTCCGGCCTTGGCCTGCTCCACCGCCCGGCCGACGTCCTCGGTGACGGTGCCCACCTTTGGGTTCGGCATCTTGCCCTGCGGTCCCAGCACCCGCCCGAGCTTGCCGACCACCGGCATCATGTCGGGCGTCGCGATCGCCACGTCGAAGTCGGTCCAACCGCCGGTCACGCGCTCCGCGAGGTCCTCGCCCCCCACCGCGTCTGCGCCGGCCGCCTCCGCCTCGCGCGCCTTGTCGCCCTGGGCGAACACGGCCACCGAGACGTCGCGGCCGAGACCGTTCGGCAGCACCATGGTCCCCCGCACCTGCTGGTCGGCGTGCCGGACGTTGACCCCGAGCCTGATGTGGACCTCGACGGCCTCGTTGAACTTCGCCGACTGCATGCCCTTCACTGTCGACACCGCCTCCGCCGGCGGATACTCCCGCGTGCGGTCGATCTGCTCCCTGAGAGCTCGGTAGCGCTTGCTTCTCTTCATGCGACTCCGCCGCTTGTCGAATGATCAAGCGGGCTTCGCCCGCTCGCATGCTGGAGCGTCGTCCTGCGGACGCCGCTTGTCGTCACTGGACCTCGACCCCCATCGAGCGAGCCGTTCCCTCGATGATCCGCATCGCGTGATCGATGTCGTTGGCATTCAGGTCGGGCATCTTGGTCTCGGCGATCTGCCGTACCTGATCCCGCCTGATCGTGCCGACCTTCTCCCGATTCGGCTCACCCGAGCCCTTGTCGATCCCGATCGCCTGCTTGATCAGGACCGCGGCGGGCGGCGTCTTCGTGATGAAGGTGAACGACCGGTCCTCGTAGACCGTGATCTCGACCGGGATGATCGTGCCCGCATCGCTCTGGGTCTGGGCGTTGAAGGCCTTGCAGAACTCCATGATGTTCACGCCGTGCTGGCCCAACGCAGGGCCGACCGGAGGAGCCGGGTTGGCGGCCCCCGCGGGAATCTGCAGTTTGATCATGGTGAGGACTTTTCTTGCCATGGGTCTCTTGGGTTAGGGCCCGAAAGAATAATTAAGCGGGCTTCGCCCGCTCGCATGTTGGAGCGTCGTCCTACGGACGCCGCTTCTCATATTTTTTTGACTTGGTCATAGCCGACTTCTACGGGAGTTTCCCTGCCGAAGATGGATACCAGCACTTTCAGCTTCGCGGCGTCCTCGTTGATCTCGGCGATCTCGCCGGAGAAGTCCGACAGCGGGCCCGAGATCACCTTGACGGACTCGCCGATCGAGAACTGAGCACGCGTGCGAGGCCGCTCCGCGGTCTCGCGATGCAGTAGGCGGTCGACCTCGGGCTGGCTCAGCGGCACGGGCTTGTCGCGCGTGCCGACGAATCCCGTCACGCCCGGCGTGTTCTTCACGAGCGCCCACGTCTCGTCATTCATGTCCATGTTCACGAGCACGTATCCGGGCATCGTGCGCTGCTCTTTCTGGATGCGCTGCCCGTTCTGCATCTCCGTGATCTGCTCGGTCGGCACGACGACCTGGCGCACCTTGGCCTGCTTGTCCATGGTCGCCACCCGGTGCTCGATGTTGTGCTTCACCTTGTTCTCGTGGCCCGAGTAGGTGTTGATGACGTACCAGCGGAACATCAGAGAATCGCCTTCACGAGCTTGGAGAAGATGTAGTCGAAGAACGCGAGGTAGAGGCCCGCAAGGACGCAGAAGACAACCACGACGGCGGTCGCCTGGGTCAGCTGAGCCCGATCCGGCCACTGCACGCGGCGGAGCTCAGCCCACACCTGAATGAGGAAGTTGACGACCCGGCCCCGCGGGCGCGCCTCCCGTCTGCGCGCGGGCCGCGCCGGGGCAGTGGCGGCGCCGCGGCGGCCCTTTCCCGCCCGGCCGTCCTCGGCCCGCTGCTTGCGCTCGGTGCGCTCGCGGGTCTTGGCGGCGGTGCGCGCCGGAGGAGCCTCCGCCGGCTCGGGCGCCTCGACTGGAGAGATCGCCTCGTCCGAAGGTTCTGCGTCGAGTCGCTCCTCGGCGACCTCGACGTCGCCGTGGGATTCCTCCAGGACGTCGCCGACCTCATAGGCCGCGGCCTGATCGACGACGGCCTGCTCGGCCGGATTCGACGGTGGCTTCTGGCCGGTAGTGCCCTGGGCCTTGCGCTCCTGCTCGCGGCGCTTCGCCTGCCTCCGCTTTGCCTGTTGCCTGGTACGCGCCATCGGGATCCCGCTCAGCGTGTTTCCTTGTGGGGAGTGTGACGGCCGCACCAGCGGCAGTATTTGCGCAGCTCGATGCGCTCCGGATCGTTCCGGCGATTCTTGTTCGACTGATAGTTCCGCCGCTTGCACTCTTCGCAAGCGAGCGTCACCGCGATTCGGACTTCTCCGCGAGCCATTCTTCTCTAGAAACCTCAGGCGGGTAGCGCAGGCGACAAAAAACCGCGGCTCCGCGCACGCGGTCGCGACAAGGATAGCGCGTCGGATCGGCGCGAACCGCGCCCGGAGCGGCCGATTCCAGCGCACCATACCCCTGCGGCCTTCCCTGGATTCTTCGGCAGCGCTGCGGTATTAAGAGCCCATGGATGGCGAGAGGCGCCGCCCCGGCCGTTCGCCGGGATCGGAGACCCTGAAGCTGCGCGTGCTGGTGGCAGATGAGCAGCGCGACCCCCTGGAGCGCATGGCGGACGTGGCCCGCAGCGGCGGCCACGAAGTCGTGGCGGTGGAGCTGGGGGTGGAAGAAGCGGCGAGGGCGATCCGCGACCAGGCCCCCGAGCTCGCGATCGTAGGCCTCCACCGGGACGAGGCACATGCCCTCGAGCTCGTCCAGCAGATCGTCGACGAGGGCATTTGCCCCGTGATCGTCCAGAGCAACAGCGAGGATCCCCAGTTCGCGGCGCGAGCCGCCGCGCGCGGCGCCTTTGCCTTCACCACGCCGGTCGAGGCCGACGCTCTCCAGGCCGCGATCGAGGTGGCGGTACGGAGATTCGAGGAGCTGGAGGAGCTTTCGGAGCAGGTCGAGAACCTGGAGGGCGCCATCCAGCGGCGTGCGATCGTCGAGCGCGCGAAGGGCATGTTGATGGAGCGCCAGGGCATCGACGAGCGCACCGCGTTCGAGCAGCTTCGCGAACGTGCGCGATCGACCAACCGCACGCTCGTCGACGTCGCTAGATCTCTGCTCGAGACCTAGGGCGAAGCCCGCTTGATCACTCTTCAAAGACGAGGCGCCCGGGACAAGCCCGGGCGCCTCTCAGTCCGTTGCGGCCTCGTCTCAGGGAACGAAGATTCCCTGGCGGAGGTAGGTGCCGTCGTCGCCGTCGCCGGGGATTCCGTTCGGGCCGGCGTCCTTCACGATGATCTGACCGAACTGCCAGATCGCGCGCTTGCTCTCCAGCACCGTTCCTGGCACGAGAGCGTTGGCGGTTGAGTTGAGCGTGCACGTGCTGCCCACCGTCGTGCTGGCGGTGGATGCGCAGTCGATCGGCGCCGAGTAGTCGATCGTCTGCATGGTGCCTGGCTCCGGCGTCTCGGCCGCGTTGTTGGTGTCCGTGATCTGCAGGTTGGCGTGCATCGTCACCTGGCCGACGTAGTCGGTCAACGATGGGTTGTTGCGGACATCCGTGAGCGAGGCCGTGATCCTGACGTCGGCCTCGTTCGCGTCGGTGTTCGGGTTGCCGACGATCGCGCTCATTTTCACGTTCCCGGAGAAGTTCGCCTGGGTCCCGTTCGCGTCGGGCGATCCGATCGTCAGCACGCTCGAGCTCTGGACCGGCGGCGCGCACGACGGGAACGCGAGCGCGGCTCCGTGGACGCGGTTCGGCGAGGTGCACAGGTTGAACGCGGGCACGAGCGAGGCGCGGACGGGGGTCGCGCCCTTCGGCCGCGGGTACCCGAGCACGTCACGGCGTCGAGCGGACTGGACGCGGAGGTTCGTTCCGTCGGAGCGGGTCCACACGGCCACGCCGTTGGCGTCGACGTTCGGACCGGCCGCGACCTGCGGGTTGAAGGCATCCTGGCCCGGATCGGAAAGCGTGGTGATCGAGCCGTACGTGCCGCCGACTCCCGGTGACCGGATTGCGGTCTGGACCCGGAGCTTCGTGCCGTCGGTCCGCTGCCACCCCAGCAGCGCGTTGCCGCTGTTGTCCATCGACACGCTCGGCGCGCTCGCGTCCTGGCCGGAGGCCGAGACCACAACGGGAGTGCCGAAACTCCCGCCCGAGGGTCGGTAGGCGGAGTAGATCCGGAGGTTCGTGCCGTCGGATTGGGTCCACGCCACGGTTGCGTTGCCGGACGGGTCGACGGCCACGGTGGGACCGGACGCGCTGACGCCCGGGTCCGAGATCGTCTGCGCGACTGCCCATGCCCCGTTCGGCGTGCGGTTCGACGACTGGATCCTGAAGTTGGTGCCGTCCGAGCGCGTCCACACGGCGATCACGGTGCCGTCGGGGGCGACCACGACCTGCGGCTCGAAGCCGTCCTTGCCCGGATCGGAGATGTTGATGGCGCTGAGCCAGGTAGGCGTAGCGGAGGCAGCCGCCGGCAAGATCAAAGCGGCACCAAGAACCAAGATGAAAACCTGCCAGCGCATCGCGCCGCGGAACGTAGACAACATCCACTCCCTCCCAGCGAGAGACCCCTGCACGGACTGGCGCGATCGTAACACAGAACCGCCGTCGCGGATACCGTTTTTAGGGCGTGGCTATACGGAAGAGGATTATATGAGCAGGCGCAGGGTGGCCGCCCTCTCGGCCCTCATCGTGGTTCCGGTGCTCGTGCTCGCGATCGTGCTGGCGTCGGTGCTGGGCGGCGACAGCTCCGATCGGAAGGCGCCCGCCACCACTGAGCCGGCGCAGACTGCACCCCAGCCGGGTGGCGGCACAGGCCGCACTCCGGCGACCCCGGCTGCCCCGGCCGCTCCCGGGACGGGAACCGGGGGCGCGAAGGTGCCCGCGGGATCGCTTCCGGTGCTCTCGGGCGGGACTCCGCCCAAGCAGCTGAGCGACAAGCTCGGCCCGGCCTCCTCGAAGGGCACGATCGACCTCGCTCAGCTGCGCGGGGCTCCGGTCGTCCTCAACATCTGGTCCGCCGACTGCACGCCGTGCCGCGCCGAGAGCCGGGTGCTCGAGTCCGAGTGGGAGCGGCTCGGCCCGCGCGGAATCGTGTTCCTCGGGCTGAACGTGCTTGACTCGCCGTCCGCGGCGCGGCGGTTCCGGTCCGACTACGACGTGACCTATCCGTCCGTGCAGCAGCAGCGCGCGGACACTGCCAAGCAGCTCGGCGCCCGCGGAGTGCCGGAGACGTTCTTCATCTCGAAGGGCGGCGAGATCGTGGCCCATGTGATTGGAGCCGTGTCCCTTGCCCAGATCGAGCTGGGCGTCAGAGCCGCGCAGACCGGCCGGGAGATGCCGACCGACCAGGGTGGCGGCCAGATCCCGCTGCGTTAGCGGCTTGACTCGACGGCTTCGCTGAGGGCCGCGATCTCCCGGCGGGCTGCCAGCCGGGACAATCCCTCCGCCTCCAGGCGCCGGACTCGGTTCCGTGAGAAGCCGAGCCTTGTCACCACCTGCCCGAGCGTCTGCGGACTCCGCTCCTCGGTGAGTCCGTAGCGGAGCCGCAACACCTCGCGCTCGTCGCGTGGCAGCCGCATGAGGGCCGCGCGCAGCGCCTCCTCGCGAAGGCTCACCTCGACCTCCTCGGCGGTGTCCGTATCCCCGCCCTCGATCAGCTCGCCGAATGGCGTGTCCTGCGCGTCGCCGACGGGCTTGTCGAGGCTGGTCACGATGCGCGCCACGGACTTCGTCTCGCGCACCTGCTCGAGTGGGATGCGGGCCGCGCGGGCGATATCCTCGTCCGTGGGATGGCGCGCAAGCTCGGTCGAGAGGGCGCGCTCGGCACTTGCGATCCGCCGCTCACGCTCGACCACGTAGACCGGTAGCCGGATCATCCGGGAGCCGTTCGCGATCCCTCGCTCGACTGCCTGCCGGATCCACCACGTCGCATATGTGGAGAACTTGAACCCACGGCGCCAGTCGAACTTCTCCGTGGCCCGGATCAAGCCGAGGATGCCCTCCTGGATCAGGTCCAGCAATGCCAGCTCCTGCCCCTGATACCGCCGCGCGATCGCGACCACCAGCCGCAGGTTGGAATTGATCATGCGGTGCTTGGCGTCCTGGTCCCCTCGCTCGATGCGCTTCGCGAGATCGACTTCCTCGGTCGCCGTCAGCAGCGGGTACTTGCGGACCTCCTGTAGGAAGAGCTGCAGCGCGTCGGTCGTGGCGACCGCCAGGTCCTCGTTTACATAGCTCACATGCTCCGGGACCTCGCGCCCGCAATCGTCCGTGAGCTCGATCCCGCGACTCTCGATCTCCTCGATCAGCGACTCCACGTGGCTTTCGTCGAGATCGAGCGCCTCCACGAGCGATTGCAGCTCCGACAGCTCGATACAGCGGCTCTCCTCGCCCTTGGCCACGAGCGCCGCCTCGCCCGAGTGAATCGTTCGCTCGCTGATCTCCACGTCGCATGCCCTCCTCGGCCCCATCCTTCCCGCTCCGCTGGCGCCGTATTCCCCCAAAAAAAGGGGGTCGGAGCGCTACGCGCTCCGACCCCCGGCGAGCCTTGACAGGCTCTTCGTGTCGTTTACGGAATGAAAATTCCCTGGACGTAGAACAGCGTTGCGTCGGCCGCTCCCGCGACCCCGCCGGCGCCACCGTCGAAGATCTGCAGCTGGCCGATCTCCACGACGCCACGCTGGGTGTCCTTCACCGATCCAGGTACCACCGCGTTCGCGCTGGTGGCAACGCTGCACGTGCCGCGAATCGTGGTCGAAACGGTGTTCACGCACTGGCCGTTCACCGGGAACGGAATGTCGACCACGGTCGCGGCCTCGTTCAAGGCCGGGCCGTTGTAGTGGTCGCTGATCC
>Ga0114129_10001407_pt1 | contig 32447 bp, 24 predicted proteins | sample RhiMetdeltSRZDD1_FD_80071 | JGI IMG/M metagenome (GOLD analysis project Ga0114129, IMG submission 80071) | Populus rhizosphere microbial communities from Tennessee, USA - Rhizosphere MetaG P. deltoides SRZDD1 (version 2) (version 2) | ecosystem: Host-associated > Plants > Roots > Rhizosphere >...
AACATCACCGGTACCTGGTCTCCGAATTTGAATAACACGGCCACTACCACCTATACATTTACCCCAGACGCCGGTCAGTGCGCCACCACAACAACTTTAACGATCACCGTTAATTCAAATACAACACCCACGTTCACGGCTGTAGCGCCCATCTGTTCCGGCGCTACGCTGGACCCCTTACCCCAAAAATCAAATAATAACATCACCGGTACCTGGTCTCCGGATTTGAATAACACGGCCACTACCACCTATACATTTACCCCAGACGCCGGTCAGTGTGCGATCCCGACAACATTAATGATCACCGTTAATCCAAATGTAACGCCAACGTTCACGGCTGTTGCACCCATATGTTCCGGCGCTACGCTGGACCCCTTACCCAAAAAATCAAATAATAACATCACCGGTACCTGGTTTCCGAATTTGAATAACACGGCCACTACCACCTATACATTTACCCCAGACGCCGGTCAGTGTGCGACCACAACGACCTTAACGATCACCGTAAACCAGAAAGCACAGCCTACGTTCCCGGCTGTGGCGCCCATATGTCCGGGTTCTACGCTGTCACCCCTGCCTACAACATCGAATGAGAGCATCACGGGTACGTGGTCACCGGCATTGAATAATAGAGCAACCACCACTTATACATTTACCCCTGATTCGGGGCAGTGTGCCAATACATCGGCTTTAACCATTCAGGTTTATGCTGTGCCTGCCATGATCAGTATAATGAGGGATACCACCGTTTATGACGGTTCTGTTTTGCCGTCCTATGATTTTTCAGTGAACGATCCGGCAGGCAGCATAAAATGGAATAATTCAAACACGTCAATTGGCCTGGCTGTTTCGGGTGCCGGCCCGATCCCTTCTTTTCGGGCAACCAATATGGCCGATTCGGCGCTTAACGCAATCATTACTACGGTCCCTTTCACCAATGGTTGTGCCGGCGTATCTCAATCATTTAAGATAAAAGTGCTGCCCTTGTCCAAAGACGTTTTTGTACCCAATGCATTTTCTCCTGATGGCGATGGAAGGAATGATCAGCTTTTTATATACGGAAATTATATCGCTTCTGCTGAGATGCAGATTTTCAATCAATGGGGTCAACGCATTGCAACGCTTACCAGTACGAGTCAGGGGTGGGATGGTAAATACAAGGGGACCGCTCAGCCTGTCGGTGTTTATTTGTATGTGCTGCATGCCGTATTGAAAGATGGGAGAACGGTTAATATGAAAGGCCCTATTACACTTATTCGATAAAAAACAATATCCTGAATATGAAGAACAAACATATCAATCGATACGGTCGGTTGGCGGCCTGTTTGTTAATGATGACTGCTATTAAAGCAGTTGGCCAAACAGATCCGCACTTTACGCAGAATTATACATATCCCTTGTATATCAATCCTGCGCTTGCAGGCAGCGCCGACGGCGAGTACAGGGCATCTGCTATTTTCCGCAGCCAGTGGGGCAGCCTTAGTAGTTTGTATCGCACCGTTGGGGCTTCATTTGATACGCGTACCAATAAAAATGCAGGGCTGGGCATAAATCTTTTAAACCAGTCTGCCGCTAATGGCGGGTTTGATTATCTTACTTTATCCGGTTCTTATGCTTACACCGGTGTTAAATTCGGAAAGGATTTTAACCAACGTATTGTTATGGCCATACAGGGTGGTATTATAAGTCGCCGGGTAAATCCCTCAAAATTCACATGGGGCGAACAATGGAACCCTATCACCGGCTACCATGAGAGTAACCCCACAACACAAACATTTTCCCGAACGTCTTCCATTGTTCCCGATATAGGGGCTGGTATACTGTATTTTGATGCGTCGCCCCAAAAGAAATATAATTTATTCGGTGGCTTTTCAGTATATCATTTAAACAGACCTAAAGACCCTATCGTCACCAACCACAATACAGACCTCAACAGGATCCCCATCCGTTATTCCGTGCATGGCGGGATAAGCTTTAATTTATCATCGAATGCTAAGGTAATTCCGCATGTGATGTATATGCGCCAGGGTACTGCATATGAAGCAATGGTTGGTTTTTATGGGCAACTAAGTGTAGATGAAGAGACCAATTTTATGCTGGGCGGATATTACCGCGTTCATGATGCGATCGCCCCTTATGCCGGTATCGAACATAAGAGTTTTGTAATCGGGCTGAGCTACGACGCGAATGCTTCGGGACTAAAACCTATGACGAAAAACGTTAACAGTTTTGAGCTTTCCGTTTCTTATATAAAACGGTCGGGCACAAAGAGTATTGTTGATTTCGTTCGTTGTGCAAGACTTTAAAAAATTAAACATTTGAGCATTAAATATGAGCACATTTTTACAATTTAAAATGAAACCTTTGGCTGGCAAATTCTTTAGTTTACTGATTGCTGGCATAAGTTGGCTGCCGTTACAAAGCCAACAGGTTGTACATAAAAATCCGCTACAATTAGCCGATCAGTATTTTGAAGCCGGTGAATATTATACAGCTGGCTATTTGTATGAGCAGTATCTGAAAACATCGGGCAGAAATATAAACGCACCTGCATTTACAACGTATGCGAAAAGCGGCACTGCGGCCGCAGGCAGTCAAAACAGGTCACGCGCGAGCATTCTTTATAAACAGGCAGAAAGCTACCGGCTTGCCCATTATTTCATAAATGCCGACTCGGCATACAAAAAATGTACTGATAATATCGATGCCCTATACTGGGGCGCCGTATGTGAACGCAGCCTGGAAAATTATGATGCGGCGGAAGAAAATCTACGCAAATACTTAAGCGCTGATGGAAAAAACAGCCAGTTTAAAAAAGAGGCTGAAAAAGAATTGCAAACCCTGCAATATATACGCACTCAATTGGCGACAACCGGCGCCGGCCAGGTGAACAGCTCGAAACTCAAAACACCCGGCAGCTTTCAAAAAGGCGCTTTTGCAGTAAGGGCGGTAGGCGGCAACAAGTTCCTGGTCAGCAGTACGAAAACCGATACTGCCAAAGTGAAAGGGGTAAATCCGCATACAAGCCGTTTGTTTTATGGTACTTTGAAAAACGATAGTCTCGATCAGCTAACCCCTGTTGTTTTACCAGTTGCCGGAATTTCAGATAACCAGGGGGTAGCAAGCTTTACCGCCGACGGCAATCGTATTTATTTTACCCAATGGAAAAAAGAAAAAGGCCGCATAGTCTCTAATATCTATTACATTATTAACCGTGGTGATAGCGGATGGACTAAGCCGGCTTTATTGCCCGAGGTTAATATCGACGGGTTTAGTAGCAAGCAACCATTTTGCTCAGCTGATGGAGTATTTTTATATTTTGCTTCTGACCGCCCGGGCGGATCTGGTGGATTCGATATCTGGTATGCTCCTATATATGAAGATGGTAGTGCCGGCAGCCCTGTTAATGCGGGCCCGGGAATAAATACAGCCGGTGATGAGCAGGCTCCATTTTATCATACCAGCAGCGGTACGATGGTGTTTGCTACAAACGGACGACCGGGCATGGGCGGGTATGATCTTTTTTCGGTCAAAGGCCACGATGCAGCATGGGGTGTGCCCCGCAATATGGGTTATCCGGTTAATTCATCGAGAGATGATATTTACTTTTTTGCTCCTGAAGATTCAGCGCTATTGGCGACTGCCATTGTTGGCTCCGACAGGGGCACCGGCTGTTGCCTTGAAAATTATCTCATTAAAAGATCATCCCGAAACAAACGGTTAACCGGGCTGGTACGTGATCATAAGGACAATAGCACCATTGCCGATGCTGCCATTGTTTTAACAGACCCATCTGGCAAAACGTGGGCTACAAAAACGGATGATAAAGGCAGCTATTCGTTTGATACCATCCATAATGATTATTCGAATTACCGGATCACTATTACCAAACAATATTATAATGATACCACTGATGTAGTGAAAATTAATGATACTGCTGAAGCCAACCTGTTCACCGATCGCTTAGTCAATACAGATATGTACATTGATAAAAAATTCATTTTAAATGTAGAGAATGTAGTTACTGTATATTTCGATTTTGACAGGAGCAACCTGAAAACAGAAGCTGTGAACAAGCTCGATTCGGTTTGCCAGGTGCTAATGCAGTTTCCTTCCTATTCGCTTCAGATCTCAGCCTATACAGATGGCAAGGGCACCGAAGAATACAAAAAAAACTTTCTGACCGGCGTGCAAGGTCATGCGCCCGATATTTCATTCATAAAGGTATAAAAGCCAGCCGCATTACTATTGAATCATTCGGAGCCTGTTGTCCGCTTGAATTGGAATTGATCAATGGCCGCGATAATCCTGATGGCCGCAGTCGTAACAGAAGGGCATTGATCAATATATCGAAGGGATAAAGAACAGTACTTACTGTGTAATAAAGAAAACCGCCCGCCTAAACTTTAGGAAAGACGGGCGGTTTTTTGTTTCTTTCAGTTGTGGTCCTTATAGGATAAAATCTGGAAATAAAAAAAGCTGTATCTGGTTTGAAAATGGCCAGCGTGGCTACCAGATTGGAATCAAACCAAAAATCATTGAAACAAACGTGGTTTTAAATAATGATTTAAATGAGGATAATGGCAGGTCACTAAAAAACCCGCTCTGAAAGCGGGTTTTGGAGGTAAAATTAAATTTTTTTGTGAACCGGATTGGACGGTTATCAAACTCATTTTGGATGGAGTTTGAAGTCTTTTACAAGTTAAAGGCACTGATAACCAAAGATTTGTAAACTCTTTAAATACCTGTCAATTCTCTCCAAAGTCTAAAGTAAGGCCAATATTGAGGCGGATGTTTACCGGCGTAATTATTAAAAGCCCTGCAGATTAATATCGTCACTTTCCAGAATCTCTACTTTTTTCCCCATCTTTTTCTGGATGATGCCAAAATGATGCTGGTCTTCAGGACATATCAGCGAAACAGCCCTGCCCGAAACCCCTGCCCTGCCGGTACGGCCGATGCGGTGAATATAATCTTTGGGAGAACGTGGCAGCTCGTAGTTAATGACTATGGGCAATTGCTGAATATCAATACCCCGCGAAGCAAGATCAGACGCTACCAGTACCCGCAACTTGCCTGCTTTAAAACGTTGCAGCTTTTCAAGACGGGCAGTCTGGCTCAAGTGGCCGTGCAAAGAAGCTGCCTGTATCCCATTTTTGATAAGTTTGCCGGTAAGGTTATCTGCCGTTCTTACGGCAGAAGTAAACACCAGCACCTGCTGCATACCTTCATTCTTGATCAGGTAACGTAAAAGCGGCCCCTTACGTGCTTCGGTTACATGATAGGCAAGTTGTTCAATCAGTTCAATGCTCTGCTCTTCTTCTACCACTTCAATCGTTACTGGCTGGTGCAGCAGGTGACGCTGCATATCTTTAATATCTTCACTGGCAGTGGCAGAGAACAACAGGTTCTGGCGTTTGGCCGGTAGCAGCTGAAACACTTTATCCATCTCCTCTTTAAAGCCCAGGTTCAGCATTTTATCGGCTTCATCCAGCACCAGTATATCTACTTGTGACAAGTGCACGGCATTATGGTCTATCAGATCAATCAACCGGCCCGGTGTAGCTATTAATATTTCGATGCCATGCAAGGCCATCATTTGCGGGTTGATGGAAACACCACCATACACCGCCATTGTTTTTATGTTATTCGGCAGGTGAGCGCAGAAAGTTTTACAAACATCACTTACCTGTATAGCCAGCTCACGGGTGGGCACTATTACCAGTACCCTCACGTGCCTGTCTTTCTTTTCTACCCGGCGCTGGCACAATTCCAGTATAGGCAATACATAACCGGCAGTTTTGCCAGAGCCGGTTTTAGATATGCCGAGTATATCCTTTCCCTGAAAGATGGCAGGAATAACCTGCTGCTGCACAGGCGTAGGCTGTGTAAATGACTGCTCGCCTATTGCCTTTAATAACGGTGCAGATAAACCCAAAGCGGAAAATGCCATCTTCTTTTTTGTGCAAAGCTATAGTAAATACAGCGTTTTATGATTTTAGTGATGAACGTTTTATTATTGACGTAACGAGGCATCGTCTTCACGACTTAGATATTGTTCTTTTAGAATATCATTATATAAGTAATTATCGAAAACAACTGAGGGTAGCTTATGTCACACCAAACAAATGATGGTAAGCGATAAAATGTTCAAAATTGAATGTTTTGGCATATAGCTGATCTGTGCTATCTTGCAGTCCTTTATTATGACTAATGTGATTGATTCTACAAGTTCTAAAAGGCTGCTATGGATTTTGATTTGCTGCTTTTTTACATTTAGTTTTTCGGTTTCTTTGCTTCTTTCCCTTCTACCTTCTGAAGCCTCGTACCAGTCGTCTAAATTATTATTGAGCTTTTATTCTGTTATTAGTTTTTTGCTACCGGTTTTGATCGTTAGGAAATTATTTTGGTCGAAGAATTCACTTAGCAATTGCAAAAACAAACGCCAGTGGAATTTATGGGTTATAGTATTTTCCATATCGGCAATGATTTGCACTATTGTTGTGATGAACTGGCTAGGTCATCTCAATCTGCAACTTCCAATCTGGAGTTCATTAAAAGAAGCAGAAATACAAGGACAAGAAAAACTGCAACTGTACATGAAAATGGATTCCCTTAAGCTTTTATTTTATAATCTATTAATCTTCTCATTTGTGCCCTCCTTTTGCGAGGAAGTATTTTTTCGAGGTACTATGCAACCTTTATGGGAAGAAAGCACTGGTAGCAAATGGCTGTCTGTGTTGATTACAGCAGCGATCTTTAGTTTTTTTCATTTTCAATTCTTTGGTTTTTTGCCAAGGTTATTTGCTGGCCTCGTTCTTGGGACAATTTTTCTATTTTCTAAGAATATCGCGTTACCAATTATTTGCCATTTTATCTATAATAGTTCAATTGTGGTTCTCGGTTATACAGAGCAACAGACAACTTTTAAGACCAGTGTTTTTCAGCAACAATTACTTAATCCTTATTTGGTACTTTCATCCATTGTCTTAACGATTATTCTGCTTTTGCAATTACGTAAAATAACACTTAGGAGGTTTGTGTTAAATCATCCAGCGGACTGATGAAGAAGATAGGTAATTGAGGCATCTGCTCCCCTACTTCGTAAACTGAACTGTTGTCACACAATGCTACATGTAGCCAGTTTCGCAGGTGGTCACTGAGGCAAGATAACGACTTCTCTTTAAACACCTCCGTAATTACATAAACCGGTGCATCATGTACAAATTCGATAAGTTGTTTGGGCTTGTTCAGGATCACATTCTTTGCTACAAATTCAAAATCTGATATTTGTCTGTTTGTACTGTTATTGGTCTTCGTTTTGGCAATAAACTGGCTGATTCTTTTATTCTTCTTTTTTTGTTTTCTAAGGCGCCGCTTATGTAAAATGTCATTCTATTACTGCAACAACAATTAGAAACAGGAATGAAGCCCCATCCTGAATTGTAGATTCCTGCACATGTTGGCAAGAATTTACAATACTGCCAATTATTTTTGTTATCTTACTATAATGTCAAAATATAAAGATGTAGTGGTAACCCTCTCAAAAACACATCCCGAAACAGGCGAAATAGTGCCTGCCGGACACATCTATGTAATTGGTGTATTGGGGAAAAAAAAGAAATGGTATGAAATGGATTCCCAGTTATTAAACAAATTGTCAAACGACGATTTACAAAAAGAGCTGTTTAAAATATTGCATCCGCAAACACATCATTGACCGCAAACCTCCAGGCACCGATGAATGTTTTTATAGGGTAAAATAAAAAGAGGAAATCTGTTTGATAACAATCTCCCTCTATCAGCGAACCGGATTGGACAATTCTCGAACAAATTTTATGAACACTTAAAGGGGATTTATGATTTAAATGAAATAGCTTCAATTTGATCGTAAAGCTTGTCCACACCGTCACCCACCTAATGGTCACTTGGCTTGGTTGGCCACTATTCAACGTATTAAAGCGTATTTTCTAAAATGTAGTCCCCAACACCATTCAATAAGACCTAACCCGGCTGATGCTGAAAACAATAATTTTAGGAAGGGTCAAAATTTGAATTAAGAGAGGGATAGTTCATGATACGATTTTGACTTTTCGCATCACGAAAAGTGTTTTCCGTGTTACGATTTTGGCTTTTCGTATCACGAAATGTGTTTTGCGTGTCACGATCTGGACTTTTCGTATCATGTAATGTGATTTGCGTGTCACGATCTGGGCTTTTCGTATCACGAAAAGTGTTTCGCGGTAAACGATTTTGACTTTTCGTATCACGAAATGTGTTTTGCGTGTCACGATCTGGACTTTTCGTATCATGAAATGTGATTTGCGTGTCACAATCTGGACTTATTGTATCACGAAATGTGTTTTGCGTTAAACGATTTTGACTTTTCATTTAACGGAAAGTGTTTTGCGTTAGAAGATAATGGAAAGAACGCTGGATATGGCTAGCACTGCTAATGTTTGCCACCAAAACTTCATAGTATCAGGATTAAACGCTATTGTATTGAGCCAGAAAATCCAGCTAAATTGGTAATTTACTAATGCAACAGATTATCGCAGAAGCTCATGAACTTAATGTGAATCAAATTACCAATGCTGACGGCCTGGGCGTTTTACCAACGGTAACCAGCCTTAGTGAAATGTTGGGAATTAGTACTGTAGTAGCAATCTAAATCTCCTGTCTTGTCCTAAAATGGGTTGACAACTGGTATCGTACGGGTTTTACTATAAGACTCTACTCAACCTATTTCCTTCTATTTTTAATAATATTCAATCCCGATCAATGAATATCGAATCAATTTTAAATGGTTTTTAAATAGTAGGCAATTCATGTGCACGACAACTGCAATTTGTTAAATCTAAAAAAGATCAAATAAAATCGAGCATTATCGTTCCAAATTAAGTCAAATCGAACACTGTCGCTTCCTGCACATAGTACCTTGGTGGTATCATTAATTAATCAAAATAAACTACACAGGTATGCAAAAGTTTTTTAAAGAGGAATTTTATGTGCCTATTGATGCGATGGTTGAAGTCTGCGGCATTGTATGCGAACATAACCTTACCCATGTCATTCTGGAGGTCGATGAGGCGGAAGATGTTATTACCCTGGAACTGGAATACTCAAAGGAAGAAAGAGAAATCATTCATAAAATAGAAGATATAATAGATGATTACTCTCCAAGCGATGATGATGAGGAAGAATACGAAGAAGATGATGACTAACTTTTAATCTTTACGAGATAACGAAGTAGTAAGATTGTCCCATATACGTTTTGTTGTATAATATCATCTGCCCGGCTTATTTGATGCAGCTGATATTATCACTGTTATAAATATAACATAACGTAATTGACAGAACTACTCCCATTTTTACATTTAAAACCATCCCTATGAAATCTAACCTAAAATCCTTTACCAATCACAATACGGGTAGTCCTGGGCAAGAAATAGAGGAAGAAAAAGGTCGCTTATCTATTGCTAAATGTCGTGAACTGTTGACAGCAGAAAGCCGGAACCTGACCGACGATCAAATAATTAAAATACGCGATTTTATGTATCGGTTGGCCGCTATAGGCTACGAGGAGTACCGGTATCAACAGCAACAAGCTAAAGTGATTCACCTAGAAAAACATACAATTGTAAACTATGAAAACAGCCATTATTTACGTACGGGTTAGCACTGATGAGCAAAGCGAAAAGGGATACAGCTTGCAGCACCAGGAAGAACGGCTCCGGCAATATTGCCAATACCATAACATCGAGGTAATAAGATTCTACAAAGAAGACCATTCAGCCAAAACATTTGAGAGGCCAGCATTCAATGAACTGCTGGTCTTTTTAAAGAAGAATAAGCAGGCAGTAGACTTACTGCTTTTCCTGAAGTGGGATAGATTTAGCCGTAATGCGGGAGATGCTTACATGATGATCAACCGGCTGAATAAATTAGGGGTGGAACCGCAGGCCATCGAACAGCCCATAGACCTGAATATCCCCGAAAACAAAATTATGTTGGCCTTTTACCTATCGGCCCCCGAAGTAGAAAACGACCGGCGTTCCCTGAATGTGATTGCCGGTATGCGTAGAGCCATGAAAGAAGGCCGACATGTGACGACAGCACCCAAAGGGTATAAAAACAGCCGCAATGAATTAAACAGGCCTATTATTACTCCGGGTGAGGATGCGCATCAAATCCAATGGGTATTCGAAGAAGGGGCAAGAGGTGTATATACCGTCAAAGACGTATGGCGCATGGCAAGACGAAAAGGGTTGGATGTAGGGCGTAGTAATATGTGGAATTTGCTGCGTAATCCCATTTATTATGGGAAGATCTTTATCCCCGCTTATAAAGACGAAGTTGCCGTGTTGGTCCAAGGTCAGCACGAAGCCCTAGTCAGTGAAGCCTTGTTTTACGAGGTACAGGATGTTTTAGACGGCAAAAAGAAGAAAGCTGTTTCCAAATACTCAGCACAAAAAGAACTGCCGTTAAGAGGTTTTATGAAATGCCCCAAATGTGGCCGCAACTTAACCGGCAGCGCTTCTAAAGGCAAGGGAGGCACATACTTCTATTACCACTGCATATCACCTTGTCGCAGCCGACTGAGGGCCGAAGATGCCAACGATATGTTTATCAAAAAACTGGCCGTTGCAGTTAAGGAGGAACATATCGCCCTTTTTGAATACATCATGAAAGATTATTACCACCAGACTAATAAAGACCAAACCAAAGCTGCCAGCGAGCTAAAGACGGAAATCGAGAAAAACCGCGAGCGGATCGCCAAAGCACAGCAATTAATGGTGGACGGAGAGCTGCCTGCGGCTGATTACCGGGAAGTCAAAGCTCGTTATGAGCCGATTATACAAAGATTGGAGAGGGAATTAAGCAGCTTGTCCCAGGTAGATAATAATTTGCTGGAGTACATTGAGGCAGCAGGAGACATATTACGTAATCTTCCGAAATACTTTAAAACAGCTAGCCTGCCGGTGCAACAAAAGCTGGTGAGTTCGATATGCGCGGAAAAATTGATTATTGATGAAAAGGAATGTCGAACACCCGAATATAATGAAGTCATTCAGTTAATATGCAGGCTGGGTGAGGATTCCAAGGAGATAAAAAAAGAACAGGCTTCCAATTCTGAAAGCCTGTCCAAACAAGTGAACCACCCTGGAGAATTGTCGAACCAGGAAATAGAAGATTTGAAGATCATTTTTAATCTTAAACGAGTGATTTACAAGAAAATGTAAATTTAATAAGAAAGTGCTAATTCTAAAGCTGATGTGTAATTGTCAGCGAAATTTTGAAATGTTTGAGCGTCCATAGTAGTGCCAAAAGTTTATTAATTGCTCAAATGTTTCTATTCCCTCTGTCTGCCCACTAACGCAAAACTCGTGTTAGCGGCTGGCATTTTTCAAATAATTGTCGCCACTGAGCTGAATTATTTAATGGAATTTCTCACCTTTTGCCAGCATTTCTATAATTTCTTTCATGCGCTTTTCTCTCGTCTCTTGTTTTTTTGCGGTCTGAAGGCGAAATCCAATGGAGAAAAGATTTGTCTTATTGAGACCCATAAAAAACGCTTCTGCTTTTTTGTTTTTGCTAAGTTCTTTTAGAAAGTCTTCAGGTATAGTGATTTTGCTTGGGGAATCGTATGCCTTTTCCCAACTACCGTCTGCTTTGGCTTTTTCGACAGCTTTTAATCCTGCGGGTCTCATTCTACCCTCATTGATTAATCTTTCGACATGTCCAGTATTTATTTTGGACCAAATACTTTTTGCTTTTCGGGGACAAAACTTTTGCAGCCAGGCTTGTTCGTCACATGCTTGTTTTTGACCATCAATCCACCCGTAGCAAAGAGCTACATCAAGTGCTTCTGCATAGCTGATGGTCTTTTTCCCGGAATCTTTCTTGAATATTTTGAGCCAAAGCCCATTTGAGTTATCGTGGTTCTTTATGAGCCAAGTTTCAAATGTTTTGGCTGTTTTAAATTCTATTATTGGAATGGTATTTAATTTAGTCATTTGACTGTGGCTTTTTTCCCGTTCTATATACTTGCCGCTAACGGATACGGATTAGCGATGTGGCGGTATTTGAAAATCGTCAGCCCGGAACTGCTGCTTGTTTTTTTCTAAAGATAAATAAGAACGAAAGTTTGGCTTTGTTCGTCTGCCCAAACTGAAGCCAAATTGAAAAACTAAATGCTCATTGGTATTCCGTCATCCCCACTATTGGCAATACCATGTTAGCGGTTCGTTGTTTATAAGTCCGTGTCACTATTCAATCTATTTCCGTTTGCAAAAAAATAATGACTTATACCTATGATTGGTATTATTGGAAGCAAATAAGCGAAATGATACCAAACAGGATAGTCTGTCCAAACCCTAACAAAATGAATATACGCAGCAACACAGAATACAATTGCACCAGCAAACCAAGCACTTTTTCCTTTATCATTCGCTATTTTGGTCGCACTAACACCAGCAGCTATTGAGGCAAATATCCCGATAAATAATCTTGACAATAGCATTGCAAATGTATACGATTTATCTTTACTAGATATGGCATAGTCGGCCCAACTAATTTTAAGTAAATACAAACCAAGTGAGCCAATAACCATATATGCAACGAAACCGGCAAGTATTCCAAAAAATACTTTTAGTGTTTTTTGGTTTGTCCTAATTTTTTGTCTATTTGCCATTTCTTTTCATTTGAATATCTTTTGCCTAATGAATTGTCAAGTTGGTGAAATGTATTATTGCAATAACCGCTAACGTCCGGGCTTGGCGACGTGGCGATATTCCGTGTTACGTCAGCCGGGACTGGTGCTGATCAAAGATATGAAGATGAAAATATATTCTATAGCTGGGATTTATTCGTCAGATTGATATGTCGCTGAGTAGCGTTATATCGATCAGGTTATATTCGTAAAGCCGCCATGACGCCAAACCCCTTGTTGTGTGCTTGTGCTTCGCTGTTACTCCTTCAGTTCTGTTGATATTAACCTTAATATTCCTGTCATATTTTTAGCTTGCCAAAACTTGTCTTAACTGAAATTGATGAATGATTTACGGTCGATTATACTTGCCTACCCAGCTTTTATACATACCAATATTGTGTGCCGTGTTTTCGGAGGTGTGTAGTGTCGCCTCAACTGTGTTCGGTGAGTCGCCCGTACTTCAGCGGTTTGGAATATAACTTATTTCATTAATTTGTTTCGTATTGATTTAACATTGCTCCAGAACTATCTACTTTCCTTATGCGGCATTTGTTAAAATTTCTATATTTGGAGCATATTTCTTTACAATGAGTTTTACAAAAATCAAAAGAGTGACAGACTGCAATTCTGCATTCTATTATTTAGTTAGGCGTTTTGCTGATATGACATTTCTGAAGGCCTCCCTCATTATACTGGCTCTTGTTTGCGCTTTGTCATGTGGCGTTGGTGGAGATGCGGCAAAATCTAACGACCAAGTAAACTTACAAGGAACCTGGTTGGCGCAGTCAGAAAGCCAAAACGGTATCAAGAAGAATGTGTCTTTCCTGTATATCTTTAAAGGAGATACAATTACCTTCATAGACGAGACTGGGAAGGAAATGAAGTATTCGTTCAAGTTGGACACCACCGGCAACCCAAAGTTGATTACTATTCAGCCCGCAGACACGCCTACCAATTCGACGCCTGTCAGCGTTGCTTATGAGTTGGACGGCGATTCGCTGAAGATTGTAGTCGCACCTCCTGGCTTGCGCCCCACAGAAATATCAGACAAAAACGATCAGGAGTTGATTAGCTGCAAGCGAAAGGGTTCATGAAAACGCCTAACCAAAATGCTTGTGAAAAGGTCATAGCTATTCATATCTTAAATTATTGAACCGGTTTTGTGTCGTTTAGCATAGCACACAACGTTTGTATTACCGCTAATATACGCTACTTCCAGATGTAATTTATTTTTTGCAACTTATTGTTTTTAACCTACTAAGCAAAAAATACGCGACTCTCAGAAGATAGCGCAAATACAACTTAGGTATGTGTTAACTGATGAAGAAGATTGGTACCTGGAATCAGCCGAATTACATGCTAATGAAAGTTGGATAAAAGATGATACATGGCAATGCGGATGGTGCGCTGCTGCTACAATTTTCTGCTTGCATTTTTTTAGGATAAATGCCGTAAATTTTATTGGATACCTAAGCAAAACTCCATCCCACCTTCACAGCCTGTTTATTCCAAGACAACCTATTGAGCCGTCATGAAAGGGATAATCATTTTTATTAACAGCTCTCCAAAACCGAAAAAATGGTTCGATATTTCCAGCGTGGCTACCAGATTGGATTCGAACCAAAAAACATTGAGAATAAACAAGTTTTATATAATTGCTTTAATGGGGATCACGCTATTTCAGCAAAAAACCCGCTATGAAAGCGGGCTTTAATACTGTAAGTGATCCGGATTGGATTCGAACCAATGACCTGCTGCTTAGAAGGCAGCTGCTCTATCCAACTGAGCTACCGGACCTAATATTCAATGTTCTACCCCAAATTTCTTCGGGGGAGCGCAAAAATAGCTTTTTTATCGGGAATTTTCCTTGCGGCGGGCAAACATTTTCGCAGACTTAATGCTTAAAACCCTCAGATAATCATTGTTTAGGGCTGCCACTACCCTTTTTTCACCGCCGGAACTCTGAATCAGCGCCAGATCTTTCACATCGCCGCGAATGAGTAATCCGCTTTGGGCGGCGGGTATGGGTAGAAAAGTTTTGTTCTTACCACCTTTCAAAAAACACCCGTACGAGGCATCATACCTACCCGTCATTACCTCGGCCTGGTACTCATTGCCGGCCAGTAACAGATCGGTATATCCGTCACCATCGAGGTCGTTGATCAGAATGCTGTTGACCGGGGCAAACTGTGCTTCGGTGGGTAACCAGTGCCTGGTAAACCGGCCGTTGCCGATATTCTCCAACCAGCAACTATGGGTTTCTGTACAGGTTAATCGCAGCAGGGAATCTTTGGATTTGTCTTTGAAAATGTCATCGAACGTGGCCTGCGCATACTGGGCATGGTGCAAAAACTGCTTTTTAATGGCGGGTACCTGGTCGGCAAACTGTCGCCGGTTGATGGCGGGGTACAAATGCTTTTTACCCGCATGGTCTTTTATATAGTAAAATGGTATGGGATCGATGCTTCCATTGCCATCGAGATCGGCCGCATATAACTCCATGGGCGTGGCGGGCGTTACCTGGTAATCGCAATTCGAACCGAGGTTTCCGGCTACGAGGTCGGTATCGCCATCGCCATCTATATCCGCAGCAGCCAGGCTGCGCCACATGCCGTGCATATCGGGCAGACCGGTTCCGTCAGTCACTTCTTGCAAATGGCCTTGTTTGTTTTTGAAAAAACGAACGGGCATCCACTCCCCTGCTACAACCAGATCGGTTTGATGGTCGTTATCAATATCGGTCCATGTGGCTGCAGTGATCATGCCGGGGTTTTGCAATGGTGCGCAAACGGTGGCGGTTACATCGGTAAACCGGCCTTTGTTGTTGTGTAATATATAACTGCGGCCGGGTAACGGATAGCGTTTGCTCACCCTGCTGCCGATAAACAGATCGGGCTGCTGGTCGCCATCATAATCGCCTGTTTGTACGCAACCTGCAATTAGCCGAATATCGGATGGAATGGCCTGTGGCTGTAACTGAAATTGGCCTTTGCCATTGTTGCTGTACAATCGTGGTGTGTTGTACTCCGAATTTTCTTCAAACTGTACATTGCCGCTGGTCACCAACAGGTCCTGGTCGCCATCGCCATCTGCATCAAAGAACAAACAATCCTGGTCTTCCTGCATTTTTATACTGTCGGTTAGTGCATGTGACTGAAATTGTCCGTTTGGTTGTTGCATAAACAGTTTACCGGAAAAATTAAAAGCGCCTCCTGCAAAAAAATCGGTTAATCCGTCGTTATTGATATCTGCTGTGGTGATAAACGGTCCCAGTTGTGAATACTTCTGAGGCAACAATCGTTGTACGCCAAAATCGTTGAAATTACTTTCTGTATGCCGGTAATCGATATTCGCTTGTTGGGTAACATCTGTAAAAAAGGTGTTGTGGTTATGAAGTCTTTCGGGCCACTGCCCTGCGGGTTGTAGTGTTATTATTAGTGTTGTATCAACCGGAGCATTGCGTAATACCTGATACGTATTATCGGGCCATACAGTTACAATGGAATCGATGCGTGTTGCCTTCCCTAATCCAAACACCAGTTTTGTATCTACCGATGAAAAATATCCTCTTACGGGATTCTGCTCCTGCAACTGCATATGTCCATTGCTGTATACAAATACCTTCGCGCCAAATGCGTACCGGTTGGCGGTACTGGCTTTTGGTTCTATACTTATAAAATGACTGGTTGCGGGCTTGTTCTTTTCATTTGTATTGTTGATGAAAACAAAGGCTTCTTTATTGATATTATTCACTACAATGTCAAGATCGCCATCGTTATCCAGATCGGCCCACGCGGCGCCGTTGCTCATAGCGGGTTCATCAACACCGGACTGTTGCGCAGTATTGCTGAATGTATAATCGCCGTTGTTATGATACAAATAATTACTCAGCTCAATAGGATGCAGCGATGCCAGTTTATTGTTGATGAGCGTGCGTTGCTTTTGTACATCATTGGTGTTGGCCATTACGGTGGAACTAAACTCCAGAAAATCGGCATTGATAAAATCGCGTCCGATGCCATTGGTTATATGTATGTCTTTGTAACCATCATTATCGAAATCGGCCATCAGTACGCTCCAGCTCCAGTCGGTTGATGAGATGCCGGCCAATTGACCTATTTCACTGAAAAAAGGCATTGCGGTATCACCGGCTGCAAACATGCCATTATTCAACTGCAGCATATTACGCATGAATTCGGGCTCATATCCATACTGGCGTTCTGCCTGGTACCGCTCATAATTCATTACACTCCAGCTAAGCTTGCGGCGTTCGTTGTTTTCGGGCATCATGTCGAGCGTTACCACATCGGGCAATCCGTCGTTATTAATATCGGCGGCATCTGCTCCCATGCTGCTATAACTTTGATGCTGCATCGAATGGGCAATACAGTTGGTAAAGGTGCCATTGCGGTTATTCAGCCACAATACATCGTTCGATAAAAAATCGTTGGCTACATATATATCGGGCCAGTTGTCGTTGTTGAAATCGCTTACCACCACGCCGAGGCCATAACCATCTTCTTTGATATTGGCAGCGAGGGTAACATCGGTAAATACAGGATGTCCTGCATTTTCAACATTACCATCATTGCGGTACAATTTATCATTGGCCATTGACCTTCCGGTATTATCACGCGGATAAATGGTATTGGCATTGCCGCTGCTGAGCAAATAATTAGTGAGGTACATATCAAGGTCGCCGTCTTTATCGTAATCAAAAAAAACAGCCTGGGTCGAATAGCTGGTATCGGCCAGTCCGTATTCGGCGGCCGATTCTTTAAAGGTGAGATCGTGCTGGTTGATGAATAATAAATTGGGCGCGCGTTGCATCAGGTTCTTTCCAAATACCGAAACGTATATATCGTCGTACCCGTCGTTATTAATATCAACAATGCTTACACCGGTTGCCCATGCGTTGGTGGTGCAGCCTGCTTTTGCAGTAATGTCTTCAAAGCGGTTATCGCCTTTGTTGATATACAACTTGCTGCTTACCTGGTTACCGGTGAAGAAAATATCTTTTAGTCCGTCGTTGTTAAAATCGCCAATGCCTACCCCGCCGCCCATATAACCAAATTCATTGATGAACGAATGGGTTGAATCGGTTTCGCTTACGTTGTTGATGAAATCGATGCCGGTTACAGATGCAGGTAATTGTGTAAATAAAGTATGCTGCCTGCCGGGTTTGCAGGCAGCTATAAAAAGGAAAAGGAAGAAGGATAAAATTTGCCTGTTGTTCATTGGTTTATTTTGCTATTCGAGGCTTGCAGCCTCGAATTTATATTCTGTTGCCTCTGGCAACGTACAATAGTGGCCACAGGCCACATAATAATACTGCGGAACTACAAGTTCCGCAGAGCAACTAAAAAGGTGCGCCACGCATTGGCCGGCAAGTACTTTATCAACCGTGGCACACCTGTTTTTTGCTTAACCCTGCACTTCATACCATACCAACTCTCCTCCGGGATAATTTAGCTTTGAGGGCATGCGGGAGATTTTATGTTTCTCGCAAAGGCCTTTAGATTTTAATCAAGGGGTTCGCTTTACCGATTCACCATTGACCATTGACCATTCACCATTTACGTTTAATAGCCTTTATTCTGCTTGCTAATCCCTTTACCTGCCAGTTCCGGATTGTTATCAATTTCAGCCTGGGGAATAGGCAACAACTCATCACGATTGGCCCTGAAATACGGCAACGGATCGGTGGTGTAATAGCCTTTCTTTCTCCAGCGCAAAATATCGCGGTTGCGGATCTCTTCGCCTCCCAGCTCTACTGTTTTTTCGTGCATGATGGCTTTGGTGATCTCGTCTTTTGTACCAGCCGGATATTGCGACGTTGGATAATGTGGCATTTGCACGCCCTGCCTGTCGCGTATTAAATTCAAGTAATCAACGGCAGCGCCTGGGTTGCCCAATTCATTTTCGCACTCAGCCAGCATCAGCAATACTTCGGCATACCGAACAATACGCTGGTTGTTGCCGGCTCCCATTCTATCTGCAACCGGATGTTTATAAATGATCATGAACTTGCGCCAGCTTATTTTTTTTGTTACGCCATTCACCACAGAAGAATTTCCGTTCTGTGCTGCATCTGTTAAAACCGAATTGCCGTTATTATAGGTATCACCTGTTTGGTATACCGACATAACAAACCGAGGATCTGTTTTGGCAGCGCCGGTGGCGGTATTTTCAAATTCATTCAAAAAACGGTTCGATGGTATGAGGTTGCGCCAGGCAACAGGCGAATATTCCTGGTTGCGTACTGTTCCCTGCGAGGCACTGGGGTCGTCACCGGTGCCGCCCCAGTTAAAATTGTTGGGAATATTTTGAAAGAACACCGCCTCAAAGATCGACTCGCGATTGAACTCTTTTTCTTCGAGATAATTATCTTCAAAAGGAATGTTGAGGGTATACTCACCTGAATTCACCACTTCGAGCAATGCTTTTTTGGCGCCATCATAATCGCCTTTTTGCAACAATGCCCTGCCCAACATCGCATTGGCGGCGCCTTTGGTGGCCCTTCCGCGATCGTCGTCACCATACGAAGGCGGTAATCCGGCCGCGGCCTCTTTCAGGTCTTTTTCTATCTGCACATAAACTTCTGCTTCGGGTGCCCGTGGCTGAAACTGCGTTGCTTCTGTAACCGGTTTCAGGTACATAGGCACAGGCCCCCATTTATATACCAGTTCAAAGTAGGCCAGTCCGCGAAAGAATTTGGCTTCCGCTACATTGCGGTCGCGCAGCGCGGTATTGTCGGTTACATTAGGTGCATTGGCAATAACGGTATTGGCACGGTGAATAACGGTATACCAGCCGTTCCATACTGAACCCATAACCGCATTATCAGGCGTGGTATTGCCATTTAATATCTGTGCCCTTGGCACTTCGAGCTGGCCGCCGCCTGCAGCCACATCATCACTCCTGAGATCTTCGAGAAAGAACCATTCCCTCGCTGCTAACTGGCCGGCATGATAGATTGAATAAATAGAATTCGTGCCCCGCAGCAATTCCTCGCTGGTTTTGAAATAATCTTTCAGATCAGGATAACTGGGATTGATTTTATTCAGTCTTTTTTCGCACGCAATGATGGTCACCACCGTAATCATCACCAGTGCTATGCTGTATTTATAAAAATGTTTTCTTTTCATAATGCGCAATTGTTGATTCATAAAAGAACAAGAGTCAAAAGTTAAGCATGTCAAATGAGTCAAAAAAGGCTAATTGTATCGGGTATCTATTCACCACTCACCATTCACCACTCACCATTCACCGTTAAAATCCCGCCTGCACACCAAACTGAAACGAGCGCGCAGCAGGATACTGTCCGTAATCGATGCCATTGGTAAGCGTGGTATTTTTTGTTCCGATCTCAGGGTCCCATCCTTTATACTTTGTAAAGGTCAACAGGTTTTGAGATGATATATATACCCTGAGGCTGTTCACTGCCCCTTTGGTAAATGACTTTAACAAATCAGCCGGAACATTATAGCCGATAACGATGTTCTTCAACCGCAAATACGAACCATCCTCTATCCAGCGGGTTGAAGGACGCACATTCTGGTTGGGATCACCGCTTACCGCTCTTGGAACACTGGTGTTGGTATGCGTGGGCGTCCATGCATCCAATACGGCTGTACCTGAACCGAATAAACGGGCCATGCCTTCACTGATGATGCGGGTGGCATTAAATATCTTATTTCCCTGTACTCCCTGGAAGAAAACCGATACATCGAAGTTTTTGTAATTACCGCTGAAGTTGAGCGAGTAAACAAAGTCGGGTAAATAACTACCTAAAAAAGTTCTGTCGTCGGCAGTAATAACGCCATCGGGTTTGCCATTGGGCCCGCTGATATCTTTGAATTTCAAATCGCCGGGTTTGGTATTGGCGCTTTGAAACGGACTGCTGCTCACTTCAGCATCTGTTTGAAAAATGCCATCTACTACATATCCGTAAAACGATTGAATGGAGTGCCCGGCCATTGTTCGGGTAATGGGCGTGCCGCCTCCGAAATCCTGATCACCACCCTGATCAATGGTTGCATTGGGTGTATTCAAATGAAGCACTTTGTTACTGATGAAACTCATATTACCGGTAAGGTCCCATTTAAATTCACCCTGCCGTTTATTATAAGCTACCTGCAAATCAAAACCATTGTTCTCCATCGATCCTACATTGGCCAGCACACCGCCGCCGTTAAAACCAAACGAAGGTGGCGTTGGCACATTCAGCATCAGGTTATCGGTTTTACGACGGTAATAGTCGGCCGATAAGTTAATGCTGTTGTTATACAATCCCAGATCAACGCCAATGTTCAACTGTTTTGTTTTTTCCCATTCCAGGTTGGGGTTGGCGAGTGCATTATAAAAAGAAGCATTTCCTCCGGTAGGCATGGTATTATTAAAAGGATACAAGGCGCCATTTTGTAATATCACGGCCTGCCAGGGATAATCGTTGCCAAGCTGTGAATTAGGCAATGCGGCGAATATGCCAATGCCGTTTAAACCGGTTTCGCCATAACCGCCCCTGAGCTTTAATTCAGAAATATTGGTGAAGGGCTGCATAAATGATTCCTGGTTTACACGCCAGCCTATCGATGCAGAAGGGAAATTGGCGAATTTATTACCGGGGGCCCAAACGCTTAATCCATCGCGACGTATAGCGGCGCTCAACAGGTACTTTCCTGCAAATTCATAATTCACGCGGCCTACGTATGAAATGAGCTCATTTTCGCTTCGCGTAGAAAAGCTCGATGCATTGATGGCGCCTACCAGTGTTTCAATGCCATTGGAAGTTTGATTGCCACCCTGTTGCTGGCCAGTTGACTTTGTTCCCTGTTGTTCATAAACTGCCGTAACAGCCACATGATGATTGCCAAAAGTTTTATCGAATGTTAACTGTTCAGTAAATAATAAAGTAGTGAAGCTGGTGCGCACATCGGCAATAGTGGCAATTGATGCAGACCTGCCTTTACTGTTGAAGATGGGTCTGTATTCATGCTGAAATAAATTCACATGATCTACCCCGAATGTTGATCTGAATTTTAGCCAGGGCGTAAAATTAACATCAACATAGGTTGTACCTAATATCTTCAACGTTTTGCGATAAGCATCGCCGAGCAATACGGCATCCGCAACCGGGTTGGTAGGATCAGCGCCATCTACACTGTTTTCGGCATCTCTGAAACCACCCTGTGTAGTGGGATCGTATACAGGCAGGTAAGGAAGTTGCCGTATCACATTGATCAGCCGGGTTCTGTTGCCTGTTGTATTATCGTACCGTTGTTTTGAATAAGCGGTATACAGGTTTTCGCCGAAGGTGAACAATTTGCTGATCTTATGTTCGGAGTTGATCCTGAAATTTCCTCTTTCGTAATATACACCCTGCGCAATACCATCCTGTTTAAAATAACCGGCCGAAGAATAAAAACGGCTCAAATCGTTACCACCGCTTACTCCGATGTTATGCTGGGTAATGATGCCGCTTTTAAAATAGGCATCCTGCCAGTCGGTATTTGTTCCCGAAAACGTTTGCGTAGTACCGTCATAAACAGGCTTATTGAAGTTGTTGGACTCAAGCCGGGGTGGCAGGTTAATACCGGCAGCGCCGTTCAATGCCCTTTCATAGCGCAGGTATTGTTCGGTATTTAACAGGTCGATTGTTTTCCACGCTTTTTGCGTACCTACATACGAATCGAGCTGCACTTTCAGCTTATTGTCTTTCTTTCCTTTTTTGGTTGTTATAAGTATAACACCATTGGTGGCCCTGGAACCATAGATGGCAGCGGCGCTGGCATCTTTTAACACTTCCACCGATTCAATATCGCGGCTGTCTAAATGAACCAGGTTGCCGGTCGGAAATCCGTCGATCACATACAACGGGTCAGAAGCAAAATTTATAGAGCTTACCCCGCGAATGCGAACAAGCGGCGATGTGCCGGGCGTTCCATTATTGGTTACGGTTAACCCCGCTACCCTGCCCTGCAATGCCTGTTCAACACTGGCTACCGGCAATTCGGTAATAGTTTTGTTGTTTACCGATGCAATAGCGCCGGTTAATGAACTTCTGCGCTGGGTACCATACCCTACAATAACCACTTCGTTCATATTGGCCGTTTCGGTCTGCAGTTTTATGTTGATGGTATTTTCATCGCCAATTTTTACCGCAGCTACCTTGTAACCTACCATGGTAAATTCAAGCACTTCGCCTGCATCGGCGCTGATGCTGAACAAACCATTTTCATTGGTAGAAGTACCCCTGTTTGTTCCCCGCACCAGTACCGATACACCGGCCAGCGGTTCTCCGCTTTCGTTAGCGACTTTGCCGTTGATCGTTTTAAACGGCGTTTCAGATTCGAACAGGGTCCTGCGCGGATCATCAGCAACAAACATCGAAAGACTGTAATCTTCGCCTTTGCGCATCAGCACAATCTGTTTACCCGATACGAAATACAGTATATTCAATGGCTGCAACAGCGTTTGCAATACATCGCCCAGCCGTTCATTGCGTGCCGTTACCGACACTTTTTGGCGGGCAGGAATACGTTGCGGGCTGTATACGAACTTAATATCGGTAAGCCGGCTGATTTCATTGAGCACGGTTTTTACCTCTTTGTTATCAGCAACAAGACTGATCTTCTGGTCCAGAATTTCCTGCCCGTTTACAGGGCGGGCATACATAACTCCGGCAAAACCAGTGATCAATAGTATAGGCAGCAATCCTATTCTCATAAACCCGTAGATTAACTGGTTAACGAGTTCTTTTTTCATAGTTTTGTACTATTATTTGGTTAAAGCAATCCGTTTTAATCAATGGTTGTCCTGCTCCAGTCAAGCTGCAGGACAAAAATTTAAGAGATACCCCGATATTGCTGCGAACAATATTGGGGTTCTTTTTTACCGGTTATCAGGGTGGTAATGAAAACATTTTGTATGTGTTTATATATTATTAGTTAGATATTGATTAGTTATAGGGCCTGAGCTTTAGGGTTCTTCCGACTTCTGACTTCTGACCTCCGACTTCTGACTTCAGCCTGCTTTACTTACATCCTGGCGCTTCCACCACTACCTGCCCATCTATCAGCTCATACCGGGCGCCAATGGCGCGGCAGATGAGGTCGAGCTTCTGAAAAAATGGTTCGTTCTTTAAATCGGCGGTAACGGTGCATTTTTCAAGCGCATCGCTGTCGCACACAATATTGATCCCATAACTCCTGCTCAGGTCGTTGAACACTTTTTCGAGCGGCGCTTCGTCGTATACCATTGATTGATCGATGGTACGCGGCGATATCATCACCGGATTGCCGAGCAATTCTTTCCGGAAATTCTGTTGTGTTTTTTCGTATACGAGTTGCTGATTAGGCGTTAGAATTATTTCACTGGTTTTGCCGGTAGCCGAAGTTTGCGGCAGTGCATACACGCTTACTTTACCGGTTCGAACGGTTACACTGATTGCTGTATCTTTTTCAAAAGAACGGATCGTAAAGCTGGTGCCCAATACCTTGGTAACAATTTCATTGGCAAAAACCCTGAAGGGGCGCCGGGGATTTTTGGTTACTTCAAAAAAAGCTTCGCCCAGCAAATACACATCCCTGGTAGAATCGGTATCGAACAGCCGGGCATAGCTCACGCGGCTTTGAGGCGCCAGGGTAATGCGGCTTCCATCGGGCAGCGTTAGTGTTTCGGGTGTTTGTGAACCATTGGTATGCTCGATCAGGTGTTTGTAAGCTGTAACAGAAGCATAGGCAAAAGAAGGCGCTGCTGTTTTACGGTTTGTAAAATACCATATGCCGGTTGTACACAACAGTAATACCGCTGCGGCATACCACCATTTGTATTTCAATAAAACTATTTTGCTGCGCCTTTCATCCTGCTGCGGTTGTGCGCCAATGATCTGTATTAATTTATTGATCTCCTGTTCTGTTTCCGGCTCACCGGGTATGTTTTTTTGAAGCTGAATACATTCAACCACCCGCCGGGCTTCGGCTATTACGAGGTGTTTATCGGGATGCAACTGCAACCAGCCTGCCCAGAACTGTTCATCTTCTTCTTTTTTTTCCTGCACCCACCGGATAAAATCTTCATCCATTACAAAATCCGATATATCGTATAGCCTGAAATCCTTCATACCTGATTGTTATACATGTAAGTTCCCTGCACCGTGAAAATCTACTGGTGAAATGAGGGTTTTGTTAAAAAAATACCAGAATTGTGCAGAAAAGTATCACCTTGAATATCGAACAGAAGAATTATGAATTTTGAATATCGAAGTAAAGGCACTTCGGCGTTCGACATTCAATATTCAATATTCAATATTTATGTATTCAGGATTTCAGCCTGCCACAGGCTGCGCAGCTTTTGAATGGTTTCGTGTAACAGGTTATATACCGACTGGCGGCTGAGGTTCATGAGCTCGGCTATCTGCGCATGATCGAGGTGCTGATAAAATTTGAGGTAAATTAATTCGTGTTGCCGTTTCGATAATTGCGCCAGTGTTTTTCGCAGAATGGCGGCCTGCTCTTCGGATAACTGTTTATCGATGATCAGTTTTTCGACCGAAAACTCCTGAAGAAATTCATATTCTTCAGCGGCTTCAATAGAAAAAGTTTTTCGCTCGTACCGATGCAGTGATTTCAACACCTTGTTTTTAACAGCGCGCAGTAAATAATACCGTACCGACAAAATACCGGCGGCGTTTTGCCGTCGCTGCCACAGGCTTATAAAAACTTCCTGTATGCAGTCTTTAACCAGGGCTTCGTCATTGGTAAACCTGCTTCCATAATCGTATAATGCGGAAAAATAATTTCGCATAAGGGCGGCAAGCGCCTGTTCATCGTTTTGTTGCAATCGTTGAAGCCAGGAGGCTTCTAACTGTGTGTCATGTTTCAACATCAGCAGTGAGGAATAGGTTAACCATGCAGTAGGTGCATAGCAAATGTAATATTAACGCATATTCATAATTCGATGCAAAAAAATATTAGCAGCCCAAATTGACCGGTTTGTTTATTTTTATTGAAAATATTAATTATCTGTATGGATGTTCAAATAGAGGATAGCTGGAAAACGGCTTTAAAGCCTGAGTTTGCCAAACCCTACTTCCTCAATATTGTTACTTTTTTGAAAACCGAAAAAATGGCGGGCAAAACCATCTATCCGCCCGGCTCTTTAATTTTTAATGCCTTTAATACAACCCCCTTCGAAAATGTGAAAGTGGTAATAATCGGCCAGGACCCTTATCACGGGCCCGGGCAGGCGCATGGGTTGTGCTTTTCGGTATCGAACGGCGTACCTCCCCCTCCTTCGCTGGTGAATATCTTTAAAGAACTGCACAGCGATACAGGCGTTCCCATTCCCGATCACGGCAATCTTACCAAATGGGCCGAACAGGGCGTGTTGCTGCTGAATGCATCTTTAACCGTTCGCTCGGCAGAACCCATGAGCCATGCACAGATCGGCTGGGCCGAGTTTACCAACAACGTTATCAAAAAAATATCTGAACAAAAACAGCATGTGGTGTTTTTACTGTGGGGAAAATTTGCACAGGAAAAACAGGTGCTGATCGATGAAACCAAACACCTTGTTCTGAAATCGGCCCACCCCTCGCCTTTATCGGCTTACGCGGGTTTTTTCGGCTGCCGGCATTTTTCAAAAGCAAACGAATATCTTACCAGGAACGGAATTGATCCGGTAAACTGGGCGCTTTGAGGTTTGCGGTTTGTAGTTTGTGGTTTGTGGTTCTGAAGCCTCGATACCTTGTTGCCCCGATGCCTTTTTTGATGCGTTGTTACCTCGATGCCTTTCGAGTAACTTGCAGCAGTTAACTAAGCTACTTTTCAATGAAGTTTATCAAAGAAATCGCGGGCCGCATATTTGCCATCTGGGCTATAGTGGTGTTTGTTGCTACCATGCTCATTATGGTAATTCCGTTCCTGTTATTCAGTTATTGGGCGAAACCCCCTAAAAATACGTCGCGCTTTATCAAATATGCAAGAGTTTGGATGGGTATTTTTCTGCCATTGATCGGTTGTCCGTTGTTTGTACGCGGCAGAAAAAATTTTGCACCCGGCGAAAACTATGTTGTTGTGTGCAACCATAATTCCCTGATGGATGTACCCATTGCAACGCCTGCTATTCCCGGTACTAATAAAACCATTGCCAAAGTAGAAATGGCTAAGATCCCGATCTTTGGTTTAATGTATAAGACCGGTTCGGTACTGGTTAACAGACATAGCGAAAAGAGTCGTAAAGATAGTTACCTCGAAATGCGCAAAGTGTTGGAAATGGGACTACATATGTGTCTTTACCCCGAAGGCACCCGTAATAAAACCGATCAGCCATTAAAATCTTTTCACGATGGCGCTTTTCGCCTGTCGATCGACAGTGGCAAAGCCATTATACCCGGTATTATATTTCATACCCGAAAAGTATTGCCTGCCAGCAAAACATTTTACCTGATGCCTCATAAAATGGAAATGCATTTTTTACCACCCATCGCCCCGCAACCTGGCGATACCACGCAATCGTTGAAAGAAAGAGTGTTTAAGGTGATGTGGGATTACTACGCTGAAAATAGTAAGTAGGGAAGTCGGAAGTCCGATGATTATTGCTTGTAAGCTTAAATAGATGATTGGGGAAAAACAGGCCGTCTGTATTACGGGTTCTTCTGACATCTGACTTCAGACTTCTGACCCCCACCTCCGACTTACCTACCAGCCAGCTGAATTACTGATTATAAAAATACCTCGTACGATTTATCTTCAAATCACGCAAAATACCCGACTTGGGACTGATGGTAAAGTTAAACGTACGGTATAAACCTATCGGCGTTACATTGATGCTTAACTGCCAGCAGTGCATTTCACGGCTGATATAAAAAGTAAAATTCTGTATCGACGTTGTGGTGATATCATAATACCCGTTCATGCCGAATTTCCATTTGGGCGTAAGGTTAAAATCGCCGTTCCAGCTCATGTTCTGTGTGGTTTTTGTTTCCCACCCCGAATAATCGCTTTTAAAGTTGCGGGCAAAGCTGAACGAATACGATAAACTCAGCGACCATGGAATATTAAAATCGGCAAACTCAGCAGGGTTCGAACGCGCATAGGCCAGCTGCGCCTGTTGTTCTTCGGCCGTTAAAATAGCGCCCTCGCGTAATGCTTCTTCCTTTTCCTTTGCCTTAGCCTGGTCTTTTGGTTTACTACTTTGGAAAGAAGTTGAAACGGCAATATTACCATTCGTTATGCGGCCCAAATTACTGGGCGAAAACTTACGCCCCTGCCACATATACTTATTGATTAGATATCCCATGCTATCAACCTGGTAAGGGTTCATAGTAGCTCCCGCAGTAATATTGATCTTTTCGAACAACGTACTGCGTGCATACAAACTAAAGGGAGATAATTTAAATGAATCGGCTACGAAGTTGTAACTGCTGGTAAAACCAAAACCATCGATCAGCCTGATCTTTTTTAACCCGCCATTGGCCGTATCTTTTTTCGACCGAACCTTTGCTTCAATATTATTATCAATGCCAAAACTTATACCGCCAAATGTACCCTCCGAAAAAGCGCCGTAAATACTTCCATCATAATAAGAGAAACGCGTGGTATGGCCGAATGTATCAATTTGCTTTGGTGTATAATGATATTTGCTCGCCAGGTCGGGTTTATAACTCATCGACACAGTAGGTCGGATCACGTGCCTGATGGCCGCTATCGGACTGCGTTTTCCAAACTTATCGAACATACCGTATAAAGCGGTGGCGAAGCCTAAACTAAACGATATATCATTGGCCCTGTACAATCCTTTGGTAATGGAGGTATCGAGCTTTCTGGTGCTGTCGTTCCAGGTACGTATCAATTTTTGCGAATACCATTTTTCCTGGTAGCTGATACCCGGCGAAATGGTGAAGGGACCCAGTTGCGGTAACGACAATTGAATAGGTATCGAGTGCTGTGCGCCCCATTGCATGGTATCCAGAATTTTTCTAACACTAAAATCCTGTTCCCGAAAACTCATTTGGTTGGCCAGCGTAGAGTTTAACCCGATACCCAGTTTATGGTACCACTTTGCTTCGCCTGCATACTCTTTCGGCTGCAACGGGTAAAATGTATTGGCCGTGAAAGATAAATTCGGCAGGTTCATATTAATAACCCGCGTAAGGTTGTTCTGGTTGTGGTTGGCGGTAGCCGTAAGGTTGTATCTGCTGCCCCAGGTTTTGGAGTAGCTGATAGATGAACTCAGCGTATTTTGATAATTGAGTGTCGAATTATTCGGTATAAGCGTATTGAATTTAGTAGAGGCAATATTTACGTTTGCCGAAAATGAAGTACCGGGGCGTGCGCGGCTATCGACCGAATGGCTCCAGTTAATGCTATACGTTTTTGTATTGGTAAATTCCTGTTTGGCCGTACTTGATAATATGCGCGAATTCTGGTACACCAGGTTCATGGTGCCATTATACCGGTAACGCTTGCGGTAGGTAGGCGTCAGGAACAACGAATAACCGCCATAGGAATACAAATTCGAGCGAAGCGTTACGTCGAAATATTCGTTCAGCACTTTGTAATAACCCAGTCCTTCGAGCCCCAAACCAAATTGTTCGCTGGCGGTAAACTGGGGCGGCAGCAAACCCGAATGACGGCCCTGCGATAACGGAAAAAAGCCGAACGGAATGTAAATAGGTACAGGCACGCCTTCAAATTCAGGGTGAATAGGTCCCGAAACGGCCAGCTTTTGACTAACCATTTTTAACTTTTGCGCCCTGAACGCAAAGTGCGGCGTATCGAGGTTACAGGTGGTGAACTGCGCGCGGTACGCAAAAAAATCTTTTTCGCTGATCTTTTTCACTTTCTCACCCTGAACATACATTTCACCCTGCTGGGTAATGGTATTTTCGGTGATCCCCTTCTGCGTTTGCGTATTGTATTTAATAACATCCGACGACATTTTACTATCGGCCTGTATCATCACCGGCTTGCCCACATAATTGCCGGCCGAATCTTTACGATAGGAAGCTGTTAAAGTTTGGGCCCCCTGGTCCAGTTCAATACTGTCGGCCGACAGGTCCATATCTTTATGTTTTACATTCGCCTTGCTGAACAGGGTGATCTTTTTTTCGGGCACATTCAGCACCATTGAATCAGACGCTTTATAAGTCACCGGCGCATCAAGGGAATCTTTTGATACTTTTAAATTAAAGGTATCAGATTTGTTTACCAGGGTGTCTCTTCCGGGAATAGTGTCGGTTAAAGGATTTATCTTTCCGGTTACAGGAATGGTATCAGTTTTACCAATCACTACGTTTTTTGAAGGTATGGTATCTTTTTTGCGGAACAGGCTACCTTTCGTGGTGATGGAATCTTTGCGACCAGGTTTTGTGGTATCCTGAAAATTTGCCGTTAATGATTTGTAAAAATGTGGTGGTGTAAGGTAATTCGCCCAAATATCAGACGTTAATAGCAAAAGCCATATATATAAAATCAGGGCCGAACCATCTTTTAATTTATTTTTGCGTCCGTTCATCATAATGCAGGTGGTGGCAAAAATAGTCATTAATGCATTAAGAATATGTGAAGATTAAGGTCTCCTAAATTCTTGAACAGTAAATGAATAATAAAAAATTTCAACGTTTCGTCAAAAGCTTTTTTGTTGCAGGGATAATCTTTTTTGCTGGTAACATAGCGTGGGCGCAACAACGACCGGTACTTAGTACCATTATAGTAGATCCCGGCCACGGCGGTATTGACCCCGGCGCAAGCGGCCAGTTTTCGACCGAAGCAGCTGTTGCCCTGTCGATTTCTTTAAAGCTGGGTAAAGCGCTGGCCGAACAATTGCCCGAAAGCAAAGTAATATTCACCCGCACCACCGATGAATTGCCCGGCGGCCTCGGCAATATCCGCGAGGCATTGCGCTACCGGGCCGACATGGCCAACCAGGCAAAAGGTGATCTGTTCATAGCCATTCACTGTAATGCCAACGGCCACAGAGCCGGCGGCTGGTACGCCAAACGCATTGTAGGACATAAAAACCGCACGGTGACTGTAGGCAGAGGTTCAAAAAGACGAAAGAAAACGATCCGGGAACCGATATACGAAAGTTATTGGCAAAAAAACAACGAGCACGGTACCGAAACCTATATATGGGCAGCCGACCGTATCGGTTATAAAGGCGAAGCCATTCAGTCGATCGGCGGCGAAGGTGAAGGCGGCGAAAATGTTGAAGACAGCACCAACGAGCTCGACCTGAACTCGCCCGAAGCCATGATACGGGCGCAGCTGTATGAAAAAAAGTTCTTCGGCAAAAGTTTATCGCTGGCCACCATGGTAGAAGATGAATTTGTAAAACAGGGCCGGGATAGCCGGGGGGTAAAACAAAGAAATGAAAAAGGTATTTGGGTATTGCAGGCTACCGGCATGCCCAGTATTTTGGTTGAAACCGGATTTATTACCCAAACCGAAGAAGAAGAATATATTAACAGTGAAAAAGGCCAGGAAGAAATAGTGGCCGCTATTATGGGCGCCATAAAAAGATATAAAACAAGCCTTGAAGGGCTCGCCCCCCCTGCCCCGGCGAAGTAGCAGTGACCCTATATTATTAATATTAACGAATTGATAAGCCTGTTGCAGCACTATCTTTGCGTTATACCATCATATTTGATGGAATCTTAAAGCGACGGATACATGCCGCAAAAAATTTTTTATTGTTTGCTGGGGCTTAGCTTCAGCATTATCGTTTCTTCTTATAACCCCGCACCAGCGGGAAAACCCGAACCACGAAAGCCGGGCATCAAAACCATTATCATCGATGCCGGACATGGTGGCCGCGACCGGGGTGCCCGGGGCGATTATTCTTTTGAAAAGGATGTTTGCCTGGCCATTGCCCTTAAACTGGGCAAAAAAATGGAGCAGGAATTCCCCGATATAAAAATATTGTATACGCGCACCGGTGATACCTACCCTGCAATTAAAGCAAGGGCCGATTTCGCCAATTCCCATAAAGGCGATCTGTTTATTTCGATTCACGCTAATGCCGCACCCAAAATCAGGCATTCGCAATTTGCAGGATACAAAACACAGGTTTATTATACCCGCAAAGGCAAAAAAAGGATCAAACATACCCGCCGCGTAAAAAAATACAAAGTTTACTACACCGATAACCCGTCACGAGGCACCGAAACCTACATCTGGGCCGCCGACCGAAGCAAAATAAAAGACGAATTTGTATCGGAACGCATGGCCGGTGAAGTAAATGATTCGCTCGAAGATGCACCGGATATCAATGATCCCGCGTTCAGGGCAAAATCATTATTATGGACAAAACGTTATTTCAATAAAAGTTTGCTGTTGGCAAGTTTGGTGCAGCAGGAAGTGGCTAAAGAAGGCCGTTTAAACCGCGGGGTTAAACAACGGAATGAAAAAGGCATATGGGTATTACAGGCTACTGCCATGCCCAGTATTCTGGTCGAAACCGGGTATATTACCCACCGGGCCGAAGAAGATTACCTGAACAGCAAAAAAGGCCAGGAAGAAATGGCATCATCTATTGTTAATGCAGTTAAACAGTACCGTAACGAATCACAACCCCTTTCTTCAAATTCTTTCAAAAACGGTATTTCATCACGCAAATAAAGGCATAGAGGCATAGAGACATAGAGGCATAGAGGCATAAATGCAACGAGACGTTAAGTTTTTGTGAACCTGTGTGAATCGCAAGACCTTGTACATTGTGCCTTGTATCT
>Ga0114129_10001409_pt1 | contig 32415 bp, 25 predicted proteins | sample RhiMetdeltSRZDD1_FD_80071 | JGI IMG/M metagenome (GOLD analysis project Ga0114129, IMG submission 80071) | Populus rhizosphere microbial communities from Tennessee, USA - Rhizosphere MetaG P. deltoides SRZDD1 (version 2) (version 2) | ecosystem: Host-associated > Plants > Roots > Rhizosphere >...
ATTCCGGTTTCAAAGATCCGTGTGATCCCCATGGAAATTGGAGGCGGCTTCGGCGGGAAGGTTGGGGTCTATCTGGAGCCGGTCGTCGTTTTGCTCTCACGCAAAAGCGGATATCGCCCGGTCAAGATGGCAATGAGCCGCGCTGACGTGCTTGCCGCGACCGGACCCACTTCCGGCTCTTACATCAAAGTGAAGATGGGCGCAAATGAGGCTGGCAAGATCACCGCGGTCCAGGCGATGCTGGCATACGAAGCCGGCGCCTATCCGGGTTCGCCGGTTGGCGGGGGCATGGGGGTGATGTTTGCGCCGTATCGCATAGAGAATGCACTGGTGGACGGTTACGACGTCTTGGTCAACAAGCCGCGCACTGCCGCCTACCGCGCGCCGGGTGGATCGAACGCGGCCTTTGCCAGTGAAACGGTGATTGATGAGTTGTGCGAAAGACTCGGTATGGATCCCATCGAGTTCCGCCTGTTGAATGGCGCGCAAGAAGGTGACCGCCGCGTCGATGGTCCGGTCTACGGCCGTATTGGATTCGTAGAGACACTGGAAGCCGCGAAGAATTCTCCGCATTACCGCGCCGCGCTCGAAGGTCCGAATCGAGGACGCGGGGTTGCATCCGGCTTTTGGTATAACTATGGAGGCAGATCCAGTGCCTCTGCCAGTATTAATAGTGATGGCACCGTCAGTTTGTTGACCGGTTCCGTGGATATTGGCGGGACTCGCACATCCCTCGCCATGCAACTGGCGGAGAGCCTGGGTATCCCTGCTGAATCGATTCGGCCCTCTGTGGCAGATACAGACTCGGTTGGGTACACCGAAGGCACATACGGAAGCCGGACAACGTTTGCCACCGGTTGGGCTGCCTATGAAGTTGGCAAGGCATTGAAAGAAAAATTGTTGGAACGCGCCGCGTTGATCTGGGAAACGGAGTCCGGTACGATTCAGTTTGAGAATGGAGCCTTCTCTTTTGATGGCAAGCAAATGACTTTTGCAGAGCTTGCTTCACAGTTGAATGAAACCGGTGGCCCGATTGTTGCCAGCGCGGGTGTGCGGCCCGAACAATCTGCTCCTACATTTGCAACGCATATCGTGGATGTGGAAGTAGATCCAGAAACCGGAAAGGTCGACATTCTTCGTTATACGGCCGTGCAGGATGCCGGAAAGGCCATCTATCCTGATTATGTTGCCAGCCAAATGCAGGGGGGCGTTGCTCAGGGCGCGGGTTGGGCATTGAATGAAGAGTATCTTTATGACGATCAGGGACGATTGACCAATGCAAGCCTGCTGGATTATCGTATGCCTGTCACTCTGGACTTGCCCATGATTGAAACCATAATCGTCGAAGTTCCCAACCCGGGACATCCCTACGGCGTGCGTGGAGTGGGAGAAGTGCCGATCGTCCCGCCGCCGGCTGCGTTAGCGAATGCGATCTACAATGCTATCGGCGTGCGCATGGCTATCCTGCCGATGAGACCTGCCAGGATCGTTGCGGAACTTAATCGCCAAAAAGGATAGTTGTTTGCCAATTGTTGGGATTCCTTCTCTCTTGCGCGATCTTACACAGGGTCAGCGGTTGCTTTCTCTTGAGGGCGATACTGTTCGACAGCTCATCCAGAATCTAGACGTCTTGTATCCCGGAATCAAAGATCGTCTATGTGAAGGCGATCGCTTGCGCCCATCCATCTCAATTGTTGTTGACGGACATACAAGCACTTTGAAACTTCGTCACAGACTCCAGGAATCAAGCGAAGTCCATTTTGTGATCTCGATCAGCGGTGGAAACTCATAAAGCAAGACAACTTTGCAAGCTTGGTTTAGGGTAGTTCTTGTCGTCGATCTAACCTTTGTATGAGACGGTCTCTTTTCATCCCGGTAGTTCTCAGTTCGCTTTTCTTATGTTCGACTGCTTGCACGCCCGAACGGACTCCATCAACACCTTCAACAGCTGATTTAACCCCTTTCCTTACATCAACCCCGAGCCCGAGCCAGACTCCCGAACTCCTGATTGTCGTACAGGAAACGCCTCCTCCCAGCCCGACGCCGTTTACGTATACCATTCAGCCGGGGGATACCATCAGCAGCATTGCCCTAAAGTTCGGCGTCTCCATGGACGACCTGCAGGCCGCGAACCCGGAGATCTCACCCAATGCCATGTCGGTGGGACAGGTGATGGACATCCCCAGCAGCCCGGCGAATCCCTCCGGCGAGCCAACGCCGACTCCTGCTGCGTTCACGCTCCAGCAGATCGAGTGCTACTCGACGGCAGACCAGGGAATGTGGTGTTTTGTGCTTGTCCACAATGATTTCCCTGACCTCGTAGAGAACGTCAGCGCGCAGGTGACCTTGCTTGACGGGAACAATACAGTGTTGGCCAGTCAGCCTGCGCTGCTTCCATTAAATATCCTTCCACCTAATACGTCTTTACCTCTTACGGTTTTTTTCCCTCCGGAGATTCCTTCCGATGCAAAGCCGCAAGTGCAGGTGTTGACCGCCATCCGTTTACTGCCAAACGATGAGCGCTATTTGCCTGCCACGGTCAACAATACCCTGGTGCAAGTCAATGCCGATGGACGTAGTGCGCGCGTTAATGGGCAGGTGCTTCTGCCAGAAAATACACAGCCCGCAAGTCAAGTGTGGGTGACCGGGACAGCTTACGACAACACAGGACACGTGGTCGGCGTGCGCAAGTGGGAATCAAATGCAGGGTTAGCCGCCGGCGGAACTCTTCCCTTCGAATTTATAGTATCGAGTCTGGAGGGCGGGATCGAGCGAGTGCAGTTTGCAGTGGAGGCAAGACCTTAGACCCACCCCAGCCCTCCCCAAATACGACATACGGACTATTTATGCATTCCAGATTTTCACTGTCTATTTGGGGAGGTGCCCGCAAGGGCGGGTGGGGCTGGCTACTTCCCTTCCAGCCACATATACCGTTCAATCGGAATATCGATCGGCGTAAAGAGATATCCTTTCACATACGGCTTGACCAATTGATACGAAAGCGAAAACGATGTAAATAATGCTGCGGCGTCATCCACAAGCACCTGCTCGGCTTGCTGGTACATGCCGATCCGTTTGGTCACATCCTGTTCGATGCGCGCCGCTTCCAGCAAGGCGTCCAGCTGCGGGTTGGAATATCCGCCGATGTTCTGTGATGAGCCGCTGTGGAAGAGCACATCCGCAAAGTTCTCCGGGTCGGGATAATCGGCGCACCACCCGCCGCTGAACAACTGACCGTGATTCCCGGAATAGATTTGATCGTAGTAGTAGTTTGGCTCGAGGTTCTCCACCGTGATCGTCACACCAAGGTTCTGCTCCCACATCTCTGCCATCGCAGCCACATCTCCGCTGATATAGCTGCCAACGCCCATATTGCTGAAAACGATCGGCGGCAACCCGTCTGCTCCGCCATAGCTGGATTGCGCGAGGAGCTGTCGCGCCTGCGCGGGATCGTAAGGCAATCCCTTGAGAGCAGTATTGAATCCCGGCAGACCCGGCGGATGCAATCCACTGGCAGGGAGACCATGCCCGTGGAGGACCACGTCAATGTACTTCTGTCTATCGAACGCCACGCTAAACGCCTTCCGCACGTTCACGTCGTCAAAGGGTGGGCGTGTGGTATCGAAAACGACGTAACCTGTGCACAAGTCCACCCCGGTCAGGAGTTCGTTATGCAACGGTTCTGCTGGATCCGTAAATCGCTCGACCGAATAAACACCTGTAATATCGATCTCGCCTGACTCGTACAACCGCTGGCCTTCACCGGCATACAGCTTCACCACGATATAGGGAATGCTCGGCGCGCCAAGATAAAAGTCGCGATTGGCTTCATAGATTTTGCGCTCGAAACGCGTCCATTCGACCAGCTTATAGGGGCCCGTCCCATTTGGCGTGCGATACCATTCGTCACCGCTATCTACGTTGGCTTTGTCCAGGACGAACGCTGTGGCAAACGTCAGCTTGAGCAGGAAGTAGGGTTTAGGAGCATCGATGGTGACTTGCAGAGTATGATCATCGATGACCTCCAGCCCGTCGATGTGATCCGCCTCGCCCGCAGTCACTGCACGGATGCCAACGATATCGCCCAGATAGGTCAGGACCGTGTCTGAGGCCAGCCCGGGACTGGCAGCGCGCTCCCACGAATAGGCGACATCCTGCGCCGTGACCGGGCGTCCATCGTGGAATTTTGCGTTTTTCCGCAAATAGAATGTGTAGACCATACCATCCGCACTGACATCCCAACGCTCTGCCAGATCAGGAGTCAGGTTGAGGTTCGGGTCAAAGGAAACTAATCCGCTGAAAACGCGTTTATCTCCGCCGCCCATCGTCGTGGCAGGATCAAACATGCGCGAGTTTGTGGACTCGCCTTCCTCCAGCACCAGGGCTTGATCCAGCGGAACGTCAATTTGAAGTGCTGCTGTCAGCTTCGGGGGATCAGCGCTGAGGCCGAGGATAAAAGTCAGAACGAAAAGAATATTCCGCGCTCCCGAGAAGCATCGGGACTGCAGTGAGCTCAGTGACGAGTGCTCCTCAAGCAGCGCGGTCGCAGCGCGCTGATAAGCAGAATATCTATTGAACATTATCCCCTCTTTTACGGTTCTGGCCGCGGACGACAAAGCCAAGCACGACCACTCCCAGGAGAACAAGGAAGGCACAGCATAGCCCCAGCAAGATCATCGTCAGGGCCAGGGGCGGACCTGTGCGTGCAGGGGCGGGGGTAGGCTGTCCACCAAACGAAGAAGTCGGGACTGGTGTCAAAGTTGCCTGAAGAACAGAAGGAACGCGAACCCCTCCCATCGGGACAAGCGTGGGGACAAACGTGGGCGTTGGCTGTGCCGTTGGCGCGGAAACAGACGACGGCGGTGCGCCGATCGACGTTCGCCAGGCGGTTTCCAATCCATCGACGTTGAAACCGTAAGTCTGCCTCAGGGCTTCATCGATTGTCATTCCGTCCTGCAGCGAGAGGAGCAGACTCGTCATCTTTTCCTGTCCCTGGGTCTCCACAAGAAACTTTGTGACGCTATAAGACTGGCTATAGGAGAGATAAGCCTTATCCGCTACTTCCGAAAACCCGCTGCTCAGCGAACGTACCGTGAGCAGGGTGTCGTTCCGGATGGCTTCCTCAAGCTGGCGTTCAGAGGCGGGGTCAAGCTCGCCTTCACTATATACGGCAAGCCCCTCGTTGAGCCAGGTCGGCACGTCGCCCAGACACGAAAACGTCAGGTGACCGACCAGCACATGCGTCAGCTCATGGACAATCGCCTCGCGACCCCATTCGAGATCGGATTGCGAGACACCGAGAATGACAATGTTCTGATCGGGGAATGCCTGCCCCCCAGTCCAGGATGGTTCATACAGGATCGCATCCTTTAGATCGTCGGTGCTGGCGTAGATGTAAATATCAATCGGCGCCTCTGCCTTGAGACCTGACTGTGTTTCATTGAATCGCAGACCGTTATAGGCGGCTTTGGCCAGGTCAACAGCAAATGTCTGATCGCCTTGATACCAGTGCAGGCGCAGAAATTCGCCGTTGTTCATCGCTTTCCAGTTGTGGGTGTTGTCCAGCCAGGTAGCCGTTTTTACTTCCGTGACCGTTTGCTGACCGCTTGCATCGGTCACACGCCAGCGCCACCAGAGCTGCGCGCCGGGCGGGAGCGATCCGCTCTGGCGCATTTCCCACGTCCATTGTGCTTCGACCGTTCTGCCGGGCGTGAATTGTGGAAAAGCTTTGGCGATCACTTCGCCGCACGTCTGTTGTTCGTTGCCATACTCCAGCACGATGGACGTGATTTCCACATCGCTGCTGAAAGCCGCCCGAAACGTGGCTGTTTCAGGGAAGCTGAGGATGATTTCATTGGTGGTCTGTAGCACTGCTTCGCTTGTCACGCTCGGATTAGGTGAGGCGAATGCTGACGTGATGGTCAGCAGTGTCAGGCTAAGAAGGAGCCTGAGGGTGGATTTCCGCATGGTATCTCTCTTCAAAGTAGTATGGAGCCGTTTTTTGGGGGCCCGCCTGCTCAAAACGGATCTTGGTTCTCGATAAGTGTATCATTGCCTTAGCACCAAACCTGCCTTTCAAATGCTTTTCAAATAAAAGCATGCCGTTTGCGCTTCTCTTCCTTTGCATGTATAATCTTTTTTAATCTCCCATGCGGGGGATTTTCTTGAGGTATCCATATGGCATTGCGCGGCAATCTCCGGGATTTTACAATTACACAACTTCTAAATCTGGTGAATCTTGCTCAAAAGACGGGCACGCTTGTGGTGGATGGTCCCAGTGAGCAGGCTTATATTTCGTTTCGCGAAGGGAAGTTGGCGCATGCACGCGTGGGCCAGGATGATGGAAGCCTTGCAACAGTCCTTCACAAAGCCAACAAACTGACTGTGAACCAGTACCGCGCCATCGTTGAGCGCGCCGGTCGCATCACGGATAAGGAACTGGGACTGCTACTGATCAACGCAGGCTACCTTTCGCAGGAAGAGATCCTGCTGAACCTGCAGAGTTACTTTACCGAGATCATCCGGCGTCTCTTTACCTGGGTGGAGGGATTCTTCCGCTTCGAAGGCGATATGTTGCCGCCCGACGACCGCATCAACGTGCGGCTCGACCTGGAAAATATCATCATCGAAGGCGCCCGACAGTTGCGGGAATGGGAGCAGCTACAGGATGAAATCCCCAGCCTCGAGATGGCTCTTAAGTTCACGGACCGTCCCCTGAAGAACGTCAGCCTGAGCGTGGAAGAGTGGCGCGTCGTTTCCTACATTAATCCCAAGAACACGATGAAGCAGATCGCGCAGACGAATAAAATGAACGATCTGGAGATCCGACGAATTGTCTACGGTCTGCTGCAGGCAGGTCTTGTTGAAATCATACGGCCCGAGGGCATGGTGATCCCCATGAGTCCAAAGACGTTCCCAACCCAGAACAAGGAAGAGCAGAAGTCCCTGGTCAACAAATTAATCGGACGAATACGTTCGCTCTAATCGTTGAGACACAAGGAATAGCGTTTATGCAAACAGTCAAAATGGTGGTCACGGGTCCCTTCAGCGCCGGCAAGACCGAGTTCATTCAGTCGGTCAGCGAAATCGATGTCGTCTCGACCGAACGTAAGATTTCCAGCGCGGCAGAACGCACGGTTAAGGAATCGACGACGGTAGCTATGGACTTTGGCCGCATCACCGTGGATGAAGACCTTGTTCTTTATCTGTTTGGTACACCGGGCCAGAAACGTTTCGATTTCATGTGGGAAATCCTTTCGGAAGGCATGCTGGGCTTTATCGTGATGGTCGATAGCACCCGCCCCGAGACCTTCCGGGAGGCGCGCTCGATCCTTGAAACCTTCCGGGCATATGCGCCAACGCCCTATGTTGTCGCTGCGAATAAACAGGATAAGGAAGATGCCTGGGACCTGGAAGATATGCGCCATGCCCTGCGGCTGGACAGCAAGGTGAAATTCCTGCCGTGTGTTGCCACGGACAAAGCCACCGTGAAGTCTGTCCTCCTTGAATTACTCTATAGCATTCTTGCAGAAATGGAGTCGGGCGGCTAGGGGGAACCCGTAGGAAGTCGTGTCATCGATTACCACCGATCAAGGGATTGTTCATTACGAGGTCTACGGGCGCGGCAAGCCCGTCATTTTGCTGCACGGCTGGCTGGGTTCCTGGGGCTTGTGGCAGGAGACGATGAGCTTTCTGGGCAGGTATTACCGCACCTACGCCCTGGACTTTTGGGGGTTCGGCGAATCAGGCAAGAAGCGCGAAACCTACGCCGTGCAGGATTTTGTCGGCCTTGTCGATCAATTCATGGAGCAGCTGGGAATTATCAAGGCGCCGCTCGTTGGCCACAGCATGGGAGGCACGGTCAGCCTCTCGGTCGCGATCCGCTATCCGGAACGCGTCAGTAAAGTTGTCGTCGTGGGTTCTCCGATCGTTGGCTCCTCGCTGGCGCCATTGCTGAAGCTTGCCGGGTACCGTCCCACGGCGTTCTTTCTCTTCAATATGATGGGTCCGTTCCGGGCATGGATGAAATATTACTATGCCCGTGTGATCTGTGCAGACCCGCGCTTCCCCGAGATGATGGACCGCGACCTCTCGCGTACCACACTGGAATCGTTCCTGCGCTCGATCGCATCTTTAAGGCGCACCGACCTGCGTCCCTTGCTCGATCAGATCCAGGTCCCGGCGATGGGAATCTATGGCGACCGCGATAAGGTTGTGCACCCTCGGCAATGGGAGCCGATGCTAAAAGGGATAGGTCACGCGCATATCGAGCGCTTCCCGCTCGCCGGGCATTTCCCCATGCTGGAAGAGCCTCAAAACTTTGCGGAGCGATTAAAATCTTTCCTGGACAGGGACGAGCGGTTTTCCTCTCCCATGACGTCCACATCCCTATCCCCCACACCTTCTGTAACCCTATGACAACTCCCGCGACCACACAATTCAACTATCCCAACCGAATGGGGCGGATCATCCTGCTATCTATGGAGGAGGTGATGGGGCGAAATGGAGTGAACGCGGTTCTGAATCTTGCTTCTCTTTCCTCGCTGGTCGAAAATTATCCGCCAGATAACACCAGCCTGGGATTTCCCTTTTCCACCGTCAGTAACATCACGGAAGGACTGGAACACGCCTACGGACCACATGGTGGGCGAGGGCTTGCACTGCGTGTCGGACGGGCCTGTTTTAACTATGGCGTGCGCCAGTATGGAACGCAAATGGGCTTGACCGAAATGGCTTTCCGCCTGTTACCTCTTCCGGCGAAGCTGCATGCGGGAGCCAAAGCCTTTGCCGAGCTGTTCAACAAATTTACCGACCAACAGGTCCGCGTGCAGGAAGAGGACGGCAGGCTGCTCTGGCACATCGAGCGCTGTCCACTTTGCTGGGAACGCAAAACACACGATCCGGTCTGTCACCTGGCGGTGGGACTGTTGCAGGAAGCTCTGTACTGGGTCAGCGGTGGAAAAGTGTTCAACGTGGAAGAAAAAACATGCATTGCCGCCGGGGATAAGACCTGCACGATTGTGATCGATCAAGCTCCGATGTATTAGCAGAGATCCCTCCCAACAAAACTGTAAATTATAAATGTCAGAAGCGTAAAAACAGGAACTTCCCGTCCCTGTTTTATTCATTTTGTGGAATAATTGCTTTTAATAATATGCTCAAGGTTATCCTTAACGCTCCGTATCCGATCACACCTTTTAATGAACCTGCACGGGATTTGCGCATACAAAACAGCCCCCTCTGGCTGCATCAGCGAAATGTTCTTGCTCCTTATACGACACGTGAAGTCGAGTTGAATGCGGGACAGCGCTTGCCCCAGCAACGCGAGGAAATGGTCGTATACCGGGATAATCTATTCTTCGACGCGGACTATCTCAACGAATTTATTACATCAGCACGCCGGAAGAAGACCGCCTGCCGCGCTGCATTTTCCGCCGATGACCCGGCTTTTCGAGAACATGCCTTGCCGCTCTCCTCTTCTTATACCCCGGCAGGACAATTGTATCTTGCCGATTTATGGTATTACCCGAGTGGTGCCGTTGCAGATGCCGAACCCCTGGTGGTTGAGCTTGGGTTGTCAGAAATGGGGTATTACCATGTGCCAACATATATGGCAGATCAAAGCGGCGATCTGACGTTTCAAGTCCCTTTGCGAGCATTGCTTGCAATTGACTCATGGGTACATATTTTCATCGCCGATGTGGTATTCGGCTTGTTTTCGCGGGGCGCCCGTTTCGAAAGACGCCTCAATGATGATATTGGCTTCAAATTGAAAGTCCTGGCGAGGGCTCTGTACGAAGGCAGACAGGTACTTGAGTGCTCCACACTTGTCCAGGTGGGCCGGAATTGCAGCATCGACCCGCGTGCCGTCATCCACGGCCCCACCACGGTTGGCGATAACGTGACGATCAACGCCGGCGCGGTGATCGAGAACTGCATCATCGGCAGTAACGTCAACATTTCGCAGGACGTCCAGCTGATGTTATCGGTGGTAGGAGATGGCACCTTTCTGCCGTTTAAGTCCGCGCTGTTCATGACCACCGTCATGGAAAACAGCATGATCGCACAAAATACTTGCCTGCAAATGTGCGTTATCGGGCGCAATACCTTCGTTGGAGCCGGCTCTACGTTTACAGACTATAACCTGATTCCCGCGCCGATCCGGGCCCTGGACGGACAGGGTCGCCTTAATTTTTCCAATCGCCCGGTGATCGGGAGCGCCGTCGGGCATAATTGCCGTCTGGGTTCCGGCATGATCGTCTACCCCGCCCGTACGATCGAGTCAGATGTTGTGCTCGCGGCCTCGAAAGACCGCCGCGTGATTGACAGGGATGTACGCTATGAAGATAGCGACCATCATAAGCTCAAATCGGCAAGCCTGCATCGCCGGTTATATCCTCGTCCCGGCGAGAGTCAACTGGAATCATGGTAGCCAGTGGATACCTTTGCATTCATTATCCATCCCATCGACCCGAAACGGGACGTGAGTCGAAAGTTCCCATGGCTTGGGCGGCTGCTGAACGAGAGACAGATCGACTTCTTCTCCACCTTCTTTCCACCGGTCTTTATCTCGGAGATCGAGGGCATTACCTCGCAGGCAACCGGCAAGGAAATAAAAGGCTGGTTTATCGCCTGTCCCTATACGCCCCGGCGGATGATGGAACTGCCAGAACAGACGGTTTATCGTAAGATCATCCAAACCGGCCGTTTGGCCGAGAAACTTGGTGCACAGATCCTCGGACTCGGTGCCTTCACATCCGTCGTGGGAGATGCGGGTGTTACAATCGCAAACGCCCTAGATATACCCGTCACTACGGGCGATTCATACACTGTGACGGTTGCCGTGGACGCGATCCGGGAAGCTGCCAAGGTTATGGATATTCCGTTGAGTGGGTCAACGGCCGCGGTCGTCGGTGCGACGGGCGCGATCGGGCAGGTCTGTGCGGAATTGCTGGCGGAAGATGTCGAGCGGCTGTACCTGATCGGTCGCAGGCGGGAAGCACTCGAGGAACTGCGCCTCCGGCTCCTGGCTCGAGCAAGAGCCGAACTGATCGTCAGCACGAGCATGGAGGTCCTGGCGGATGCGCAGCTGATCCTGACCGTAACCAGCGCCATCCACGAAGTGATCCGCCCGGAGCACCTGCAGCCCGGGAGCGTGGTCTGCGATGTAGCCCGTCCCCGTGATGTTTCTGCAATGGTGGCGGCGGCAAGAGATGATATATTAGTAATTGACGGTGGAATGGTCGATGTACCAGGACCCGTTGATTTCCACTTTAATTTCGGGTTCCCGCCAGGCAAGGCCTATGCCTGCATGGCTGAGACCATCGCTCTGGCTCTGGAAGGGCGTTTTGAGGACTATACGCTGGGTAAGCATCTTACCCGCCAACGCGTGGAAGAGATCAGTGCAATGGCGAAGTATCATGGGTTTCGCTTGAGCGGCTTTCGTTCGTTCGAGCGGGAAGTGACTCAACAACATATTGAAACAGTGCGTCGCAACGCGCAAAACGCTCGCAAGCTGCACGCGGCGCGCACGTAATGGAGGCTGCTTATGGGAAAAGCCCGCCTGTTAGTTGTAGAAGATGACATTGATATCGGCAACATGCTGAAAATCTACTTCAGTGGCATGGACTTTGATGTAGATGTTGCCATGCGCGGCTCAGATGCATTGGAGAAAACCAGGCAGGTTTTGCCGCACCTGATCGTGCTGGACATCATGTTGCCAGATATCGATGGTTACGAGGTGTGCCGCAATCTGCGCACGAATATGCGTACCAGCCACATCCCCGTGATCTTCCTGACGCAGAAGGACGAACGAAGTGACAAGCTGCAGGGCCTCGAACTGGGCGCGGATGATTACATTACCAAGCCGTTCGATATCGAGGAACTCAAGCTGCGGGTGCAGGGCGCTATCCGGCGCTCGGAACGAGAGAGCCTGACCGATCCTCGTTCCGGACTTCCCGCTGGACGCTTGATCGAAAATCGACTGCGGGAGATCATTCGCGAAAAGGGCTGGTCTCTGCTCGATGCCGGGATTAGTCACTTTGATCCTTTTAAGAATGTCTACGGATTTGTGGCTGGCGACGATGTGCTCCGATTTACATCCATGTTGATTGGTGAGGTCGTGGATGAGCTTGGAACCACCTCTGATTTTATTGGTCACGCGGGTGGAGACAATTTCATCATCATCACCCGGGAGGAAAAGGCTGAAGCGATCAAGGCCCGGCTCAAGGAAAGATTTAATACCGAGGTACAGACCCACTATAACTTTATGGATCGCCAGCAGGGCTTTGTGCAACAGCCTGCCGCCGACGGCACAATGGTGAAGGCGCCCTTTATGACCATGGTGGTGGGTGTGATTTCCTCCAGCCAGCACTCTTTTGCCGATATTCGAGAGATAACAGAGCTATCTGCTGAAGCTCGCCGCCAGGATCTTGCGGCTGGCGGATAAGGTGCTATTAGAGAATGCTAGCCGGGCTGGAAGCAGGCCTTGCCTTGGTTATTTTTGCCGTCGTACTGGGACTCATAGTACTGACGGTCATTTGGTTACGCCAGTTGCCACGTAATGCTTCCAATCCTGCTGAACTCACGGCAACGCTTTCCTCCCCCGATTCCTCTCCTTTAAATGAAGCTGTATTGATCGTCCAGGCGGGTGGACGTGTCGAATACGTAAACGACCTGGGTCGCGAGTGGTTTGGCTTGCGCGAGGGCGAACAGCCTGATCTGGAACGGCTAATTCGCCGGGCGCGTCCAGCGGAGGATTTCCTCAACCTGTGTGCGCGCCAGGGACAGAAGCGGCTCTCGGTGGGTGGGCGGCTTGTCGACGCGACCTCCTATCAGGTTCCGGGGCCGTACGCGCTGATGCTCATCTCCATGCGGAACGTAGAGTTTTCAACGAGCATGAATGATGCTGGGACAGATTCCTCCATCCTGCGGATCATCTCTGATTTCGGCAAGAACGTTTCCGCCAGTCTTGATCTGGAAGATACGTTGTATGCCATTCTGATCAACATTTCGCACCTTGTCCCGGCCGATATATTGGAAGTGAAAGTCTGGGACGACATCACCCAATCTCTCATTCCCTATACGCTGGAATCATCTGGTTCGTCACGCGCAGTGCGTGCCTCCCATTCGCAGTTTGGTGAGCTCACAACGGCGCTCCGATCTCGAAAAAAGTCTATTCTCCTTCCCGATACCCATATGCCCGATCCAACCCTGCCTCGGTTGAATGGAAGTTCCCCGGTGCAGTCCTATCTCGGGCTGCCGCTTATCGTGGACCAGCAGCTGGTGGGGACGCTGGAGATCGGCCACTTGTCTGCGGGGGTGCTTGGACAGCATGATTATGAGTTGATTCAACTGGTCTCTGCACAGGCAGGATATAGCATCCGTAATGCCCTGGTGTTTGCCAGCGAACAGAATCGTGCTGCAGAACTTAATAGCCTTGCTAGTCTTGCGCAGGTTTTCAGTGCCTCCCAGGATTATACAAATCTCATCGGTCGCATGGTAGAAACGATTGCGCCTCTCTTCTCGGTTGAGATCCTGGGGTTTCTTCTATACGATGAAAACAAACGTACGCTTGAGGGGCAGATTCCCTTTCAAGGATTGCCGAGGCACATCGTTGAGATTTATCGTACAGCCATTCAACCCGATAGCTCAGCCGAAAAACTGCTGGCAGAACCAAGCCTTAACATTACGCGTAATGCTGCTGAAGATATCGTCTGGCATGACCTGGGGTTGCAGAACCTGGCGCAGGCAGCAAGCCTGCGTGAGTCTGTTCTTGCACCGCTCATTGCCGGGGAGCGGTTTGTAGGGTATCTCCAGCTTTCGAATCATGACCAGGGTCCCGTCGATTTCTCAAGCACCGAGCTGCGCCTGATCCGGATAGTTGCCGATCAGGCGGCTGGCATAATTGAGAACTCGTTTGTCGTAGAAAGGACCCGCCAGCGCGCCATGCGCTCAGATGCGTTGCGGCGTATTGCCAGCCTGGCAGCCTCCACGGCAACTCTGGATGAAATCCTGCGCTTTTCTGTCCAGGAACTCGCGCATCTCTTCCAAAGTGATCTGGCCGCGGTTTTCCTGGTGGAGGAACAGCTGGGGGACCTGCATTTGCACCGTGCTTCCGTGGTGGGTGCGTCTGAGGAAGCAATTGAAGCGCTGGCGCGCCTGCATGTGGATGATCCTCAATATCGTTATACTGTTTCGGGAAGCCAAAAGTCGTATCTTTCCGGACGGTTGAGCTTTGACCAGCGTATTCTTCCCGTGTATCAGCCTCTGGTCAAGATCCTTCAGGTGGAATCGGCAATCGTTGTACCGCTGGTACTCCGCGACCGCAGCCTGGGCGAGATCATGCTCGGAAGCCGCAAGACCGAATTCTTTAACAATTATGACCTTCAAGTTGTGTTAACCGCAGCCGGCCAGCTGGCTGCGGCGATCGAAAACGCATCGCGTATGACTCAGACCGACGAGAACCTGCGCCGGCGCGTGGAGCAATTGATTTCGATTGCACGTGTCAGCCGGGAACTGAATTCGATGGTGGACCTGAAGTCGCTTCTGGAAGTGGTGCGTGATGAAAGCCTGCGGACAACACGTGCAGACTGCGGCGCGATTCTGCTTTTTGACACGACGGTTTCCACCAGTCCTCCTCCTGTAATCCTGTCACTGGGTTGCCCCCTCCCACAAGCATTTTCGGCGCTCGATCGACAGGTGATTGAGACGGGCGATCCGCAATTGATCTCGGATTATTCATTCACTGACGAAACACCGATCCATGAGGGAGTTCGTTCGGCTCTGATCGTCCCTATCCTCAGTCATGGCATGACGGCCGGGCTGATCCATCTGCATTCTGACCGTTCTGGGTTCTTTGACCAGGCCTCGCTGGAACTCATTCAGACCCTTGCATCACAGGCGGCTGTCGCACTGAGCAATGTCCAGCGCTATCAGGAACAACGCCAGCGTACAGAATTGTTGCGCCGCCGCGCGGAGACTCTGACAAAGCTCACCGAAGTCGGCCATGTGCTGGATTTTGAACAGCCTTTGGAGCAGACATTGCGGACCGTCGCGAATAGCATCCGCGAAGCCACAACGTTCCAGGCCGTGCTGATCAGCATCTATGAGAGAGAAACGGGTATGTTGCGCCGGATTACCGGCGTAGGCTTCCCGTCCGATACCCTGAATACGCTGATGTCGCGCAAGCAGCCGCTGACAAGCATTCAGCAGATGCTGAAGCCACAGTTCCGCATCGGTCGCACCTATTTCATTCCCGTGAACGAAACTCCCATCATCCCGGCGGATGTCCACATGGTCACACTGGATCTTGACGAAAAGACAGGCAAGTCACCGGACGCCTGGGATCCCGATGACTTCCTGATTATTCCTCTCGAGGACGATCAGGGTGCTCCGCTGGGATTAATCAGTTTTGATGCGCCGCGCGATGGACTGCGGCCCGACCGCGCTACCATTGAGGCACTTGAGATTTTTGCCGCGCAGGCTGCTCTCGCCATTGCCAACCACTTGCGCTTTGCCGAGCTTCGTGGAAAAGTCGAATCGTTGAACTCCAGTTTACAGAGACAGCAGCGGTTGATCAGCCTGACACAAAACGACCTGCCGATTTTGCTGCGCAAGGATCTTGACCAGACGATTGCGATCCAAAATCTCAATCAGCGGAGTCAGCGTGTCCGGGCAGGGCTTGCGATCACAGAGTCGGTGAGCCGGCAACTCGATGCCTCCTCGGCGCTGCAGGCTCTGGGGCGCGAGACGCTCACCCAGTTGGGGATGTCGGTTGCCATGGTGGCGGAATCGACGAATGAAGGTCCGCGACTCATTCATGTGCTGGGAAACTTACCGCGCGCCACCAGCCCGGAGGCGCTGTTCGGACAGCGGAATCCGCTGCGGGCTTGTTTGCAGAGCGGCGAAGCCATCCTGATCTCGAACCTGGATGAAGATCTCGAGTGGCGCGAGACACCGCTTTTGTCCGCGCTGCGTGCCAAGTCCCTGATCTGTCTGCCGATCCGCATCGATAAGAAAGCGGTTGCGGCGATGCTGGCAGTCAGCCCTGAGCCCATGCCGGCGTTCACGGATGAGGACCTGCAGGTGTATTACCAGATCGCACGCCAGACGTCTGTGATCCTGCAAAATATCTCCCTTCTGAACGAGACGCGCCGTCGCCTGCAGGAAGTGAACCTGCTCCTGGATTTCAGCCGTCAATTGCGCGGCCTCGACTCGGAACGGATTGTTCGAGCGTTGCTCGAAAGCGCCAGACGTGCCTTGTACGCCGCACATGCGGGTGTGGTTCTGGTGTGGGATGAGCATTCCGGGCAATTATTGCCAAAAGCCGTTTCTGGCTATGCCGACAATGAAACGATGAAACGCATCACCTACCACCCGGGTGAATCCCTGCCGGGGCAGGTGTTTGAAACGAAGCGGTCTTTGCGTGTGGATGAAGTTCAATTTACACGGGACTATGCCTTTTCAACAGAAGGATTGTTACTGTACCGTCAGGCGACCGGTGGGCGCTTGCCTGTCGCAAGCCTGTTGATCCCGATCCAATCGGGCGAACAATCGGTTGGCGTCCTGGTGCTGGATAATTTCAATACACCCGGAGCATTTACCCCGGAAGATGAAACCCTGCTCCTGTCACTTTCACAGCAGGTGGGACTCTCTCTCCAGAACGTTCGGCTGGTGCAAACGACGCAGGAACGCGCGGCCCAACTGGAAGCGCTCACGAACGCTGCTACAACCTTCACAGCCAGCCTGGAAAGCGACCAGTTGGTTGCCTCGCTGCTCGATCAACTCGAACCGGTCCTTCGTTACGATACGGCGACCATGTGGCTGCGCGAAAAGGATCGCCTGATTGTCGCTGCCGCGCGCGGCTTTCCCGATATGGAACGCCGCCTGGGCTTGACCATCGCGGTGGAGGATAGTGCCTTGTTCAAGGAAATGATCCGCACCGGGCAAGCGATCCTCGTGGGCGATGTGCGGCAGGATCCACGCTTCCCGCCTTTGGAAGCGCCGCGCCTCTCCTGGCTGGGAATGCCCTTGATCTCCAAGAATGAGGTCATCGGCGTGCTGGCGTTGGAGAAGTGGCAATCGCACTATTACAGCCGAGAGCACGTGCAGGTGGGGACCACGTTTGCCAGCCAGGCAGCGGTGGCATTGGAGAATGCCCGTCTGTTCAAGGAGAGCCTGAGCCGCGCCAGTGAACTGGATCAACGCTCTCAGCGTCTGGCTTTGTTGAACCGCTTCTCGTCTGCCCTGAGTGGTTTACTTAACGAGGACAAGATTCTGCAATTGACGGCGCAGGAATTGCTCGACGCCTTAAACGCTCCTAGGGCATCTGTGGTGATGTTTGACCGCGGCGTGCCGGTCTGGAAACATGCTTTACCAGACCCGAGCAGCAAGCTGCCTCAGGAGCTGCCGGATGCTCCTATTTTCCATAGACTGCAGGAATCGCTTGGCGTGTTTGCATCGGACTCCGTCAGTTCGGAAACGGACCTGGCGCCCCTGGAGAGTTTTTTGGGCGAAGGAACACGTTCCCTGCTGATTCTGCCTCTTGTAAGCAGTGGTAATCTGCGTGCCCTGATTTTCATCCATCAGGATCAAGCCATCCGCTTTAGCCTGACAGAGATCGAGCTGGCGCGCACGCTCACCAACCAGGCGGCCATTGCTCTGGAGAATGCGCGCCTGTATCAATCCACACTTTCCACGGCAGAGCGCTTCTCCATTCTGAACCAGGCGAGTTATCAGGTCAGTACGAATCTCGATCCGGAACAAATTTACGTCGCGGTCCATAAGGCTGCGCAGCGCCTGATGCCTGTTGAGTCATTTGTCATCAGTCTACTGGATGAAGAAACGGATGAAATCGAAGGTGTCTACCTGGTGGACGAGGACAGACGCTCGCCGATCACCCGCATCCCGCGTAATCAGGGCCTGAGTGGGCAAGTAATTGCATCAGGGCAGCCTCTGCTATTGCAGGGAGCGGAGACTGTCGAAGAAATGGATAGCGTGGTCTACGGCAAGCCAGATACGCCGCAATCGATTCTCGCTGTGCCGATGATGTTGAGCGGCAGGACGATCGGTATGCTTTCGGCGCAAAGTTACCATTCAAATGTCTATACGGAAGACGATGTGCAGATTCTAAGCACCCTTGCCAACCAGGCGGCAGTGGCCATTCAGAATGGACGCTTATTTGACGAAACGGAACGCCTGGCGCGCGAATTGGAAATGCGCGTGGTCGACCGCACCGCTGAACTCCAGCGGGAGCAGCAGAACACAGAAACGCTCCTGCGCATCCTGACGGAGGTTTCCTCCAGCCTGGACCTCGATCGCGCTTTGAACCGTACCCTGGCCTTGCTCAATGACGCGATTGGCGCCGAACAGGGCACCATTATGCTTCTGAATGCCGAAGATAATCTGTTGCATTATCGCGCCGGTTACGGTTATCTCACGCAGAAGGTCACGGGGGAGGGACGCGGCTTCCGGCTTAAGATCGGTGAAGGCTTGGCTGGATGGGTTGTGGAACGTCGTGAGCCTGCACTCATCAACGATCTGCACAATGATCCGCGTTGGGTGCAGACGAGCGTGTCCTCCATGGAGCACCGGAGCGCGATTGCCATGCCTCTGCTGGTGGCAGAGGATGTGATCGGGGTCCTGATGGTGTTCCATCGCAAACCCAACTATTTCAGCGCCGAGCTCCTGAACATGGTCAAAGCCATTGCAGGCCAGGTAGCGGTATCCATCAATAACGCCCATCTGTATGAATTGATTCGCGATCAGGCGGAACGCCTGGGCAATATGCTGCGTCGCGAACAGGAGGATGCCAGCCGCTCGCAGGCGATCCTCGAAGCCGTGGCGGATGGCGTGCTGGTTACGGGTCCCAACAATCGAATCTCCTTCATCAACCAGTCTGCTGCCCAGATCCTGGACCTGGAACCCGGCCGCGTGATCGGCCAATCGCTGGATGTCTTCGGTGGTCTGTTTGGGAAGTCCGCGGCGGCATGGATGGAAACGATCCGCAATTGGTCTGATGGCCCCATTGCGTACGAACCGGGCGATACCTTTGCGGAACAATTGGACCTGGAAAACGGTCGTATTGTATTAGTACATCTTGCGCCCGTGATTTTCCAGAATGATTTTCTCGGAACCGTATCGATTTTCCGTGACATTACCCATGAAGTCGAAGTGGATCGCCTGAAGTCTGAATTTGTGGCAACGGTCAGCCACGAGCTCCGTACACCGATGACGTCCATCCGCGGCTATGTGGATGTGCTTCTGATGGGAGCCGCCGGCGCGGTCAACGAGAACCAGATCCACTTCCTGAATATCGTCAAGAACAACACCGAACGTCTCAACATCCTCGTGAATGACCTTCTGGATGTTTCACGGATCGAATCGGGTCGGGTGACTCTTTCCCCGCAGGCGCTCGACCTCCGTGAGATCGCCGAGGATGTGATCGGAGATCTATTACGTCGCTCGCAGGAAGAGAATAAGCCGATGGCGCTTTCCCTGGATGCCCCGAAGAGACTGCCGCATGTCTATGGCGATATTGAACGTGTGCGCCAGATCCTGGGCAACCTTGTCGACAATGCCTATCACTACACTCCTGAAAATGGGACGATCACCGTGCAAATCCATACCCCAAACGGGGACGGGGTGGTACAGGTGGATGTGAAGGATAACGGTGTGGGAATTCCCCTCGAAGACCAGAACCGTGTGTTCGAGCGCTTCTACCGCGGCGAACATCCTCTGGTCCTGCAGACCCCGGGCACCGGATTAGGGCTTTCCATCGTCAAGGAAATTGTGGAAATGCATAAGGGTCGCATCTGGATGAAGAGTACAGGTGTGCCGGGTGACGGAAGCACGTTCTCTTTCACTCTACCGGTCTATGAAAGACAATGAGGATTGCATGGCAAAGATTTTGATTGCAGAAGACGAACGGGATATCCGCGACCTGGTCGCGTTTACGCTCCGGTTCGCAGGGCACGAGGTTTTCGTGGCAACCAACGGCGAAGAGGCGGTGCAGATGGCACCTCAGGTGAACCCTGATCTGGTCCTCATGGATGTCCGTATGCCGCGCATGACCGGTTATGAAGCCTGCAAAATTATGAAAGCAACCCCGGACCTGCAGGATATCCCTGTCGTCTTTCTCTCTGCCAAAGGACAGGAAAATGAAATTCAGCAGGGACTGGAAGCGGGCGCCGAGGAATATCTGTTAAAGCCCTTTGCTCCCGATCAATTGACCCATCGCGTGAAAACCATCCTTGGAAAGTTTGGGAAGTAGTTTTTGAGCGCAATTCTCCTCGATAGCTCGATTGTGCATTATGAGGTGCTGGGGCGCGGCCGCCCTGTCATCTTCCTGCACGGCTGGGTTGGCTCGTGGCGCTACTGGATCAACGCCATGCAAGTCACCTCAACCTCTTATCGCGCTTACGCCCTGGACCTATGGGGGTTTGGAGATACCGCTCACAACACGCTGAATTATTCGCTGGAGCAGCAGGCAAATCTGCTGGACCGGTTCCTCAATGAGATGGGAATTGGCAAGATCGCCCTCGTGGGTCACGGACTGGGAGCACTGGTGGGGATGAGCTTTGCCACACGGTTTCCGCAGAGTGTGGACCGGATGATGGCGATCAGCTGTCCCCTGGATTACCAGGCGGTGAACGCCCGTCTGCGGAACGGGACGCCCACCGAACTGACCGAATGGCTCTCCAGCCGCACCCCGGAAGCGACTACCGCACTGTCCGATGCCTCGAAGGCCGACGCAAAGGCAATCACGGATTCCCTGGCTGCATTGCAGGCGAATAATGTATTCAACGGTTTCCGCGCACTCAATATTCCCTGTCTATTGGTCTATGGCGATAAAGACCCCGCCATTGTGATTCCGGACGGAGAATATTCCCTTTCCACCATGACACACCAGGTCGAATTGGAGAGCTCGGGGCATTTCCCGATGATCGATGAGACCACTCGATTTAACCGGCTCCTGACCGATTTTCTGGCACTTGATTCAGGCCTGAGTCCGCGCGAGTTACAGATGAAAGAGGAATGGCGTCGCCGCGTACGCTGATCCGCGCTGAGCGGAGGGACAGCGTTCTCCTGTCCTGCAGTCGAAACGTGCAGCAATTCGCTCCAAGCCTCTGAGACCACGGATTTTCAGAGCAGGGAATTGAAAATCAGTGTAAATCTGTGCAAAACAAGAAGATGCTCGAATTTTTGTCCTGGGGACGGTTTCTTAGATTGACATCCTAAAAATTTCGGGTATAGTTATAAACAACAATTGAACGGGGCGTCCCACGTTGCGGGACTGAGAGGAGCGAGCCGCGCTCAACCCGAATTACCTGATCCAGATCATGCTGGCGGAGGGAACATACTTTTTCATCTATCATCCTCCGCCCTCGGAGGATTTTTCATTGCAGCGTATCGTTATATTCGCCAACGGCGAACTCCCCGACCTCGAAAAAGCGCGCTCTCTCCTTCAATCGAATGATTACATCATCTGTGCGGATGGCGGCACCCGGCATGCCCTGGCGCTGGATATCCAACCGGACCTCATCATCGGTGACATGGACTCGGCTGATAAAGGGCAGTTGCAGAAACTCCAGGAAGCTAATGTTTCCCTGGAGCTATTCCCTCACGACAAAAATGAAACCGATCTCGAGCTCGCCATCCACCGCGCCGTCGAAATGAATCCGAGACAGATCATCATTGTCGCCGGTCTCGGCGGACGACTCGATCAGACTCTGGCAAACATCGCACTTCTCACCGATCTCAGACTTGCAGAGTTCGACATTCGTCTTGACGATGGCATCGAAGAGACCTTCGTTTGCCGGGAGCATGCCCAGGTGCATGGGAAAAGGGGTGACCTGGTCTCGTCGATCCCCTGGGGCGGCGTGGTCTCTGAAGTCCAGACAACCAATCTCAAATGGGCACTCCAGAAGGAAACTCTCTATCCCGATAGAACGCGCGGCATCAGTAATGAGATGCTTGGTGAATCCGCATCCATTTCCATCGGATCGGGCTTGCTGCTGATCGTTCATCGCCGCGAATAAATGAAAGGACACTATGAAACATTTTTTGCTTTTGACACTCATGCTACTGGCGGCTTGTTCGCCTGCAGCAACGGCCACCCCGCAATCCACGGAGCCGCAAACCCTTACAGTCATGACCCACGATTCGTTCTCGATCAGTGAAGGTGTAGTCAAATCGTTTGAAGAAGCTAACAATGCCAAACTTGTCTTTCTGAAAAGCGGTGACGCCGGTGCGGTGTTGAATAAAGCGATCCTCACAAAAGACGCTCCACTGGCCGACGTGCTTTTTGGTGTGGATAACACGTTTCTATCACGCGCTCTGGAAGGAGATATTTTCGAAGCCTATGAGTCCCCGGCGTTGAGCGAAATCCCAGACACGTTCAAGCTGGATGAATCCAACCGCGCCCTGCCCGTGGATTACGGCGACGTGTGCATCAACTATGACAAGGCCTATTTTGCCGACAATAACCTCGCTGTGCCGCAAAGCCTCGAAGACCTGACCAGGCCGGAATACCAGGATCTGCTGGTGGTGGAAAACCCGGCCACCTCCTCGACAGGACTAGCCTTCCTGCTCGCAACAACGGCGCACTTTGGCGATTCCTTTACAGAATACTGGCAGGCATTGAAGGATAATGGCGTGGTGGTCGTCGATGGATGGGAGACGGCGTACTACACTAACTTCAGTGCCTCCTCCGGGCATGGACCTCAGCCCATGGTCGTCTCTTATGGTACATCTCCCGCGGTAGAGGTCGTCTTTGCCGAGAAACCCATGGACGACGCGCCGACGGCCTCCGTCCTTGGACCCAACACCTGCTTCCGTCAAATTGAATTCGTCGGCATCCTCAAAGGAACGCAGAATCGCTCCCTCGCCGAAAAATTCGTGGACTTCATGCTTAGCAAACAGTTCCAGGAGGATGTGCCCCTGCAGATGTTTGTCTATCCCGTCCACCCAAATGCTGCCCTGCCTGATCCGTTCATAAAATATGCACAGGCTCCCGAACAGCCTGCCGTCTTGGCGCCCGACGTGATCGCCGAAAAACGCGACGCCTGGATCCAGGCCTGGACCGATGTTGTCATGAAATAAGATGAGTCGAATTCTTAACCACAGAGACACGGAGGACACAGAGATTCTTAATAATCTCCGTGTCTTTGTGTCTTTGTGGTTAGCCCGGATTCTGCTCTGGCTGGTTCCGCTTTCATTTCTCGTCCTTGCTTTTTTCTATCCTCTTTCACGAATCCTCTCTCTCACTTTCAATCCGCAAGCCCTCACAGCGGAGAATCTGCTCCTCGCTTCCCGCGTTTTGCTCTTTACGTTCTACCAGGCGACTCTTTCAACTCTGCTTACACTTCTCCTGGGCCTTCCCTCTGCCTATCTCTTTGCGCACTACGACTTCCGCGGTAAATCTGTTCTGCGTGCGTTGACGGCGGTCCCGTTCATGCTTCCGACGGTTGTCGTTGCAGCGGGGTTCAGCGCCCTGCTCGGTCCACGCGGGCTCCTTTACACTTTGTTCCCTCTTGCGTCTTTCTCCTTCACGGGAACTCTCTCCGCCATCCTCATCGCCCACGTCTTCTACAATACAACGATTATTATTCGCGTTGCCGGCAATGCCCTTTCGAGCCTGGACCCCAAGCTCGAAGCGGCTGCTCGTTCTCTCGGTGCAGATTCATGGCGACTCTGGTGGAACGTGACCTTTCCTCTGCTTCGTCCAGCCTTACTGGCTGCCTCGCTGCTGGTCTTTCTCTTTGACTTTACAAGTTTCGGCGTGATCCTTTTGCTGGGCGGCTCACAATTTGCCACGCTCGAAGTCGAGATCTATCTGCGGGTTCTCAGACTGCCAAACCTTCCGCTTGCCGCCCTGCTATCGGTAATTCAGCTCATTTGCACAATTCTCTTTTCCATCCTTTACTCCCACTTTGTCTCACGCTCCACGATTCAGACTGCCCCACGTTCCGCGGAATCAAACATCCGCAAACCCAAGACTCTGCGCGAAAAGATCTTTGTAGCAGCATTTGCGATTCTTCTTGCCTCCTTCTTTATCCTGCCTCTTTCCGCTTTGCCGCTTCGTTCCCTTTTCCGCCTTGAAGCAGACCGCGGCCAGCGCGGTGAAATCCAGTATGGCTTCACCACCGATTACTATAGTGAACTGTTTATTAACCGGCGCGACTCGATCTTTTACGTTCCACCGATCCAGGCAACGGTCAATTCGCTGGGCTATGCCGGAGCGACAGTCGTTCTCTCACTATTGCTGGGCTTTCCCGCTGCATTCGCGCTGGCAAAGCCAACGCGCCTCGAACGGATTCTCGATCCGCTCATCATGCTGCCGCTCGGTTCTTCGGCGGTGATGCTTGGGCTGGGCTTCATCCTCTCGTATGGTGCCTGGCTCACCTCGCCGCTGCTGGTGCCGTTCGCACATACACTCGTTGCCTTGCCATTTGTCATCCGTACACTTCAGCCTGCGATTGCTTCGATCCCACAGCGGTTGCGTCAGGCAGCTTCATCCCTGGGCGCGTCCCCTCTGGAAGTCTGGAAAAACATCGACCTGCCCATCCTGCGCCGTGCCACGCTTGCTGCCGGGACGTTTGCCTTTACGATCTCGCTCGGGGAATTCGGTGCCACATTATTGATCGCGCGCCCTGAGTACCCGACCATACCGGTTGCGATCGAGCGGTTTCTCTCTCAACCCGGTGGCTTGAATTATGGGCAAGCCATGGCGATGGGGACCATCCTGATGATGTTGACCCTCACAAGTATTTTGCTCATTGAAAAGATTCGCATTCCCGGTACGGGAGAATTTTGATGCTCGAGATCCATCACGTATTCAAGACCTACGAAGGCAGGCCGCTGCTGAACGACATCTCGTTCCAGGTAGATACGGGTGAGACGGTCTGTTTGCTGGGGCCGTCGGGTAGCGGCAAGTCAACGCTCTTGCGGATCATTGCGGGACTGGAAGAGGCAGACTCTGGCTCTGTCGCGTTTGACGGGCAGGATCTCACTTCGATACCGGCTCATCGCCGGGATTTCGGCCTCGTTTTTCAGGATTACGCTCTTTTTCCTCACCTGAAAGTCAGCGAGAACATTGCCTTTGGTTTGCAGATGCGACGGTTGCCGCAGAACGAGATTGTGGAGCGTGTTGCGAATGCGCTGGAAATGGTGAACCTGAGTGGGTTTGAGAACCGGCAGGTGACCGAGCTTTCCGGCGGAGAACAGCAACGTGTTGCCCTGGCGCGTGCTCTGGCGACGCGCCCACGGCTGCTAATGTTCGACGAGCCGCTTGGCGCTTTGGACCGGACGCTGCGGGAAGACCTGCTCAATGAATTGCGATCGATCTTGCATCAGACCCATATCCTGGCTATCTACGTCACCCATGATCAGGAGGAAGCCTTTGCCATCGCGGACCGGGTATTGATCTTGCACAGCGGTGAAATCATCCGTGAGGGGACGCCGGCCGAGGTATGGGCAGATCCGAAATCCGCGTTTGTGGCGAGGTTCCTGGGATTGGGAAATGTTTTCGAGGGAAAGGTAAGAGGGAGGGACAATGCAAAGGAATGGAAAGTGGAAAGTGATGTGGGGGTGTTTACAGTCGGCTGTGAGCACGAACCTCAGGTAGGGGAGGATGTCCATTTGCTGGCGCGCCCGCTCTCGGTCAATGAAGGAACAAACACCATTCAGGGGATGGTCGTGGATGTGATGTTCCAACAGGATCGATTCAAAGTTACCCTGGATAATGGTTTATATGTTTATTTGCCGAACGCGCCCAAGGTGGGGGAGAAGATTGATGTACGGGTTAAGGTAGAATGTCTCGCATGAAAACAAGCGAAGCAGTCCCGCGGATCAAAGTCCAGAAAAAGAATCCCTCCGGTGAAGTGACGTACGAATATGAAGGAACACTATTAAGCCGTGATGAACATACCATAGTGCTCGAAGCTGTCTTCGACCGTGCCGATATGCCGTTCATGGAGGTTGTATTCAAGACGGGCGACCGCTTCGTCGAATATTATTACACCGACCGCTGGTACAACATATTCGCAGTCCATGATCGTGATGATGGAAAACTAAAAGGCTGGTACTGCAACATTGGTCAGCCGGCTGTAGCTGAAGATGGTATTGTTTCGTACATCGACCTGGCTCTGGACCTCTGGGTTTCTACCAGCGGGCAACAGTCTGTTTTGGATGAAGATGAATTTGAAGCGCTCAACCTGGAGGAAGAGTTAAGAGTTGGCGCATTAAGAGGCCTGGAAGAATTGAAACAGCTTTTCTTAAATGGCAAACCTCCGAGTTAGCTCGGAGGTTTTTTATTTTGAAAATTGTCTATTGCAATTGAAGACTTTGCAGTATGGCATCACCATATTGCCAGGCGAGTCCAAGGACAACACAACAGCAGCATAACAGCACGGCCACAACGATAGCGATAATGAGTGTGGTGTTGGATTTCTTGGGCTCTTCCGGCATAGGGGTGATCGGCGGGGTTTCCATGTGTTCCTCCAAATAATGGCAGAATAACGTGCTTCGATGGGCAGATTATATCAGGTAGTTCTTCTGTTAGCCCGCCTGGACAGCCAGTAGATAAGGAAAGCCGCCAACACGATCATCAACGTGCCAACCAATACCGGCAGAACGATTGCCAGGAAGGATAAAACTGTGGAGACCACATCCTCCGCAATCGAGACGGGGATGTTCCCGGCTCCGCCAGTCGTTGCCGTGACCATGGGACGAACCGCGCCTGCCTTGGCAACGTGCACGGTCCCGGCGACAAGCAATCCGGCTGCCAACGCCAGCACAGGGCTCACGTCCGTTACTACGTTTGCGCTGGCAGCGAAGGCAATCGCTCCAGCCGCCGGGCGGATCAGGGTCTGGATCAGGTCGTTAACGTGATTGACCGCTGGGAGCTTATCTGCCAGCATCTCAATAATGACGAGAAAACAGAGCAGCAAAATGATCCACGGGTTGGCGAGAGTGTCCCAGGGCTGGTTGAGATTGATCAGATTTGTGTATTTTGCAAGCAGACCAACAAGTAGCAATGGGATGTAGGCATTCAAGCCCGCGGATGCGGAGAGTCCGAATGCCGTAAATATTCCAGTAAGTAATTCCATAGTACCTCCAATTTCCTCTGTTCCTTTCGCAGTTGCACTGCGAATCATGGCAGTACAACTGCCATCTGAACAAACTTAACCCAGTGGAAACGCTCCCCATGTCCCGGTGAGCTGGAATCGGAGCAGGTCAATAGCGCCGATCATCAGGAAGGCGAGCGTTGCGCCAGCCAGGAATGGCATCCACATTTGTCTCAGGGAAGCAAATTCGTTTTCCTGGCGCATGATCAGGATCCAGACCATGCTGAAGACGAGCACCAGCAGAGCCAGCACACCCAGCACGCTAAGGAATGCGATGGGATATAAAATGATCGGGCTTTCGGTGAGGACAGCTAGGTCAACGAGAAAGACTATGCCAATCAAAATGCCCAATTTTTTCCAGCTCAGGGCACGCCCCGGGTCAACATCCCTCCATGCGCTCTGGTTGAACGCCGGGTACAGGATTGACGCCAATGCGATGCCCATGCCGCTGCCGGTGAGCAGACGCAATGTATTGTTCGGGATGTACAAGTTGGGGATCTGGTCGAGGGCGCCGCCAGCAGTTTCCTTGAATAGATAAAAGAAAGAGTTTGTCCCATCGATTCCAAAGGCAACCAGGAAAAACAATAAAGGCGCGCCGAGTCTCCAACCGGGCATCCCGCTTTTCTTCGGGCTCACAAGGGCGAAAAATAGCAGGGAAATCCCCGCGGCGTAAAATTCGCCGGTGCAGCGCGCACACAAGGGCAGTTGGCGGTCCCCGATTTGAAAGGAACGCTCATCGATACGATGGCAGATCGCATAACCAATCGCGTCGGCTTTACCGAGTAAACCCGGTGGCGTGAGGCTGAACCAGATTGCAAAGACCAGGATTGCCGCAACCGGAATCAGGAATCGTGTAAAGTTTGCCAGACGTGGCTGTGTAGACGCACTTTCCATTGCGTTCATTATATGGTTATATACGATTGCGTGCAAGAAAGATTGCATGAGATTGCAGGGTACGGCGCGATAAAATAAGCTTGAAATTTGCATTTCGGCTTATAAAGTGATCGATAAATTCACCTGTTTGTGAGAGAAGCGGTAAGGTCTGATTTATTCCGCAGGAGATATATATGAAACGATTGGGAATTCTTACCGGCGGGGGCGATGCACCAGGGCTCAATGCTGTTATTCGCGCGGCAGTCAAAACGGCGATCTATGAATATGGCTGCGAGGTCGTCGGCATCCGGGATGGCTATGATGGCTTTCTGAATGATGGCGGCCTTGTGCCTCTCGGCATTGAAGATGTACGCGGGATCCTACCGCGCGGGGGCACCATCCTGGGCGCAGCCAATCGTGGAAATCCCTACGCCCGAAAAATAATACGCGATGGCACGGAAGTGGTTATCGATATCTCCGATGAAATCATCAAGGGCATTCAGCGCTTAAATCTGGATGCCCTGCTTGTCCTGGGCGGCGATGGGACGTTGCATAGCGCGCATGAGCTGTACCTGAAAGGAGCGCCGATCATCGGCGTTCCGAAGACGATTGACAACGATATCGGCGGTACGGAAGCCACCTTTGGGTTTGATACTGCCGTCACGACCGCGACCGAAGCCATCGATAAGTTGCACACCACAGCAGAAGCCCACCATCGCGTCATGGTTCTGGAGGTAATGGGGCGTAACGCTGGTTTCATTGCTTTGCACGCGGGTGTCTCTGGCGGCTCAGATGTGATCCTGATTCCTGAAATCCCGTTCAAATCTGAAGCCGTTGTTATAAAAGTTCAGGAACGCGTGGACCGGGGAATGCACTTTAGCATCGTTGTCGTTTCGGAGGGTGCAAAGCCGGCGGGAGGAGGACAGGTCTTCTCACGTGCCGGAGATGAGATTTACGTCCCTCGCCTAGGTGGGATCGGGCAAAAGGTTGGGGAGTACATCGAGCAGCAGGGCTTCGAAACACGTGTGACCGTGCTCGGACACGTCCAGCGTGGCGGTTCGCCATCGCCGTTTGACCGATGGCTGGCGACGCGCTATGGCGCCGCGGCCGTGCGTCTGGCAGAACAAGGGAGGTTTGATCGGATGGTTTCCCTGCAGTCAGGCAAAATCACGGATGTTTCTCTCGCGGAAGCGATTGCCGTTCCGAAGCGTGTAGACATACATGAAGATGCGGTCATTACCGCGCGGGGTATGAGCATTGCGTTCGGGGATGAATAACCACAATGCCGCCCTCTCGGGCGGCACTGGTGGGGCGCTGTGGCTTCCTTCTTACTTGAGGAGGGATGCCACAGCGCTGGGTTTATTGCTACTATCCATTTGAGACATCACCTCCTCCTTTCTATAGGATGGCGGTTCAATTTGTTTGCCCCCGAATGATGTTAGAAGTATGTCATATTTCATTTCGGATGTCAATGGGGGAAATTCATTTCTTATAAAACTGTAATCCGGCCCAAAAACCGGAGATTTGTGATACCTTTTGAGAGTCTCCGCAAGCACATCAGGATTAAGCTTTGTAAACTATGGAGGCTCGCATGAAAACCAATCCTAACCGCTTTTGGATCGTCGTTATTCTGCTCGGGTGGACCTTCGATTTCCTCTTCTGGAAGAAGCCCCTGGGCATTAACTTCGCTATTTTCGTGATCCTCTGCCTCATGGCAGGGATTCTGCTCCTTCGCTGGGATGGGCTTTGGCTCTCGCCTCGGGCGGGCCTGCTCCTGATCCCCATTGCGCTCCTTGCCGCGATGACGTTTATCCGCCTCGAGCCGATGACGGTTTTCCTTTCCATCGCGATGGTTCTCTTCCTGATGGGTGTCTTCGCCCTGACCTACCTCAACGGGGAATGGATTCGTTATGCCCTGCTCGATTATGTCTTTGGCTATCTGCGTCTCTTTGGAAGCATCATTACACGTCCGATCGGACTTGTCTCCGAGAACCGCCGGCTCGTTGCGGAGCGGCCGGCTGTGGGTGAAAAGCGCAGCGCACAGGTCTGGCCCTATGTGAGGGGGGTAGTGATTGCCCTGCCGGTGATTGCGATCTTTGCCTCCCTGCTGTCCTCTGCTGATCCCATCTTCGCAAAGCAGTTTGAGAGATTGATCGATCTGTTCAAAATTGATAATCTGCCGGAGTATATTTTCAGGATGGTGTATATCCTGATCCTTGCGTACGCGCTCGCCGGGACATTCCTGCACGCGTCGCAGAAGTCTGATGAAACAATTGAAGAAAAGACCCGGGTTTCACCTTTCCTGGGCTTTACCGAGTCGACGATCGTGCTTGGTAGTGTCCTGCTCCTTTTTGTGGCCTTTGTGATCGTGCAATTCCAGTACTTCTTTGGCGGACAGGCGAACATCAGCCTCGAGGGTTATACTTTTTCGGAATACGCGCGCAAGGGATTCGGTGAGCTGGTGGCAGTGGCATTCTTCAGTCTGCTCCTGTTGCTGGGGTTGAGTGCGATTACACGGCGTGAAACAGAAACCCAGCGACGCACTTTTTCTATTTTCGGAATCGCGCTGGTGGGACTTTTGATCGTAATGCTGATCGCCGCGTTCCGGCGCCTTGTGCTATATGAGGCGGCGTACGGTTTCTCACAGCTTCGTACCTATACACACGTTTTCATGATCTGGCTGGGACTGCTCCTCGTGGCGGTCGTGGTCCTGGAAGTCCTGCGCCGGGAGCGTGCGGTTGGGTTGGCGATGATCGTAGCAGCGCTTGGGTTCATCCTCTCACTCAGCATTCTGAACGTTGATGCCTTCATTGTGCGGCAAAATCTGCAGCGCGAAATTCGCAGCACCACCGACAAGGCGTTTGCCCAGGGACGAGCAGATCTGGATGCGCAGTATTTTGTCGATCTCTCGGATGATGCCATTCCTCCGATGGTGAACGCGTTTCATTCAAAATCGATACCCGCTTCTGTCAGGGAGAAAGTCGGGGCAGCGCTGGCTTGCAAATTGTATGAACGTAAACAGACAGAGGACAAAATTCCATGGCAGGGCTTTCACTTTTCCCGCTGGAATGCCGACACGGCATTAAAGCAGGTTAGCAAAGAATTGGAGACATACGAGGTCATCGATAAGGATTGGCCCGCCATGGTCGAAACGCCGAGCGGGGAGGAATTTCCGTGTTATCAGTATTATTATGATTGATTGGCAAACAAGGGCCTGATCGCCACACAAAAAGACACCTGAAGCTCAGGTGTCTTTTTGTGTGACTACTTAAGGAGATTTCAACTCGAAAATAAGAGTTCGGCCAATGATATGTCTCTTGGATCTACGCCTTCTAAGATTAACGCAGGGATTACCTGACCTTAAATGCTTGTTAACAGCTCTAAACGATAATTCATTCAAAACTCTTCATTGGATGGCGCGAATGAGTAGACAACGAGTTCTTTTTCTCTGTACAGATTATTCCGGGCGAAGTCAAATGGCAGAAGCATTTCTTCGTAAATATGCCTCTGATATCTTTGAAGCCCATAGCGCAGGCTTGAAGCCGAAAGGAATAGACCCTTTGATAGTCCTGGTGATGAATGAGGTAGGGATTGACATTTCAAATCAGAACTCCACAAATGTGAGGCTGTACGCAGGAAAGACTCCCTTTCAATATCTGATTACTGTTTGTGATGACGCGCATAAGCGCTGCCCGGCGGGGTGGTTCAGAGTAAACACCCGCATCCACTGGTCGTTCGACGACCCTGCTAGATTCGAGGGAACAGAATATGAAAAACTGGCTAAATTCCGGGAGGTGCGAAATTTGATAGAGAATCAGGTCAGAGGCTGGGTAGCCAAACAAACATTTATTGACCCTGACCTGATCAGGACGAGTTTATCCGCGACAAGAGCCCGCTCATGTTGAGTGGTAAAACAAATAATTCGAAGCGGAAGAGAAGTTTACGGGGAACGCCTCACTCCGTTCCCCGTGCCCCTACGGCGACCGGAGTCATTTCAATGACCGGTTCTCCATCCTCGTCCACCCACCGGCCGCAGGTGCCGCCATCCGGGCTGACCTCCAGTTGCACAACGGTGCCATTCATCCGCAGCGTGGGGTGGTACCAGTGCGCTACCTGCTGCGCTTCACCTTGAATATAGTGACCGATGAGCGCGCGGCGGAAGCGATCGGTGGTCTGATTGGGAAAGCTGCCGTGCACCAGCGATCCGTTGAAGAACATGACGTCGCCCGCATCCATGAGGACGGGCTGCGGCATGTAACCTTCAGGGATGGGGACGGTGATGTCGGTGAAGCTCTGGGTTGTATCCGCCGGGGTTGTGCAGAGGATGGGCCAATGGTTGCTGCCCGGAACCACTTGCAAACAGCCGTTGGCCTCGTCACAGGGATCGAGCGCGAGCCAGGCCGCCAGACAGGTG
>Ga0114129_10001410_pt1 | contig 32384 bp, 23 predicted proteins | sample RhiMetdeltSRZDD1_FD_80071 | JGI IMG/M metagenome (GOLD analysis project Ga0114129, IMG submission 80071) | Populus rhizosphere microbial communities from Tennessee, USA - Rhizosphere MetaG P. deltoides SRZDD1 (version 2) (version 2) | ecosystem: Host-associated > Plants > Roots > Rhizosphere >...
CATGTCGAGACCGGATTCGATGCGTCGGACGTGATCACGTTTCACCTGGGCGCGCGCTGGGACGAAGATCGCGTGCGCATCGGACAGCTTCAGACGCAGCTCCTCGAGCGGCTCGAGCAGCTGCCCCACGTCTCGGATGCGGGCATGACGAATTTCCTTCCGGCCTCTGGCGCCACATTGCGATACCAGGTCAGTGTGGATGGGATCGCCGGACCCAATCCGGACGGCAGCGTCACCGTCGGCACTCGGATGATCAGCGGCGGGTATCTGCGTGCGATTCGCGCGCCGCTCCTGGCCGGCGCGTGGTGTCCAACGCCGTCGTCCGATCCGAAGACGCCGCTCTACGCGATGCTCAATCAACGGTTCGTCAAGAGGTACGCCGAAGGGCAGAACGTCGTCGGCCGCACGTTGCGGATGTCGGCATTCACCGCCGCGTTCACGATCACCGGCATAGTGGGCGACCTGACCGAGGACGGCCACGCGACCACGCCTGTGCCGTATGTCTATACCTGCAATCGACCCGGAGCCTGGCCGGATCCGAATTACGTCGCGCGGACGACGGAGGCGCGGGGGTTCGTCGCGGAGCTGCGCCGCATCGTGCGCGAGCTCGACCCCTCGCGCGCGATTTTCGCCGTGCAGCCGCTCCAGGAGACGATGGACTCGATGCTCGATCAACCTCGCCTCGACGCCGCGGTGCTCGGTCTCTTCGCCGGCGCGGCACTCGTCCTGGCCGCGATCGGCCTCTACAGCCTGTTCATGCTGGTCGTCTCGGAGAGCGTGCGCGAGCTTGCGGTGCGACTGGCAATCGGCGCCGCGCCTGGTCAGGTGATGCGGCTCGTCATGTCGGGCGCCGGACGGCTGCTGGCCAGCGGCCTGTTGATCGGAATCATCCTCACCGCCGCCGCCGATCGTCTCCTGCGAGGCGTGCTCTTCGGCGTCAATCCGCTCGATCTCCCGGCACTCGCCGCCGCCATCCTGACGATTGCCGTCGTCGCATCGCTGGCGGTGTTCGCGCCGGCGCTCAGAGCGTCACGCATCGCGCCCATCGAGGCGCTTCGCGCGGAATGATTGAGGACCTCGGGTGTCGTTTTCGTGACGACGCCCTGAGTGAACGCCGGACCGAAAACGACACCCGAGGTCTTTGCTATACTCCGACACCGCATCGTGGGAGCTCCCCACTCTCACCCATGACGCTGGTCGGTCTTTCCCTGCGTTTCGCCGCTACGACAATCCATGTCTTTCGCTGAAGGGACACGGATTGGCCCCTACGAAATCGTTGGAACCCTCGGCGCGGGCGGGATGGGAATGGTCTACCGCGCCAGACAAATCGACACCGGCGAGGCCGTCGCGCTCAAGACCGTTCTGATGTCGCGCACGTCGCAGCTCTCGGGACTGCGCCGGGAGATTCACGCGCTGATGCAGATCCGTCACCCCGGCATCGTGCGCCTCGTTGACGAGGGCGTGCACGGTGGCCGGCCGTGGTACGCCATGGAGCTGCTCGAGGGCACCACGCTCTCCGCGGTGATGCGTTCCCCCAGGAACGCGGTGAGTCCCGACGAGTCGACCGCCTCGGCTTCGACGCGATCGACGTCCGACCCGGGCGCGTCCTCGACGCCGACGCCAACGCCGACGCGCGTCCTCGACACACACACGCAGATTTCTTTGCCGGCGCGACCGCTCAATGGCGGACCCGACTGGCCGAAGACGCTCGAGCTGCTCGGCTTGATTCAGCAGCTATGCCTGCCGCTGACGTTCATCCACGCGCGCGGCATCGTGCACCGGGATCTGAAGCCGTCGAACATCCTCATCCGGGCGACCGGCACGCCGGTGCTCATGGATTTCGGACTGGCATCGCGATTTGCCGGGCCGCTCGGCCGGGAGAGCGTCGATCTCGAAGGCGAGATGCGGGGCACACCGGCCTACATGGCGCCGGAGCTGCTGGGCGGCGGCGCGGTCATCGACGCCCGCGCCGACCTCTACTCGCTCGGCTGCATCCTGTACGAGATCGTGACCGGCCAGCGGGTGTTCGGAGACACGACCGCCGACGAATACGTCCGCAGCCATCGCACGCGTCAGCCTCTGCCGCCATCCGAGATCGCGGCCGTCCCGCCGCGCCTGAATGACCTCGTTCTGCGATTGCTCGCGAAAGATCCGCGCGAACGGATCGGACATGCCGACGACATCGCCGCGGTGCTCGCCGGGATTCGAGGCGTGCCGGCCGCCGATTTCGGCGACACCGTGCGCGGCGGTTACCTCTATCGGCCGCGGATGGTCGGCCGCGAGCGCCTGAGCGCCCAGCTCGAGGAAGCGGTCGATCTCGCGGGGCGCGGGCAAGGACGCTGCATTCTGATCGGCGGGGAAAGCGGCGTCGGCAAGACGTCGCTCGCGACAGCCGCCACGAGATTCGCGTTCGATCACGACTTTCTGGTCGTGACCGGCGCATGCGAGCCGTCGGTGATGCCCGACGGCAGCGTCGGCGGTGCCGCGCCGCTGCACCCATTCCGGCCGCTCCTGCAGAGCATCGCCGATTACTGCGTCGAGCACGGCGCCGCCGCGACCGAGCGCCTGCTCGGCAATCGTGCGCTCGTCCTCGCGCCGTACGAGCCCCGCCTGGCCGAGCTGCCTGGTGTCGATCGCGAGGACGTGCCGGCAGACTTGCCGCCTGAAGGCGCCCTCGAGCGACTGTTCACGGTGCTCGCCGAATCAATCGCCAACCTGACCGTGCAACGGCCGCTGCTGCTCATCCTCGACGATTTGCACTGGGGCGATGACCTCTCGCTGAAATTCCTCAGGCAACTTCCCGCGCCCTACTTCACCGGGCGGCGGCTCCTGCTAATCGGCACCTATCGCAGCGACGAGGTCTCCGGGGCGCTGCGGCAATTGCTGGACAGCAGTGCGATCGACACGATGACGGTGGGACGGCTGAACGAGGCCGCGATCAATTCGCTCGTCGCCGACATGCTCGCGTTGCCCGAAGCGCCGCCGGCGCTGCTGCAGTTTCTGGTGCGGCATTCCAACGGCAACCCGTTTTTCGTCGCCGAGTACCTGCGCGCGGCGGTCGCCGAAGGACTGCTCTACCGCGCAGCCGGCCGATGGCAGGCGGCCGAGGATTCCCGCACGGCCGATCTGCAGGGACGGATGGCCCTGCCCTCGTCGCTGCGCGATCTCGTCAGCCGCCGTCTCGATGGACTCGAGCCGCGCGCACAGCGGCTAGTCGACGCCGCGGCGACTCTCGAGCGCGAATTCGAGATCGAGATCCTGCAGTCGATGGCGGGCGTGAACGAGGACGAGCTGTTCGACGCGTTGAACCAGCTTCTCGACCGGCACGTGCTGACGCTGATCGACGAGAAACGCTTTGCGTTCGCGCATCACCAGATCCGCGACGTGGCCTACGAGCGCATCGACGTCGGTCGGCGCAAGGCGCTGCACGGGGCGGCGGCGGCCGCGATCGAGTCGAACTACCGCCATGACGCCGACTTCCCGCTGCGATTCGTCGGGCTGGCGCGGCACTGGGAAGGGGCGGGCGTCTTCAAGAGCGCCGTGGAGTATCTCGATAAATCGGGCGAATACGCGCTGCGAACGTCCGCCTACCTGGACACCGTCCGTCTTCTCGGCAAGAGCGCCGAGCTCACCGCGAAGCATCTCGATCGCGATCCGGTCCGCGACGCGCGGCGCCAACTGGCGATCGGCGAGGCCTGGATCGGTCTCGACGATTACGGCAACAGCCGGCTGCACCTCGGGCGGTCGGTGTCGCTGCTTGGGTTTGCGATGCCCGAGTCGAAGGGCCGGCGGATTCTCGGTCTGTTCGTCGAACTGGGACGGCAGATCACCCGCCGGCTCGGACCGGCGCGGCTGCCCACGCCGGCGTCCGCGACGTTCGACGTCGCCGCGCGCGCGTACACCATCATGCAAATCGCGTGGCGATACACGGAGAACCCGGGCCTGGTGCTCATCTATACCGCCTTGCGATCGGTCAACCTCGCCGAGCGGGGCGGAAGCCCGGAAACGCGGGCGATGGCGTTTTCCCAGGCAGTCGTCTACGCGGCGACCGTGCCGCTGCACGGCGCGGCGCGGCGTTACGAGGCCATGACACGCCAGGCGTTGACGGCCACGACGGACCGCAACGCCCGGTCGTTCGCGCCAATTGCGCTGGCGGTGTATCACGCCGGCATCGGCGACTGGGCCACGGCCGCCGCCAACGCTGACGAGTCGGCTCGACTGGCGCTCGAGGTCGGGTTCCGGCGGCGCCGCGAAGATGCGATGTCGATCGGCGGCTTCATCGAGCACATGCGCTGGCATCCGCGCGAGGCGCGACGAATCTATGCGGACCTGAACGAGTCCGCGCGGCGCGGCTCGCAGCGCGGGCTGATCTGGTCGACGAGCGCGTTGGCCGTCATCGCCCTGAGGACCGGCGACCGCCGTGGCGCCGAGACCCGGTTGCGCGAGCTCGAAAGTCTGCACCCCGGCGATCTCGATCCCTCGGATCGGCTGCAGCTCGACGCGGCGGCAGGCCTGATTGCGGCGCACCTGGATGAGCCGAGCGCGCGGAAGTCGCTCGATCGGGCCCTGGACGCGCTCGAAAAAACGCCGCCGGTGCTCATCGAAGCCATCGACCCGTGCGCGCGTCTCGCCGAAGCGTACGTCGTGCTGATGCGGCGCGAAGCGTCACTCGGTGGCACGGACACCGCCGATCTGAACAAGCGCCTCACGCGCGCGTCCACCTATGCCGCTCGTCTGGCCAAGCGATTTCCGATCATGATTCCAGACGCGCGATTCTGGCGGGCGGAGGCCGACTGGATCCTCGGGCAGCCGCGCGCGGCGCTGAAAGGATGGCAGGCCAGTCTGGCCGCCGCCGAACGATTGCACATGACGTATCACCACTGGCGCGCACACCAGGCGCTCGCCGAGCACCATCCCGAGTCCGTCGAGGCGTCTCGTCACGCGACACGCGCCAAGGAACTGAAAACGGAGATGATCGATGTCGTTCGGTTTTGAAACCGGTGAACAGTGGCTGTTCGGATTTCTCAAACGCGCGGCCGAACGATTCGAGCTCGACGTGCTGGCGCAGGATGCGAAGGTCACGTCCTCCGCGCTGGCGATGCTCGACCCTCACGTCGGCGCCTGGGCCGGAAGGATGTCGACCTGGCTCATGCCCGGCGACCCCTACGACGTCCAGGACGTGACCTCCACGGCGCAATGGAGCCTCGGCGGCAAATTCCTGAAGCGGACGTTTTCCGGCCGCTTCCTCAACCAGCCATTCGAAGCCGTCTGCTTTCTGGGCCACGACGACGGCGAGGGCCAGTACGTCGCCGTGTGGATGGACTCGGCGACGACGGCCATGATGCCGCTCGAGGGCGGTCACGACGCCGCGACGAAAACGCTGACGATGGGCGGATCAATCCGGCTCGTCGACATCACCGGCACGCATCTCGACGTGCGCATGATTCTGGCGATGGACGACAACGACCACTGGCGGTGCGAGATCTCGCTCGGCCGGCTGGGGATCTACTTCAAGGCTCACCAGATCGATCTGACGCGCGTCACGACTGCGTGACGTCCTCGAAGGTCCACAGGACGACCTCGACGCCGGGCGCATAGTGCGCCATCGGCGGCGTCATCGGCAAATCGAAACCCGCCGATTCCAGCACGGTGTTTTGTTGCACCTCGAAATCGACGTCCTGCAGCAACCAGGGGTCGTGAATCAGATCGCCTCGCACGATCGCGCCGGCCTCCGTTCTGGCAAACCCTGAATAACGCTCGGCCTGAAACTCGAGGAGCGAGCCCGGCGGCGCGGGCGCCGGCGTGCCCTTCGGGTGATACACCGCCTGAAACGTTTGATGGGGTGGCATCACGCGATGGCTGCTGAACGTGAATCCGCCGTCACTGGCTTGACTGAAATCAACAATGGCCGGCTCGTACGGTGTGTGAAAAAAGAGTCGCGCGCCGAGATCCACGAGCAGCGCCGCCGCGTCGACATGAAAGAAGTAGACGCCGGCCCGGCCGCCGTACCGGACGTACGTGCGGAAGTTGAGCTCCGGGAAATGCGGCTCGGTCGGAATCCCGCCAAGATCCCGCAGGCGAATCGTGCCCATGAACATCGGGATCAACGCCAGCCAGGCCTGACCATCGTAGGTGTCGATCTCGAGCTCGGCGGGCACTTTCGGCCGGAGCACGGCCGGATCGATCGGCCAGTGGCAGGTCAGCAGGTTGTCCCAGCTCTGATAGCTGGCCCAGGTCCGGTTAGGGACCGCGATGGCCCGCGCAGCGTTTCGTTGAATGACGGCTTCTGCGAGTTCGTCCGTGCTGGGGGTCACGTCGCCTCCGGGGCCCCGTCTTGTATCGAGGTTCGACCACGTACGTCAACTTGACCCGCTGGGATACGCTCTGCGCCCATGGCCAGACAGAAAATCGCCGTCCTCGGCGGGGGAATGGGCGCGCTGTCAGCGCTCTTCGCGATCACCGATCAGGAAGACTGGGACGAGAAGTTCGAGATCACGGTCTATCAGCTTGGCTGGCGGCTCGGCGGTAAGGGCGCCACCGGAAGGGACCAGTCGCGCGCAAACAGAATCTACGAGCACGGCTATCACATGCTCTTCGGGTTCTACGACAACGTCTTCGCGACGATGCGGAAGTGCTACGCGGAGCTTGGCCGCAGTTCGACCCAGCCGATGTCAGCGCTCGTCGCGCTCTCCACGGCCGAGGAGCTGTCCCAACCTGGCCGCTTCGTCTTCCATCGTCAAAACACGGCCGTCCTGCAGCAGCAGCTCGCCGACGGCTCGTGGCACAACCTCGTGTTCGATTTTCCGCAGAACACGGATCTGCCGGGCGACGCCGGCGAACTGCCGCACGCGCTGGCATACATCGAGATGGCGATCGAGTTTCTGGTACGCGTCATTGGCGACGTCGTGCTGGAGCCGGCCGCCGCAATGTCTGCGGCCGGCGACGGTGCCGCGACGCGTCCGTCCTGGTGGCAGCGGATCGAATCGGCCGTGCCGCATCTCCTGGCGGACCTCGATCCGGCAATCCATGACCTGCAGAGCCACCGCACGCATCTCGAGCTGATTCGAAAACTCGCTCGTCATCTCGTCGACTCGCATCCATTCGGGATCGCCAGCCGCACCGCCGAGGAAGTCGGACTCAGAGCGCTCGTCGATCTCATGCGGGAGTACCTGCGGATCGTCTGGGCGTTGACCGGCGAGCGCCTTGGGCACGAATGGGACGCGTTCAAGCTCTGGACCGCCTCGGACTTCGTCTGCACGACGATCATCGGATTCATCGAAGACGACGTCATCGGCCGCGGGTTCGGCAGCGTCGACGACATGAACTTCTGGGAGTGGATCGCGAAGCACAGCACGGTCCCGGAAGGGACGTTCGTCACCAATGGATCCTGCTGGATGCAGGCGGCGTATGACTCCAGCTTTGCGTACGAGGGCGGCGACACGACCGCGCCGCGGACGCCGCAGAAGCCACTGCTCGGGCGGCCGACGATGGGCACGGGCACGGTGCTTCGGGGAGCACTCAGGCTCGGACTCGGCTACAAGGGCGCGATGGCGTGGAAATTCCAGACCGGCTGCGGCGAGGCGCTCGTCGCGCCGCTCTACGAAGTGCTGCGCCGGCGGGGCGTGAAGTTCGAGTTCTTTTCCAAGGTCGAGCATCTCGGCGTCGGCACTGACGGCGGCCCTGTCGTCGAGACGATCCAGATTCAGCGGCAGGTCGATCTGATCGATCCGGAGAAGGGTTACGAGCCGCTGTTCGACGTGAAGGGCGTGCCGTGCTGGCCCGCCGAGCCTCTGTGGGAACAGATCGCCGACGCCGGCAAGCTTCGCTCGCTGGACCTCGAGTCGGACTGGGTCCCGTGGCAAGGCGTGGGAACGCGGACGCTTCGCCGCGACATCGACTTCGATCACGTCCTGCTGGCAATCTCGCTGGGCGCGCTGCCGAAGATCTGCGGTGGGCTCATCGCCGCGAGCCCGGCCTGGCAGGCGATGATCGACGCCGTGCCGACGGTGCGCACGCAGGCCCTGCAGCTCTGGGTGAATCGCGATCTCGACAGCCTGGGGTGGACCGGTCCGAATGCGCCGGTGGGCACCGGCGTGGAACCGATGGATACCTGGGCGGACATGGGCCAGCTCACTGAACGCGAGACCTGGCCGGCAGACAACACGCCCAAGGGCGTCTCATATTTCTGCTGCGCGATGCCGGACGATCCCAGCCAGCCGGCGGCGCCGGACGCGACCTATGCCGCCCGGCAACTCGATCGAGTGCGCGAAACGTCCGTCACGTTCCTCAACGAGCAATCGTCGCAGTTCTGGCCCAAGGCGCGCGCCGGCACTGGATTCGACTGGCAGGTGTTGGTGACGCTGGCTGGCGGCTCGGGACCCGCGCGTCTCGACGAGCAGTACCTCCGTGCCGGCATCGACGCCTCGGATCGCTACGTCCTGTCACCCCCTGGCAGCGCGCAACACCGCCTGAAGCCCGGCGCTTCCGGAGTCCGCAACCTGACGCTTGCCGGCGACTGGACGGACAACACGATCAACGCCGGCTGTATGGAAGCGACCGTGATGTCCGGCCTTGCCGCCTCACGAGCGATCACCGGCTATCCGCAGCAGATTGTCGGGGAGGAAGATTTCGGTCAGGCGGGGCCCAGACGTCCCCCCTAAAACCTGACCCGGTACTCGACCGACGCTCTTCGCCGGATGATGTCGCCAAACGCGTGCTGCTGGGCCTTCTGGTCGAGCAGGTTTGTCGCGTTGACGGCAATCGCCGATCGCGCACGATCGATTCGGTACGCCACAGACAGATTGACCAGCGTGTACGCCCGCGTGTAGCCCCAGAATCGCTGGTCGAGCGCATCCGACCAGAACGCGCGATCGACGTACGCGACGCCGAGCGATCCGGACCAGACTCCGCATGTGCCGCCGATCAACACGCTCGCCTGGTGCGTCGGTGGCAGGTTGACCGACGTCGGAAACTCCGCAACGGCGTCCGTGAGCTCGGGCTCGTCCTGAAAGGTATAGCTCGCGCGCGTCCACACCGTCGACGACCAGTCGCTGTCCAGTGACAGCTCGAGTCCCCGGCTGCGAAGACGGCCCACGTTGCGAAACGTCGATGTCTTGGGCAGAGCTCCGGCGGGCACGGTCTCCGGCGGCAGCGGCCAACCCGGCGGCGGATCCGACGGACCGTAGAACGCTGCCGTGCCGAATTGAATCTCGCCGTCCACGACGACGTGATAGAACGTCGCGCCCAGAATGTGACGGCGGGCGAGGATCGCGTTGTATCCGACTTCGACGCCGTCGCTTCGCGCGACGTCGAGATCCTCATTGCCGACCGAGAGGCTCGGGATCGAGACGGGGTGTCCGAGCCCCAGATCGATATCGAACGAAAACGGCACGTACAGGTAGTTTTCGATGAGCGTCGGCGGTCGATATGCCCGGCTGTACGCGAATCGAAACGACGTGCCCGGTTTCGGCTGCACGACCACGCTCGCGCGCGGCGAGAATGCCCCGCCCACGGTCTGGATGAAGTCGAGCCGGCCGCCGAGATTCAGCCGCATCCAGTTGGTGACGGCGATCTGGTCGTCGACGAATGCGCCGGCCTGCGACCGGACATCGTGATTGGGCGCCGCGGCAATGTCGAAGAAATCGGCGCGCGTCGATCCGCCGAACACCCATGCCTGCCGCGTGCCGATGGCGCGGCGGAACGTAATGTCCGCGGTTGGCGTGTCGGAGACGGCATCGCTTGGCGAGCCATCGAGGAGGCTCCGCGCGTGGCCGACGAGACGACGGTACTGAACGGTCGCATCGACCCCGGGCGCCGAATAGCTGGTGTCGGCGTAGTACGAATAGAGGAAATCGAATTGCAGGGGCAGCGTCGGCGTCAGGAGCGCACCGGACGTCCGCGCGTATCCGCTGCGGAACGACCAGTGGTGAGTCTCGTCCCGATCCCAGTCGACTCTGGCGTCGAACCGCGGCTGCTTCGTCGGCGGATTGTCGTACGCGAAGTCCACGGGCACCGGCGCCCCACTTGCCAGCGTCGTTGGCCGATCCCACGGGCCCTGGCGATAGTAGCTGCCTGAAAACTTGTAGCTCCAGGCCTCGTGCGCGCCGGCCCAGCGCGCGCCGATCGAGCGCGTGTCGCGCTCGCCAATGGACGCCGTCACGAGACCGCCACGCAGCTCCCGCGGCGACTTCGTGCGCATGTTCACGACGGCCGTGAGCGCGTCACCGCCCCACAGGGACGAGCCTGGTCCGTGCAGCACTTCGATCTGATCGAGCTCGTCGAAGCGCACCGGCGTCATGTCCCAGAACGCGATGCCGTTCGGATCGTTGACAATCGACCGCCCGTCGACGAGGACGAGCTGCCCCTGCGCGAAGGCGCTGGTGGGCAGCCGGCCGGTCACGCTGACATCGCGCGCCGAGATCTCGACGACATTCAGCCCCGGCACACCGCGGAGAAGATCGGCGACGTTCTCGGCCGGGGACGATTCGATCTGCCGGCGATCGAGGACGGTCATCGACACGGGCGCGTCGAACGTCCGCTGTTCGCGCCGCGACGCGGTCACCACGACGTCCGTAGTGAAGCGATAGCTGGCGTCCTCGGAGGCCTGATCGACGGCGGCGCCTTCGAACTGGATTTCCGACAGCGCGAAACCGTCCGGCGGCGTGCCCTGCGCTGCCGGGGTGAGACGCAGCCGGATCCAGCGCGTCGAGGCAATGCTGACGGATCGCGAGAAATCGCCACCGGGCGGGTTGAAGTCAGGCTGAATCGACTCAACCGTCGTCCAATCGCCGTCGAAGCCGTTCGTGGAGTTCTGTGACGTCTGAATTTCGAGCGCGCCGAGCTCGTACCGATTCCGGACGTCGTCGACGAACCCGATCCGGGAAATCCGCGAAACGTGCAGGAATCGGTACGCGAGCACGGCGGCCTGGTCCGTGCCGGCCGGTGCGCGCCAGAATGTCGTTCGGTCGCCGTCAGTGGTGTTCGCCGGCCGGTTCGCGGCAACTCCGGGCGTGCCGAACACCTGGACCTCGGTCGGGCTGAGGATCTGGGCTTCGGCGACGGCGGCGAAACACGTGATGAACGCGACAGCCAGGGAGCCAGGCTTTCGCATGCGCGCCAATCCTAGCCCTTATCGGTGCGCCGCGTCCCAAACTTGAATCAATTCCCGGTCGCGATGACCGGATAGCAGGGGCGTCCCTCGTTCACCAGTTCGCAAAGACGGGGCGTGCGGAGCCAACCGGCAGACAGGCGGTACAGCTTGGCGAGATAAGGCGAGATGAGCATGCGATCCATCAGCTCGACACCGTCTTCCTCGATGCCGTGCGCTTTCGAGAGGATGTCCCTGATGTCCTGATCGGACAACGGGTAATGACGCGGGTAAAAATCGGGCAGGTGCACCAGCACGTCGACGGATGGGCCCCGCGGGTCGGCGATCAGCTCCTCGAGCCGCGCCAGGAGCGCGGTATGACCGAAGAGCCACCGGATGACCGCGTAGAACCAGCCCGGCGCTTCACCTTCGACGAGCGCCTGCGCGTAGAGGACGCGATAGAGCACGATGTTCAGAAAGATCTGCTCGGCCGACGATTCCCGGGCAGCCAGATCCATTCTCCCGAGGTAGGCGGCCGCGATGCTGCCGTTGTGCGCGCGATACCACGATTGACGCGAGGGGTTGCGGATGTACCGCAACCAGAAGCCGGCGGGCTCCGGGATGTCGCCAGCCGGGGCGCGCCCTTCCTCCACATCAGCCGCGACTTCGGCCGAGAGCAGAAAGTCCTCGTTCACGTCGCGCCACCACGTGCTCCCCGGACGCGGGGCATCGAGCGGATTGAGCACACCGCGATCGATTTCCCACCGGAGGAATGCCAGCTCCGACGTGCCGAATCCTGCGCCGCCATCGCGGCTGAAGCCGTACTTGCTGTAGAAGTTGACGCGCAGCTGATACCGGCCTTCAGGATTGTCCCGGACTCCGGCCACGCGCTCGGCAGCGGTCATCTGCATCTGGGGCACGAAGTGTAATGGAAACTCAGAAACGTGGAACTGAAGACTACGAGTCACTTTCTCAGCCGCGTCAATCCCAATCGCTTCGCAATCAAGTAGTCCACGAAGCGTTTGGGAAGATGGTTCACCAGGAACACCGTCACCGGATTGGGCGCGATGCTGTAGCGCGTCCTCGGACGAGGCGAGATGAGCGCCGACAGCACGGCATGAGCAATTCGATCGGGCGGCAGACCGCGCCGCTCCGATTCGACGGCAATCTCTTTCATGACCAGCAGTGGGGCGGCGTACGGCGTGTCCGCAAAGGGCCGGAAGTCCGTACTTCGGGCCTTTCCCCACATCGGCGTCGCGACATCTCCGGGCCCGATGACGATGACGTCGATGCCGTAAATCATCAGCTCACGCCGGAGACTCTCAGAAAGTCCCTCCAGCGCGAACTTCGACGCGGAATATGACCCGACAAACGGCGCCGCATTGCGGCCGCCCACCGACGACATCATCACGATGCGGCCCGGCGGACCCTGACGGTCGAGATCGGTGCCGAGGAGCGGAGCGAAGGCCCGGGTCACGACCAGGTGGCCGGTCAGATTCACCTCGATCTGCCGCCGGAAATCGTCGATTGAGACGTGCAGCAACGGCCCGGGCACGGCGATCCCGGCGTTGTTCACCAGGCCGGACAACGTGCGGCCCTGCAGCGCTGCCGCCACCGCCTCAGCCGCGCGATGAACGGACCCGCTGTCGGTGATGTCGAAGACGAGCGGGGTGAACATCGCTCCCAGCTCGCGACCGACGCGATCGCCATCCGCCTCGTGCCGCACGCTCCCGAAAACACGTACGCCGCGCTGCGTGAGCACCCGCGCGGTGCTGTAGCCGATACCTGTGGAAGTACCCGTGACGACAACTGTAGAAATCACAGTTGTCGATTGTCTGATGGAAACTTAGAACTGAGAACTCAGAACTTTGAACTGAAGAACGTTCGGTTCAAATCCTGCAGACCGAGACACGCGTTTTGAACAGTTCTGAGTTCTCAGTTCTAAGTTCTAAGTTGCAAGCGCTCTTATTTGGGCGTCGGTGGCGGCATGCGGACGATCTTCGCGCGATGATTGGCCAGATCGTACGTGACCGCGAGACCCGTGAGCGACTGACTTCCAACGGTTGCGACATCCGTGGTCCCCATAAACCGGGCGACCGGAGATGTCAGTTCGAACGTCGCGATCATCGCCGAGTTCGCGAGCCGCGCTTCTTTGACGGGAATCGACTGCCCGCCGGCGTGGATCGGATCCAGGTCGATTGGCTTGCCATCCATCAAGAGGAGCTTCATGAGCGACTCGGGTAGCACCAGGCCGCCGGGCAGCAGCGGCTCGACCCGGACCGGGAACGTCTGATCGGCAATCGTCATCGTCAGACGCAGCTCACCGGTGTCAGGGTCGAGCGGAAAGATGTCGGTGCCGTCCTCGGGTAGCGCGCCCGGCTCGATCGTAAGGCGCCACTTCGGCGGGAAGCTGATCGTCACCAGCTGATTCTTGAAAGCCGCGAGACTCAGGACGCCGCGCGACTTGCCGGCGAGGCCCGCGTCGGCGACGTACTGGGTGATGTCGGTCGAAAGGACCTGCACTTTCGAAAGCTTTGTCGTTCCCGATTCCAGATCGAACTCGAGCGTCACGGGACCCTTCTTGGGGTCGATCTTCGGCTGCTCCTTTTCCTTCGCGAGTTCCTTTTCCTTCGCCGCTTCCTTTCCCTTCGCCGCTTCCTTTCCCTTCGCGGCCTCTTTTTCCTTCGCGGCTTCTTTTTCCCTGTCTTCGGCCAACGCGTTCAGCACTTCGATGGCGAGCTTCTCGTCGATCATCGTCGAGGCCGCGCCCGTGGAGACGAGGAACGCGTAGGGGCCTTTGCCGTTCACGTTGAGCCGCACGACCGGACGGCCGGCCACGAGCTCCAGCGGCAACACAATCGGACCGGCAACTGGGATTTCGGACAGGCGCCGGGCTCTGCTGACCTCCGGCTGCGCCTGTTGCGGGGTATTGCTGCTGGGAGTGCTGGAGGCTTGCTGGAGGCCCAGCAGGAGCATCAACACGGCGAGGATTGGCAGCATGATGAAACCCTTATCGGCTCGACGACCCGGAGCCTGACCCGATGCGGCTGGAGGGCCGCGCCAGGTAACCGCTTCTCGACCGTACCGTCAGTTTGCCATGTCGGGCATTGACCCGCAGGGCGTACCACCCGGGCTCGCTGGCGGCCGCGATGGCGAGCACGTACTGATGACGGAGGTCGTCGACGAGTTGACGCGCGGCGATGCTCGCGTGAGCGGGCGCGCTGACGAGCGTCGCGGTTCCGCCGGTGTGTGACGCCAGATCCGCGAGCGTCGTCGCCGGCAGGAGAATTGGCGACAGCGGGACGCTGTGCTCGGAACGATTGAGCGGCGCGACGGCGGCGAGAATGTACACGGGGACATCGATGGCCGCCGCGGCTGCGGACACAGCGTCCGGCGTCAGCGCGCTCCCGTTATCGATGCCGTCGGTGACGACGACGACGGCCTGCCGTCGAGCGGGACGCGTCGCGAGCACGGCCGCGGTCGCGCCGATTGCGTCGTACAGCGACGTCATTCCAAGAGGTTTGATCTCGCCCAAGGCCCGATCGATCTCGCTCGTGCTGCTTGTGAACGGCACTTCCTCGCGCAGCCTTGTGGAAAATGTGAAGAGCGCGGCTTCGTCGTTCTCGCCCATCCATCCGAGGACGTGCCGGACAATCGCTCTGCCATCGACGAAGCTCGTCCCGACGCCCATGCTGCCGCTCGTATCGAACAGAATCGCCAGCGCGATCGGCGCGCTGTCGTTCATGCTGAAGTCGAGAATCTTGCGCGGCGCGCCGTTCTCGAGCACTTCGAACTCGTCGCGCTTCAGCGTCTTGATCGGCCGGTTCTTCGAATCGGTGACGACGGCGCTGATCGGCACGCGCGCAACGGTCGCGCTGAAGACGGGTCTCGGCGCGTCCTGTTCCTGCTGTGGCGCGGATGCGACCTGGGGCGGCGATGCGAGCACCGCCGGACCTGCGAGGCCGAGCGAAACGGCGATGACAATTGGGGCGAGAGATCTGGTCATAATTCCCGGGGGGAGCCGAGTGAACCCCCGGTGCAAGGGCCGTGCCGCGCGGGATCCGGTCCGGCCACGGACGGCCCGGGCCCGGCTTTCAATTTCGACCCGCGGCGGGCACCGGTTTTGAGTCCACTTCGTATTGGCGCGCACATGTCTGTCGCGGGAGGCCTCGACAAGGCGATCGAGCGCGCGGTGATGCACCGCTGCGAAGCGCTGCAGATTTTCACGAGAAACGCGAACCGCTGGGTCGCGCGACCGCTCGAAAAAGCCGCAATCCGCGGCTTCCGGCGGCGGCTGGACCAGACGGACATCGCGCCCGTCGTCTCGCACGCCAGCTATCTCGTCAACCTCGCGACGACGGCGCCGGCGCTTCGCGACCTGTCGATCGCCACGTTGATTGACGAGCTGGATCGCGCGCATGCGCTCGGCCTGCTCGGCGTCGTCCTCCACCCAGGCACGTGCACCGACGGCACCGAGCGCGACGCGCTGCGTCTGGTCGCCGACGGCGTCCGTCGCGCGTTTCGCGCGCGGCCGCGGCGGACGTCGATGGTCCTGCTCGAACACACCGCGGGACAGGGACGGACGATCGGTCATCGCTTCGAGCACCTTGCCGCGATCATCGAGCATCTGAACGGCTCGCCACGCGTGGGCGTCTGCCTCGACACCTGCCACCTCGTGGCGTCCGGATACGACATCGTGAGCGCACACGGATATGACGACACGTTCGCGGCGTTTGGCCGGATCGTCGGATTCGATCGGCTGCGCGTCCTGCACGCGAACGACTCGAAGCGGCCGTGCGGCAGTCGCGTCGATCGGCACGAGCACATCGGCGAGGGATGTCTTGGGGTCGAGCCGTTCCGCCGTCTGTTCGGGGACCCGCGGTTTGCGGGTCTGTCGCTGCTCATCGAAACTCGAAAAACCGAGGGCGTCTGGAAGCCCGGCGCGGTCGTGCTCGATCCGCTCGACGAACGGAATCTGGAAACACTTCGGCGCCTGCGAGCCACGGCGCCGACCTATAATCGCGACGCGCGTCCAAACGAGATCCTTGCATGAGGCAGCAGTTGACGGTCGCGGTCTGCGCGGTGCTCGTCTGCCGGTCACTCGCGCTGGCGCAAGTGCAAGACGTCAGCCGGCGGCCCCCTGACGAGTCGCGCGCCGGCGCCTCGACCGTGTCCGCACCGAAACAAGCGAGTGGCGGCCGCTGGGAAATCGAAGGCTACGGCGGTCTCTCACGGGGCTCGGCGCCGTCAAAAGGCGATGCCGCGCTTCCGCCGGCCGGTCCGCCGATTCCGTCGCTCAGTCCAATTTTCCCGAGTCACAGCACCGCGTCGTGGTTTTTTGGCGATGGCGCCGCGATGCTGAACCGCGTCAACGAGGAGTTCGGCCTGCAGACTCGCATCACGCCGCTCGATGCGGCGCTCGCGTCGCTCGGCCTCGACTACTCGAGCGCGGCCGCATTCGGCGTTCGTCTGAGACGGACACTGAACGATCGTTTCTCCGCGGAGGTCAGCTTCGATGTCCTGCCCGGCTCTGGCGACGTCTCCGACGACTTTCGCGGCGCCGTTGAAGCCACACGCGCAAGCTTCGAGACCGCCTTCGCGGAGCTCTTCTCCATCGGCCCGCTCGACAACGTCGTCATCGGCGCGACGCGCGCGCAGGCTGAAGGATCCGCGCGCGAAATTGCGCTCACCGGCGCGCTCAACATGCACTTTGGCACGGGAACGGGGTTCGTGCCGTACGTGACATTCGGCGGCGGAATGCTGTCGGGCATGGGAGACGTCGCGTCGGTGACGCTCGAGGGCGACTACCGCTTCGTCATCTCGCCGGAGTCGGGATCATCGGTGCCAATCCATGAAACCGATCGGGTCACGCTGCGGTTCGAGCACAGCACGACATTTGTTGGGCTCGCGGGCGGCGGTCTTCGAAAGCAAATGTCCGATCGCTGGGGATTCCGGATCGACGGCCGCGTGCTCATCGGCCCCGCCAACAGCCGCCTCCTGATCGACGCGGCACCAACGGTGACACCAGGCTCCCCGGCCGGTTTCATCGAGACCACGACGAATCCAAACATCCAGTTCAGCAACGATTCGGCCACCGGACGTCAGTCGACGCTGAGCGGCCCGGCGCTCGACGGCTTTACGGCTTTCAAGTCGACGGGAATTCAGACGCGGACGCTGATCACGTTCGGAGTTTTTGTCAGGTTCTAGGACCTCGGGTGTCTTTTTGGCGATTCAAAAACGCACGAATCGGTCAACGCGTTTTTGAGTCGTCAAAAAGACACCCGAGGTCTTTCATCTCGTTGCCGGCGGGAGCGTCAGATAGTAGATGCCGAGGCCGTGCGTGGCGGCGACGAGGATCCGCTGGTCGGCGACCAGCTCGAGATCGACCATCAGCGCCTCGGGGAATCCGATTCCTGCGATCTGCCAGTTCGTCGAGCCCGCGCGGAGGACGAGCGGTCCGAAGTCGGTTGCCGCATACAGATCGCCGCGCCGATCGTCGAACGCGATCGTGTTGATGGGAATGTCGCCGAGATCGCCATCGAGCGGGGTGAAGGTCGCCCGCCGCGTGGCGGGATCGTAGACAGCCCGGAAGATGTGTCCGGGCGTCGCCGGCGTAATCGTGTTGAATCCCGAGTAGGACACGATCGCGACGTTCGGGTTCGCGCGGTCGGCGACGATGCGCGTGACGAACCGGTTCGGCATCGCCGGCGTATCGATGCGGACGAAGTCGACGATCGCGGCGAGCGCGTTCGCGTTCTTGCTGATGAAGAGCCGGCCGAAGTTGGTTGCCGCCCACAGCGTCCCGGCATCCCCCGGTGTCCGCTCGGCGGCGACGATGATCCCGCCGGCGCGATCGGTGCCGTAAAACGGGCTCGTGAGGTCGCCGGGCTGGCGGCTCGAATCGTTCGGGTTGGTGCCTGCGGCAAAGGGATACGCCACACCCAGCGGCACCCAGTCGCCGCAGAACGCGCCTACGGTCCCACCGGAAAAAAACAGGCAGTTGGCCTCGAGGAACGCTTGGTCCCCGCCGTTGTTCAGCGTGCGCCAGATGTGCTGGAACCCGGTGAACTGCGTATCTGGATTCACCTGATCGAACGTCAGGAATTGCCGGCCGGTCGACGACGTGACGGTGTTGCGCTCGGCGGTGCTTGTAATCGGATCATCCGTCCGCACCCAGCGCGAGATCTGGCCGTTCCGGAAATTTGTGAAAAAGCGGTTGCTTTGAAAGCTCGCAAACAACACGTCGGACCGTGTCGGATGGAAGCCCGACGCCGAGGTGCCGTCACCAGCGGGAAACAGCGACTTCCAGACTCGGCCGGTACCCGTGCCGTCGAGCCAGATCGTGTTGTTGTCCTGCAAGCCCCCCAGCATGCGCGTGAGCGGCGCGCGCGGATCGAGCGCGACGTTGTAGAACTGCAGCGTCTGCAGCCCCTTGTTCAGGAAATGCAACCGCCGCGGCACTTCACTCAGCGCCATCGCACACTGCGGAGGAACGTTGCGGAAGAGCTGGGAACAGGCGCTCGAGTTGCTCACGAACACGCCGTCATTCCGCACGACGCCGCCATCGGATCCAACGAAAGCGATCCGCGGGTTCTTCGGATGAAAGACGACCACGTGCACATCCACGTGGCTGGTGTTCCGCGGATTCTGGCCGTCATTCCCGAACCCGAAAAAACTTTCGCCGGCGTTGGTCGACCGGATCGTCGGCTCGCCAAGATCGGCGGTGGCAACGCCGCCGAGCACCACCGTGTCCGGCTGGTTCTCGGGCACCGCGACCGCCAGGTCGTAGAAACACTGCGTGCTGCAGAGGCGCCGGCTCGTCGAACCCGGTTGCGATGTGCTGGTCGACGTGAGATTGATCCACGCGCCGGTGTTCACCGGGATCCCATTCGATCCGACCGTCGCAAGCGCCGACGCAGGCACATCCGCGTTGTCCACGCGATAGAGCGCCTGATCCTCGACCCGGAGTGTCCCGTTGTACGCGTAGATTCGCGTGTGGCCGTTCTTTTCGGTCAAATCGAACATCGCCAGATCCTGGAATCGCTGCAGGTTGACGATCCCGTAGACCGGCTTGAAGGACGAGTCTCCGTTCTCCAACCCGGGCGCGGACCGGAAGATCCCGTTGTTCCACGCCGACGCGTACACCGTGCGCACGTCCCGCGGATCGAGTTTCACGTGACGCACGCCGATCATCGTGTCGCCGACGCCAGCGCCAAGGTTCGGATTCGCGGGACTCACCGGATCGAGCGGCGGCACCCAGATCAACGACCACTGCGCGCCGCCGTTCGTCGTCTTGTACAACCCGACGCGCGGCTGCGGAAATCCGGGCGACTGCGTCTGCCCGCCCCGAACCGCCGTCATGCCGAGCATCGCGGTGGTCGTGGCCACGTAGATCGTCTGCGAATTGCCCGGTTCGATGACGACGGTGCTGATGCCGCGCGTGAAGGTGAAATCTATCGGCGCCGGCGAGACGACCGGGTCGAGAATCATCGTCAGGACGCGCGTCCAGTGATCGCCGCCGTCGACGGATTTGTAGACGCCTGTGCCCGCCCCGGAGTTGTTCGGCGTATTCGTCTCGCCCGTGCCGACGTAAATCGTGTTGCCGGTCTCGTCGTTCGGGTCCACCGTCAGACTGCCGATGCTGTTGGTGCCGAGCCCCTCCGAGACCCAGCGCCATCCCACGTCCTCCGTGTTCATCGCATCGTCGGTGCGCCACACGCCGCCGCCGGCCGCGCCGACCCAGAGCCGGCACGGACCTTCTTCCTGGCACGTCGGCGAGATCGCGATCGCCGCGACGCGCCCGGACACGGTCTCCGTGCTCCCCGAGTCCGGATTCTGGATGCTCGTCTCCGGGCCCAGCGATGTCCACACGGTGTCGGTCGCCACGCGTCTGCGGTAGGCGATGCCGCGGAAGACCCAGTACTTGTTGAGCGTGGCGCCGACGAGCGCCGGATGGCGCGGGGTCGCCGGATACGCCTGCTCATAGGTGTGCAGATCGAGGAATCCGAGCGGCGAAAAGTTTTCAGGGGTGAGCGACGATCGCCTGTCGGGATCCGGCCTCGACTGTTCCTGCGCGGCGCTGGTCCATGCGAACGCTCCGCCCGCCAGCAGGACGAGAACAACGACGAGTCGAGCCGTGGTCATAGCCACAACACCCGGGTTTTACTGTTCGATGTTCGAAGTTTGAAGTTCGAAGTTTGAAGTTTATGTCATACTTCCCCCCACGGGAGGCTCCCCCCGGATCTCCGAACCCCGCCAGGGGTCGTCCGAATTCACAAGAAAGGGCTCACGTGGCGAAGTTTGCAAAGGGCGACCGGGTGTCACAGCCGACATACGGCACGGGAACCATCACCGAAACGGATGACTCCTACACGGTCATCGATTTCGACGAGCACGGCATCAGGAAGTTTCTGAGCGAAAAGGTCACCCTCACGCGTTCGACCCAGCCGGCACCGCCGCGGGCGACCGGCCGCCGCAAGGCGGCAAAGTCCAAGGCCTGAACCCGAGCAATTTCTTCAGCACGTCTCACCCCGCGCGGGCGGGGGCCGGAGAGGTGTTAGGCGGCAGAAACCATGGCAATGTGGCTCGTGAAAGAAGAACCCAGCCATTACAACTTCGACACGTTTGCGAAGGAGGGCGGGACCACCTGGACCGGCGTCAAGAATCCGCTGGCGCAGAAACACCTCCGCGGGATTCGAAAGGGCGACCTGGTCTTCTACTATCACACCGGCGACGAGAAGGCGGTCATCGGGATCGCCCAGGCGGTCGGAAACGCGTATCCGGATCCGGCTGATCGTACCGGCAAGTCGCACGTCGTCGATTTGATGCCGGTGAAAAAACTGCCGCGAGCCGTGACGCTCGCCGAGATCAAAGCCGACAAGCGGTTCGCGAAGTTCCCGCTGACCTATCTGCCGCGACTATCGGTGATGCCGGTTGCCGATGCGGAGTGGGCCGCGATCGTCAAGATGTCTGGAGATAAGTGAGCGTCGCGGGTCCATCTGAAATCTGTCATCGGGGAATCTGCAATCTTTGATCTGGGAATCGCTAAATCCAGAATCTGCAATCTATCGGAAATCTGAAATCTAACGCTAATCTTCAACCCGGGAATCGACAATCGGCGAGTCCCGACGATTGCAGATTGGGAGATTTCAGATTCCCGATAGATTTGCGATTCTCGATAGATTTCAGATTGCCCGCTTGCCAGATTGTCGATCAACGATTGCAGATTCCCAGATTTCAGATTTCAGATTTCAGCTAGACAGTCTCACGCACTACGCCGCTTCAAGATCAACCCACCGAGCGGCGGGAGCGTGAGATTGAGTGACGCCGTATGCCCGTGAGCGGGAACGGGCTCGGCGTGAAGCCCACCCGCGTTGCCGACGTTGCTGCCGCCATACGCGGCGGCATCGCTGTTCAAGAGCTCCTGGTAATAACCAAGCTGCGGGACACCGACGCGATAGCCGCGCCTCACGATGGGCGTCCAGTTGAGCACGACGATGAGCCAGTCGTCGGGACGTCGGGCATGGCGGATGAGCGAGATCACGCTCGACTCGTTGTCGTTGCAATCGATCCACTCGAATCCGGGCGGATCGAAATCCATCTCGAACAGGGATGGCTCGGCGCGGTACAGCCGGTTGAGGTCCACGACAAACCACTGGAGCCCGGCATGGAGCGGGCTTTCCAGGAGATGCCAGTCGATCGAGGAGTCGTGATTCCATTCACGCCATTGGCCGATCTCGTTGCCCATGAACAGCAGCTTCTTGCCGGGGTGCGCGTACATGAAGGTGTACAGCGTTCGGAGCGTGGCGGCCTTCTGCCACGCGTCGCCGGGCGGCTTGTTCATCATCGCGCCCTTACCGTGCACGACTTCGTCGTGTGAGAACGGCAGGATGAAGTTCTCGTTCCACGCGTAGAGCATCGAGAACGTCAGGTGCTGGTGCTCCCAGCGGCGGTACACGGGATCCCTGCCGACATATTTCAGGATGTCGTGCATCCAGCCCATGTTCCATTTGTAGGTGAAGCCGAGTCCGCCCACCCACGTCGGACGGCTCACCGCCGGAAACGCCGTCGATTCCTCCGCAATCGTGATGGATCCGGGAAAGTGCTCGTGCGTCAGCTCGTTCAGCTCCCGCAGAAACTCGATCGCCTCCAGGTTCTCGCGTCCGCCGTACCGGTTGGGCACCCAATCACCGGGCTCGCGTGAGTAGTCGAGATAGAGCATCGACGCGACCGCGTCGACGCGCAGGCCGTCGACGTGAAATTCCTCGAGCCAGAAGAGCGCGTTCGAGAGCAGGAAGTTGCGGACTTCGTGCCGGCCGTAATTGAAGATGAGCGTGCCCCAGTCGCGATGCTCGCCCTGACGCGGATCGGCGTGTTCGAAGAGCGCCGTGCCGTCGAACATCGCCAGCCCGTGCGCATCCTTCGGAAAATGCCCCGGGACCCAGTCGAGGATCACGGAAATCCCGTGCGCGTGGCACTCGTCGACGAAGTATCTGAAGTCGTCGGGCGGACCGTACCGGCTTGACGGCGCAAAAAACGCCGTGACCTGATAGCCCCACGATCCTTCGAACGGATGCTCCATCACCGGGAGCAGCTCGATGTGCGTAAATCCTTCGTGGACCACGTACGGCACCAGCTCGGCGGCGAGCTCGCGCCAGGTCAGCGATCGAAACCCGTCCTCCGGCTTTCGCCGCCAGGACCCCGCGTGAACTTCGTACACCGCCATCGGCCGATCGAGCGCGACGCCCCGTTCGCGACGGGCGGTCATCCACACGTCGTCCCGCCAGACGTACCGTCCGAAATGGTGAGTGACCGAGGCCGTGTCCGGCGGCCGTTGGGCCAGCAACGCGAAGGGGTCGGCCTTGACAAACGACGGTCCCTGACGCGACTCGATTGCGAACTTGTAGAGCGCGCCCTCGCCGAGACCAGGGATGAACGTTTCCCAGAGTCCGCTCGAACCGACGGGCCGCATCGGATGCTGCGTCGCCTCCCAGCCGTTGAAGTCGCCCACGACCGACATGCCCCGGGCGTTGGGCGCCCAGACGACGAATGAGTAGCCGCGGACGCCACCGGTTTCGGCCTGGCGCGCGCCCATCTTTTCCCAGGCGCGGAGCCACCGCCCTTCGCCGAAGAGATAGGCCTCATAGTCGGTGATGAGCGCGCTGGCGCTCGCCGTCGATCGGTCCTCGGTCACGATCCTGGAATGTGGCAGAAAAGCGCGGATCGAGCAAGCGGGATGACGCGATACACTCGACAGATCTCGAGATGACCCCGCAGACGTCGATCGCGCACTTCACGACCGAGTTTCACCGGTATCGCGATCTCGCCGAGAAGGCGATGGCGCAGGTACCCGAGGACGCGCTCAATCGCGTGCCCTACCAGGACGCGAATTCGATCGCGATGCTCGTCCGGCACGTGAGCGGCAACCTGCGGTCGCGCTTCACCGATTTCCTGACCTCGGACGGCGAGAAGCCGTGGCGCGATCGCGACAGCGAATTCGTCGAACGCCCCTACGGGCGCGACGAGCTCCGCGCGATGTGGCAGGCCAGTTGGCAGATCGTGGATGACGAACTGGCGAAGATCACGGATGCCCAGCTCGGGGAACGGATCACGATTCGCGGCGTGACCGCGACGGTCCACGAGGCGCTCTGCCGCGCCACGACGCACATCTCCTATCATGTCGGCCAAATCGTCCTGCTCTGCCGCCTGTATGCGACGAGCGACTGGGCGTCGCTCAGCATCCCGAAAAAAAAATGATTCTTGGACTCCATCACGTCACCGCGACCGTGGACGCCGCCCAGGACGATCTCGATTTCTATCGCGCCATGCTGGGCCTGCGGCTCGTCAAGCAGACGGTCAACTTCGACAACCACAACGTCTATCACTTCTATTACGGGAACGAGACGGGCACGCCCGGCACGATCTGGACGACGTTTCCGTACCAGGGCTGGGGCGTGCCGATCGGCATCAAGGGCGCCGGCCAGATCGGCGTCACCTCGTTCTCGGTCCCGGCCGGGTCGCTCGGGCCCTGGACCGATCGTCTCCGCAAGCACGACGTCGTCGTCGCCGAGGATCCCCCGCGCTTCGGCGAGGAGTCGATCACGTTCGCGGATCCATCGGGCCTCTTGATTGAGCTCGTCGCCGGCGAACGCGATCGCCGCGCGCCGTGGAGCCAGGGCGGCGTGGATGAGGACCTCGCGATTCGCGGACTGCACAGCGTGACGATGGTCGTGAAGTCGCCGGAGCGAACCGTCGACTTCATGACTCGCCTGCTGGGCTTCAAGGTCACCAACGAGCAGACGGACCGCCTCCGGCTGACGGTCAACGGCGACGAGCCCGGAAAAACGATCGAGATCGTGGCGAACGAGCATGCGACCGCCGCAAAGAATGGACTCGGCACCGTGCACCATGTCGCGATGGCCATCTCGGAAGCCGACGAGCAGGTACGCCTGCGGCAGCAGCTGCTCGATCTCGGCTACAACGTGACGGCCGTACTGGATCGTCAGTATTTCCAGTCGATCTATTTCCGCGAGCCCGGCGGCGTGCTCTTCGAAGTCGCGACCGTGAAACCGGGATTCATGGTCGATGAAGATATGTCGAAACTCGGATGCGCGCTGAAGCTGCCGCCGTGGGAAGAGCCCAATCGAGACTCGATCGAGGCCGGACTCCCCAGGGTGGATATCTGAAAGTGTGATGTGGTGATGTGGTGATGTGGCGATTTTGGCAGGCGCTTCTCACATCACCACATCACCACATCACCACATCACAAATTTATGGATCTCCCTGATCCACACCGCGATCAACCCGTTCTCACGGACGGCGCGCCTCTCGGCAAGGGGCACGCGGTCATGATCATGATCCACGGCCGCAATGCGGCGCCGGCAAACATCCTCACGCTCGTGCCGCAGTTCGATCGGCCGGACTTCACGTACCTTGCGCCGGCAGCCGCCGGCGGGACCTGGTATCCACTCAGCTTTCTCGTCGAACGCGAGCGCAACGAGCCCGGCATCACCTCCGGACTCGGCGCAATCGATCGCCTGGTCGGCGACGTCGTCGCGCGGGGGATTCCGAAAAGCCGCATCGTCCTGCTGGGGTTCTCGCAGGGCGGCTGTTTGACCGCAGAGTTTGCCGCGAGTCATGCCGACCAGTATGGCGGCGTCGTTATCTACAGCGGTGGATTGATTGGTCCGCCGGGTACCACGTGGCCGTATCCGGGACAGTTTGGCGGCACACCGGTGTTCCTGGGGTGCAGCGACGTCGATGCCCACGTGCCGCAGGCCCGCGTGCTGGAAAGCGCCGACGTGTTCGCGCGCATGGGCGCGACGGTCACGCGGCGGATTTACCCGGGCATGGGCCATCTCGTGAACGAAGACGAAATCGTCTTCACGAGGGGCCTCATGGATTCGATTCTCGGTCTTGTGTCATGATTCAGGACCTCGGGAGTAGTCATATCTGGGGCAGAAATGATCAAACGCGTTGAAGTCAACTACCGCGGCATCTTCCAGAAGAACCTCGGGAAGTACATCGGCAGTGACATCGTGATGATCGCCACCCGCATGGGCAAGGTGGCATTCTCGAACGGGCGGTACAGCGACTCGCCCGAGCGCAACGGCATCCCATGCAAGTACTTCGCGTTCGTGTCACCCGATCTCGCGGAAGAAGAGCTCGAGGCCGAGTGCGGCGCGAAGCTCGACATCGACGAGGCGGACGTATCGGTCGTTCTCGACGACACGATGGTCAAGGGCGTCGAGCCGTGGGGCTGGCACGGCGTGCGATCGATCAACGAGAAGGTCCGCGAGAAGGGCTGCCTGCTCGTCGTGACCCGTCACGATCCGGCACAGCTCCTCCAGTTCGTCGGCAAGAAGCCTTATCCGTACCGGTTGGCGACGCTCGAGGGCGACGCCAGCCTGGCGGGCCTCTGGGTCTTCAAGGACGATCTCACGCGCGAGCGGGTGCTCGGCGCGATTGCCGCCGTCGATCCCGGCATCATCGCCATTGACGCGGTCGAGGGGTACCTGCGCGACAAAGGCGCCGATGGCGCGCGCCGCGCCGCCGCAGCGCGCGAGGCCTACGAGGCCACGCTCCGCAACATCCACATCGTCAACCCGGATCAGGGGATCGACTGGCCGCATCCGCTTCCCGTGCTGCCCAAGTGGCACGAGTTCGAGGATCTCGGCATCGTGGTGCCGGCCGTGAAGCGAAGCTTCGAGATCGGCCCGCGCGGACAGTCACGCAACGACGCGTTCAAGCGCGGCACGACCAAGACGCACCGGCCGATCGTCCGTTTCGATCTCTGCATCAAGTGCACGCTCTGCTGGCTCGACTGCCCCGACGCCTGCTTTGATCCGACCGACGACGGTCTGTACGACGTGAACTATGAGGTCTGTGTCGGATGTCACAAGTGCGCCGACGTCTGCCCCGTTCCCGAATGCATCGTCATGGTCGACGAGCTGAAGGCCACCGACGACAAGAGCCCATGGCAGCGTTACAAGAAGGACCCGGTTGAATACACGGCGTGGGCCGAGAAGATGAAGGGCAAGGAGCGGCTGCGCTATCCGCACGTGACGGGCACGGGCATGGAAGTCAGCGAAGGCAAGGAAGTCCCACTGAAGGTGGCAAAGAGATGAAGACCTCGGGTGTCTTTTTGACAATTCAAAAACACTCCAAGTGATGTGATGTGTTTTTGAGTTGCCAAAAAGACACCCGAGGTCTTCAAATGGAGCATCCGTGGCAGTTGCGCAGGAGACACAAGCTACCGGAGCGTGGGAGCGGCAGGATCTGCTGAACGGCTGTCAGGCCGTCGCGCAGGGCGTGCGGCTCGCCGACGTGGACGTCATCGCCGCGTATCCCATCCGTCCGTACACCGAGGTGATGGACGCGCTGTCGAAGATCATCGCCGACGGCCAGCTGGACGCCGAGTACATCATCGCCGACAGCGAACACTCGCAGTTCGAGATCGCCAAGCACGCGGCCTCGGTCGGCGCGCGGGCGTTTGCGGGCAGCAGCGGCACCGGCTGGATGTACGGCATGGAAGCGCTCGTCGTCACCGCGACGGACCGGCTGCCGCCGCTCTTTCTCGTCGGCAACCGCGCGCTCGACGATCCCGGCGCGTTCGGCGTCGAGCACAACGACGCCATGGCGGTCCGCGACATGGGCTGGCTGCTCTGCTGGGCCACGACGGCCCAGGAAGCGCTCGAGCACGTGCTCATCGGGTACCGCGTCGCCGAGGACGCGCGCGTGCTCATGCCGATGGCGCTCGCAATGGACGGCGCGTTTCTCACGCACTCACAGCACATGGTGCAGGTGCCCTCGCGCGAGGCAGTCGCAAAGTTCCTGCCCCGGTTCAACCTCGGCAAGCGCGTAATGCATCCCGACAATCCGGTCTCGATCGCACCGCAGGTGAACGAGGACTGGGTCATGGAGCTCCGCCGGCAGAACTGGGAAGCCGCGCGCCGCGCCAAGCCCGTCATCGCAGAGGTCTATCAGGAGTTCAACAAGATCTTCGGCGAGCGATACTCGCACCCGTACTTCTCGCCGTTCATGACCGACGACGCCGAGATCGTGCTACTGGGCCTGGGGGCTGTCGCGATGCCCGCGCGCACCGCAGTCCGCCGTCTCCGGGACCAGGGACAGAAGGTCGGGTACGTCAACCTGCGCTGGTTCCGGCCCTTCCCGACGACCGAACTGCGCGAGCTGCTCGGCCGCTTCAAGGGCGTCGGCATCATCGACCGCGACTGCGCGCACGGCTCGCCCGACTCGGGGGGCATTCTCTTCCACGACGTCCGGTCGTGCGTGTATCCGCTCAACAAGCGGCCGGTGATGTCGAATTTCATCGGCGGGCTCGGCGGGCGCGACATCTCGATCGAGGACTGCATCAAGATGTTCGACCTCACGCGTCAAGCGGCCGATAAAGGCAGTGAAGAAGTCGCGGTCACCTGGATCGGGCTTAGAGAATGAGGGGACGGAGGTCGCTTGCCGAAAGGCACCTCAATCCCCCTGACAATCGATAGAATTAACGGAACTGATCTTTCTATGGCCACACATCTCCCGGTCGTCGATTACGAGCACATCAGGAAAGTCAAAGAGACGCCGCTCGAGGAGTTCTATACCTCGGGACATCGCACGTGTCAGGGGTGCGAGTCGGCGCTCGTCATGCGCGATTTCGCCAAGGCGGCCGGGGCCAGAACGGTGGTCACCGGCGCGACGGGATGCATGTACGTCGCGAACACGAGCTACCAGACGACGCCGTGGATCATCCCCTGGATGCACACGCAGCTGGGCGCAGGCGGCGCCTCGGCGATTGGCATGGCGGCGGGTCTGCGGGCGCTCATGCGCAAGGGCAAGATCCAGCAGGAGAAGATCAACGTCATCAACTTCTCCGGCGATCTGGGCGGCGGCGACATGGGACTGTCCGGCGTCTCGGGCGCGCTCCAGACCGACTACGACCTGCTGATCATCCTGTACGACAACGAGTCGGCCGCGAACACCGACATCCAGGCGACCGGGTCGACGACGTACGGCGCGCAGACGACGTTCACGCCGCCGGGATCGAAGCACCGCATCATGCAGCGCCGGTGGAAGAAGAACATCGCCGGCATGCTCGCGGTGGGACACCCGACGTGCCGCTACGTCGCGACCGCCAGCGCGACGTTCCCGGCGCTCGACTTCATGAACAAGGTCCGCAAGGCCCTCAACATCGGCGGACCGACGTTCATTCACACGTTCGATCCGTGCCCGAAGGGCTGGGACTTCCATCCGCGCTACTCGCGCGAGCTCGGCGAGCTGGGAATCAGGAGCGGCATCTTCCCGCTCTATGAAGTGATCGACGGCCACGTCGTCTACACCTACGATCCGCGCAAGAAGGGGCGCATTCCCGTGCGCGGCTACCTCGAGAAGCAGGGACGCTTCGCGCACCTCGTCGACGAGGACTTCGACTACATCCAGGGGATGGTCGACAAGATGTGGAACGAGTGGGAGATCCCGGGCGTCGCGCCGTTCAGAGGTGAGCTGAGACCGTAGCCAGGCCAAAGGCCGAGGGCCGAAGGCCCAAGGCTAATGGCCCTTCGGCCTACGACTCCGGCGGTCTCCCCGAAGTCACTGCGAGACTGCCTCCGACCATCTCCAGTGCCGTGGCGCCTGAAGGCACCTCGCGCCGCTCTTTCGTCAGCCGCGCGACGAGCGGTCGCAGCCAGAAGAACGCGAGTCCGGCCGCCGCAATGTCGCAGAGAATCGCGATCCAGAACACCGACGTCCACGAACCCGTCTGCTCCGCCAGCCATGCCGCGCCGCCAGCCGCAAAGATCGCGGCGGTTCCCTTTGCGGTGTACTGCAGACCGTAGTTGGTGGTCGCGTACTCGGATCCGAAGACGTCGGCGATTGCTGCCGGGAACAGCGAGTAGATGTTGCCCCACGCGAAGAACACGAATCCCGACAGGACGACGAACGCGACCGGCTGGTGGACGAACTGCAGCAGCAGGACGATCGCGGCCGCTTCGAGCGAGAACGTGATCGCCATCGCCGTGTAGCGGCCGATGTAGTCGGAAACCCAGCCCCAGAATGGACGCGTGAAGCCGTTGACGACGCGATCGAGAATGAGGGCGAGCGAGAGCGCCGACGCGCCGAACCAGAGCACACCCTTATCGAGCCCGTACTGGCCGGCAATCGGCTTGATCTGCGCGACGATCATCATGCCGCCGAACGCGACCAGCGCCATCATCACGTACAGCGTCCAGAACGTTGAAGTCTTGAGCATCTCCCACGGCGTGTAACTCACCTGGGCCTTGGCGACGGTCGATTCGCGCGCGAAGGTGAAGCCGCGGCCCGGCGGATGCCAGCCGGCCGGCGGTTTCCTGAGCAGCTGCGCGGCGCCGAGAACCATCAACCCCTGGACGACGCCCCAGAAGATGAACGCGTACTCGTACCCGCGGCTGTCGATCATCCTCTGAATCGGAATGACCGTGAGCGCGGTGCCGAAGCCATACGCCCCCGCCGCGAGACCGGCCGCCAGACCACGGCGGTCAGGGAACCATTTCAGCGCCGTGCCGATCGCCGCACCGTACACGGCGCCCGCGCCGACACCGCCGATCGCAGACCAGAAATACAAGCCACCGAGCGACTGCGCGAATCCGCAGCCGATCCACCCGAGGCCGACGAAAATGCCGCCGAGGGCGACGACGACACGCGCGCCGAACCTGTCGATGAACCAGCCTTCAACCGGGACGAGCCACGTCTGGCAGATGATGAAGAGACTGAACGCCCACTGGATGTCCGACAGCTTCGCGCCGAGGCTCTTGGTGAGCGGCGTCGTGAAGAGCGTCCAGGAGTATTGGAGGTTGGCGATGGCCGCCATCGCGACCATGCACGCCACGAGCTGAGCGACACGATGATGAGTGCGAGTCTCGGGCACGCGCCGTACTTCTCACCTTTAGCCGGGCGGTGTCAAGGCTATTTGACGCCCGCGCGCACTCGTCCCAGCGTGAATTCCAGCGTCTCGCGCGGCACGCTCGTCACGAACGGCATCACGATGAGCCTGAACACCCAGGGCACCTCAGTCGTGAGCGAGATCGACTCGCATTGCTCGTAGGTACCCTCGGGCCGCTGCTGGAACGAGCAGTAATTGTTGAGACGCCAGAGATAGCCGCGCCCCTGTTCGGCGGGTGTCCGGCGCTCCTGCGGCGTACCGGCGTCCCCGATTTCGTACAGGTTTCTGGCGACGCTTTTCGTGTAGACGCGGTGCGGCCCGAGCGTCCGGTAGTCGACGGAATAGTCGGCGTCGATGACGACGGTGATGACTTTTTTCGTCGACGTCCGCATGGCCAGCTCGAAATGATCGCCGGCCTGCGACACGATGCGCGATCGCACGATCGTCGGCGCGAAGTGCTTCGAGTAGTTGCCGTAATCCCTGACGAACGTCATGACGCGATCGAGCGTCACGCCGGGCAGGAAGACGGTGCCGATCCAGTGATGGATGAGCCCGTCGCTGACTCTGATTTCCTCTTTGCCGTCGCGCGTCTCCAGGCGCTCGACGAGCACCTCGCCGCGCTTCAGGCGATCGTACAGCTGGCTGCGCTGCGCTTCGGGTTGACGGTCGACCCACAGGAAGGCCGATCCGCCGTCGATTTCGCCGGACATGCGCGCCTCGGTGAGCTTCACGTATTTGTCGAAGGCCGCCAGCGTCGCCGGCTTGAGCTCCAGGTCGAGATCGCCCGAGCTCAGGAATCCGCCGAGGGCAAGGGCGAGGACGGAAGACCGCGTCATCCGCCGGTCCGGAGTGCAGATTCCGCGCCGAGCGCGGCCGCGCGGCCCGTCCGGCCGGCGTGCGACGCGCTGCCCGGCCCGGGCATCGACTCCGGAAAGAATTCACGTTCGCTGCGACGGATCTCCTTGTAGCGCCGGAACGCCTCGCGCTCGCTTTCGAGGCGGAACCACGTCCGCCAGGTGGATCCGCGAAACGTGTGTCCCAGCATCCGCGGCCAGTTCCGCATCACGAAGCCCGGATCGTGCGCGAGCGCCTTCGGCAGATGGCGGCACTTCATCCAGCGCTCGGCGCGCCAGCGCATGAATTCGATCTCGTCGGCCTCGAGATGCTCGGTTCGTACGACGGCGGTGGTGCCGTCGTATTCCTCGACGGCTTCGTTCACGATCAACTGGCGATCGCGGAAATCGCGGGTCATCGGCGTGCCCGGATACGGCGTCGGATGCTGGATGTAGGGCCAGTCGACGTACTTCCGGGCGAACTCGAGATTGGCTTCGATCGACTCGCGGGTGTCGCCGGGATTCCCGACGATCAGCCCGCCGACCACGAGCATGCCGTAGCGATGCAGCACGTCCACGGCGCGCATCGTCGCGCTGCCGGTGGTGCGGCCGCCTTCCCGCTGCGCGTTCTTGGCCTTGGCGCGCAGAAACACGAGGTCCTGCTCGAGGATGTTTTCGATGCCGAGGAACACGTAGCGGAACCCGGCCGCGCGCATGGCGGCACCCAGTTCGTCGCCGCTCGACGCGATGGCGCTCGTCATTGCCTGCACGATGTAGTCGATGTCGTGATGCCCGGCGGCGATGATCGCCTGACACAACCCCTTGAATCGCGCGACGTTCAGCGTGATGTTGTCGTCGACCAGAAAGATTACGCGCGCGCCGCGCGCTTTCGCGTCGGCGATGTCGGCAATCACGCGATCGAAATTCCAGGTGTGAAAGTTCCGGCCGCGCATCTCGATGATCGAGCAGAAGCTGCAGTCGTACGTGCACCCGCGCGACGTTTCGACGATGTCGACCGGCCGGCCGAGCAGCGTGTAGCCGGACA
>Ga0114129_10001411_pt1 | contig 32353 bp, 26 predicted proteins | sample RhiMetdeltSRZDD1_FD_80071 | JGI IMG/M metagenome (GOLD analysis project Ga0114129, IMG submission 80071) | Populus rhizosphere microbial communities from Tennessee, USA - Rhizosphere MetaG P. deltoides SRZDD1 (version 2) (version 2) | ecosystem: Host-associated > Plants > Roots > Rhizosphere >...
CGATGCGATGCCGCGCGCCCTTGCGACCCGTCGCCGCCTCCGCTCGCTCGACCGAATCGAGCACTTCCCGATTGGCTGCGTCGCCGATTGCGTGCACGGCGACTTGCAACCCCGCGCGATCTGCGGCGAGCACCAGCGCGTCCATCTCGCTTTGCGGAACGCGCTGGATCCCTCGCGTCGAGCGATCGTCCGAGAAGGGCTCGAGCATGAACGCCGTGCGCGACCCGAGCGTCCCGTCCGCATAGGCCTTGAGGAGCCCCGTCCGGATCCACGCGTCGCCCGACGCCGCGCGCTCGCCGCGCTCTTGCATCGCGCGGACGATCTCCATCGTGAGCGGCAGCCAGCCGTAGAGCCGCACCGTGAGGCGGTTCTCGGCGCGAAGCGCGCGGTAGACGTCCAGGTCCGCGGGCGAGACCTCGCTCTGGACGCTGGTCACACCCGTGCGCGCCGCGAGGTCGAGCGCTGCGAGGAGCCCGCGGCGCAGCTTCTCCGGCGTCGGGCGGGGAACGGCGCGCGCGACCAGCTCCAGCGCGTTCTCCTTGAGGATGCCGGTCGGCGCTCCGCGCAGGTCGCGGACGATCTCGCCTCCGGGCGGGTCGGGCGTGCGCGAATCGATTCCGGCGATCTGCAGCGCGCGCGAGCTCGCCCATGCAGTGTGCCCGTCGACGCGGCGCAGGTAGACGGGATGCTGAGGCGAAGCGCGGTCGAGCGCCTCGCGCGTCGGCCATCCACCCGGTCCGAGCTCTCCCGGGCGGAGCCGCGTCTGGTCCCAGCCTCGCCCGGTGATCCATTCTGCGGGAGCCGCTTTCTCCGCCGCGGCGCGCACCCGGTCCTCGATCTCGCGCAAGGAGGAGGCGCCGCGCAGATCGACTTCCAGCATCGAGAGGCCGCCGGCGCCGAGGTGACAGTGCGCGTCGTTCATGCCCGGCGTCACGAGCCGCCCGCGCAGGTCGACCACGCGCGTCGAGGCGCCGATCATGCGCTCCGCGTCTTCCCCGAGCGTGACGACGCGTTCGCCGCGGATCGCAACGGCGGTCGAGCGCTTTCCCGCCGCGACGAACACGGGTCCGCCGCGGAGCACGAGGTCGGCCGTCGCCGGCGGACGCTCGCGAGAAGACGCGCAGGCCATGGCCGCGAGCGCGGCGAGCACGCAACCGGCCGCGGCGCGTCGTCGATTCGCGATGCGCATCCGCGCAGCATAGCAAGATGCGTTGTAGATTCCGGACCGGTGCACATCCGCGACCCAATCCACGGCGCAATCGAGATCACCGCGGACGAGCGCGCGCTGGTGGACAGCCCTCAGTACCAGCGGCTGCGCAACGTCAAGCAGCTCGGCTTCGCCGACCTCGCCTTTCCCGGAGCGACGCACACCCGGTACGCCCACGGCCTGGGCGCGATGGCCGTGGCGACGCGCGTCTTCGACGCGCTCGCGCCCAAGCTGGAGCTGGACAAGGCGGACCGCGAGCGCTTCCGGCAGACGCTGCGCCTCGCAGTCCTGTTCCACGATCTGGGGCATGCCCCGCTGTCGCACGCGACCGAGCGGATCATGCCCCCCGCGGCGGATCTTCGCGTGCCGGAATGGACGCAGTCCGATGCGCGCCGCGCGCCCGGGAGGCAGGCGGATCACGAGGACTACACGCTCAAGCTGGTCCTCGATTCCGGGCTCGCTGCCGAGCTCGACCAGCGCGGCGCCGAGCCCGCACACGTGGCGTCGCTCCTGTGCGGCCGGCCGCCTCCGGACGGCAATCCGTTCCGCAGCGGCAGCCGCGATCTGCTGCCCATCCTGCGTCAGATCGTCAGCGGCGAGCTGGACGCCGATCGGATGGACTACCTGCAGCGCGATTCGTTCTTCACCGGCGTGAACTACGGCAAGTTCGATCTCGACTGGCTCGTGCAGAACCTCGAGGCGGTCGAGCGCGACGGACGCGTGCACCTCGCGCTGCAGCACCGCGCCGTGTTCGCCTTCGAGGACTTCCTGCTCTCGCGGTACCACATGTTCCTGTCCGTCTACTTCCACTACGCGTCGGTCGGGTACGAGGTCCTGCTGCAGCGCTACTGCGATACCAGCGGCGGCGAGTACCGGCTGCCCGCCGACCCGGACGAGTTCCTCCAGCACGACGACATCGCGCTGACCGCTGCCTTGCGCCGGTCGGAGAACCCGTGGGCGCGCCGCATCGTGCGGCGGAACGGCTACCGGCTCCTCGTGGAGCTGGGCCCGTCGTTCGATCGCGTCGCGCCGGCCTACCTGGAAGAGCAGCGCGCGCGCCTCGAGGAAGTGGGGATCGACTCCTTCACCACGCTCTCCCGCGGCGTCCTCTCCACGTACGGTCGCGACGCGACGCTCTACGTCCGCTCGCCTCGCGGCGAGGTGCCGATCGCGGAGTACACGCCTCTGTACGAACGCTACGCCGAGGCGGCGAACCTCGCGCGCCTGTACGCGCCGCCGGAGCGATTCGAGGAGGCGCGGCGGGTCCTCGGCGTGTAGGCGCGCTCGGGCGCAGGTGGTCGCGCAGGCGCCCGTGTGGGCCTCCCGTGTGCGAGCAGGCGGATGGTAGAGTGCCCGCCGTGGACGGTTTGCAGGAGCGGGTCCGCAAGCTTGGAGGGATCCTCGATGTCGCCAAGGCGCTCGTCGCCGAGCGCGATCTCGACCGCCTTCTCGGTCTGATCGTCCACGCCGCCTCCAGCGTGGTCGAGGCCGATCGCTGCTCGCTGTTCCTCGTCGATCGCGAGCGGAACGAGCTGTGGAGCAAGGTCGCCCAGGGCGTCGGGACGCGCGAGATCCGCTTTCCCATGGGGAAGGGAATCGCCGGGACGGTCGCCAAGACCAACCACGCCGTGAACATCCCCGAGGCCTACGCCGACCCGCGCTTCAACGCGAACGTCGACAAGGAGACCGGCTACCGCACGAAGAGCATCCTCTGCGTGCCGATGCGCTCGCTCGAAGGCGAGGTCGTCGGCGTGCTGCAGGCGCTCAACAAGCGCGGCGACGGTCCCTTCACCGAGGAGGACGAGGAGCTCCTCTCCGCGCTCGGCGGCCAGGCCGCGGCGGCGATCAACAACGCGCTGCTGCACCAGGAGATCGAGCAGCTCTTCGAGGGATTCGTCCGCGCCAGCGTGGTGGCGATCGAGTCGCGAGACCCCACCACCGCCGGTCACTCCGGCCGCGTTGCCCGTCTCTCGGTCGGCCTCGCCGATGCGCTGCCCCGCGCGGAGAGAGCAGCGGGGAAGTGGCGCGGCGCGCTGCTCTCGAACGACGAGCGGCAGGAGCTTCGCTACGCCGCGCTCCTGCACGACTTCGGCAAGGTCGGCGTCCGCGAGAACGTGCTCGTCAAGGCGAACAAGCTCGAGCCTGCCGAGCTGGAAGTCCTCCGCAGCCGTTTCGAGACGCTGCTTGCGCAGGAGGAGCTGAACGCGGAGCGCCGCAAGCTGCAGGTGGCGCTGGAGAAGCCGAAGAAGGCCAAGGCGCTGATGGCCGAGATCGACGCGCAGCTCGAAGTGCGCCGGCGTGAGCTGACGGGCATGTTCGAGTTCGTCCTCTCCTGCAACCGGCCGACCATCCTGCCCGAGGGCACCTTCGACCGGCTCGGGGAAATCGCGAGCCTCAGCTACGAGAGCCCCATCTCGCGCGAGCTGCGGCCGTTCCTGCGCGAGGACGAGGTGGTGAAGCTCTCCATCCGCAAGGGGTCGTTGACGGACGACGAGCGCCGCGAGATCGAGTCCCACGTCACGCACACCTTCCGGTTCCTGCAGCAGATCCCGTGGACGCGCTCCCTCAAGCGCGTTCCGGACATCGCCTACGGCCACCACGAGAAGCTGACCGGCCGCGGCTATCCGCGCAGCCTGAAGGAGCCGGAGATCTCGCTGCCTACGCGGATGATGACCATCAGCGACATCTACGATGCGCTGACCGCGTCCGACCGGCCGTACAAGCGGGCGGTCCCGAAGCAGAAGGCCTACGACATCCTGACGGACGAGGCGAAGCGCGGAGAAGTCGATTCCGACCTGCTCCGCGTCTTCATCGAGGCCGACGTCCCTGGCCGCGCGCCCGAAGAACCCTGAGCTACCTCAGCGCGCGGCGGTCTTGCGCGCCTTCTCGAACTCGTCGCCGGGCGTCCACTGCGGCATGGTCGGAGCGTTCGCGACGCGCAAGCCGACCAAAAGGTCGAGCTGCGCGTCCTGGACTGCGCCGGAGAGGTCCCAGTCGCCGTGGTACTCGTCCGTCACCTGGTGGTAGTCGCGCCGCTCGTACTGCTCCTGCATCTGCTGACCCCAGCCGGTCGGGCGGCCGACGTAGCTCGGGCCTCCGCGCGCGTACACGACCGGCACTCCGACGCGCGCCAGCTCGAACTGGTCCGATCGGTAGAAGGCGCCGCGATCGGGGAACGGATCGCCATGCACGGTCCGGCCCTGCTCGGCCGCCACTTCGCGGACCACCGCGTCGAGCGAGGACTTGCCGAGTCCCAGCATCGCGACGTCGCTGGTGCGGCCCCATTTGTTGACGCTGTCGGCGTTGATGTTGGCGGCGATGCGCCCGGCCGGAATCACCGGGTGCTGCGCGAACCACTTCGACCCGAGCAGGCCTTGCTCCTCCGCCGTCACGAACACGAATAGCAACGATCGCTTGGGGGCTGCCTCCTTCGCGGCGCGCGCGACGGCGAGCATCAGCGCGCATCCCGAGGCGTTGTCGAGGGCGCCGTTGTAGATGCCGTCCTTTCCGGGCGGAACGTTCGCGTCGCGGCCGAGATGGTCCCAGTGCGCCGTGAAGACGACCGCCTCGTTCTTGAGTTGCGGGTCGGTGCCGGGAAGGATGCCGACGACGTTGGCGCTGGGCGTGACCTTGCGCTCGATGGGCATCTCGAACGACATGCGCACGCCCATCGGCACCGGCTGGAACGACTTCTGCTGGGCGTCGCTGCGCAGCTTCTCGAGATCCATGTTGGCGAGCGATGCCAGCTTCTTCGCGCCGTCGTCGGTCACCCATCCCTGGAACTGCATCCGGTGCTCGCTGCCGGGCGGAAGATCGATGCGCGTCCCGTCGGCCGACGCCGAGAGCACCTGCCATGGGTATCCCGCCGACGCAGTGGTGTGGATGACGAGCGCGCCAGCGGCACCGTGCGCGGCGGCGGTCAGGTACTTGTAGTCCCAGCGCCCGTACCAGAGGCGGACGCCCTCGCCGGCGAAGGGCGGGTTGAAGTTCATGATCACGGCGATCTTGCCGCGCAGATCGACGTCCTTGTAGTCGTCCCAGCCGTACTCTGGCGCTACGATGCCGTAGCCGACGAAGACGAGCTCGGCGTCGTTCACGCGGGCCACCTCGACGTGGGCGTCGGGATCGATGCGCAGCTCGGACTCGACGCCGTTCAGCGCGCTCAACTGGATCTCGCGCCCGTTGCCGCGGAACGCGACCTGCTTCGGCACGCGGCCGTGCAGCGTGATCAGCGGGACGGGCTGGAAGAAGGACGCTTGCGGCGACTCGGTCGTGGGCGGCACGCCGGGGAGGTACCCCGCGCCCTCGAGCTCCGCGGCGAGGTACTTCACGGCCAGGTCGGCGCCGGTGCTGCCCGGTTTGCGGCCCTCCATCAGGTCGTCGGAGAGGAAGCGCAGCGGGCCGGAGATTGCCGCCGGCGTGATGCGCGCCATCGCGGCGCGCTCGGCCGCGCTGAAGCGCGACTGCCCGCGCGGTGCTTGCGCGGCGGCGGGCTGTGCCGGGGCGGGCGCCTGCGCGGCGGCCGCGGTGGCGTGGCGCGTTGGTGCTGCTGCGAAAACGAGGATCGCGGAGAGGGCAGCGAGTCGCATGGGCGCGCATCCTAAGCACATCCGATTGCGCGCGCGCCAGCAAAACCGCGAGCCGTTCACCCTGGTTCGGGCCCGGTGGCGACGGGCGCGTCCGGCCGGCTGCTCCAGTCGCTCCACGATCCGACGTAGAGCTTGCCGTCCTGGAACCCGGCGAGCTCCAGGGCGAGGAGCGTGTGGCAAGCCGTCACGCCGCTTCCGCACGAGGCGATCACCTCGGGTGCACTGGCCGCGCCGAGCCGCTGGTAGATCGCGCGGAGCTCTTCCGGAGCGCGGAAGCGGCCGTTCTTCAGGTTCCCGCTGAAGGGCGCGTTCACCGCGCCAGGGATGTGGCCGGCGCGCTTGTCGACCGGCTCCGTCTCGCCGCGGTAGCGCTCCGGCGCCCGCGCGTCCATCACCAGGGCGCGATCCGCGGCGGGGTCGCTGCGCCGCGAGAGCAGCTCGGCGACGCGATCGCGGTCCACCAGCCGGGACCTGTCGAGGCGCAAGGCCGGCGGCGGCACGGGCTCGATGGCCGGCTCCTCCTTCGTCACCGGCAAGCCTGCCGCCACCCACGCGGCGTACCCGCCGTCGAGCACCGAGGCGCGCTCGTGACCATGGACTCGCAGCATGAACCAGAGGCGCGCCGCCACCGAGCCGCTGCCGTCGTCGTACACGACCACATGGGTGTCGGGCAGGACCCCCATCCGTCCCAGGACCCGCGCAAAGTGTTCGGGGTCGGGGAACGGGTGCCGCCCGGGACCGCCGGGTCGGGAGAGATCGCGCTCCATGTCGACGTACACCGCGCCGGGGACGTGGCCGGCCCGGTATTTCTCCAGCGCCGGAGGTCCGGACAGCGCCCAGCGGAGATCGACGATGCGGACCGGCCCAGGCGGCTGCCGCGCGAGCCATTTCGCGTCCACCAGCGGCTTCGTGTCGGACATCTTCCTTCCTCCTGCCCTCCAGCGCTTCTTGACTCCTACCCGGTCGGCCGAGGGAATCAAGAAGGCTGGCCCCGCCGTGCGAAACATGCCAGAACCGCGGTCCCGGGGGTGTCCGAGTTGATGTCGGGTGACGGGGTAGTGCGGACGGAGATCGAGCGGCTCCTGGTCGTCGACGACGAGGGCCCGATCCTGCACGCGCTCCAGCGCACGTTCGAGGCCGCCGGGTACGAGGTCACCGCGTGCCTCGATCCGGCCGAGGCTCTCGATCGACTCAAGGAAAGGCCGTTCCAGGTCCTCTCCGCGGACTACATGATGCCGGGCATGACGGGCGCCGAGTTCCTCGCCCGCGCCCGCGCCCTGCAGCCCGAGACGATTCGCATCCTCATCACCGCCGCGCACGATTTCTCCGCGGCGGTGGACGCGATCAACAACGGCGAGATCTTCCGCATCCTCGCCAAGCCGTGGAACCGGGTCGAACTCCTCGGCACCGTGCGGCAGGCCTTCGATACCTACGCACTGCGCGAGAAGAACCGGCAGCTGAACGCGCTGGTGCAGAAGCAGAACGCGGAGCTGGCCGACCTGAACAAAGGGCTGGAGAAGCTGGTGCAGGAGCGCACCACCAACCTGCTGGACGGCATGGTGGCCGTGCTCGACTACCGCGACACCGAGACGCAATGGCACTCGCGCCGGGTGTCGCGGTTCACCCGCCGCATCGCCGAGCAGCTGGGCGTCTCCGACGAGCGCGAGCTGCGCACCATCGAGATGGGATCGCTCCTGCACGACATCGGGAAGATCGGCGTGCGCGACGCGGTCCTGCTCAAGCCCGGCCCGCTCGACCAGGAGGAGTGGATCGAGATGCGCGAGCACCCGCGCCTCGGGTGGGCGCTCCTGCAGCGCATCGAGTTCCTCCGCGAGGCGAGCGAGATCGTGCTCCAGCACCAGGAGCGCTTCGACGGCAGCGGATACCCGAAGGGGCTCAAGGGCGAGGCGATCGTGCTGGGCGCGCGGCTCTTCGCCGTGGCGGATACGTACGACGCCATCACCTCGGACCGTCCGTACCGCAGGGCGCAGCCGCATGCCGCCGCGGTCACGGAGATCGAGCGCGTCTCTGGCACCCAGCTCGACCCGCGAGTCGTCGAGGCGTTCCGGGTGGTCCCGGAAGACGAGTGGGCGCGCATCCGTGGCGAGGTGGAGCAGATCTCGTTGCTCGAGGCGCAATGGGGATGGACGCCGCCTCGCCGCGTCTTCGACCTGATTCACGAGGCCGCGAGCAAGCAGAAGGCGGCGCGCTCCGATCCGCCTCCGCCGCTCGATCTGGCGGCGATCAAGGCCTGACCGTCCTCAGGGCGCGAGCAGGAACCAGCACTTCAGATAGTCCGTCTCGGGCACGCCCAGAAGCGGCGGGTGGTCGCGCGCGGCGCCGCGCCGCTCCAGCAGCTGCAAGGGTCGCTTGGCCTCCTGCGCCGCCCACTCGACCACCTCGCCGAAGAGCTGCGGCGTGACCTTCCCCGAGCAGGAGCAGGTGACGAGCAGGCCGCCGGGCGCGAGCAGGCGCGCCCCTCGGTAGTTGATCTCCTTGTAGACGCGCAGGGCGGCGTCGAGGCCATCGCGCCGCTTGGCGAACGCCGGCGGATCGAGCACCACGACGTCGAACTTTCGCCCTTCCTTGTCGAGGGCGCGGAGCTGCTCGATGGCGTTGGCGGCGCGCACCTCCACGTTGCGCAGGCCGTTGCGGCTGGCGTTCTCACGGGTGCGCGCCACTGCTGCAGCGTCCTGATCGACGGCGAGCACGTACTTCGCCCGCCGCGCTAGCTGGAGCGCGAAGCCGCCGTGGTAGCAGAACGCGTCGAGCGCTTCGCCGTGCGCGAGCTCGCCGGAGCGCAAATGGTTCTCGCGCTGGTCGAGGTAGCCGCCGGTCTTGTGATCCCCGAGCAGGTCGACTTGCAGCTCGACGTCGCCTTCGCGGTAGGACGCCAGCATGGGGCCCGTGCCGAGCAGGACGTCGGTGCGGCGGGGGAGCATCTCGAAGTCGCGCGAGCTGCCGTCGTCCCGCGCGACCACGGCGCGCGCGCCGCATGCGTCGGCCGCGATCCGCGCGAGCATCTCGCGGCGGACCTCCGCCCACTCGGCGAGGTGCTGGACGGCGAGGAGGTCGCGGTAGCGATCGACGAAGTAACCGGGCAACAGGTCGGCCTCGCCGTGCACGGCGCGGAACGCATCAGCTCCGGGGAACAGGGCATGACGCCGCGCCACGGCGCGCTCGATGCGGTCGCGCAAGTGCGCCTCGTCGAGCGGCTCGTCGCGCCTGCTGAGGATGCGCAGCGCGATGGGCGAGCGCTCCGCCCAGAACGCCTTGGCGACGAAGTTCCCGCGCGCGTCCGCCAGGCGGACCTCGGCGCCGGAGGCGAGCCCCGGCGGGGCCGACTGCACGTCGGCGCGGAAGATCCACGGATGCCCGGAGCGGGCCCGCGCGGCGCCGCGCGCGGAAAGGGTCACACCTGGCGCCTCCGCGCTCACGGCGGCGCACTTTCGCACACCTCGAAATGGGGCGGAGCAAAGAGGCTGCGGTTAATCTGCCGCGGTGACTTCTCCGGATGGGTCGTCGCCGCTGAAGGCCGTTCCAGGACGCGAGAGTCGCTCGGCCCCGGACCCGCTCGGGCCACCCGAAGCGGCGCGGGTCGCCAAGGCGTTGGAAGCGAACGTCGCGCGGGCGCTGCGCGGCAAGCAGGAAGCGATCGAGCTGTCCCTCGCGGCGCTGGCAGCCTCGGGCCACTTGCTCCTCGAGGACGTGCCCGGCGTCGGAAAGACCACGCTGGCGCACGCGCTCGCGCGCTCGCTGGACCTCTCGTTCTCGCGGATCCAGTTCACGAACGATCTGCTCCCGGGAGACATCACCGGCGTCTCGGTGTTCGACCAGCGCACCAGCCAGTTCGTCTTCAAGCCGGGGCCGCTGTTCGCGCAGCTGGTGCTGGCGGACGAGATCAACCGCACCACGCCCCGGACGCAGAGCTGCCTGCTCGAGGCGATGGCCGAGGGACAGGTCTCGGTCGACGGAGCGGCGCGGGAGCTGCCCACGCCATTCCTGGTGCTCGCGACGCAGAACCCGCACGAGCACGCCGGAACGTACCCGCTGCCCGAGTCGCAGCTCGACCGGTTCCTGCTGCGGCTGCCGCTGGGATATCCCGCCCACGCGGTCGAGCGCGAGCTGCTCCTCGGCGGAGGAACGGACGACGAGCTCGAGCGACTCGAGCCGGTGGCTTCGGCTCAGGACGTGCGCAGGCTGCAGCTCGGAGTCGAGGAAGTCCGGGTGGCGGACGAGATCGCCGATTACGTGCTCGCGCTGGTGGCGGCGACGCGCTCGTCTCCGCTGCTCTCGCTGGGTGTCTCGACGCGGGGCGCGCTGTCGCTCTTGCGCGTGGCGAAGGCGCGCGCCCTGTTGCGCGGGCGCGGGTACGTGGAGCCCGACGACGTGAAGGAGCTGTGCGTGCCTTGCCTCGCGCACCGGGTGGTGCTGGCCGGGCGCGCGGCCGCGGCGGGCGAAGTGGAACGCCACGCCGCGGAGCGGGTCATCCGGGACCTCACCGAGCAGGTCCCGGCGCCCGAGTGAATGGCGCTGCGGCCGCGCGGCCGCGTCTCGCCATCGTCGACGTGCCCGCCTGGAAGCGGCGGCTGACGTTCACGCCGATGGGGCGCTGGTACGTCGGTCTCACGGTGGCGATCGGGCTCGCGGCGATCAATACGGGAAACAACCTTCTCTTCCTCGTCCTCGGGCTCCTGCTCTCGAGCATCATCGTCTCCGGCGTGCTGTCCGAGACTTCGCTGCGCGCCGTGCGGGTCGAACGGCGGCTCCCGGCGGCCGCGTCGGTCGGCGCGCCCGCGCTGGTCGGGATCGTCGCGCGCAACGGCAAGCCGCGGGCGCCGTCGGTCGGCCTCGAGCTGCGCGAACGACATGGAGACGTGGCGGGCAAGGCGCTGCTTCTGCTCCTCGGCGCCGGCCAGACCGAGGAGGTGTCGTATCGCTTCACGCCCGAGCGGCGTGGGCTGCACCGGTTCGAGCAGATCGAGGTGGTGACGCGCGCCCCGTTCGGCCTGTTCGAAAAGTCCCGGCCGTTGCAAGTGCCGGGCGAGCTGGTCGTGTTTCCACGGCGCATCGTACCGCCAGCCGAGCAGCCGCGCAGGCTGGCGCGCGACGGCGAGCGGTCGACCGGGCGCGCCGGCCATGGCCTCGAGATGCACGCCTTGCGGGATCATCGCCCGGGCGAGGACGTGCGCAGCATCCACTGGCGTTCCTCGGCGCGGGCCGGAAGGCTGATCGGGATCGATCGCGAGCAGGAGCGAAGGCGGCAGGTCTGCATCGTGCTCGACCAGCGCCGGGCATCGGGCGCGGCGCTCGAGTCTGCGGTGGAGCGCGCCGCGGCCTTCTTCGAGCGCGAGCTGGACGGAGGCGCGGACGTGTCGCTCGCGGTGCGCGGGGACCGGCTCCCGCCCGGCAGCGGCGAACGGCACCGGATCGCGGGTCTGACGATGCTGGCGCTGCTGGACGGGTCCGCGGACGGAGCTCCGCCGGTCGCCGATGCCGGCGCCTCTGCGCTGGAGGTGCTCTAGTGCTCGGTGCGGTGCGCGGGACCACGCTGCTCGCGGCTCAGCACTACGCGGGATCGCTGGCGCTCGCCGCGGCCTTCTCGGCGTGCGCCGTGAGCGGTGAGCTCGGCCCGGCCCTCCTCATTCTCTTCCCGGTCGCGGTGCTCGCGGGTCCGTTGGTGCAACGCTACCTGGCCGGACGCCATCAATGGGGATGGACCGCCTTGCTGGCGCTCGCGCTGGCCGCCGAGGCCGCCGGAGTCGCGTCCGGCACCGTGGACATCGTGCTGGCTGCCACGCGCTTCGCGGTCCTGCTCGGAGTGCACCGCCTCTGCCACCGCGGATCGAGGCGCGACGAATGGCTGCTGTTGCTGTTGTCGCTGCTGCTCATCTGCGCGGGAGCGGCGCTGTCGGCGGAGCTGCTCTTCGGCGTGTGTTTCCTCGCATATGCGGTCACCGCCACCTGGGCGCTGGCGCTGACGTACTTGCGGTTCGAGATCGAAGGAGCGCGCAGCCCGGAACAGGCCGCCACCCTGCTGAGATCGCGCCGCCTGGTCACGCCGGCCGTGCTCGCTGCGCTGGGGGCGCTGGCGCTCGTCGGATTGGTGGTGTGCGCGGCGATCTTCGCCGTGTTTCCCCGCGTCACGCTCGGCGGGCTCCGGCGCGCCTCGTCCACCATCCCGGTCGCGGGGCTGGGGGACCAGATCGATCTCTCCCGGCACGGCGTGATCGCGGACGATCCGCGCGTCGTGCTGCGCGTGCGGCTGGACCCGTCGCCTTCGCCCGCGGCGGAGCTGCCGATGCACTGGCGTGCGCGAGCGCTGGAGGTGTGGACAGGACGCGGGTGGCGCGCGCGCTCCGACCCGTTCGGCGGGCGCAACTGGCCGGCGCTGATGCCGCCGCTTCGCCTCATGGCGGCGCGGCGTCGCAGCGCGCAGCTGGTCGCGGACATCGAGGCAGTGAGCGGCTTCTCGGACGGGATCGTGCTGACGCCGGAAGGCTGGACGCGCAGCGTGACGTTCGAGCGGCCGATCGCCGCGCGCGCGACTCCGCCACGGCTGGTACGCGCCACGAACGGCGACCTCTACTACGCGCCGGTCGAGGTGGGCGATCTCCACTACCTCGTCCGGACGGAGCGTGCCCTTCCCGAGATGGACGAGCTCCGCGGGCGCGGGCACGAGTACCCGGCGGGATTGGCGGATTCCCTCGAGGTTCCCGCGGAGGTCGACGCGCGGGTGCGCTACCTGTCGCAGCGGTTGACCGCGGGCAAGGATCCGATCGACGCGGCCCAGACGGTGGAGCGGTGGCTGTCGCGGTCGCTTGCGTATACCCGCGAGCTGTCGGGAGAGCAGAAGGATCCCATCGCGCACTTCCTGTTCGAATCGCGCCGCGGACACTGCGAGCTCTTTTCCAGCGCCATGGTGATCCTCTTGCGACTCGCGGGCATACCCGCGCGGAACGTCACCGGGTACTACGGCGGCGTCTACAGCTCGGCGGGATATTGGGCCGTTCGCGCCGGCGACGCGCATTCCTGGGTGGAGGTGTACGTCCCCGGAGCCGGCTTCGTGACCTTCGATCCGACGCCGCCGTCCGGGAGAGGCGGCGCGCAGCGCAGCGCATGGGCCGGGTTGGTCCTGGCCTGGGACGGGCTCGCGCAGCGCTGGCGCGCGTTCGTCGTCGACTACGACCTCGGGTCGCAGCAGCGCGCGATGCAGCAGCTCGGGCAGGCGCTGCGAGACGCCAGCCGTCGCCTCACGGCAGCCCGCCCCGGCGCGCCGGAATTCCGGGCGGCGCTGACACAGGCCGCGGTGGGCGCCGCGCTGATCTCCGCGCTCGTGCTGCTCTTGCGCTGGGCGAGGCATCGACGCAGACCCCCTTCGCGCCGGCTGGAGAGGGACGAGCGCCGCGCGCAGGCCGTGTGGCGCGCGGCTCGGGAGCGCCTGCACCGCGCCGGGGTGCAGCTGACGCCCGCGATGTCACCGCGCGAGGCCATCCGGCGCACTGCCGATCGGCGTCCCGCGGCCGCGTCGGCGATGGAGCGCCTGGCGCAGGCCGTGCTCGCGGCCAGGTGGGGAGGGAAGCGGCTGCCCGGCTCGCACGGTCGTGCCCTGCTTCGCGAGCTGCAACGCGCGCTCCGCGCGCAGCCGTGAGGCTCGATGCGCCCTGGAGGCGCTTGCGCGGGGCGGCTGCGCACCACACACTGCCGCGCCGTGCCCGAGCTCCCGGAGGTCGAGATCGCTTCCCGCCAGCTGCGAGGGTGGGCCAAGGGACGGCGTATCGTTGCGGCGAAGGCCGAGCGGTCGCGCGTCATCCGCGGCCAGTCGCCCCAACGCTTTGCGCAGCTCTCCGGCCACCGTCTGGAAGACGTCGAGCGCTTTGGAAAATGGATGTTGCTTCGATTCGACGCGGGCGAAGGCTTGTTGTCGCACCTCGGAATGACCGGCAAGTGGATCCGGCGGGATCGCGAGGCCGCGCCACCGAGCCACGTCCGCGCGACGGTCGAGCTCGAGGACGGCCACGCGCTCGACTATCGCGACCCGAGGCTTTTCGGCCGCCTCGTCCGCGGCAAGGTGGAGCAGCTGCGCAAGCTGCCCGCCCTTTCGGCTCTGGGGCCGGATCCGTTGGGAGGCATCGACGCGGACCGGCTCTCGCAGGTCCTCCGCAAGACGCGCCGTTCCCTCAAGGAAGCGCTCATGGATCAGCGCACCCTGGCGGGGCTGGGAAACATCCAGGTCTCCGAAGCGCTGCATCGAGCAGGGCTCCATCCCGAGCGGCTCGGCGTCTCGATCGCACCCGACGAGGTGACGCGGTTGATCAAAGGGATCGGCGACGCGCTCCGCGCCGCTCTCGAAGGGGAAGATTCGCCGGAACCCATCACCTATGTGGAAGAGGGCGGCGAGAACATCTTCCTCGTCTACGATCGCGAAGGCTCCCCCTGCTCGAACTGCGGCACCCCCATCGAGCGGATCGTCCAAGGTGGCCGGAGCACCTACTTCTGTCCGCACTGCCAGCCGTTGCGCGTCCGGCGAGGAGTCGGAGCGCGGACAGGCGCAGGCCGCGCGATGCTGGCGGCAGCTCGCCCGCTCGACGATCGGCCGCGCGGGCGGCGGCAGGCGCAGAGGCGCCCCTGACGAGAACCACTCCGCCTCTCTGAGCCGCGTTCTTCGATTGGTTTGCGGACGCGCTGCTCCGTCGCCAACTTGCCCTGCGTGCAAACTGCGAGCGAGGCGGAGCTCCAGATCGATCCGGTCGAGCAGCAGGTCCACGGGCGCGCGCTCGCATTGTTGCAGGACGCTGGCCTCAATCCGATGGTGGGAGGCGCGTACGCGATGCGCACCCACGCCGGCCTCTGGCGCGACACGAAGGACCTGGATCTGTTCGTCCGCAAAGAGCGCGTCGGCGAAGCGCTGGAGTTGCTCGCGCACGCCGGTTACCGGACCGAGCTGACCGATCCGCTGTGGATCGCCAAGGCATTCGCGGGGCCTTACTTCATCGACCTCATCTTCTCGTCGGGGAACGGCATCGCCAGCGTCGACGAGCAGTGGGAGCGGCGCGCCACGCACGCCCTCGTGCTCGGCCGCGACGCGTTGATCGTGCCGGCCGAGGAGATGATCTGGCAGAAGGCATACATCCAGGAGCGCGAGCGCTTCGACGGCGCCGACATCCATCACCTCGTCCGATGCAGGGGGGCCGAGCTCGACTGGAAGCACATGCTCGACAGGTTCGGCGACCATTGGCCGGTGCTGCTTGCGCACCTCGTCGCGTTCCGGTTCGCGTTCCCGTGCGAGAAGGATCGCATCCCCGGCTGGGTGATGAAGGAGCTGATCGGGCGGCTGGCGCGCCAGGAGGATGAGCCCGGCTGCGGCGACCCCATCTGCCGCGGGACCCTGCTGTCGCGCCAGCAGTACCTGTACGAGGTGAACGAACACGGCTACCGGGATGCGCGCGAGCTCGAGGTGAAGGGCTGGACCGGCGACTCGAGGTGGCCGGTGAAGCCGTGGTTGGACAAGGAGCATTGAGCGGAGATGATGCGAATCGCAGCCGTCGGCGATCTCCACTGTCGTGCGGATACCCGCAAAGCGCTGGCAGCGGCGCTCGCCGGAGTCGATCGCGAGGCGCAGTGCCTGCTGCTCGCCGGAGACCTGACCGATCACGGCACCGCGGACGAGGCGGCGTGGCTGGCCGAGGAGCTCGCGCGGCTGAAGCTTCCCAAGGTCGCCGTGTTCGGGAACCACGACTACGAATCCGGACAGGAGCACGTCGTCCGGCAGAAGCTCGAAGAGGCCGGGGTCAAAGTGCTCGACGGCGACCCCTTCGCTATCGGGGACGAGTTGGGCATCGCGGGGATCAAGGGATTCGCGGGCGGCTACGAGCACGCTCAGTTGCAGAGGTTTGGCGAGCCGGCGATGAAGCATTTCGTCGATGCCTGCATCGCGGAAGAGCTCAAGCTGGAGAACGCGCTGTTCCAGCTCCGGACGCGCGCTCGCGTGGCACTGCTGCACTACGCTCCGTGCCGCGCCACCCTCGAGGGCGAACCGCTCGAGATCTATCCCTTCCTCGGGGCCACGCGGTTGTCGGGGCCGCTCGACCAGCTCCGCCCCGCGCTGGCGATTCACGGGCATGCGCATCGCGGCAACCTGCGCGGCGCCACCCGCGGCGGCGTGCCCGTCTACAACGTGGCGCTTCCGGTGCTGCGGCGCCTGGAGAAGCCGGTCGGTTATCTCACTCTCGAGGTCTAGGGCTCCTTCTCGGGCCGCAGCGGCCGGTACAGGTACGTGAGGCGCAACGTTCCGGCTTTCGCCCGCGCCAGCGCGTCCGGACCTATCCGGATGAACTCCGCCGAGGTGCGCGGGAGCTGCGAACCGAGCCACCGCAGCGTCTGATTCGCCCAGATCGCGAAGACGGGGCGCTTGCGGACCTTCTCTCCGCCCCGCCAGTAGCTCGTGTGCGCGTAGAGGCGGGAGGGCTGGATCTCGTCGGGACGCTCCTCCGGAAGGCGGAGCACCAGCGCGTCCGTGCGTTCCTCGTCGATCTGCGACCAGCCCGCGAACGGCCCCGCCGGCTGCGCGTGCGCCACGACGTCCGCGCTGTGCTTGCGGTGGAACAGGTACAGGCGCCGTTCCGAGGGAAGCGACTCGCGCCGCTCCAGCCTGTCCGGCGCCGCCAGCAAATCGGCAGGGTCCCCCCGCAAGTACCTCCCCTGAGACGAGATCAGTCCCGGCTCGTGCGCTTCGAGCATCGCTAGGAGCGATCGAACGTCCTCGCCGGTCAGGAACATCCAGAGCTGGCGCGCCGCCATGCGCGCACGATTGCACAGCCACCCTCATTCGATCACGACCGTAATCGGGTCGGCGTCGCCGTCGTCGCCGGTGAGATCCACGCGGTACTCCCCGCGCGACAGGAATTGCGCGTAGAGCGACCCGCCCTGCACGAGGGCGCCGCCGGGCAGACGCCAGTGCACCGAGGTCGCCGCCGCGCCCGGCCCGAGCCCCGCCACGTCGATCCTGCAACTGGCCCCATGGTCGACGTGCACCCGCCAGTCGAGGAGGCGACAGCGCGCGCCGTTCGCGGCCACGGGGGGCGCGTCGCCCACGCGCAGCTTCACTTCCAGCATGACGAAGTCGGAAGGTCGCTCGGTGGCTTCGATGCGCACGTGCGCGACGTGCTCGCCAGGCGCGAGCCCTGCGGGATCCGGCCGGACCGACAATCGAGCGGGCGTCTGTCCGCGGTCGGCGGCGAGCCTGACCCATGCCGCATCGGCGCGGGCCGTCCACGGAATCACCTCGCCATCCTGCGCGCGGACCGCGACGCTCTGCGCGCGGGGACCGTGCAGGCCCGACGCGATGAACAGCAGCGAATCGCGGGAGAGTGCCAGCGCCCCGGACGTGCCCGTTCCCGGGTGGCCGAGGAGCGCTGCCATGGCGCGCCCGACCTGGACGCGTCCGTTTCGCGTTCCGGTGAGAGGGACCGCCGAGGACAGGATCGCCTGACGGATGTCCGCGAGATTCGCCTCGGGGCGGGCCGCCCACAGCAGGGCAGCCATCCCGCTGACGTGAGGAGCCGCCATGCTGGTGCCGTCGTACCGCTCGTATTGCCCCGGAGCAGTGGTGGAGAGGATTCCGACGCCGGGCGCGGCGACCAGCGCGCCTCGATTCGAGAAAGGCGCCAGGCGGCCGGACGGACCGAACGCTCCCACCGACAGCACGTTCGGCGCATCGACGCTGGCGGGGAACGATGGCGACGACGCGCCGTCGTTTCCGGCGGCCGCCACGAAGAGCACTCCGCGCCGGGCGGCGCGACCAATCGCCTGGGCGATGGCGATGCTCCTCCCCCCGCCGCCCCAACTCGCGTTCACGACTCGCGCGCCGTGATCGACGGCGTAGTCGATGGCACGGGCCAGATCGTCGCTCCTCCCGCCGCGCGGGCCGATCGCGCGCAGCGCCATGAGCGCCACCTTCCAGTTCACGCCGGAGATGCCGATCCGGTTGTCGCCGGCGGCACCGATCGTGCCCGAGACGTGTGTGCCGTGCCAGCGCTCCTCTCCACTCCGCGCCGGAGAAGGGTCGCCGCGGCCCGAGACGAAATCGTACCCGTTCACGTCGTCGACGTAGCCGTCTCCGTCGTCGTCCCGACCGTTCGCCGCGATTTCGGATGGATTGATCCAGAGGTTCGGCGCCAGGTCGGGATGGTTCAAAGCGACGCCGTCGTCGACTACCGCGACGGTGATGCGGCGGTCGCCGACCGTCGACTCCCATGCTCCCGCGGCGTCGATGGCCGTCAGTCCCCACAGCTCTTTCAGCCGCGCATCGTTCGGGGTCCGCTGCTGCCGATAGAGATAGACGGGCTCCGCGAATTCGACGCCGGGCCGTTGCGCAGCATCGCTCGCGAAGGCGACCGGGTCTTCACCCGGAGGCAGCGGTACGCGCAGCAGCGTAGGTCCGTCGACGGGGCCCAACGTCTGGAGCGGCACGATGGGAGCGCCGTCCGCTGCGAGCGTCGGCAGCGCGGGTGGATCCGCGCCGGGTGCGAGCTGCAACACGATCGAATCGGCCGCCTCCTCCGCCGGCGGTGCGCCGCAGGCCACGAGCGCGATCGCAGCAGCAGCCACCGCGCGCGTTACCGCGCGGATCTTGCGACGCGAGTGCAGTCGCTCCGCAGGCGGGATCTCGACGTCGTCGGCGTCGAGCAACGGGTCCGCGGGCGCGAAACGATCGATCCAGTCCGTAGTCGTGCCGGTGGGAACGGGCCGATCGGTGATGTCGCAAGTCCTGTGCATGCATCCCCTCCGCGCGGATGGTCGGCGGCGCGCGCTGCAGCACCGGTTGCAGGCGTCGTGCCGGCCCGATCCAGTCGCGGACCACGCTCGCGGGACGTCTCGCTTTCGGACCCCCCTCTCGTTTTGGGACAGGGTGGCGCGTGCCCGGCGCGCGTTCTAAAGGTGCACGCATGAGTCGCGCTGCTACGGGAGACAGCGGTTCCCACCGCTGGATCGGCGACGATCTCGAGCTGCGCGTCCACGTCGTACCCGGAGCGAAGCGAACGGAAGCACGAGGCCTTCACGGCTCCGCGCTGAAGATCAACGTGCAGGCGCGCGCGGTGGAAGGCGCCGCGAACGAAGCGCTGATCGGATTCGTGGCAAGCGAGTTGCAAGTGCCCCGCCGGCAATGCGTGCTGGTCGCCGGCGAAAAGAGCAGGGAGAAGCGTCTGCTGGTGCAGCGGCCGCCGCGCTCGCGCGCGGGCGAGGTGCTGCTCCTCTGGTCTCAGGCCCGCACGAGATCGTAGGCGCGCGCCAGCGCCGCGTCGAGCTGCGCCGGATCGCCGCCGCCCGCCTGTGCCAGCTCGGGCTTGCCGCCGCCGCGACCGCCCAGCGTCTTCGACAGCTCCTTGACCAGGTCGCCGGCCTTGTACTTCTTGGAGAGATCGGGAGTGACGGCGACGAGCAGCGTCGCCTTTCCGTCCTTCTCACCCCCCAGCACCACGATCCCGCTCTTCAGCTGATCGCGCAGCTTGTCCGCCAGCTCGCGGAGGCTCTCCGGATCGCCGTTCTCGTGGCGTGCGGCCAGCACCTTCACGCCGTTCACCTCGCGCGCTCCCTGGGCCAGCTCGCTGCTCCTCGCTGCCGCAGCCTTCTTCTGCACCTGCTCGATCTCGCGCTCCAGCTCGCGGATGCGGCTCGCCGCTTGTTCCGCCTTGATCGCGACGTCGCGGGGGGACCCGCGCAGCGCGCTCGCCGCGCGGGCGAGCTGCTTCTCCTCTTCGTGGACCAGCGCCACCGCCTCCGGCCCGGTCACGGCCACGATGCGCCGCACACCGGCCGCGATGGCACCTTCGCTCTGGATCTTGAAGAAGCCGATGTCGCCCGAACGCGACACGTGCGTGCCGCCGCACAGCTCCACCGACGGACCGATCTGCAGCACGCGCACGCGCGACAGCTGCGTGTACTTGTCGCCGAAGAAGGCGATGGCACCCGACTTCATCGCCGACTCGGGGTCCATCACGCGCGTCTCGGCGAGGTGGTTTTCGCGGATCAGCTGGTTGACGCGCTCCTCGATCCGCATGCGCTGCTCGTCCGTGAGCGGCTGATAGGAGGTGTAGTCGAAGCGAAGATAGTCCGGAGCGACCACGGATCCGGCCTGCTTTGCTCCCTCCCCGAACAGCTCGCGCAAGGCGCGATGGAGGAGATGCGTGGCGCTGTGGTTGGCCCGCAGCCCCGCGCGGCGCTCCTTGTCGACCACCAGCTCCAGCTTCTCGCCGACTTCGAAGGCTCCCTCGAGCATCTTCACCCGGTGCACGACGACGCCCCCGACCGGTTTCTGCGTGTCGACGACCTGCGCCCGGCCGCTGCTGCCGACGACGTACCCGGTATCGCCGACCTGGCCACCGGATTCGCCGTAGAAGGGAGTCCGGTCGAAGACCAGCTCGGCCTCGGCGCCGGCCGCGACCCTCCGGACCTTCTGGCCTTTGACGACGGCGCTCTTGAGCGTGCCGTGCGACGCGACGTGCTCGTATCCGAGGAACTCGGAGTCGCCGACTTCGCTCGCGAGCTGCTTGTAGACGTCGCCGACGGCCGCGTCGCCGGAGCCGCCGAACGAGCCGCGCGCGCGCTGCTCCTCCATCAACTTCTCGAAGCCTGCCTCGTCGACGGTGTTCCCGCTCTCCGCCGCGATCACCTGCGTCAGATCGAGCGGGAAACCGAACGTGTCGTACAGCTTGAAGGCGACGTCGCCCGAGATCTGCTTCCCCTTGCCGGCGCGCTTGATCTCCTCCGCCAGGATGGCGCTGCCGCGATCGAGCGTACGCAGGAAGCCGTCAGTCTCGTGCTGCACCGTCTCCAGGATGCGAACGCGCGAGTCGGCCAGCTCCGCGTAGACGTCCGACATCGTCTCGATGACCTTGCGGCAGACGCCGGCGTACAGGGTCGAGTCGCTGCCGAGGCGCTGAGCGTGCCGGATGGCGCGGCGGAGGATGCGCCGGAGCACGTAGCCGCGGCCTTCGTTCGAGGGAAGAACGCCATCGGCGATGAGGAACGAGGCCGCGCGCGCGTGGTCGGCGACCACGCGCATCGAGGCGGAATCGCCGTGCGCGTCGAGGGCGTCGGTGGGCGAGTACCGCTTCCCGCTGATCCGCGCCGCCTCCTCGATGAGCGGCTGCAGCAGGTCGGTGTCGTAGTTCGAGGCGACGTCCTGCACCGCGGCCGCGACGCGCTCGAGCCCGGCGCCAGTGTCGATCGACGGCTTCGGCAGTGGCGTCAGTGGTCCTTCGGGCTCCTTCCGCTCGAATTGCATGAAGACGAGGTTCCAGAGCTCCATCCACGAATCGCCGTCGTCGACGACGTTCTCGCCGAAGAACCGCCGCGCGTGATCGTCGATCTGCGCGACGGTGAAGTCGCCGCGGACACGGAAGAGATGGATCTCGCTGCACGGGCCGCAGGGCCCCGTCGGGCCCATGGCCCAGAAGTTGTCCTTCTCGCCCAGTCGGAAGATGCGCTCCTTCCGGACTCCGGTCGCTCGCCAGAGCCCTTCCGCCTCGTCGTCCTCGCGGAACACCGTCACGGCGAGGCGCTCGACCGGCAATCCCAGCGTGCGGGTGACGAACTCCCAGGCGAAAGCGATCGCGTCCTTCTTGAAGTAGTCACCGAAGGAAAAGTTCCCCAGCATCTCGAAGAACGTGTGGTGGCGGGCGGTGAATCCGACGTTCTCCAGGTCGTTGTGCTTGCCCCCCGCGCGCACGCACTTCTGGCTGGAAGCAGCCCGCTTGTAGTCGCGCGTCTCCCGGCCCGTGAAGACGTCCTTGAACTGGACCATCCCGGCGTTCGTGAAGAGCAGGGTGGGGTCGTTCTGGGGAACGAGCGGCGAGCTCTTGACCCTGCGGTGGCCGCGCTGCTCGAAGAAGCGCAAAAACGCCTCACGGATCGCCGCTCCCGTCCGGGGCGTGGCTGTCTTCGACGTCGGCATGGGGGCGGGAACATAAGGAAAAGCCGACCCCTTGTCACTTCGACCGCACCCCGGCGGACGGGCGGGCGTTCGACCGCCGCCGCGCGCGGCGGCGCAACGACGGAAACCCGCGACCCGACGGGTCGTTCAGAACGTCACGTTCACCGCGATTCCACTGCGATACGTGTCGACGGCGATCACCTTTCCGCTCGCGGGGTCGAACTGCCACTGCCGCCGGAAATCCGCCACCAGATACACGGGACCATACATCCGGTACGCAGCCGAGGCGGCGAGCAACGAGCGCTCGTCCAGGACGAACGCGTTGCCCAACTCGGAGAAGTTCTTCCGCAGGTAATAGGCGGACAGCTTGATGGTCTCGAATTTAGGAACGGTGGCGAACAAACCCAGCGACGCTCCGTTGTCCTGCTCGTAGTCCTGGAGGAGCCCGCCGATCTGGATCAGCCCCGCGAAGTTGAACGCAAGCTCGCCGTAGTAGCCTTTGACGGCGCTTCCTCCGGCAGCCCTCGCGTCGAACGCGGCGACCTGCTTCGACGCGAATCCGCCGCCGGGGACCGTCACGGCGTACTGCAGCCGTCCCAGGTCGTAGGTTTGATCGAAGTACTCCGGAATGTAGCCCGGCTGCATGTGCCGGTACTCGAGCCGGGTCTGCAGGCTGACGTCGATGAGCGGAATCGGCAGCCGGACGTTGAGCAGCGCGCCGGCGTGCACGCCGTTGCCGGCTCCGAACAGGCGGTTCGCGTCGACGTACGGAATCAGATCGAGCAGCCAGTTGTGGAACAGCTCGTACTCGACGTCCACTCCGCCCGCGGCGAACGCGCGCTGGGCGACGAGCGGGTTCCCGTCGGCATCCGATGGGACGGAGGGAGTGGTCGCGAACGGCACCAGCGGCGCCGTCGGGTCGACGACCATGGTGACCCCGACGGCGAGGCCGCGCAGGCCCTCGATTTCGGCGAACGGGCGCAGCCAGGCGCGCCCGCCCAGGATGCCGACGGTGGTGACGTTGTCGACGAGCGTCTCGACGCCGAAGTACTCGGTATTGAAATCGAAGGCGATGCCGAACTTCCGCTGATCGAGGTTCAACGAGTTCGAGTAGCGGTTGACCAATGTGCCGTGCCCCAGCGTCGATCCCCAAAGCTGACCCGCGAGCACGTACACCGGGTCGCGCTTGTGCCCGTATCGAACGAACCGGATCAGCTTCAGGTAGTCCTGCGGCTGGTTCCAGTCGCCGCGGCGGAGGACGTGCTGGTACGTCTTCGAGTCGCGCGTCCCGGTGGAGTCGTCGTTGATGGCGAGCAGGTTCAGCGGCACGCCGAGGCCGACGGCGACGGGGCCCAGCGCCAGCTCGGTGTTGATGATGGTGCTGACGTAGGTGTCCTTGTCGATCTTGCCGAAGCCGACGCCGATGAACGCGCCGGGAGTCCCGCTGAAGAGCTGGGACGGATCGGAGAAGTTCTGGCTGCCCGAGTGCGCGTCGGGCTGGTTCTGGCCGGCAGCGCCTGCCGTTTCGATTCCCGGCGGCGGTGGCGGCGGCGGTTCTTCCTGCGCAGCGGCGCTGTACGAAGCGAGGGCGAGGGCGGCGCCGAGCACGCGAGCGGTCCGGATCGACATGAGGGCTCCAGGCATGGGACGCCCCCACGCTATGGGACGCCTCACACACGAGCCAGAAAAGGCGCGGCGCGGCCACGCTCGCTTTCCCCACCTTCACCGGCGTTGTCGCAGGATGAGCGCGCGGAAGAGCTGCGCGAATCCGGCCGGAGCGGTGGCGTCGGGCCAGCGCGGCGAACCGAGCGGCGGCAGCTCCAGCGCGAGCAGGCGGGAGAGGAGGGGAAACCGCTGGCGGACGTCCGCGGCGGGCGCGGCGAACACCTCACACGAGGCAAAGCGGCGCAGCCGCCACAGGTCGGTATAGCTGGCGCAGCGGACGGAGAGGTCGGCTCCGATCAGCTCGTGCAGAGGCAGCTCCTCCACTTCGAGGCCGCCCTCGGATGCCGCCGCCCGCAGCTGGCGGAAGTCGACCGACCACTCCGTGTGCTCGCCCACCTTGGAACCGGCGGTCAACTCCACGGCGCCGGGCGGAAAGTCGCCGCCGAACTCGGTGAAGACGGCGCTGCCGCCGGGAGCGAGCACTCGCGCCGCTTCGCGGACCAGCTGCACGGCACCTTGGCTGATGCCCTCGCGCACGGGGAGGTCGGCGAGCATCTCGTTCCCGAGGATGAGCCCGCGGAAGCATCGCGTCCGCAGGGGCAGCGCCATCGCGTCGGCTCGGACGCCACTCCAGCGCCGGTGCGGTCCGCGCGGCACGCTTGCGGCCTCGGCGCCGACTGCGAGGAGCCGCCGCCGCTGTGCCTGCAGCAGCGCCGGCGAGAGGTCGAGCGAGATCCACCGCGTCCCGGTGTACGGCCCTGCATCGCCGCGCCAGGCGGTCTCCGCCACGTGGCCGGTCCCGCCGCCGATCTCGAGCACGCCGTCCATTCCAGGAGCGATGTCCCGTGCCGCGAGGCCTTGGAGAAGTGCCTCGCCATAGCGCCGGCCGCGCAGCGCCGGATGGGGAAACCGAAGCAGGTGCGAGATCGTGCATTCGACCTCGTCGAACCGGCGGCGCGCAGGCAGCGCGTCGGTGCGGTGGTGGGCGCGGGTAGGGTCCTCGCCTCGCGCAGCGCGCGTCAGCTCTTCAGCTTTCCCGGTGTCGGATGGCCGTCCCATGGCACGAGCAAGAGGCGTGCGGTGAGCGCGTCCATCATGCGGGAGATGTCGCGCATCGCGTCGGTCAAGCCTCGCAGGTCGTCGTCGCCGTTTCCCAGCCGCGCGAGCCACGCGTGCACGCGCCGGCGCGCCTCGGCGCCGACGGAGCGGACGTCCTCGGGCAGCTCGAGCTCCATGCGCTCGAGGGCTGCGTCCATCTCGTAGAGCCTGGCGAGGCAGGCGCGAGCCGTTCCGGCATCCGTCGGAGGCACGTCGGGCATGCACCGGTTGTCGCGCGAAACGCCACTCAGGAGCAAATCTGGCCGACCGTGATCCTCGCGCCGTCGGCGCCATCCCAGTCGACCGGGAAGGAAGGCAGATCGACGGTCGCCGGATCGCGGGTCACCTTGCCGTTCAGGTCGAACGCCGAGCCGTGGCAAGGGCAGTACAGGCTCGACGAGGGCGTCCCGGACTGGACCGGCTGCACCGTGCATTGCTGGTGCGTACAGACCGCCGAGAGCGCGATCGGTGGCGCGCTCACGTCGGGGCGGGTCACCAGGAGCGGGCCGTTCATGCCTTCCGGCTGTCCCAGCACCACGCCGCGGTTCTGCTTGAGGACGGGATACTGCGCCAGGTCGAGCGCGATCACTCCGCCCTGGACGGGCGGGAAGGTCCCGTCGCCGACGAACAGGCGCAACTCGACGTCGCCGGTGGCGGGGTCGCGCGCGGCCGTGTAGGCCAGCAGGCTGGTGCGCGCCGGCGGATTCAGCACCGATCCGTCGCCCGCGAATCGCGAACCGTGGCAGGGGCACTCGGCCTGGAGGTCCTCCGGGACCCACGCCACCTCGCACCCCGCGTGCGGGCAGATCGCCTGCAGGGCGACGAATCCGGTGCCCGTGTTCGCGACGAGCACCGGCCGGGGGGCACACGACGAATGCACCACGACCGCGCCGCCTGGCTTCTGCAACTCGGGAACGGCCTGCGCGCTCAGGACGACTTTTCCTTCGGGCGTCGAGACGGCCTGCACGCCGCGGTTGGGCGAGATGCGGCGCGCGCATCCCTCGAGCCCGTGCACGAGGGCAGGAGCACAGACCGCGAACGCTGCGCGGCGGACCAGCTGGCGGCGTGTCAGGTCGTCGGACATGGAAGGCCTCAGAACGTCAGCACAAGGAAGCCGGTGTAGGTGGCGACGAGCGTGGTGTACCCGATGATCTGGTGGGCGAGCGCGAAGTCGCGTTGCGAGAGCTGCCCCTCCTTGCTCGCGGTGATGGGGCCGAGGACCACCTGGGCGACGATCCCCGCGGTCGCCACCGCCATCGCGATCTTGTGCAGGGTAGCGGTGTCCAGCCGCACCGGCTTCTCCAGCGGGCTCGGCGCGAGGATGGCGAGCAATCCCGTCGCCGTGAAGACGCCTGCGGCGGTGAACGCGGCGATCGCGTGCGGCGTGATCCACCGGCCGGTGTCGCCGCCGCCCCCGTATTTGTCGAGGTAGTTGATCTGCCCCAGCACGACCGCGGCGGTGACCGTGGCCATGGTCGCGTACCCGCCGAGCTGGTGCAGCTGCAGCATCGTGCGCCGGCGGCCGAGGTCGCGCATGAGCTGCCGGTCCCTCTCCTTGGCCGCCTCGTCGGGCGGCTTCTGCGGCGCGAGCAGGTCGAAGTCCTGGTCGCCGCGCGTCGCTCCGTCGGGCGCCGGCGTTGCGGGAGGCGGCTGCGGAGCGGGGGTCGCGGGAGGCGGACCAGGCTGTTCCTGCGACGTCTGCTGGGCCCGCCCCGCCGGCGCGAAGGCGAGGAGGACGCAGGCCGCGGCAGAGAGAACCGTCGTCCGCATCAATTCCTCGCAGCTCCGTCGCGGATCCATTGCGCCACCGCGTCCACCGAGCTGGCGCAGATCGAGCCCGGCGCGTCCGCCGGCATGCCGCTTCCCAGGTGCGGGTCGAGCGCGCTCGTGAGCCGCAGCTTCTCGACCAGGAAGCTATGATCGGGATCGCCGGGGACGACGAGCACCAGGTCCTTCAAGTCCCCCAGCGGATTCACCGCCGTCTGTCCGACGAGGCGCGCGTACGCGTCGCCCGTCAAGTCGAGGAAGCTCGAAGACGCGGCGCCCTCGCTGGAGTGGCAGTTGAACGCCTTGTTCCCCGACGTCCCGCAGCTCACCGTGAACAGGTTCCGTTCGATGTTCGCGAGGCTCGGCTGCAGCGTGGGACAGGTGCGCGCTCCCGGGCGGCAGCCGCCTGCCACGCAGAATCCTGCCGGCATGCAGTCCGAGTCGACGGCGCACTCCAGGCGGTCCACGGGGTACGCGCAGGCGCAGAGCGCTGCCGCGGCGAAGGCGAGCTTCACTGGCGCACCGTGAAGAGCACGTCGCCCGCGATCACCGCGCGATCGTCGATCTTGATCAAGAGCAGCTCCGGCCGGTCCACCTTGTACGAGTCGAGGCTGATGGGAAAGGAGAACTTCGCCCGGACGGAGCGGTCGCCGGACGGCTCGAGGCGCACCGGGATCGCGTGCTTCTGCTGGATGCCGTTGAGCTCCACCCGGGCGTCCATGGTGAGGTCCTGCGGCGCCGCGAGCGGCAGCGTCAACGGCGGCAAGGTGCCCTTCACTTCGGCGACGGGATGCAGCGGCTCGTGCGTGGCCTCGCGCATGTGCGCGTCGCGATTCGAGTTGCCGCTGTCGAACGTCGCAACCCGCGCGCGCACCTGGATCTGCGTTGCGCCGCCGGGCTGGATGCGCGCGAGGCCTTCCAGCTGGCGCGTCGTCCCGGTGACCTCGTGCAGCTTGTGGACCACCGTGTAGCTGATGGTTCCCTGCTCGAGCGCGAGCAGTTGCGGCCGGGGCTCCTCGCCGAGGGCGGGCGCGGCAGCGGCGAAGACGGCGCAGGCGAGCGACGCGGCCGTGCGCGGGACCGACCTCATCGGCACCTCCGGACGACGCGGCGGAAAGCGGTACGCGTCGGACGGCGGGAATCTGCCAGATGTTCAAGGTGCCGCGCGCGTTTCAATGGCGCGCATCGTCGACGCGCTGCGTCGCGACGTCAGAGCGCGGTCGCTTCGCCCTTCCGTTCCGCCTCGCGCTGCGTCTTGAGCTTCTTCATCCGCCGGCGGATGAGCTCGCGCTTGAGCGCGCTGAGGTGATCGACGAACAGCTTGCCGTGCAGATGGTCCATCTCGTGCTGCACGCACACGGAGAGCAGGTTGTTGGTCGCCTCGAGCTGGTGCGGCTTGCCGTCCCGGCCCAGGTACTCGACGACGATGCGCGCGAAGCGGGTTACCTCTTCGTACTCGTCAGGGATGGAGAGGCAGCCTTCGGTGTAGGTGAACTCGCCTTCGCCGACCTTGAGGACCGGATTGATGAGCCAGAAGAGCCCCTCGCCCTTCTTCTTCGGCGCCTCGCCCTCGGCGGTTGCGCGCTGCTCGACGTCGATGGCGATGACGTTCTGCAGGACGCCGATCTGCGGGGCCGCCAGGCCTACGCCGTTCGCCTCGTACATGGTCTCGGCCATGTCGTCGCACAGCTTGCGGACCTGTGCGTCCACCGCGGCCACGGGCTTCGCCTTCTGCTTCAGGCGGGGGTCGGGGTAGATGAGGATCTCGCGCAGCGCCATTCCGGTCGTCCCTCCAACGAGCGACTGAGTATAGTCGTCGGGCAGGGGCGCCGCAGCAAGGATTCCGCTGGGGCTGTTCGCGAAACGGCATGCGCGACCGCCCGCTCGTCAGAGCAGCGCGACCGGGTCGACGTCCACGGCCATCTCGACTCCGGCCGGAACCGGAAGCTCGCTCAAGGCCCGCCAGAGCCGATGGATCGGGCCGTGCTCGCGCGCCCGCAGGAGCACCTGGTATCGGTGCCGTCCGCGCAGCCGCGCGATCGGCGCCGGTGCCGGCCCCAGCACGTCCACTCCCTCACCGCCGCGTCGCGCGCGCTCGGCGAGGCGCTCCGCCGCGGCCCGTACGCGCGCCTCCACGTTCCCGGACAGGCGCAGCGCGCACAGCCGCGCATGAGGTGGAAAGGAGAGTGCCTCGCGCCTCGCCAGCTCGCCCCCCGCGAAGCCGTGGTAGTCGTGCGCCGCCGCCGCCAGAACGGCCGGCTCGTCGACCCGGAATGCCTGGAGGATCACGCGCCCCGGCTGCTCCCCCCGCCCCGCTCGTCCGGCCACCTGCGAGAGGAGCTGCACGCAGCGCTCGGCCGCCCGGAAGTCGGGCAGGTGCAACGGGCCATCGGCATCGAGCGCGCCGACCAGCGTGACGCCCGGGAAGTCGTGGCCTTTGGCGACCATCTGCGTGCCGATCAGCACGTCGAGCTCGCGCCGCGCGAATCGCGCGAGGAGCGCGGCCGCCTTGCCCGCGCCCATGGCCGTGTCCCTGTCGAGGCGCGCCACGCGAGCCGCCGGCAGCAAGGCGCGCAGCTCCTCTTCGACGCGCTCGGTGCCGGCCGAGAGCGGCACCAGATCGTCGCTGCCGCACGCGGCGCAAGGCCGAGGCAGCTCCTCGTGGCCGCAGAGATGGCAGCGCAGGGCGCCGCCGCCGGCGCGGTGCAGAACCAGCGCGACCGAGCAGTTCGGGCACCCGAGCGCGGCACCGCAGGACCGGCACAACAGGTTCCGCACGTGCCCGCGCTTGTTGAGGAACAGGATCGCCTGCTCGCCGCGCCCGACGGCGTCGCGCAGCGCCCCGGACAGCGCCGGCGTCAGCACGGCTGGGTCCCCGCGCGACCGCAAGGTGGTCTTCCGATCGACGATCTCGACGGGCGGGAGGGCGCGGCCGTCGACCCGCTCCGGCAGAAGTAGCGTCCGCAGCTTCCCCTCGCGCGCCCGCCGCAGCGTCTCGAGCGACGGCGTTGCGCTTCCCAGCACCGCCACGGCACGCGCGTCCCGCGCCCGGACCAGCGCGAGGTCGCGGGCGTGATAGCGGAGCCTGTCCTCCTGCTTGTACGAGGGCTCGTGCTCCTCGTCGACGACGACGATCCCCAGATCGCGGACCGGCGCGAACACGGCGCTGCGCGCCCCGACGACGACCCCTGCCGCGCCGGCGCGGACCCGATGCCATTCCGACAGCCGCTCCCGTTCCGCCAGGCCGGAATGGAGGACGGCCACGTCGTCCCCAAAGCGCGCGCGGAACCGGCCGGCGAGCTGCGGCGTGAGCGCGATCTCGGGCACGAGCGCGAGAGCGCCGCGGCCCTGCCCGCGGGCATGCGCGATCGCCTCGAGGTACACGTGCGTCTTCCCGCTGCCCGTCACCCCGTCGAGCAGGAACGGCGCATAAGTGCGCGCGTCGAGCGCCGCGCGCAGCTCGCCGAGCGCGGCCGACTGCGCAGCCGTCTCGCGCGTCACCGCCCGACCCCACGGTGCGTCGAGGACCGCCGCCGGTCCGGCGGGCTCGCTGCGGAGCGACGCGAGCCCACGCGCTACCAGCTTGCGCAAGTGAGCCCGCGCCCCCGGGAACGCCGCCAGCAACTCCTCGGCGGGGACGCCGGCGGGGTCGCGCGCGAGAAGCCAGGCGAGGATCTCCGCCTGGCGCGGCGACCGCGCCGGAGGGCAGGCGCCCGGGACCGCGGCTGCGATCTCGACCTGCGGCGCCGAAACCCGCGGTTTCGGTTCCGACGCGGTCAGCGAGACGAGTCCTCGTTTCGCGAGCGCCCGCAGCTGGGCGGGCCTCACGGCGCGTCCCTCCCGGATCGCGCGAAGCAGCTGCCGCGTGCGCGTCGTGGCTTCTTGCCCCGACGGCAACAGCGCGCGCTGCGCGCCGTCGAGCAGCGTCTCGCCCGCCGCGGTGAGCGCGCCGCTGAGCTCCTCGCGCAAGTCGATGCCCGGCGGCAGGGCCGCCCGGACCGCGAGTCCGAGCGGCGCGAGGTAGTGCGCCGCCGCCCAGCGGACGAGCTGGAGCACGTCGGGCGGGAGCAGCGGTTCGTCGTCGAGGACGCGCGCCACGTCGCGCAGCTCGCCGCGCGCGGAGGAGGCGGGCCCGAGGACGACGCCGGTCGCGGTACGGCGGCCGAGCGGCACGAGGACGCGCCGGCCGGGCTCGACGCTGCCTTCGCGGAGCCGGTAGGTGAACACGCCTCCGTTCGCCGGCACCGGGAGGGCGACCTCGACGAGCGAGCCGCTCGCCTGCGCTGCGCGTCCCTGGACCGCGGCGATCGCGCGGCCTGGCGTCGCGTGCGGATGGATTCTACTCGCGCTCGTCTTCCTCTTCCTCGCCGGTCTCGCGGAAGCCCTTCGTCTCCAGCACCTCGAACCGCGCCGAGAACTTGCCGTCGCGGTACAGCTCCAGGATGCGCGGGAACCACTCCGCCGCGGCGGGATTTCCGTACTCGAGCAACCGGAGGTCCTGCAGCCGCCCGTCGCGCCGGGCGATGAAGCGCGCGGGCGCGTTCGTGTCCTTGTAGAGCCAGAGCTGCGGTCGATCGAGCTGCCGTGGCGGCGCGCCGATCACGACGGCGACGCGATCGCCGAGCCGGTCGAGCACGGCGGTGAGGTTCAGATCGGCGCCCGCCGTCGCCGCGGCGGCCCGGAGCGCGTTCTCCGCGTCGGCGGAGCGCAGGCCGCGGTACGCGATGAGCGGACAGGCGAGCTCGAGCAGCTCCTGCTCCGGCGTGCCCGCCCCGCTGGCGGGGAGCGGCTGCGCCACCGTGCCGCGCGCCTGGGGGCCGCCTTCGAAACGGCAGGAGAGCGGAAAGCGCAGCGCGAGCACGCGCGGCGAAGGTGCGGCATCGCCCACTTGCAGCGTCCCGGCCAGCGTGACGTCCCGCGTCCGGCTTCCTTCGTTGACGCGCGCCGCGGCCTTGCGCAGGAGCTGCCCGGCGTTGGGCACGTAGGCCAGGGCGGGCACGGCGACGGCGAGGAGGCAGGCGGCGATGCACCGGCGCAGCGCCGCCCCGCCGGGACGCGGCGCCCGCAATCGGGAAGGCCTCACTTCACCACCTCGCGCAACCAGGCGAGGAGCGGATCGCGCAGATCGGGGCGCTTGAGGGCGTACGTCACGTTTGCCTTCACATAGCCCAACCGGTCGCCCGCGTCGTGCCGCGTCCCCTCGAACCGCACGCCCAGGAGCCGCTTGTTCTGCGCCAGCACCGCCAGGGCATCGGTGAGCTGGATCTCTCCTCCGGCGCCGGGCGGCAGCCGCGCGAGGATGTCGAAGATGTCCGGCGGCAGCACGTACCTGCCGATGACGGCGAGGTTCGAGGGCGCGCGGTCCCGCGGCGGCTTTTCCACGATCCGCTCGACGTCGATGTGCCCTCCGTCGACCGGCCGTCCCGCGGCAACGCCGTAGAGGTGCACCTGCGTCTCGGGAACCGGCATCAGCGCCACCGCCGCCTTCCCCGTCTTTTGCGACAGTCGCGCCAGTTGCGCGATGGCGGGCTCCGCCGCGTCGACCACGTCGTCCCCGAGCAGCACGCCGAACCATTCCGGCCCCACCGCGTGCCGCGCGACGAGCACCGCGTGACCAAGGCCGAGCGGCTCCTTCTGGCGGACGCTGACCAGCCGCACGGAATCGCTGATGCGCCGCACCTGCTCGAACAGGTCGTTCTTTCCCTTGCGCTGCAGCTGGTCCTCGAGCTCGTACGATCGGTCGAAATGGTCCTCGATGGCGCCCTTCCCCCGGCCGTTGACCAGGACCACCTCCTCGGCGCCCGCGGCGACGGCCTCCTCCACGATCAGCTGGATCGTCGGCGTGTCGACGATCGGCAGCATCTCCTTGGGGACGGCCTTCGTGGCCGGCAGGAACCGCGTCCCGAGACCGGCCGCCGGGATGACCACCTTGCGCAACGGATGATTCATCGCAGCCGGCTCCTCCGTGGGCGGCGAAACGTAGCATCGGGCGGCCGGATCCGCACCACGCTTAGTCGATTTCGGGATCGATCGGGCATCGGGCATTAGACTGGCCCGCGCATGCGCGCGTTCCTCGCTGCCCTGCTGGCCGCC